>FWPU01000290.1_pt1 | contig 160894 bp, 142 predicted proteins | sample 2228361 | NCBI WGS metagenome assembly FWPU01 (sample SAMEA103939777, study PRJEB20133) | metagenome | reverse complement strand
AGTTGGACACCGACGCATTGCTGAAGCAGATGGTGTAGGGCGGTTCCTTCTTGTACTGCGTTGTGTCCACATAGCCCTCGGGGATCCCTGCTGCTTCGGTTTCCTCGGCGGGCGGAGCCTCGGTCTCTGCTGGCGGCGGGGTGGTGGCCGGTGCGCAACCAGCTAGCAGCCCCAGCAAACCGATGATCAGCAACAGACCGATGAGCTTCTTCAGATTTGAGTGGGACATAGGTCCTCCTTCTTTAGGTGAACTGGCTCTGACTCAGTTGAGTTGGAACCTGTATTTTGACGAGACCTCTCACCCTTACGTGTGCCGGAACGCCTCCTTCCTGAGAGTGGGGTCATCTTTTGCCTGCGCTGTTACTGACGAGCGCGCAGGCGCATATAGAGGGCGACCGCTAAGATGATCGCCGCTCCCTTAACTAAACGCTGTATTTCTTCGTCCAAACCCAAAAGCAGGACAATGTTGTACAGGATGACGATGATGAACACGCCAGCAACCGATCCCCATACACTTCCGCGGCCGCCTTCCAAGATGGTGCCGCCGATGACAACCGCGGCGATGGAGTCCAGATCGTAGCCGCGCCCCAGCCAGTTATCGGCAACGCCGATGTAGCCGGTCAGCACAAGGCCCGCCACGCCGGCCAGAAAACTGCAGATGGTATAGCTGGCGATGATGATGCCATCTACGTTCACGCCGGAGAGGAAGGCAGCTTGCCGGTTGCCTCCCACCGCATACAGGCGCCTACCGAAGGTCGTCCGGCGCAGGACGATGAATGCGATGAGCGCAATAGCCAGCCAGAGGATGATGGCTGTAGGCACCGGCCCCACTGAACCACGCCCCCCGAAGCGCAGGGCATCGGGGATCGATCCCTTGGGAGCACCACCCGTGTACAGGAAGCGGAAGCCTTGTACCACGAGGATCATGCCCAGCGTGGCAATGAAGGGCGGGATTTTGAGTTTGGTCACCATCAGGCCATTTGCCAGCCCGATCAACGTGGCGATTGCCAGACAGAGCAGGGTGATAGGTAGCACCAATTGATCCTGCCCCTTCATCAGGTTGGCTGCCAGCACTGACATGAGGGCGATCACAGCGGCTACTGAGAGGTCAATGCCGCCCGAAAGGATGACGAATGTCTGGCCGACTGCTGCGATGCCCAGAGAAGCGGCTTGCTTGAGCACGTTGGCAACGTTGCGGGGCGTGAGGAAAGCGGGCGATATGAGCGCCGCGATGGCCGTCAGGATCAGCAGCACAATGTAGATGGCGACCTGAGCAACGATCTCGCGGGTGCGCTGACGGGTGCCCCTTACGGAAGCGCTCTCAGCCAGGGAGGATGAGGCAACTTCGGCTTGTATGTGCTGACTCATTCAATGACCTCCTCACCAAGCTGTGTATGCGCCATCTACAACGAGAATGTGACCCGATACGTATGCCGACGCATCGCTGGCCAGAAAGACCACTGCCCCTGCTAGGTCCTGCCCACGCCCAAAGCGCCCCAAAGGTACGCGGCTGATCAGCTCCTGATAGAAGTTGGCGTCGCGCTGTTTCAACCGATCGGTCATGGGGGTAACGAAATAGCCCGGCGCGATCGCATTCACACGGATGCCGTGCCGGGCCCACTCCACAGCCAGCGAGCGGGTGAGGGCAATCACACCGCCCTTGCTGGCGCAATAGTGAGTGTTGTTGCCCCCCCGATTGCCAATCAGGCCGGACATAGAGGCGATATTGATGATAGAGCCGCCCTGGCCCTGCTCAATCATGCGGCGCCCTACCCACTTGGTGCAGTGATAGATGCCCGTTAGGTTGACACCAATCACGCGCTCCCAGTCTTCTTCGGGCAGATCCTCAAAAGGCGAACCGCTGGTCACGCCTGCGTTGTTGACCAGCACATGCACGGCGCCAAAGCGTTCAGCTGTCTGGGTGACGGCATCCTGCACTTGCTGGCTGTCGCGCACATCCACCTGGGCGGTTAGCGTCTCGCGCCCTAGCGCATGCACTTCTTCAGCGACAGCCTCAACTGTGTCACGTACGATATCTAGCAGGGCGAGGTTCGCGCCGGCTTGCGCCAACGCTAACGCCATGGCGCGTCCCAATCCCTGCCCCGCTCCGGTGACGATGGCCGTCCTTCCGTCCAGCCGGAAAGAGGCCAGCACATCGCCGATCGGTTCCGGAGTTGCTGCCTCATGCATGGACAATTTCAGAGCCTTCCTCCGTGTTCTTCAAGGAGTTCCAAGATGCGTTGTTTGACGTTGGTGATGTGAAAGCGCAGGGAGTGCGCAACGGCTTCGGGATCGCCGCTTTGAAAGGCCTTCACGATCGCCAGGTGCTCCTCATGAGCTTGGCGAGCGTTCTCCACGTGCTCCATATAGTGCGTGCGTGCGATCTGCATGTGCACGTTCATATCGCGGTAGATGCGCAGCAGGCGCTGGTTTTTGGCATGGCTGACCAGGCGCAGGTGTAGCTCGCGGTCGGCGCTAATGAAGGCCTCATAGTCGCCGTAGTCGCCGTTGACCATTGCCTCTTCCATCACGCGCATCGGTTCCTCAATGTCCCTCAGGAATTGCTCTGCTGCCCCGTCCTTAAGGATGCGTTCGGCGGCATAGAGCTCAATCATGATGCGAATGTCAAACAGCTCGGCGACATCTTGGGCGGTCATCTGGGTGACGAAGGTGCCGCGGCGCGGGATGATCTCCACCAGACCGTCGCTGGCCAGCCGCTTGAGGGCATCCATGACGGGCGTGCGGCTGACGCCCAGCATGTGGGCGATCTCGTCAACGGAGATGCGCTCGCCGGGTTTGATATGGCGCTTGAGGATGTTCTCCCTCAGCACCATGTAGGTTTGTTCACTGAGATCGGTAAGGTTAAGTGGAAAGCCTACTAAATTCACCAGTCATCCTATCAGGGCCGCAGGGCCCACCTTATGGAACGGTTCGCTGGCGAAAGAGGCAGATGAACGGGTCAACCTTGTGATTTGTAACATGTAACATGTTACATGTTACATGTTACACTATAAGCGCGTTTGGGGTTGAGCGGATGTGACATTCGTCGTAAAACAGCCATGACATTCTTCACATACCCTTCCTCCTTGTTCTGGCAAGTGCGCGGCCCCCTGCGGGGAGAAAAACGCCTGCGTTATACTGAGACGACCTACGACAGGAATCGCCGGCGCTTGGGTGTACCCTATCCCTATCTTCACCGACAAAGGGTGTGTTTATGCGTTCCGATCTGTCCATCTATATCGGGGAAAAAGCCCTTGAACAGCTCGTTGAGTACTGCGCCTCTGTAGATTTCAGCCGCTTCCTGCTGGTGGCTGATGAAATCACCTACACCGTCCTTGGGCAGACGGCGGAAAACGTCCTGCAGCAGCAGGGCTGGGATGTGCGGACAGTTGTACTGCGCGGTAAGGAGGTCATTGCCGACGAGCACTATATCATGCAGGTTTTCGTGCGCACCGATGCCGCTGACCGCGTCTATCTGGCAGTCGGTTCCGGCACCATCACCGATATCACCCGTTTTGTCAGCCATCGCAGCAGGAGCCGCTTCATCTCGCTTCCCACGGCCCCTTCGGTGGATGGGTTCACTTCCCCCGTTGCGCCGCTGGTGATTGAGGGACTGAAGATCACAGCGGCGGCGCACCCACCACTGGCCGTCTTTGCCGACCTGCCTACCCTCTGCGCTGCCCCCCAACGCATGATCGCTGCCGGATTTGGCGACATGATTGGCAAGTACACTGCCCTGGCCGATTGGAAACTGGGCAACCTGCTCTGGGATGAGACCTATAGCGAGCCTATTGCACAGCGTGTGCGCCTTGCGGTGGAGCGTTGCACCGAACATGCGGCGGAGATCGGCAGCGCCTCGCCGGAGGGGGTACGCCGCATCATGGAGGGCTTGGTGGAGTCCGGCCTGTGCATGGTTGAGTTTGGCCGCTCGCAGCCTGCCTCCGGCTCGGAGCATCACCTCTCCCACTGTTGGGAAATGCGCCTGCTGCGCGAGGGGCGCCCCGCTATCCTGCATGGTGCGAAGGTGGGGCTGGGCACAGTGCTGGTCGCTCAGCGCTATGAGCGCATCCGCCAACTCTCACGTCAAGAGGTTGAGCGGCGACTCTCAGCGCGACCTCTGCCGGACCGCACCCAAGAGATAGAGCGTATCACTGCTGGTTACGGTCCTTTGGCCCCGCAAGTCATCGCTGAGCAGGCCCCCTTCCTCAACCTGACTGAAGAGGCCTTTGCCGCGCTGAAAGAGCGCGTGATCGCCAATTGGGAGGCCGTGCGAGAGATCGCCGCGACTGTGCCACCTGCCGCACAGATTGTTGACTGGCTGCAACGGGCTGGTGGCCCCACTGATGCGACTGGGCTGGGCTTAGATGAGGAATACGTCACATGGGGCTTGCAATATGCTCACTACCTGCGCAATAACTTCACGGCCCTAAAACTCTGCTGGCTTTTGGGGATTGAGTGAGCTTCGCCGCAGAGAGCAGAAAGGAAGCGACCGCCTGTTCCCCTTTGAGGTAAAATATAAAGAAATCCCAACTTGGCGCACGGGCAGTTACCTTATGGAGGCCCATTGACCATGCAGAAAACATTGCCATCCGAGTCTGAGACGGTTGTCCACAGTGGCTTCGTGCGTAGTAGCCGCCCTCTTGAAGAGGTTGATCCCGAAATCTACCAAGCACTCCTCGCAGAGACCAAACGTCAGCAGGACGGCATAGAGCTCATTCCCTCGGAGAACTACGTCAGCCGCGCGGTGCTCACGGCGATCGGTTCGGTTTTCACCAACAAGTACTCCGAGGGGTACGTCCATAAGCGCTACTATGGCGGTAACGAGTTCGTGGACGTCATTGAGGCATTGGCTATTGAGCGCGCTAAGCGGCTCTTCAAGGCCGATCATGCCAACGTGCAGCCATATTCCGGTTCTCCGGCTAACTTGGCCGTTTACTATGCCCTGCTGGCCCCGGGTGATACAGTGATGGGCCTTGCCCTTCCCGATGGTGGCCACTTGACGCATGGCTGGAAGGTGAACTTCTCGGCTCACTTCTTCAAGGCCGTGCAATATCCGGTGAACCCTGAGACCGGGCGGCTGGATTACGATGTCATCTGGCAGCTGGCCAAAGAACACCGACCCAAACTGATCTGGGCAGGGGGAACGGCTTATCCCCGCGTCTTTGAGTTTGATAAGTTTGCCCAAATTGCGGAGGATGTAGGAGCGCGCTTCGCCGCAGACATTGCCCATATCTCCGGATTGGTGGCTACCGGCCTGCACCCGGACCCCGTTCCTTATGCGGATGCCGTCACCATGACAACGCACAAGCTGCTGCGCGGCCCACGTGGAGCGATGATCCTGTGCAAGCGCAAGCATGCCCAGATCATAGACCGCGCTGTCTTCCCGGGCTTACAGGGCGGTCCCCATGATCATGTGACGGCGGCTATTGCCGTATGCCTACAGGAGGCCAGCACACCGGAGTACAAGGCTTACTGCCAACAGGTGGTGACGAATGCCAAAGTAATGGCTGAGGAGTTCCTACGGCGCGGCTTTGATGTGGTCAGTGGGGGGACCGACAACCACATGTTGTTGCTGGACCTCACCAACAAGGGCGTGCCCGGCAAGGTGGCGCAGGCTGCTCTGGATCGCGCCCACATCACCCTAAACGCCAACATGGTCCCCGGCGATAAACGCTCGGCCTTTGATCCCTCCGGCGTGCGACTGGGAACGCCGGCCATTACCACGCGCGGTTTCCGTGAGGATGAGGCGCGCGTGGTCGCTAACCTTGTGGCTGATGTGATTGAACACATTGACGATGAGCAGGTCATTGCCCGCGTGCGTGGGCAGGTGACCGAGCTATGCACGCAGTTTCCGCTGTGGTACTGAGCTCTCTGCCCTAGACAAAAAAGCGGGGCGTGCTACAGCAAGCACGTCCCGCTGCCCTGTATCAAAGCACCCTAAGCGTGTGCCTCTTCTTCCGTTGGATAGATGGGCAGGAAGTGCACGCCCAGCGTCAGCCCCATAAGGGCATAGGCGATGATGCCCACGAAGGCGCCGACTTCCACCAGAGTGGGGGTGTAGCTGAAGCGTGGGAAAAGATAAGCCACCCCCGGTGACCAGTCCAGAGGGACAACCAAGCCAGAGACCGTCGTGTTCCAGCGCAGCATCACCACACCAGCGATAGCCAGCGCGCACCCTAGCATGAGCAGAAAGTCGTTCTCACGGAAGCGGCGCACGAAGAAGATGACAATTGGAACCACTGTCCCCAGCAGTACCTCCACCCACCAGAAGGTTGCTCCGTAGGGAGTGGTCTGGAAGAGCAGGCTCAGGCCGGCCTCGGTGGAGGGCAAGCTGCTGTAGTAAGTCGTGGCAGCCCAGTTCCAGAGCTTGAGATAGAGATAGAAGCACAGCGCCGCGCCGGAGATAATTGCCACCTCGTGCAGGATGTCGCGCTTCACTACGTACCGTCCCCGCAGGTAGCTGACAGCCAGTGTCACCAGCAGGGAGGCCGCAAGGCCACCGCCTGCAGCCGAGAGGATGAACAGTACCGGCAGGGCTGGGTTGTACCATAGCGGTCGGGCAGCCACGATGCCATAGGTGGCCCCCAGCGAGGATTGATGCAGCAGCGATAGCCCCAGCCCCACTACGGCAAAGACAGGCGTCAGCTTATGCAGGGTATGCCCCACTTTAGGAGCCGCAGGCCACCAGGCGAAGATGCGGCTTTCAAACAGCGGGACAGCCATTTCCAGCGCCAACACGGTGAAGTAGAAGACCACGCACATTGTGATCTCCCACAGCACCGAGTGCACATTCCAGAAGATGAGCGGATGCCAGAAGCGGTCTGGGCGACCAATATCCAGCGCCAGCGCCAGCATCGCCGATGAGTAACCAAGGAAGCCACCCAATACTGAAATGCGTGCCACACCGGTGAAGCGCTTGATGTTCAACAAGTACACCACGGAGGACATGATGAAGGCGCCTGCGCCGAGGCTGATGGCGGAGAGATCAAGCGCAATCCATAGCCCCCAAGGGATGCGATCTGTCAGGCCAGTGACCCCCAAGCCCTTCACAAACACGATGACGCCGCAAGCGGCTCCCAGCGCCATCAGCACACCCAGAAAGCCCAGCCAGATCTTCATGCCAAGGCGCATGGGAGCATGGGCGGCGGTTTGCCTGAGTGTAGTAGCCAGTGTGGTCATCGGATCACCATCCCTTCCGCCGGCACGTAGTAAACGTTCGGCTCGGTACCCAGTTCTTCACGCAACCGGAAGGTGGGCGTTGTGGCGATGATCATCGCCACCTCCGAGAGAGGATCATTGAGATCGCCGAATTTGCGCGCCCCGACTGGGCAGATGTTGACACAGGCTGGCGTTGCTGCGCGGTCCACGCCGGGGGTTAATCCTTCCTCCAAGCCTCGGTCCAAGCGGTGGATGCAGAAAGTACACTTCTCCACCACACCGCGCGGTCGGCGCGGCACCTCTGCCGAACCCCACTGGGGCTGCATGGGGTTCACGTCCTCGCGGGCTGTCCAGTTGAAGCGACGAGCGTCGTAGGGGCAGGCCACCATGCAATAGCGGCAACCGATGCAGCGTTCGTAATCCATCACCACCAGCCCATCGCCCCGCTGATAGGTCGCGTGCACCGGACAGACATTTGCACAGGGGGGCTTTTGGCAGTGCAGGCAGGGCCGCGTCATGTGGAACGGCTCACCGGTAGATGTGCGATCAAGCAGGTAGACATTCCACAACATATCGTCCTTTGTGTCATTGACCGCTTGGCACGCGTAGACACAGTACTTGCAGCCAATGCATTTGCTCAGGTCAATGACCATCACCCAGTGGTGCTTGCCGTTCTCATCGCCTTCTTTGGCGCTTGCCGGCTGCGGGCGGCTGGGGGAGGTCAGTGCAGCCGCCACCGCTGTGGTGACCCCTGCCGCACCGAGAATCTCCAGAAACTTCCGACGGCTGATCACGGTGTGCTTGTTCTCACTTTGTACCTTCATGGCTGTCACCGTTCGCTTTCTTCAAACCGTTCCGCACGCGCCACCGGATTGCTAAGGCTGCCGCCGCACCGACGATCAAGCCACCTACTGCTCCCTGCACCAGATGCAGAGCGGTCTGGTTGCGATTCTGGAGGGTCAACGTTTGCACTTCTGCCTCCAATTCGGCGGCTTTCAACGCAGCGCGTCGCCCGTCCAGCTCTATCACCTCGGTAGAGGTACGCCCTCCTGTGGCTGCCTCGCCGTTTGCTGGTGCCAGGTCAATGTTCTCATGGCAGTCCAGGCAGGCGGTGATGCGCTCCTGAAAGTCATGGCCAGTGGGCGACATGCCGTCGGGCGGAATCTGGTGAGGGCGCACATAGCCATGACACTGGCGGCAGGAGAGGCCGCTTTCAATGTGCGCCTCGTGTGCTACAAAGCCCTCCAGTCCCGCGCCGTGGCAGTTCAGGCATTGCTGCAACTCAGTACCCTTGCGCAGGCCGTTGTTGTGCGCATAGTGGCAGCTGGTGCACATCAGACCGGCCACCTCGTGCTTGCTGGCCCGAAACTCGGCGTAAGTCACAGTGTGGCAGTTGCGGCACGCCTCGTTGGCACGGCTAAGGTCTACCGGCGCAGGGGGATGGTTGCTTGGCACTTCGCCGTGGCAGGCCTGGCAGGTCACCCCCTCGGCAAGATACTCACCGGTGGCCGGGCGATAGCCAGTGGTGTGGCAGTCTAGGCAGCCACTATCGTAATCCTGCGCTGCCCAGCCCCGTTGGAAACGTTCATTGCTATAGGCCAGATCGTGCGGGCCACCCTGCCACCCGGCCACCACATCCGGATGGCATCTTGCACAAGTGGCGACTTCTGCCCTTGTGCTGTACTTGTCGGCGGGCACATCCGACTCATTTCCACCCTCTTGAGCCACCGCCAACCCTACTAGGCTGCCTGCCAACACACAGACGATCAAAAGGGCAACTGCCGCGGAGCGGGGGCGGATGGCCAAATGACCTACGGTGATCATCCTAGTCTCCTATCACACAAGCGCATTCCAGGCGACAGATCTATCAAGTGCTGTCGCAGGTCTTTCACGCCATGTCAATGGGTATTTTACCCCATCGCAATGGGTCTTTGTGAATATTGTAACGAATCATTTAGGGGGCGTAAAGGGAAGAAAGGCACATTTTTTACTTGACAATCTTACATACGCTGTGCCGTCGGTGGCCCGGCAAGGGCCATCCGACCCCCATCAGGTAGATGTCGGACGGCCCTTGCTGAGGAAAGCGTGGTTGCCTCATACTTTCTAGACGGGGATGGTGAGGCTGGGCAGGTCGCGGGGGTAGTAGGTCATGATCTCAACGCCCGTCTCTGTGATGAGTACTGTGTCGGAATGGCGGAAGCCACCCAAATGGGGCACATACAACCCCGGTTCCACGGTGAAAACCATTCCGGGCTTCAGTTCGGTGTGATCGCCCGTGTCCAAGAAAGGCGCCTCGTGATAGCGCAAGCCGATGCTGTGCCCACTGTGGTGCTTCCAATAGGGCATCAAGTCATGCTTCTCAAAGTAGGCGCGCACGGCGCGGTCCACATCCGAGCAGCGTGCTCCGGGGCGCAGGGCCTCAAAGGCTGTTTCCTGTAAGGCGCACATGTGCTCAAAGAAGCGGCACTGTTCGGCGCTCGGCTCACCGATAATCATGGTGCGCTCCAGTTCCGACTCGTAGCCCCACACGGTTGCCCCGGCACCGGTCACCAGCACATCGCCGGGTTGGAAGGTGATGTTGGCTGCCAAAGCGTGGGGGATGGCTGAGCCACGCCCGATCTGCCCGCGATAGCCTGCCCCAGCTCCGCCCTCGCTGAAGACGGCTTGTGCGCGGTAGATAGGGCCAATGGCATCCAGCATAGCACGGGTAGCCTCGCTGCTGGCACGTTGGCTGACCTCTGTCTCGGTGAGACCTACCCGCGTGTAGCGCTGGAGCAGGGTATGCGCCAGATTTCCCCAGCGGATGCTCTCGCGGATGAGGGCGATCTCGGCGGGTGATTTGACCATCATCTGGTCTTCAATGAAAGGTCGCACGTTATGCACTGCCGCTCCGATAAGGTCCGAAAGGCGTGGGCCGCGGTAGCCCAACACCCAAGGGTAGCCATCCTCATCGGCACCGACAGACCTTCGGATGCCTATGTCAGTCAGCACCTGGGCAAGAATATGCATGGGGTGGGGATCGCCGGGATATTCCGCATAGTGATCTACGCGATCGATCAGCGCGTTCGCTTGGGCGTGCTCAACCTCCAGGCGAGGGACAAAGAGGCCGCGTTCGCCGTGTGCGTTCATCACGAAAGCCATAGGACGCTCTGTGGGGATGAAGGCAAAACCTGTATAGTAGAGGATGTAACTGCGGTCAAAGAGCACTACACCGTCCAGCCCCTCCGTGTTGAGGTGGGCAAGCAGATGCTCGCAGCGCTGGCGGTACTCTGTTTCACTGATGCGAAGTTGTGTGAGTGTTGTGGTCATGGTGTTTCCTCCCAGCATTGACAGCTGACGCGGATCGTTTACGCTTGTAGCATACCACTCTCAGCCGACCATACAACAGGAGCTGCATATGTCCATCACGATCTCCCCTGTGCAGTCGCGGGCCGATCGGCTGGCCTTCTACCGCTTCGCCTGGCGTGTTTACTGCCATGATCCCAACTGGGTGCCGCCTCTGTGGCCGCAACGCCGTGCCTATCTGGAACGCAAGGCGGCCTTCTTCACCTACGGCGAAGGAGACTTCTGGCTAGCCCGGCGTGGACGAGAGATCGTCGGCACCATCGGCACTGCTATAGAGCATCCGCGCAACCGCCACATGGGACTACGTGCCGCAACCTTCGGTTTCTTTGAGGTGCTCCCCGGCGACTATGAAGCCGCTGCGGCGCTTTGGGATCACGCCTGCCAGTGGGCGCGTTCAAAAGGGATGGAGGAGCTGCAAGGTCCCTTTAACTTCACAGGAAACGATGAGCCCGGCTTTCTCATTGAGGGCTTTGATACGGCGCCTGCCATCATGCTGGGCCACACACCACCCTACTATGCCGAATTCGCCGAGCGCTTTGGCTTTGAGAAGATGATGGACAGCCTGGCCTACCGTATTGAGGCCGCGGACTACCAATACGATATTGCCAATCTTCCTGCTGCCGTCCACCGCATTGCTGAGCGCGCTGTTGAGCGCTATGGTCCTCATGTATTGCGTCCGCCGCGCCTGGAAGAGTGGGATGCGGAAGTGGATCGCCTGCGTGAGGTGTACAATCGTTCGCTCTCCGTCTTGCCGGAGTTTGCCCCGCTGGAGCGGGAGGAGTTTCGGGCGCAGGCGGCTATGCTTAAGCCCCTTATTGACCCCGATCTCATCCTCATTGCTCAGATCGGCGAGAAGGTCGTGGGCTTTGCGCTGGGGTTGCCCAACATCAACGAGGCCCTGCGGTATGCCAACGGCCTGCGCTACCCTTGGGATTACCTGCGCTTGCTGCGTGCCCAGAAACGCATCAGTGGAGCCAGCTTTAAGATCCTCGCTGTTGATCCCGACTATTGGGGCTATGGGCTGGAAACCATCATGTTCCGCGAGATGGCGCGCACAGTGCTGCGCAAGGGTTATACCTGGCTGGACGCATCTCTGACAGCGGAGGACAATCCGCAAACTAATAAACTGGCCCGTCGCTTCGGCGCCCGCGTATACCGTCGCTATCGGCTCTACCGCTTGGCGCTATAGTGTTAGGCGGGCAGAAAGAAGAACGCCAGCCCCACAATCAGATACACAGCCAGCAGCTGCGCACCTTCTAGCCAGTTTGACTCGCCGTCCAGCGCGATCAGTGCGGCCACCAGCGCTGCCCCGAAAAGGGCGATGAGCTCAAACGTAGTGAAAATCAACAGCAGGGCGTGGTCAAAGAGGAGACTGATGAGCACCAGCAATGGTGCCACAAACAACGCCACCTGTAGACTTGACCCCAGTGATATGGCGAGACTCAGCTCCATGTTGTTCTTGAGTGCCACCTCAACTGCCACCAGATGCTCAGCTACGTTGCCTACCAGAGGGATGAGGATGATGCCAAGGAAGATTTCGCTCAGCCCGAGGGTGGCGGTAACGTGCTCCACTGCACCCACCAATACTTCGCTGACCACTGCTGTTCCAGCTGCTGCCAGCGCCAAAGTGGCGATCGCACGGGGCAGGCTCCAGCGTGCCCCGCGAGGCGCGGCTTCCCGCGCCAGCGGCCCTTGTTGTGTGGTCATGGTATACAGCACGCTTAGCCCATAGAGTGTGATCATGACAGCGGCCACGCTCTCGCTGAAGGCCTTCTCAGCCTCAAGATCCGGCGCAATGGAGAGGCTGAAGATGGATGGGATCAGTAAGGCGAGTACGGCCAGAATCAACATGGTGCTGTCCAACGCTGCCTGCCGGCGGTCAAAGGTCTGAATACCGTTTTTGATCCCACCCAGCAGCACTGCCAGCCCCAACACCAGCAGCAGGTTGCCAATGATAGAGCCGGTGATGGAAGCCTTGACGAGATCCAGCAGCCCCGCGCGGATGGCGAAGATAGAGATGATCAGTTCCGCGGCGTTGCCCAACGTGGCGTTAAGCAATCCACCCAAACGCAGCCCAGTGTAGTGGGTCAATTCCTCGGTCGCCTCGCCGATGAGGTCGGCCAGTGGGATAAGGCCCAGCGCGGCAAAGATGAACACAACGAGTGGGTTGGCTCCCAGCCGCTCAAGGGTGAAAGCCAGCGGTCCGAAGATGAGCATTGCGTAGAGAATCTTCCTGATCACCGTCTCACTTCCTTTGCAGGAAAGTTGTTGGGGTGTGCACAGGGCTGCCCCCTGGCTTGGGAACAGCATAAAACAAAGGGACCTCCTGCGCCAACCGTCAGGGTTGGGGAATAGGAGGCCCTTTGTCCATACTCCTCAGGAGATCAATCTCAACCGGCCAGAATGTCCTCAACAGTGGCCTGCATCAGGCCCTGACGGACGGCAGCCAGATTGACGATGGTGTTGATCAGGCGCTCGTAACTCCAGCCGGCGGCTTGGGCCTCCAGACACAGGTCGCTGACGCCCGGGCTTAAGCCGGGCAAAGGGTTAATTTCTAGGATGTAGGGCTTATTGTCGTTGTCCTCATCCAAGCGGAAATCCACACGGGCGACGTCTTTGCAGCCGATGACGCGGAAGACCGCCGCCGCCAGCAAGTTCAGTTGATGTACAAAATCTGGTTCCAGTGGCGCAGGGCACAGATAGTAGAACGTTTCGGCCAGCTCTACCTTGATGCGGTTGGTGTAGATACCGCCCTCCGAGGCATCGTAGGCACCGAGATCCACCTCCAAAGGCGGGAAGAAGAACAATGTCTCCGGCAGAGTGTCGGACGCTACGCGTTCATTGATGCGCCGAGCCGCGCGCGGCCCCAGGTTGCCGATCATCCCTATAGTGATCTCGCGGCCCTTGACGTAGTGCTCGCACAGGACGGGCTGGTTGTAGCGCCGCAGCTGCTTGTCCACTTGGGCGCGCAGTTGCTCCACAGTATAAACGATGCTCTCTGCTGACACGCCGACGCTAGTGCCTTCGCGGCTGGGCTTGACGAACAGCGGATAGCGTAGCTCACCCTCTTCGTCAAGCAGGTCGTCATCAATGGGCTCGTCGGCCCGTTCAAAGGTCTGAAACTCCGGCGTGAGCAGGCCGTGATAGTACAAGATGCGCTTGGTCATCGGCTTGTCCAACGCCAGCGAGAGGGTGAGCACTTTGCTGCCGGTGTAGGGGATGCGCAGCATTTCCAGGATGGCGGGAATCTGTGACTCGCGGCTGTCGCCGAAATGCCCTTCGGCGATGTTGAAACAGAGATCGGGGCGGTAACGCTCCAGGTTTTCCACCAAGTTATAGGGAGGTAGGATGTTACCCTCAAAGAACTCTGCCTCGTGTCCCCCGCGTTCCAGTGCTGCGATAATGCTGTCAACGGTCCTGCGGCTGTCCAGATCATCCCATTGATCGGCAGGCATGCCTTCCCAGCGAGGAGCATTCTCCTTTAAGTTGGCAATTACAGCAATGCGCATGACCTTTAGCGGTCTCCTCCTCTTCTTGATAATTGGCGTTCCAAATTGTACCTCTTGCGGGACTAGAATACATGCCCTTTTGCGACCTTGCCTCGGGCACAGTATCTTCTTGGGAGACTCATCTGGTAGAGGAAAGAGACACCATGAGCGAACCTTCACACGTCCGTTTGGTTCTGCCTGGTCCGGTTGAGGTGCGCCGCGAGATTCTGGAAGCGCAGACAGGCTGGATGATCGGGCATCGCAGCGAGGAATTTGCTGCGCTGTTTGCGCGCTTGCAAGAGAAGCTGCGGCGAGCCTTCCTCACCACAAGCCGCGTGTTTGTCAGCGGATCTTCCGGCACAGGCTTGTGGGAGGGCGCTTCGCGTAACTGTATCCGTGAAGGGCACAAGGTGCTTCATCTCGTCTGCGGAGCCTTCAGCGAGCGTTGGGCAGAAGTTAGCCGTGCCAACGGCAAGCAGGTGGATGTGCTGAGTGTGGAGTGGGGGCAGGCCATCACGCCGGAGATGGTGGCAGGAGCGCTAAAGCGGCAACACTACGATGCCGTGTGCGTGGTGCATAACGAGACCAGCACCGGCGTGATCAACCCCTTACAGGCCATCGCTGAGGTGGTGCACCAACATGAAGATACCCTGCTGCTGGTGGATGCGGTGAGCAGTTTCCTGGGGGCTGAGCTGCGCGTAGACGAGTGGGGTATTGACGTTGCCCTGACCTCTTCGCAAAAGGCGCTGGCCTTGCCGCCTGGGCTGGCCTTTGCCGCTGTCAGCGACCGCGTGCTGGAACGCGCCCGTCAGGTGGCTCACCGTGGTTACTACTTTGATTTTCTGGTCATGGAGGAGCACCTGTTGAAAAACAGCACACCAAGCACGCCTCCCATCCCGCTGTTGTTCGCTGCCGATCGCCAGCTGGATGATGTGCTGGTTGAGGGATTGGAGAACCGCTGGGCGCGCCATCTGTTGCTGCGCGACCGCACCATTGAATGGGCCTTGCACCGAGGATTTGGGTTGTTTGCCCAAGCGGGCTACCGTTCCCCAACTGTGACCGCTATTGAGAACACGCTGGGCGTGGACCTCAAGGCCATGGCAACCTTCATGCGCAAACGGGGCTTTGCGATGGATACTGGCTACGGGGTGCTCAAGGGCCGCACGTTTCGTATTGCCCACATGGGCGATATGCCGTTGACCATGGTGGATGAGGTACTTGATGGATTGGATGCGTTCTTGCGCTTTTCCCAGCAGACGGAGAGGCCCCAGTGACCTTGACCTACCACGTTCTCATTCCCGATAACCTTGACCCCTCGGCGCTTGCCTTGCTTACGGAAGCAGGGATGGCGGTCGTTGCTGGTGAGCAGATACCGCGCCAAGAGGTGCTTTCTCTCGCCGCCGAGGCGGATGCTCTCATCGTCCGCAGCGCTACCAACGTTGATGCAACACTGCTGGCTGCAGCGCCACGCCTGCGCCTGGTGGTGCGCGCCGGCGTAGGGGTGGACAACATTGATCTGAGGGAAGCCACACAGCGCGGTATAGTGGTGATGAACACACCAGAGGGCAATACTATCGCCACCGCCGAGCACACGCTGGCCTTGATGTTGGCACTGGCCCGCCATATCCCCGCAGCTCACGCCTCACTGGATGCTGGGCATTGGGAGCGGAAGGCATTTATGGGTGTGGAGCTGCATGGCAAGACGTTGGGCATCATCGGTTTTGGGCGTGTGGGACAGGCCGTCGCCCGACGGGCAGCGGCCTTTGGGATGCGCATCCTAGCCTGCGACCCCAAGCGCACGCCACGCATGGAGCAGACCATCGCCGAGGTGGGTGGCCAGTTGGTCCATCTAGACGTGCTGCTTGCAGAGGCGGATTTTATCTCCCTACATGCCACCTTAAACCCTGAGACGCAGGGTATGATCAGCGCCCGCACCCTTGCCCGCATGAAGCGCGGCGTGCGTATCATCAATACTGCACGTGGAGCACTCATTGTGGAGGCTGACCTAGCCGAGGCGATCCGCAGTGGGCACGTGGCTGGCGCTGCTGTGGATGTTTATGCGGAGGAGCCACCCTCCGCAGACCATCCGCTGTTGGGCTTGCCTGCTGTCATCCATACCCCTCATTTGGCAGCCAGCACCTTTGAGGCACAGGCGGCGGTGGCCATAGAAGCCGCGCGGCTGGTGGTGGATGCACTGTTGCGTGGTGAGTACCGCAACGTTGTTAACCCTGAGGTGCTTGCCGGGCACAAGGCTTGAAGCGCCCTCGGCCAGAAGCTCAGGCAGCTTTAAGAGGCTCAAATCGCCAGCGCGGCGCATCTGGACCGCCATATTCGCGCACCACCAGCATCTCAATCAGCGCCTCGCGGGCGTAGGTCTCGGGAATCACGCGCAAGACGGCGGCCAAGTGCTTGCAAATCGCCTGACGGCGCGCGGAGAAAGCGAAATACTGGCAACTGCATCCCAGGTAGCGCCGATTGAGGTCAATTACGATGTTATAACCGTGCAGGGTGTAGTGCCAACGCCGAGGGCTACCCTCCACCAATGTGGCAGCTTGAGGGGTGATATCCTCCACACGCGGTTTGCCCGCCCGTCTTGTGCTTGCTGCACTGACCTGAAGCGCCCGCTTGAGCAGGTCATCCGTGCTCAAGCCACCGTAACGAGCAGCAATGAGACCGTTCTCCAGGTCTTTCAGTGCCGCCTCCGGCAAATGGCGCAGCAGGCGGGCGATGAGGTCGGCCTTTTTAAGGCCAGGGATGCGGCGCAAGCCATACTGCTCTGAGAGGTGGATCAGGACTGGTTCGCTGGTATCGCGCAACAGGTTGACTAGCAGAGGGGGGATAGATTTACGCTCGCCGTTCCCGCTTGCTGCGCCATTGTAAATGAACCGTACTACTGTCTCATGATGCCACATTGTTCTCCCGCCTTTACCTATAAAAGTCCTCCATTCTCATCTCATCTCTCATCTATACTTTAGCGCAGGGATGTGACATCTAATGTCACAACGCACGGCGAAAAAAAGAGGGAGCCGGTGTGCCAATTGGCCGGCTCCCATCACGTGCTGTGTCGGGTCGCTCAGCTCACGTGTAGATCAAACGTCCCCTCCGCATCCGTCAGGAGTATCAACCGCCCCCGCTCGGTATCCCATTCTTGGTGTAGTAGGTTGCCGCCCCTTAGCGTGATGGCAGTCGGCACCTTCCGCAAACCGATCACGATCAGGCGCGTGCGTGCATAGGGTGGAGTGTATGTGCCTTCCTCAATAGTGCGGATGAGGCTGAAACTCCCTCCATCAGGCTCTCCGTGCACGGTCAGGCGACTCAGGCGATGGGCATGGGGGGCTTCGTAGTCGTTGCCCTCGCCGTTGTCCTCATAGAGCAGGCTATGGTGCTCACCAGCAGCCGGATAGACCCGCAGCTCCAGCTCTTCAAGATTCTTCTCGCCGACATACTGCTGCACCGGCCAGAGGGAGATGACCGCTCCGCCGCGCACAAACAGGGGTAGCATCTCCAGCGGCGCATGGACGTTAAGGGTCTGACCGCCTTGATGCATCTGCCCCGTCCAAAAGTCGTACCACACCCCTGGTGGCAAATAAACCGTGCGTCGTGCAACCCCTTCGTCCATCACAGGCGCTACCAGCAGAGCATCGCCGAAGAGATACTGATCGTCCATGCTGTAGGTGGCCACATCGTGCGGATAGACGAAAGGCATAGCCCGTGCGATGGGTAGGCCATACCGTGCTGCTTGCCATACCGCCGTATAGAGGTAAGGTAGCAACCGGTAGCGCAGCTCTAGATACTGGCGGCTGATCGTTTCAACCTGTGGCCCAAAGGCCCAGGGCTCCTGCTGGGGGGCGTTGATCATGCAGTGGACGCGGAAGAAGGGCATGAAGGCTCCCACCTGCATCCAGCGGGCGTAGAGTTCCGGCGTCGGCCCTCCGCCGAAGCCGCCCACATCCGGCCCGCTGATGGCAATGCCGGAAAGCCCCAGCGTCAGCACCATCTGCACCGAAAGCCGCAAGTGATCCCATGTGCTGCGGTTGTCGCCCGTCCAGTGGATGGCATAGCGCTGCAAGCCTGCCCATCCGGAGCGCGAGAGCACCAGCGGGCGGCGTTCCGGACGCAGGCGGCGCAGACCCTCGTAACTGGCACGTGCCATCAGCAGGCCGTAGACATTGTGGATCTCGGCATGGTCGGCCCCCAGGCCTTCTTTGCTGTGGCGCACCACGTCCGGGACCCAGGTGTGCCGTGTGTCGCGCACGATCAGCGCAATCTCGTTCATGTCGTTCCAGAGGGCATCCACGCCATCCTCTAGAAGTCCCCGATGCAGTTCACCCCACCACTCCCTTACCTCCGCATCGGAGAAATCGGGAAAATGACAGAAGCCAGGCCAGACGGGAGCGGTGTAGCGTGTCCCATCGGGGTACTTTATAAAGCGATCCTGCGCTACGCCCTGCTCATAGACCCAGTAACCGTGTTCGGCCTTGATACCCGGGTCCACGATGACCATCACCTTAAACCCCTGCTGGTGTAGGGCAGCGATCATCCCACGCGGATCGGGGAAATGTTCAGGGTGCCAAGTGAAGCAACGGCAACCGTCCATGTGGTGGATGTCAAGGTGGATCACATCGCAAGGGAGCCGCCGCTGGCGGAACTCACGGGCGATCTCCAACACGCGCTCCTGGGGGAAGTAGCTCCAGCGCGATTGGTGGAACCCCAACGCCCACAGCGGGGGCAGTGATGGGCGTCCGGTCAGTTCGGTGTAGCGCTCTAGGATGCGCTGCGGCGTGCCAACCATCAGGTAGAGGCGGAACTCACCGCCCAGTGCCCGGTACTCTATCACGCCGGGTTTGGTTGCCCCCAAGTCAAGCCAGGCGCGGTAGCTATTATCAAAGAAGAGGCCCACTGCCGATCCTTCGTGAAGCGCTATGACGAAGGGGATGCTGAGGTAAAGGGGGTCATCTCCTCGGTCGTAACCCACAGGGTCAGTGTTCCAGAGCTCAAATCGTCTCCCTGCATGGTTGATGGCGCTGGCTTTCTCCCCCAGTCCGTAGAACGCCGTCTGCGGCGCACAGGTCGCCCACCAAGCGATGGCCCCATCCACATAACGGCGATACTCGCCGCCGGCCAGCAGAATGCGCCCCTCTCCGTCGCAGAGGGTGAAGTGCCCCTCCCGCTTGCTCAACCTCAGTATTAGTGCTGGTGTGACGATCTCTACACTGTCTTCCCGATTGGCGATTGTTGCCTCCACTGGTGGCCAGTCATCCTCGGCTTTGACCACGCTGTAGGAGAACGGCGCTGGAAACGCATTGTCGGGCTGCGCACGGATGAGCAGCAAGTCGTCGGCCAGCGGGGCAATACGCATAGCCCCCCCTGTTCCGGTGGCGGTAATGCCTCGGCCTTCATCCAGCGCGATCTTCTCAATCGCCCCCAGGGGCAGGGATGCGTGAAGGGGTGGGGGTTCTGTGCGAGAGGACGTGCGCAGAGCGCTGAACACAGCACGCCAGTAAGCTAACCCGCGCCGCTGGGGATGGGTGGCACGCGCAACATGCGGGGCCGCCCGCCACGGGTAGAGGATCGCTCGCAGAGCCATGGCCGGGGTGACGGCTTCAAGGATTTGCTTGATGTTCATCGGCATAGCAGCCTCCTTGCCTTGCCAAGAGCCGAATGTGCTTGCGCCGTTTGATTTTTGTGATATGTTTGAACATGTGCAACATATGTTGTATACTTACAGCCATAGTTCAGCCAAGCCGCCTTGAGAGGGCGTAGCGGAGGAGCAAGAGGTACTATGGGCATGAGAGTCTCCTGTCTGCAAGAGAATCTGGCGCGCGGTTTAAACATTGTTAGCCGAGCGGTGGGCGTCCGCACCCCCTTGCCGGTCTTGGCCAACGTCCTTCTGGCGACGGACAACGGCCGCCTGCGTTTGGCAGCCACCAATCTGGAGATGAGCATCACGGCATGGATCGGGGCGTCGGTGGAGGAGGATGGGGCATTGACCGTTCCGGCGCGCACGCTTAGCGATCTGGTCAATACGCTGTCGCCGGAGCGTGTTGATCTGGAAGTGGCCGTGCGTACCAACGCCCTGCATCTAGCCTGTGGTGCTACAACAGCTACCATCAAGGGCATTGACGCCTATGAGTTCCCTCCCATTCCTGAACCGAGCGATGAGGACGACCGGCTGAGAGTTCCAGCGGAGGCGCTCAAAGAAGCCATTGGTATGGTTACCTTCGCTGCTTCGCGGGATGACAGCCGTCCTATCTTGACTGGTGTCTCCGTCAACTACCAAAGCAACCTGCTCACTCTGGCCGCCGCCGATGGCTTCCGCCTCTCGGTGCGTGAGATCCCGTTGGAAACCGACTTTTACGAGAGCTTCACGCTGGTTATTCCGGCAAGAGCCTTGAACGAGTTGGCGCGCATCAGCAGCGATGATGAAGAGACCATAGAGATCATCCTGCCCCGCGACCGCTCGCAGGTCTTATTCCACATGAAAGATGTGGAGCTCGTCTCACAGTTGATTGACGGTGTATTCCCCGACTACCGTCAAATTATCCCACGAGATGCCGTAACGCGCACGGTCTTGTATACCGCTGATTTTCTGCGTGCCTGCAAGCGGGCTGACATTTTTGCCCGTGAGGCCAATAACACAGTGCGGCTGAGCATTGAGCCGCGCGAGGGTATGGTCGGTATCATGCGCGTCCGTGCTCAGGCCTCTGAAAAGGGCGAGAATGAGGTTATCCTTGATGCCAGCATTGAGGGAGAGCCGATTGAAATCGCCTTCAACGTGCGCTACCTGATTGAGGTGCTGAGTGTGATCCGCAACGATCAAGTAGTGCTCAAGACCAGCCGGCCGGATAAGCCAGGGGTGATCCAGCCGCTGGGCGATGAGCACTTCACGCATGTGGTGATGCCCATGCACATCAGTCGTTAGGGCTGCTGGATTTTCTTTCCTTAACTTTGTTCATAGGCCCTGCTGGACGGAAACAGCAGGGTTTCTTGTTTATGGCAGATGTTGCCCGACGTTCTATCGTTGATCTAATACTTGCCTGCTATCTTTTCTATGTGCCGTCCGCCCTCGGCGGCGCGAAGCCTGCCTGAGGACACCGAGGACGACAGGAGCTACTTATGGGTCATGTCTTTGATGCCCCGATTGTCGCCAACGATCAGAGCCTTGACCGCCTGTTGGGCGTTGACTTGCCCCTCTTGATCCTGTTTTGGGACGGGCATGTCCTGCCGGATGAGGTGAATCAATCTCTCATTCGGCTGGCCCGCGATGAGGCAGGGAAGCTCATTGTTGCCAAGATCAGCGTCCGTGAGAACGCCCAAGCCGCCCATCGCTTTGGCATCCACAGAACTCCTACCCTGATCGCTGTGCGGCAAGGGCAGGAGATCAGCCGTGCGGAGTCACCAACCCCGTCCGATGTGCAGGCGCATGCTCAGTACTTGCTGGGGCACGGCGCACGGCCTGCTGAAAAATCTGCCGCCGAGGTGCGCATCGGCGCAGGAGATGGTCACCCCATCACCGTCACCGATGCGACTTTTGAGCAGAAGGTCCTGCGCTCACCCTTACCGGTGTTAGTGGATTTCTGGGCGCCGTGGTGTGGCCCTTGCCACATGATCGCCCCTATTGTGGAGCGCATCGCAGCGGACTACGTGGGGCGACTGGTGGTCGCCAAGGTGAATGTAGACGAGAACCCCATCTACGCTGGCCTGTACAACGTACAGGGCATCCCCACGCTGTTGATGTTCCGCAATGGACGGGTGGTGAACCGTTTAGTGGGGGCGCTCTCCGAGGTACACCTGCGCGCTGAAGTGGAGCGGATACTCCTCACTCACTGAGGCGATCTCCTGGCTTTTCCTTCACGCGTCGCCTTGTGCTACGGCGTAATCGCGCAGGAAAGCCTCCAGCGCAGCGCACGTCTCTTGGGGACGCTCAAAGTGAGGCAAACCCCGTGTGCCCTCTAGGCGCACCAGTCGCCAGTTAGGCCGCTCCTTGTACTCCGATAGCGCTTCGTATCCCGTAAAGCGGTCGCGGTTGTACAGCACGAGCACAGGCAGGCTCAGTTGATCGTAAATCTGGCGGATGTCAGCGCTGAAGAGCTTGCCGCTGATGAAATACAGCGGGGCGAAACGGGCACCCGGCTGGCGCGTGGTCAGATAGCCATAGGCTACTAGATTCTCATCTGCTCGGCGGCTGGCAAACAGCATGTTGAGGAAGAAGCGGATGGAGCGCCGCGTCGTCAGCAGGTCATAGAGGGCCTGGCTCCACAGGGGTGCCTGCAGGATGTTGAGCAGGGTGTCACTTCCCCGTGCCTGGGGGCGCCGCCTGAAACCGGTGGGCGAGATGAGGGCCAAGCTGCGGAAGAGCTCCGGCGCCTCGCTGGCAGCTCGGGCGGCAAACTCGCTGCTGAGGGAAAGAGCGACCACATCCGCTGGGCCATCCGTTGAAGCGATGAGACGCAGGAAGGCCAACACGGCGTCCGTGTATAAGCGCGGCGAGTAGTCAATGTCTGGCCGTGAGGAGAAGCCAAAGCCTGGCAGGTCAAGCGCATAGACCCGTCGGAAGGCGGCAAAGTGATCGTAGAGCGGCTTCATCTCATAAGCGGAGGCCGCCGCGTTGATGCTGTGCAGGAGTACCAACGGTTTGCCCGCTCCGCTCACGTAATAGCTCAGCTCCAAGCCGTTAAAGCCGAACGTCCGCCGCTCCCCGCCCAAAGCGTGGGTAAGGGGTAGGCGGCGGGGCATCAGCAAGCGGCTCATGACGATCCAGCTCCCAGCCAATAGGATCAGCAGGCGCACAAGGAAGTTGATCGCCTTGAGGAGCCGCCACAGGGTCGTAAAGAAGCCGCGCCGCTTCCTTTCCTCGGCCATCGTATCAGCTCCCTTTGCATTGACCTACCTGCTCTCCTGCAGTATTGTATCACAAGGTTGCCCCCTAGCATGGCTTTGCAGTCAGGTGACGGGGCAATTCTCAAAGGGGGCAAAAACAAGAGTGGCCGAGGAACATCCTCCTGCTCCAAAGAGCGGGCCATACACCACGCTCATCGCTGCGGTGGTTTTTCTGCTCGCCAGCCTGATCATCGCTGCGTTGCTGTTAAGTGGCGCACTTAACCCGTTGGCCATCCTACGTCCCGCCGCTAACCCACCCCTGCAACCCACTTTCACCGCCTCTCCCGCGCCAACGACCTCCCCCTTATCAACCCAGACGGCCGTACCTCCACCCTCCGCAACCCCTGTACCTACAAGCAATGCTTCGCCAACGCCCGAGCAGATCGTTTGGGTGATTGGTGTGGCTGCCTTGCAGGCCGACGCTGACCCCGCCATCACAGCGCGGCTGAGCGAAGCCTTGCAGACTGCTAGTCCTGCGCCGGCCCTGTCCGCCCCTCTGGAGGTGCGCGAGGTTCGGCTATCCCTTGTGGATGGAGGGATCGCAGCGATCAACCCTGCACAGGATGCGCCGGACTGCGCCCTGTTGCTGGTTTGGGAACCTACTGGCAGCAGCCTGAGGCGCGTGTATTTGCTGGCACCTCCTTCCCCGCCGCTGCTGGCGCAGATTGAGGCACGTGCGGAGGCCTGGCAGCTGCCCACTCCTGCTGCTTTCCCCTTGATCGTGCAGGTAGAGGGGGACGAGGCCTTCGTGGCGGGGATGACACTCGGTTTTTTAGAACTCCTGCAGGGCACCGCTGAGCCTGCGCAGGCAAGAGCACAGGCGCTTGCTGCTTTGTTGCCAGACCTGCCACGCCAGACGGCGGCCTACAACGAGGCCGTATTGGATTTCCTGCAAGCGCTCGCTGCCGAACAGCAGGGCGACCCCATCGCCGCATTGGAAGCCTATAGCCAGGCCATCCGCCTGCGCAGCGATTTCACCGCTGCGCTTATCAACCGTGCCAACATCTACCTGCAGGCGGGCGATACGGCTGCAGCACTTGAGGGCTATAACAAAGCGCTTGCCGTTGATCCGGAACAAGTGGCGGCGCTTTACAATCGGGCTCTTGCTTACCGGGCACAGGGCAATTGGACTGCATCTTTGGAGGATGCAGAGCAGTTGGCGCTGCGTTATCCGGAAGCATGGAGTGTTAACCTGCGTGGACTGATCGCCTATGAGATGGGCGATCATGAAACCGCATTGGCCAATTTCAGGCAGGCCAGTCAGTTGGCTCCGCAAGACCCTGTTCCGCTCTTCAACGAGGCGCTCACTTTGGCGCGCATGGGCGAGCACGGGCGGGCATTGGTAGTGCTGGACGCATTGATTGAGCTCCAGCCCCAGAATCCGGTGTTCCACCTCTACCTGGGGGATGCCTTTCGGCTGGTAGGCGAGGATGAGCAGGCCGGGCGCGCTTACAGCGAGGCCATCGCACTCAACCCGCAGTATGCAGAGGCTTATCTGCGGCGTGGGCGCCTGCGCGTGGAGAGTGGTGATCCACAAGGAGCGCTGGCCGATGCCGCGCAGGCCCTAGAGCTGGACCCGCAATCCAGCGAAGCCTACTGGATCAGAGGTGATGCCCTTCTGGCTGAGGAGGACTTTGCAGCGGCGGAAGAGGCATACAGCGCAGCCCTGGGTGCGGGCCTGAACGACCCCGCCATCTATGCCGCACGTGGCTGGGCCTTGCACCGGTTGCGCTTCCGCAGTGCCGCTATTGAGAACTACCAGCAGGCGCTGGCGCTGGGATACGCCGATCCGGTGACGCTCAACCGGCTAGGTTTTGCCCTCTACGACGCCGGGCGCTATGAAGAGGCGCTGGATGCTATGCTTGCTGCTGTCAATGCTGGGCTGAACACCGCAGAAGGGTATGCCGGCTTGGCGCTGGCACTGGATGCCAACATCCGCCGTGACGAGGCCGAGCAGCAATATGCCCACGCCTTGGAGATAGACAGCCGCTATGGGAAAGCTGCTTTTCTGGCAGAACAACCGCTCTGGTCACAGGCGGCAGTGAGTCGGGCGGTGACCATCCTGCGCCGCCTAGGGGTTGATCCCTACGCCGAGGATTAGGTCCCTTGTTCAAACAACCGTGCGATTTCATCCCGCTGGGGGCGCGGTAGAGGATGCGGTCCCCCACGCAGGTCAATTACCTCTGCAGGCCCCTCCTCTACCCGCCCGATGATGTGACCCGCGATACCCGCCTCGCCCAGGGCTCTGACTATCGCCTCCGCATCGTCGGCGTGGACAGCCAACAGGAGCGCCCCGCTGGCGATAGCGGCCAACGGATCGATCCTCACTGCAGCGCACAGCGCACGACCATCTTCAAGCACAGCGGCAGAAGGGTCAACCAGCAGGCGCTTGGAGGCTACCTCGGCCATTTCCCACAGACCGGTAGCCAGTCCCCCCTCGGTGGGATCGTGCATGGCGTGCACGCGCCCAGCCTGTGCCGCAATCGCTGCATCGCGCACGACGCTGATGCCCGGATCGTGCAGATAACGGGCGCAGCGCTCCAGAAAGGCAGGCTCAAAACGGTCCTGCAGGACCTCGGCCTTCTCGCGGGCGATGATGGCCGTTGCTTCAATGGGCACGCCCTTGGTCACGATCAGCACGTCCCCCGGCTGCGCGCCGCTGCAGCTGACCAGCCGCTCGCGCTCTGCCAGTCCCAACATCATACCGACCACGATGGGGCGCTCTAAACCGTAGGTGATCTCAGTGTGCCCACCGATCAGGGTGACGTCCAACGTGCGGCAGGCAGCCTCAATCTGGTCAAAGATGGTGGTGACAAGCGAGAGAGTAGCCCTCCCCTCGGGCAACAGGAGGGTCGCCATGAACCATGTCGGTGTGCCGCCCATCGTGGCGATGTCGTTGGCATTCACGTGGACGGCATACCAGCCGATCTCATCGCTGGCGAAGGTGATGGGGTCGGTTTTGGCGATCAGATACTGCTCCCCGCCGATGTCCAGCACAGCTGCGTCCACACCCGGGCGTGGCCCGATCACCACGCGCGGGTCACCGCTGGCAAGACGGCTCAGTAGCGCAGCGAGCACCTCGGCGGGGAGTTTGCCGAGCGGAAATCCGTCAGGCACAGTCTCTCCCTATGGATGTGTTGTCCTCATCTTCAGTGGCAAGAGCGCTCATATCCACGTAGGCTCTTGATAAGTGCCGAAGACGCGGCGTAACACATCGCAGATCTCGCCCAGTGTGGCATAGGCTTTCACGGCGCGGATAAAGTGCGGCATGAGGTTTTCGTTCTCCTTGCGGGCTGCATCCTCAATGGCTTTCAGCGCCGCGCCGACGGCCTCGTTATCGCGAGTGCGCCGCAGTTCATCCAGACGAGCCACCTGCCGCTCGTAGCCCTGTGGGTCCATCTCCAGCAGCGGGATGCGCAGCGGTGTATCCTCCACATACTCGTTCACGCCCACGATGATACGCCGTTTTTCGTCAATCTCGCGCTGATAGCGGTAGGCCGAGTCCGCAATCTCGCGTTGGAAGAAGCCGGCCTCAATGGCGGGCAACACACCGCCTAACTCCTCAATGCGGCGGAAGTATTCGTAGGCCTCCGCTTCCAGACGGCGCGTTTGGGCTTCTACGAAATACGAGCCGCCTAGTGGGTCAATCGTGTTCGTGACGCCCGATTCGTGTGCGATGATCTGCTGCGTGCGCAGCGCCACCTGCACGGCCATCTCAGAAGGCAGCGCCAGCGCCTCATCCATGCTGTTGGTATGCAGGGACTGCGTCCCACCCAGCACGGCGGCCAGGGCCTGAATGGCCACCCGCACCACATTGATCTCCGGCTGCTGTGCCGTCAACGTCACTCCCGCTGTTTGGGTGTGGAAGCGCAGCAGCAGTGAGCGCTCGGACTTGGCACCGAAGGTTTCGCGCATCTCGCGTGCCCAGATGCGCCGCGCGGCGCGGTACTTGGCGATCTCCTCAAAGAAGTCGTTGTGGGCGTTGAAGAAGAAGCTCAGGCGTGGGGCGAACGCATCCACATCCAGCCCACGTGCGATAGCCCAACGCACGTACTCCATGCCATCGGCCAACGTGAAGGCCAGCTCCTGTGCTGCTGTTGCCCCCGCCTCGCGGATGTGGTAGCCGCTGATGCTGATGGTGTTCCATTCTGGCATCTCGCGGGTGCCAAACTCAATGGTGTCAGTAACCAAGCGCATGGAGGGTTCGGGTGGGAAAATATACTCTTTCTGGGCGATGAACTCCTTGAGGATGTCGTTTTGGATCGTCCCGCGCAGGATGCGGCGGTCGTAGCCCTGCTTTTCAGCAGCGGCGATGTACATCGCCCAGATGATGGCCGCTGGCGAGTTGATCGTCATGCTGGTGGAGACCTCGCCCATGGGGATGCCGTCAAAGAGGATTTCCATATCCTTGAGCGAGGAGACGGCCACGCCGCACTTGCCGAACTCGCCTAGTGCCTGTGGGGCATCGGTATCGTAGCCCATCAGTGTAGGCAGATCAAAGGCCACCGATAGTCCTGTTTGCCCTTTCTCCAGCAGGTATTTGAAGCGCTGATTAGTCTCTTCCGCCGTGCCAAACCCCGCGAACATGCGCATTGTCCACAACCGTCCGCGGTACATAGTGGCGTGAACGCCGCGCGTGTATGGGTACTCGCCGGGGAAGCCCAATTCCTGCAAGTAGTCAAAATCGGGCAGGTCTAGCGGCGTGTACAACCGCTGGATGGGCGCGCCCGAGGCAGTGATGAATTCCTTGGCCCGTTCGGGCATACGCTCTAGGGTCTCCTTGAGCGTGGTGTTCTCCCAGCGCTCCATCGCGGAAGCGAGGTCTTCAAATGGCTCGGCCTGTTGTGGCTTCACCTGCTCCCTTTCTGCCATGTTCGCTTTCTCCCGTTTGGCCACCTGACGCTCAACGATCTGTTTGCCCCTGATTGTAATGGGGTGCGGCAGGTGTTACAAACGCCCGTACCCTTTCAAGTGGCTTATTGTCATCTGCAGGCAGCCGTGCTAAACTGCGGGCTTGAATTTGACCCCAGCAATAAGAATTACCCCGCCCGACGGCCACATGAGGCGTCGGCAGGGTCATAGGCACGGCTTACCACAACAACCGATCTTCAGAAGGGAGTCTTCCCCATGCCCTTCCGCGATACATATTGGAACATCCCGCACTGGGCCGAACTGTTGCTCTACATCACACAAGGGTTAGGCGTGGCGATCCTCATCGTCAGGCTCTACCAGCGCACACGCCTGTGGCTTAAGGGGCGCGGCGCGCTGCCATTGGATCGCCCTGCCGAACGATGTGGGCGCGTCTTGCGCTTTGCCATCGCTCAAGTGCGCATCGCCCGCGAGCGTTATGCCGGCATCATGCACCTTTCCATTTTCTTTGCCTTTGTTGTGCTCTTCATTGGGACAGTGTTGGCCACTATTGACTACGACATCGGCGTCTTGATCTTCAACGTCAAGTTGCTCAAAGGTGATTTCTACCTGATCTATGAGCTAGTGCTGGACTTCTTTGCTGTGGCCGGTATCGTGGGGCTGGCACTGGCGTTGTTGCGGCGCATCACACCCCGCCCTGATAAGCTGACTTATAATGCTGGCTTTGCCGCCATGTTGTGGTTGCTGCTCGCTGACCTGCTTAGCGGCCTGCTGATTGAATCCTTCCGACTGGCGACTGTCCAACCCCCTTGGCAAACTTGGTCGTTTGCAGGCTATGCCGTCAGCCGTATCTGGGTCGCCTTGGGCATGGCTGAACCCGCTTTGCGCAGCGCCCATTTAGCCTTCTGGGTCTTCCATTTTTCGCTCACGGCGCTGATCTACGTGGTCTTCCTAGACCTGCCGCTCAAGCACATCATCTATTCGCCGCTGAACGTGTTTTTCTCCTCGTTCCGGGCACCGGGGGCGCTGGCATCTATCAATTTAGACGATGAGGCGGCTGAAACCTTTGGTGCGGCGCAGATCACCGAGTTCACGCCGTTTCAGCTTTTGAACGCCGATGCATGCACCGAATGCGGGCGCTGTCAGGTCGCCTGCCCGGCCCACATGGCAGGTACACCGCTGAACCCCAAACGCATTGTTCTGGATATGCAGGCAGCACTGAATCATTATGCCCCTGTCCTGCGCCGCGCCTCGCAAGGGGATGACTTGCCCCCTGCGCCGGTGGTGCGCCAGTTCATCAGCGAAGAGGCGCTGTGGGCCTGTACCACCTGCCGCGCTTGTGTCTATGAGTGCCCCGTGTTGATAGAGCACGTGGATGCCATCGTGGATATGCGCCGCAGCCTTGTGCTGATGGAAGGGACAATGCCCGATCTGTTGGCCAACGCCATGACGCAGGCCGAGCGAGCAGGCAATCCCTGGGGCAACCCACGCGGCAGCCGTCTGGATTGGGCTGCCGATCTGAACGTGCCACTCATGAGCCAGAAGAAGCAAGCCGAGGTACTCTACTGGGTGGGCTGTGCGGGGGCCTATGACCCTGAAAGCCAGAAGACGGCGCGAGCGATGGTCAAGATTTTTGAAGCGGCGGGTGTGGATTATGCCGTACTGGGCGAGGAAGAGCGTTGTAACTGCGAATGGGCACGCCGTGCTGGCAACGAGTACCTCTATCAACAGGCGGCGCAGGCTAACATCGCCGTTTTGGCACAGTACACGTTTAAGGTCATCGTCACCCATTGCCCTCACTGCTTCAACACCTTCCGCAATGAGTATCCGCAGTTTGGTGGTCACTACGAGGTCATCCATCACAGCACGTTTATTGCCCGCCTGATCAAAGAGGGACGTCTCAAGCTGAGCAAACCCGTCAGCGAGGTGGTCACCTATCACGATTCGTGCTATCTGGGGCGCTATAATGACGTCTACGATGACCCGCGCCAAGCGCTGGCTGCAGTGAAAGGTCTGCAGATGGTGGAGATGCGGCGCAGCCGTGAGAAGGGCCTTTGCTGCGGAGGTGGTGGTGCGCAGGTATGGTTTGAGACGCACCAAGAGAGACCGGTCAACACGATCCGGTTGGAAGAAGCCATGAGCAGCGGTGCGCAGACGGTCGCTGCCGCCTGCCCCTTCTGTACCATCATGCTGGGTTCGGCAGCACAGAGTATGGGCGTCACTGAGACGGTGGCCGTCAAAGACCTTGCTCTCATCGTTGCGGAGGCATTGGACTGAGCGGGCGTCTCCTCTGCTCTCTCGCATCGGCAGTTAGCCTGATGGGCCTTGTGGCGTGTAGCCCATCCGAGCCTACCATGCCGCCACACCCTACGGTGATCGTCGTCACAGCGAGCGGGCCGTATTACACCTCTTTTGATGATGTAGGGGATTGGCTGGTTGGCGTGGGGCCTCACAGCCGTGGGCGCGTGGAAAATGGACGCTATATCCTCAGCATTGATGAACCGCGTACCCTCGCTTGGGTTAACCAAACGCGCGCCTTTGGCGATGGTGTGTATGAGGTGGATGCTACGCTTCTGGGAGGGGCGGAGGCGAGCGCCTTCGGCTTGCTCCTGTTAGGCTCCAGCGACTTGAGCACGTTTTTCTACTGCACTATCACTGGCGATGGGCGCTATGACGTGGGCCGCTGTGAGGAGTATTGCAAGAAGCAGGAATCGCTTGTTGGTGGCTTTGCTCTGGCCTACAGCATCCTGACAGGCAACCAGACCAATCACCTGCGCGTAGAACTGGATGATGGTCAGCTGCGTTTTCTCGTCAATGGCGTCCCGGTCGCGCTGGTCAAGGATTTGGATTACACCAAAGGGCTGGTCGGCTTCATCGGCGAGAGCGGGACATACGGCGGGCTGGAGGCTGCTTTTGATAACCTGCAGGTAGTTGAAGAACCGCCGCAGTAAGCCCATTCGCCTGTTAGGAACGGCAGATGTACACTTCTGGCAGTCATGGCTTTGCGCTGGCGCTATAACGAAATGGTGTGCCTATGGAAACACTTGTCGGCAAGCAGTTAGGTAATTATCAGATCGTTGAACTCATCGGGCGGGGAGGGATGGCTGCTGTTTACAAGGGTTATCAGCCTTCCATGAACCGCCATGTGGCTATCAAAGTCCTCTCGCCGCAATACAGCAGCGACCGCGCCTTTGTGCAACGCTTCCAGAACGAGGCGCGGCTGATCGCTCAACTAGAGCATGCCCACATCCTACCGGTCTATGATTTCGGCCAACAGGAGGGAATGCTCTATATCGTGATGCGCTACCTGCCCACTGGCACACTGGAGGATCGTATCCCACCGCAAGGAATGTCGCTGGATGAAGTCCTGCACATCCTCAAGCAGGTGGCCAGTGCCCTTGACTACGCACACAGTCGGGGGGTGATCCACCGTGACCTCAAACCGGCCAACGTGCTTATTGATGCTCAAGGCAACACTTTCCTCAGCGACTTTGGCATCGCCAAGACGACGGAGCAAGAAACCACCGGTCTGACGGGGACGGGCAACGTCATTGGTACACCAAACTACATGTCGCCAGAGCAAGGACTGGGGGAGAAGGTGGATGCCCGCAGCGACATCTATGCGCTGGGCGTCATGCTCTTTGAGATGCTCACTGGCCAAGTGCCTTTCAGCGGTGAGAACCCCATGGCTGTCATGCTACGCCATGTCCACGATGTGCCGCCCGATCCCGGTAGCCTCAGGCCCGACCTTCCTCAAGCTGTTTCTAATGTGGTGCTACGGGCGTTGGCCAAACGCCCCGACGAACGCTACCAAAGTGCCGGTGAGCTGGCCCACGCCTTGGAGCAAGCCCTGAGCGGCGAGGCAGTGCCCCCGCTGGAAACGATGCCACTGACCGCTGCCACCCGTCCCCTCGCTGGCCCTGCCGCCACCATGCCCTCGCCAGTCTCTGCTGCCCCACAACCGGACACCGCCATTCCCGGACAGGCCATCGCACCAACAGCCCCTGCCGGCCCGCCTGCAGTGGGAATGCCGCCTACACAGGCTGCTGCCATCCCTGCCCCGGGCGAGATACGGGTCACCCTGAATGCCCTCTCTGCGTGGTTGGCCAAGCGCGAGGCGCTGGGGGTGTGGATTCAGGCGCTGGCCTTGAGCGGGGCGACATGGATCGTCTTGCAGCGCCTGACGCAAGGGGCGGCTCTGGAAACGGCCCTACTCTCGCTGATCCCCGGCCTACTGCTCTATGGCCTTCTGGGCGCGCCAACGGTAGGGGCGTTGCTCAGCCTCATTCTTATCCTCGTGCCGCTGATGGCCCATGCGCCTGGACTGGCGCTGATCTGGGTGGTGCTTATCCTTATCGCCGGCTCGCGCTTGAACTCGCGGGAGATGATGCTCATACTCATCACATTGGTCATGGCTGGGACACCACTGGGTTGGGGATTGGTGCTGCTGGCTCCTTGGTGGCTGCGCGTGCGCCGCGCCGTGCTCCCACTGGCGATAGGGTCCGCACTGGCGATGCTCTTTGCCCTTGCCCTGCATTGGCCCACTGCGGGAGGGCTGTTGCCCGTTGTACCTGTCCCCCCTGCTGCCCAGCAGAGCATGTTCTTTGGCCATTTTGACACCACCTATCTGGGGCTCTTTGAGGACCCACGTATCTGGACTAGATGGGGCAATGGCCCTTTACTGTGGGAGTCTGTCCGCACCACCTTTGAGGTGATAGGTCGCACGCTCGCTCTCACTGGGGGCTATCCGCTGGCAGCCGCCGTTGTGTGGGCTTTGGCCGCTGTGGTGAGCGTTTCTAATGCACAGGTAAATTCCCCTGTGCTGCGAGCGCTGGGCTTGCCGTTGGGTTACGGAGTGCTGCTGGGTGTCCACCTGCTGGCACGCCCTGAGGTCGTGATGAGGATTCCGCCACTCACGATAGCCCTGACGCTCATGGGGTTGGTGCTGGCTTTTCTGCTCACACAATGGCCGGTGCAGGCTGACCCGGCCAAGGGCAACAAGGCGGGCACAGTGCTGCGCCTGCTGCGCCAGTCTCTGGGGGCGCTCTATATAGCGCTGGGAATGGGCATTTTTGCCCGCCTACTCGCCGATTCCCCTACCTTCCTCGCCTTCTGGATCGGCAGTGTGTTGGGTGTGCTTACCCTTATCACCAACCCGTTGCTTGGCCCGCTACTGGCTTTCTTAGGGCTGGCCGCCGGATTGGCTCCTGAGCGCCCGGTGCTGGCTGCCATTGTAGGTGGGCTGCTGGTTTTCTACCTGCTGGTGAGTTTCTTCTTTGACCGCCGCCGCCCGCGCAGTTGGAATCCGCTCGGTGCGGGCCTGCTGATCGGCGCGCCGGGGCTGGCCGCTGCGGGCCTCCTGCCGCTGGGGGTGCTGAGCCTGGGTACATTGGAGGCGCAGGTTCCAGCGGCGCTGTTGGCGTTGGCCAGTCATGTGTTGCTGGTCGCCGTCACGCCGCATATAAACGCCGTCGCTGCTGCCATACAAGTAGTTACTACGTTGGGTGGCCTGTTGGTGGTTGAGCGGTTGATGGGCCTCTCATGGTTGAGCGGCCTAAACCACAAACTGCGCCGTCTCGTTCTCACCGTCGGCGCAGCGCTACCGATGGCTCTTATTTACTACACCCTGGGGCGCGCTGCCCCTGTAAGGTTGTTGCCGCAGGCCCTGATCCTCAGCGCATTGACCGCCGCCGCTTTTGTCTTCGCCCTCGGCGACCGGGCCATGTTCTGGCGGCGCTTCCTTGAGCCGGAAGAGGAAGAGGTGGGCGGCATTCGTGAGGACGAGGAAGTCATCGGCCCGCCAGCCCAGCGTCAACGGTAGGACGGAGGTGCCGCCCTCACATCCGCCTGAGTAGATAAATGCGCGGATGCTGCCCCCCCTGAAAGACCTTTCGGCTGCCCTCCACCTGCCATAAGTGGCTTACTCGCGGCAGCAGGCGTTCAAATAGCCGCACAGCATGGGTGATGAGCACGAAGGGGGCGCCGGGCATTGCTACCCGCGCTGCCTCAGTTAGCACTGCCGGATAGAGGTCCTCTACCTCCTCCCGTGAACCAACGAGCTGCCCCCAGGGCAGGTCAGCAGCCAGCGCAGTGAAGGAACGCTCGGGGAATTCAAGGTGTGTGGCGTCCATCTGGAGGAGCTGCACCGCCGCGCTCAAGCGTGCTGCAATCAGATTCTCCTCCGCGCAGGCCAGTGCAGCTTGGTCAATATCGCAGCCTACAGCCAGCGCAGCAGGGCCGCGCAACAGACGCTCAATGAGCAGGGTGCCGGAGCCACACATCAGGTTGAGGAAGCGGTCATCAGGCGCTGGATGAGTCCATTCCACCATGGCCGCGGCGATGGTGGCGTTGAGTGCGCCGGGCATGTCACACACACGCCAAGCGCGTGCCGAGAGGGGGCGTGGTGAAAGGCGGATCAGCACCTCCCATCCGCCATACGCTGCGGGGCGCACACGCAGGAGTAGGTTGCCCGCTTCTGGGTCATCCGCTAAACCCGTATGGGTGCCGATCTCAGCGCGGAGGCGGCGAAAGACAGCGGAGCCTGCTCCCGCAGCACTTACGCGAAAGGTGCGGAAGGCGGCGGCGGGATGCAACCTCCGCACAACCTCTACACAGCGCATCAGGCGGGTAAAGTGGGCATGGCCGAGCAGCGCACGTGGGCGCGGGATGCTGAAGTGTTCCACCTGATAAACCGCCACCACAGTGCGTAGGCCTAGCAGGGAGCGCATGTCACCCCTATAGCCGAAGCGTATGCTCTCCTCGTCTTCGGTGGGTTCAACGCGGATCGCTGCCCCAAACTGCCTGTGTAGTTCCTCCAACGCAAACGGTTTCAGGCCAGGCAGAACCTCGGCTTCGTAGTCCATCGCCCGCCGATCAGCCTAAGAAAGGGATCACATAGCGATACAGCGCGTAGATCGTCAGCAAGGGCATCCAACTCAGTCCGGCTAACGGCAACCACCCTAGCCATCGTTCCCAACGCTTGCCCTCTGGCCGATGCCCCAAGATTAGCGCCCATCCGTGCAGGCCACCTGCTATTGCCAACCCCAGCAGAGGGAGCGCTGGATACAAATAGCGCCCCTGAAGCTGCACGAACGTCAAGTTGTAGTAGGCATATTGCGCCAGCGTCGCCAGCGCAGCGGCGCCCAGTATGCCCAACCCAGCCCACTGCGGTGCCCTCAATGTCCAACGCCTCCGTAACACCGTGAGCAGGAGCGCCAGCCCAGTTAGATCACCGAGCAGAAAGAGGCCAATAAACGAATAGATGCGCGGCGGCATGGGTACGCCCATCCAGCCGAATTGCCCCCAGAAGCTGTGGTAAGTGGTAGCGAGTAGCTGGCCGAGGTAGGGTCCGATGCCTACCGTAGCGATCAGGTCGCTGGTGCGCAGCTGGCCGATCACCACTGCTGCGTGGGCAGATTGGGCAAGGATATCCGGCCAGCCGTAGATGGCGATGTTGCGCCCCCACCACAGTACGCCTAGCGCCAAAGCGGGCACGGCGGCTTGGGCGCTTTGCCCCATCAACCAGCGCAAGGAGCGGCGCTCGGAGCGCCAGCGTAGGACAAGGGCCAGCGCCACCGCCAACAGTGCCGGGCCGTAGATGGTCAGTTTGGTGAGGAAGGCCACGCCAAGCAGCCCGCCTAGCAAAACAGCGGGAGGTTGGCGTGTTTGCCTCGCTGAGGAGCGACCCAGGTAGGCCATCGCCACTGCCAGCAGGGCGAACAACACCAGCTCGGCGAGGCTGTCGTTGTTGACGCTGGCGAGGATGGCCACATGTTGTGGCAGGAAGGCGGTGAAAGCCGCTGCTGCCAGCGCGAGCGTTTTTGGGCGAGGAAAAAGCTGCACCACGATCGCATAGACAGCGAGAGGTTGCCCTGCGCCAAAAGCCAGCGAGAGCAGCCGCAGGGCAAGCAGTGCTCCCCCACTTAAGCGGTAGATGAACGCCCCTACAAGGTAGTAAAGCGGCGGCTGATGATCCTCGTACTGGATGGGGGAGAGATCAGCGCCTGCGGGGAATTGCGCCGCTTTCAGCGTTTCCAGATAGGCGGCATCCCAATCGCCTGGGGCGATAACAGGGCAGCATCCCGTCCTGGCCACCTGCGCGATGTAGTTATAGTGCGCTGGCTCATCGGGGGCCTGCCAGGGCGGTGTATGGACAGCATACAATCCGCCGATGGCGGCAAAGGCGACGACCATGAGAGCCAGTAACAAGTAAGCGCTTTTATCGTTGGGCATGGGTCAAGGCGGGCATCTGCTCCGCCAGTCTTGCCTTGACGAATACCCAAGGGGCGCCGAAACCCGCCCACAGCCCGATCAGGGTGTAGCGGATGAGGCGGAAAACCAGCGTGGGTTCTAACCCCTCAAAGAGGGCACCCAAGCCAAAGCGCAGTGCCAGCACGCCGACGAGGCCCAATACAAAGCGCAGCAGGCGCTTCCACCAAGCCCCGCCTGCGTTGAAGCGGGCGTAGCGCACTTCCAGCGCAAATCCGATGCCCATCCCCAGAAAGGCAGCGGCAGGCGTCACCGGCCCGGCTACCAGCTCGCTGAATGGTACTGGTTCTGCCAGCCAGCGCGGGGAGGTCGGCGGGATAAGTCCGGGGTGGATGGCCAGCATCAGTGCAGTGGCAGCTCCTACTACGCCGATTTGCGTCCAGAGGCTCTGCTGCCCTAGCCATGCGCCGATCTTGCTCTCCAGCAGAGCATACAGCCCAACAGCCAGCAGGCCGATCAGCACACCTCCCAGCACATCTTGCGGGTAGTGCACCCCCAACGCTACCCGCGAGAGAGCCATCAGCACCACATAGAGGATGACGAGGACTGTCACCCAGCTGCGGCGGGCCTCCCACGCGAGAGCGCCCCACAACGTTGTGGCACCCTGCGCATGGCCGCTGGGGAGGCCGTAACTATTTTCGGTAACCACGTTCCGCACCTGAGAGGAGACAAAGTAGGGACGCGGGCGCTGCCACCATGCCTTAAACCAGGCATTGGTCCAGAAGGAAATCAATGCCAGAGGGGCCAGGCGCCTCCCTAGTGAGGCATCAAAGCACCAGTAGATGAGGGGCAACAGCGCCAGATAGAACTCCTCCGATCCGGTGAATGCGAAGATCAGGCTGAGCATTTCCACAAGTGGCGTGCGCCAGGATTGGAACCACAGGATCACAACCAATCCCCAGCCCGTTTCAATAAGTGTCATCGCGGCCACCTCCTTCCGAACGCTCAATCTGCCGAAGGAACAGCGGAAGCCGCATCCAGCGGCCCGTGTGTAGGTGCTATTTTAGAGCGCACTAAGAACCACAAGGCGACGATGGGTGGGATGGCAGCAAGCCCCACGGTGAAAGGCAAGTCGCGGTTGGGCGTTAGGTCGTAGAGGTAACCAGCCAACCATGAGGCTACTGCAGCGGCCAGCGAAAACAGCGTCTCAACGATGCCAAAGGCCAACGCCTGGTTGGAGCCGTTGACCACGGAGGCCACCCCTGCGGCGGCCAGTGCCCGCACGGTGTAGACAGCTCCCAGAGCGAAGAATACACCGCACAGCAGCCGCAGATCGGCCAGCTGACGGGCACCCAGCAGCGCCAGCCAGCATGTGCTCAGCATGGTAACGAAACTCCAGCGCGGGCTAATCCGCCCGGCGAGGAGGCCGATCAGCGCCGAACCGGCGGAGAGGAACGAGAACAACAGCCCGATATCGGCGAAGGAGAAGAGACGCACATCCTGCAGGAAGTTGGGAGCGAGTTGAACGCCCACCATCAGGGCCACATAGGCTAGCGGGTAGTACACGGCCAGCATTATGAAACGTTGGTTGCGCAACAGGTCAGCCGAATGGTGGCCATGCTCTACGTGAGGAGTAGGGGCTGGCCCCGTCAGCAGCACTACCGCCGTAGAGAGAACGAATATCCCTACTGAAATCCACAGGCAGGTGCGAATGCCAAACTGGTTGGCGATGGCGCCCCCGATGGCGGGGGAGAGGATGAGACCAGCCGAGTAGCTCGCAAAGATGGTGGTTAGCACGCGCTCGGCGATGCCCGGCGTCTGGCGATCCTCCATACTGTGCACCGAGTAGGCATTTAACGAGGGTACGGCAAAGGCCGAGAGGGCATAGATCGCCAAAGCCGGCACGAACATATGCCACGTGCGCGCCAGTGCCCCGATCAATGTCCCCACGATTCCCAGAAACCAGGAGGAGATCATGATCGCGCGTGCGCCGAGGCGGTCGGCGAGGTAACCGGCCGGTATGGGTAACAATGCCCGGGCGATGGCTTCCAGCGCTAACGCCAGGCCAACCTGAGTGGTAGTAGCGCCAAGCTCCACGAGGTAGAGCTGGCGCAGGTTGATGTACCAGATGCCCTCGCCCAGCGCCCAGATAAAGAGGGCCAACATCAGCAAACGGTGATTGCGGTGTAGATATCCAAACATCAGCAATGTGTAGCGACAAAACGGGTGATGGTTTCAAAAACGATCGGGTGCTCTGTATCTTCCGTCACGCAGTGATCGCTGTTCTGGAGAATTAGCATCTCTTTATCAGCGCTGCCGATCTGAGTGTAGATATGATGCAGGTTCTCAAACGGCACCATCTCATCCGCTCGCGAGTGAATGAGCAGGGCAGGCGCAACGATCTGCGGCAAGCTGCGCCGTACCTCACGGAGTAAGGTCAGTAGCTGCTGCACCGCTGGCACAACCCATTCGCGGTAGCTGACATGCCCAATTGGCTCTTCACCACGGCGGCGCTGTTCAGCGAGCACGCGTTGCTGGAAGAGGTCCTCCTCTGGCGGCGGGTAGCCTTTGGACACGACCTTAACAAAGAGGCCGATCAGAGGGAGGAAGGGAGCGCGCCAATCCCTGATCTCTAGGGGTGCGGAGAGGGTCACCACGCCGTCCACAACCTCGCGGGAGGCCAGCAGTAGCGACAGCGCCCCGCCCATAGAAAGCCCCATCACGAAGGTTCTGCGGCACTGAGCGCGCAGCATCTCATAACCTGCCAGCACATCCGCATACCACTCACGCCAGCTCACGTGGGCCAGATCATGTGGTGTCGTGGCATGTCCGGCTAACCGCGGCCCATAGACGGTATATCCCTGCCCGTGAAGATGCTGCCCCAGCCAGCGCATCTCCAACGGCGTGCCAGTGAACCCATGCACTAGCAGGCAACCTACATCGCCCCCGGCGTAGTAGAAGGGAGCGGTACCCTTGAGAAGGCGGATGCTTTCCATAACGCGCAGTGTACCATATCCCCCGTAGCGGGGAAAATCTATCCCTCCTGCCGCTGCTGGACAGTGCCACGCTTTTTGCTTCGCTCTCGCAGGCGCCATACCAACCCTGCGGTGGCGGCAGCACCCACTGCAAAAGCGATGAGCACTGTTGGAATGAGGAAGCTCTGCCGCAGGCGTTTGACAAGAGGAGGGGGAGAAGGTGGCAATGTGCCCATAAAATCGGCGCGGGCAGTGGTGAAGTGCCAGAGCGGCCCCTCTACCCTGTCACCCTGCTGATCTATGGCTTCCACACGCCAGTAGTAGGTTTGCTGTGGCCGTAGATCGCTCACCTCCAGCGTGGGGTCGCCGATCACCTCGCCTATCAGCGGCGGTGGATTGCTGAGGCCGAGGTAAATCCGGTAGCGGAGCGGATTGCAAAGATCGGACGGTGGCCCCCAAGAGAGCGTAACGGTTAATGCTACGCCGTCTTGTCCATTGGCGGGTGTGGCAAACTGCGGCACAGGTGGCAATACGGGCGGCGCCTCGGCGTTGTAACGCAGGACGAGCAGTTGGGTAGCCTCGGCCAGATAAATCCGCCCTGCTTCGCCTGCCAGGACATCGCTGGCATAGCCTGAACGCCAGTAGCCGCGCTCTTGAGGATCGGTAGGGTGGGAGACATCCAGCACCCGCAGCCCACAAGAGCCATCGGCCACAAGGAGCGTGCCTGTATTGCCCCATGCCGCGTGAAGGGCCTCGCCGGGCGTATCGGCCAAACCGACGGCCTGCGGTATGCCTTCACCGCCGGGAGGCATGTCCACTAATAGAATGCCCTCCGTGCCGAGCGCTACTGCGGCGCGGCGGCCATCTGCGGAGAGTGCCATATCCAGCAGTGGCGTTTGGGTGACCGTTGGCACATCCAGCAAGCGCGGGCCGGGGGCTGGGTTGCTGACATCCAGCGCCTCAATGCCGCCTTCCCAACTGACAAGCAGCGTTTGAGGGTCAAGCACCAGCAGATCGCGTACGAACTGCCCGGCAGCTGAAGTATAGCGAAACAGTTCTAATGGATGGGTCGCATCGCTTACATCGGCAACCAGCAGCCCGCCCTGATGAGCCGCCAGATAGGCACGCTCCCCTATCTGCACAGCACGGTCTACCCCGCCGGGCACGGTCAGCAGGCCGATCAGCCCTAATGTATCGCCATCCCACCCTACGATGGCCAATCCGCTCTCCAGACTGATGAGCAGTTTCCCCGCGCTTGCTGGGGCGATGTGCTGCCCGGGGGCGGGCAGCCGTAGCGATGCCAACAGAACAGGGCTGGTGGGCGTGGAGATGTCCCACGCAGTTAGCGCTTGCCCCACAGCAAAGAGCACTTCGTCCCTCCGGTAGAGCGCGCGGACCTCCTCACCATAGAAGGGCGGGGCCGTGTGGCGCGAGGGAAGGTCAAGCAGCCCTAACCCGCCCGTTCCATAGACCACATATGCGGTTGTGCCCTTGATAGCTACATCTTGCACAGCAGCTCCAATCTGCCCGCGCAGGATGGCTTTGCTGTTGAGACCCAGCGAGCTCACATCATAGAGGTGCAAGGCCTCATCGCTGGTGATGGCCCACAGCAGGCCGCTGTTGAAGAAGCCTCTCTCGGCTGGCGCGGCAAGCTGCCCCCTTTGGGTGACGGTCAATGTGCCTGCGCTGTTTACCATCAGACGGATGAGGCGATCGTCAGCTAGGCCGTAGATTGAACGGCCATCTGGCGCAGGGATAAGCGCATGGGGGCGGCGTGTGCTGACACTGCTGCGCACGCGCAGCCCAGCGGTAGGGTCACCTAGCGCCACGATCGCCAGCCGTCCATCGCTGAGCGGCAGGTAAGCGCGGCCTTCATGCAGGACGATCCCATTAGCGGGCGCCGGTGTGCTAACTTGCGCTACAGGCTGCAGGTAGCGGCGGTCAAAGATGGAAAGGCCACCTGCGTCAGCCACATAAACGAAGTCGCTCCCCAGCACCACGCCACTAGCTGGACCCCGTGTCTGCCGCAGGGCGATTAGTGTTGCGGAGGAAGTATCTGCTAAGGCGTAGAGTGCCACGCCCCGATCGCCCGCGGCAACGGCAAGCCTGTCGCCTGCCAGTGCCAGATCACGCACTGCAAGCCCTTCAATAGCCTGCCCTGTGGGGAGGGGCAGACCGTCCTCGCCTAGCGCTAACCGCGTCCAGCCACCGCGCCCACCGATTGCGATCTGATGCTCCCCTTGTGTCAAATGTCCAGCAGCTGGGATAGCCGCATAGCCGCCTTGTGCGAGCAGTGCCCCACCTTCGGTGAGGGTGTAGCGACGTAGGCCCGCATAGCCGCGTGCCAACCACACCTCACCATTGGTTGGCCAGGCGTGATAGGAGGTACCTCCTTCGGGAGTGCTATCCAATTCCAATGGTTCGGGAGTGCTATCCAATTCCAATGGACGGTCGGGAGCAAGCAAACTGAGCACTACCAGAGCGGGCCCTTCCTCGCCCGCAGCGGAAACCAGCAGGCGATCACCATCGGCGGCCAAGCTGTTCGCTTTGCTCATGCCGCGATAGACGCGCAAGAGGAGCGGATCGGCGGTGGCTCCTGCGTCATAAAGGGCGATCTGGTTTCCGTGCAGGACGTAGAGCGTTTCATCACCGCTGGCGATGTGCGTTGCCGGCATACCGATCCGCGCCAGCCGCCCCAGTGTGTAGGGAGAAGAGACATCAACCACACTGAAACCGTCGCCTTCGGCTAAATAAGCACGCTTGCCGGCCACTGTCACGCCGATCACACGGTGATCGGCCTCAGCAGGCAGAGCGCCCACCAGCGAGGGAGCTTCCGGCTGGCTGATGTCAAGCGCCACCAACCCCGCCTCTCCTGCTGCCACATAGAGCACATCGCCGCGCTGTGCCAGGTCCAGTGCCGGCCCAGGCAGCGCGAATGTGCCAAGCAAAGTTTCTGTCCCTGGCGCGGCAGGATCAATCACCGCCAAGCCATTCTCTCCAGCGGCGGCATAGAGTGTATCTTGATGGAAAATCACTGCCCGCGCACCGCGCACCACCGAGATGCGCCGTCGCAGGCGGGGTTGGCTCAAGTTCTCAATGTCCACCACGGCGATCCCCTCATCGCCTAGCGCCACGAAGGCGCGCTGTGGCGTCACAGCCAGGCCTTGTGGTTCTCCGGGTAGCGACAGGTGGGCGATCTCCAGTGGGCGATAGCGATTGCCCACGTTGAGGATGCGTAAGCCGTCACTGCCGACTACATAAGCGAGGTCTCCCTCAACCCACAGGTCGCGGGTGGAATGATGGCTTTCCCCGTAAACCTGCACCAGGCGATCGGGCGCCGCACGCCAGAGGATTTTCAGCCCGCTGCGAGAGTCGGCGACATAGACGAACTCACCCTGCACAACGGCGCGCTGACCCTCACGCAGGGGATCGTAGGTGCCGATGAGACCTTCCTCATCCGGATGCGCAGGATCAAGCACAGCGATGCGTGCGCCGCTGGCAACCGCCAACAGCGCCCCCATCGTCTCAACAGCATCCGCTGGTTGGACAGTGGTCAATGTCCTCAACAGGCGCGGGGCGGAGGGATCGCGGATCTCCACAAGGTGAACGCCCCTCTCGCCCGCAGCCACAAAGGCGCGTGAACCGTCAGCAGAGAGGGCCACGTCGCAGGAAGTGCCAGGCAGGGGCAAAGTAAGCGGCGTGGTGAGGTGCCCCTGTGCATCGGCGCGAAGCAGGCGCAGGCCGCCCTCGCAAGCGGCCAACGCCAGGACCGCGCCGCCCGCAGGCGCAGCAACCGCCGCCAGTGCCTGCCCGCCGCCTGCGGCGAATCCCGTTAGCTGAGGTAGCCCCTCGCCAGAGGTGTGCAGTGCTACCACTCCCTCTTCTGTGAGGACAAAGAACAGGTTGCCGGCGCGGGTCATGTCCAGAATCACGCCATGCCCTAGATCACGCCGGTCGCGTATGACGGGGGTGGCACCGGACACATCAAGCAGCACCAGCGAGGAACCCTCGGCCATCACCAAGAGGCTCCTCTCCAGCGGAATACCCGCCGTAACGAGGCCTCCCAGCTGTCCCACCACCTCCATCCGCTGAACTTCCACATGCGGCAAGTACAGGGGATGTGCCTCACTGTGCTCACTGGCAACAAGTAGAGGGAGGAGCAGCACGGCTAATAAGCACCATCGCCGTACCCGAAGAGGTGAGGTGATCCACTGCAACCGTCTCACGCGTTATGCCTCCGGTTCAAGCGCTTTGGCAGTAAGTATCCCACCGATCGGCCTTTCTGGGCACTCTTTCGTGGCAGTTCGTGCTGTTGCACATTTGTGCGCCTTGCTGTACACTAACTTTAACCTTGTGGACATAGAACGTCCGTACTGTTAAGCACGGTATTTGACAAGGAGTAACCTATCTAATGCCTGATGAGGGTCGGCTGGCCGCACTGGATAAAACGCTCAAGGAGCTGACCAAGCGCTTCGGCGAGGGCGTGATCATGCGCCTCGGCGAAGCCACGCACCTGCAAGTGGACGTCATCCCCACCGGCTCGCTCTCGCTGGACATTGCGCTGGGCGTGGGCGGGATTCCGCGTGGGCGTGTGACGGAAATCTACGGTGCGGAAGCATCAGGCAAAACGACGCTTTGCCTGCACATCATCGCGCAGGCTCAGCGGCGGGGTGGCATCTGCGCCTTCGTGGATATGGAGCACGCGCTAGACCCCAACTACGCGCGGAGCATCGGCGTCAATGTGGATGACCTTTACATCAGCCAGCCAGATACTGGCGAGCAGGCTCTGGAGATCGCCGAGGCGCTGGTACGCTCGGGAGCGATGGACGTCGTGGTGTTGGACTCGGTGGCTGCGCTGGTGCCTCGCGCAGAGATAGAGGGTGAGATGGGGGAGAGCCATGTGGGCTTGCAGGCGCGCTTGATGAGTCAGGCCCTGCGCAAGCTCTCCGGTGCCATCAAGCAGAGCAACACGGCCATGATCTTCACCAACCAGCTGCGTGAGAAGATCGGCGTCATGTTCGGCAACCCGGAAACGACCACTGGCGGGCGCGCCCTGAAGTTCTATGCCAGCGTTCGTCTGGATGTGCGCCGCATAGAGTCGATCAAAGTGGGCGGCGATGTAGTTGGAAGCCGCATCCGCGTGCGTGTGACCAAGAACAAAGTGGCTGCGCCCTTCCGCGAGGCCGAGTTTGATCTCATCCACGGTGTGGGCATCAGTTACGAAGGCGATGTGCTAGATCTGGCAACCGAGATGGGGCTTATTGACAAACGCGGAGCCTTCTACCGCTACAACGATGAGATCATTGGCCAAGGTCGTGAAAACGCTAAGCAGTTTCTGGTGGAGCATCCGGAGTACCTTGCGGCGCTTGATCAAGCCATCCGCGAGGCTTACGGCCTGCGGCCACTGGTTGCCACCCTGCCTGTCGGTCAGCAGTAAGGGGCAAATAGGCGGCGTGCCTGCGTAAAGCACGCCCCGGACAAATTGAACACGTGAGTGACGAAGACGGCGTATCCCGTACGCCATTCCGAAGACTGCTACGCTTTCAGGCTGTCGGCTTTCTGCCGCAAGGGCAGTTCGGCAGAGGGGTGCTATATCGCAGACCGGAAAACGGAGCGGCCCTGCTTTAGGCAGGCCGTCAAGAAGCACAATTGAATCGGTCGTAACCCTGTCCCTCCGAGGGACGGGGCTAAAGTGCACCTTTTTACACAAAAGCCCGAAGGCTTGCAGACCGGGGTAGCCGTGGATTCGCCACGGCTACCGTCGTTTAACAGCAGGTTGAGGCGCGGAGAATGGGGGGAACGATCACGGCGCTGATCGTGCAGAAGCGCAACAAGGAACGGGTTAGCGTTTACCTTGATGGCAGGTTTGCGTTCGGACTAGCGCTCTCCGAGGCCATGAAGCTGCGCAAAGGGCAATATCTCAGCGATGAGGAGATCGCCCGGCTGCGCGCCGCTGACGAGGTGGAGATCGCCCGTGAGCACGCTTTGCGCTTTCTCTCCTATCGTCCCCGCAGCGCTGCTGAAGTGCGCCGCAACTTGCGCCAAAACAAACGGCAGTTTAGCGAAGAAACGATAGAGGCGGTCATCGCACGGCTTGAGCGGGCAGGGTTGATTGATGATGAAGCCTTTGCCCGCTTTTGGGTTGAGAACCGCGCCCGCTTCGGGCCACGTAGCGCACGGGCTTTGCGCTACGAGCTGCAGCGGAAGGGCGTCCCTGAGGCAGCCATTGTGGCCGCGCTGGCAGATCTGGATGAGGAAGAGGCTGCCTATCAAGCAGCCTGCCAGCGCGCTCCTCGCTATGCGAGGATGGACAGACGTGCCTTCCGCGAGCACTTGGGTAGCTATCTGGCCCGTCGCGGCTTTTCTACCCACACCATCCGCGATGTCCTAAACCGCCTGTGGGCCGAATTGCACGACCCACCCGACACAGTCGGAGACAGCACCAGGGACTTGGAAGGGGAGGCTTGAGCAACATGGGACCCGTAAATCTGATCGTGTTGATCGCGGACTTGATCGTTGGCGCAGCCGCTGGAGGGTTGATTGCCTACTTCTGGCTGGCTCGTTTGAACCGCCACAAGCGCGTCGCTGCTGAGGAGGAAGCCCGTAACATTATCATCGTGGCGGAGCATCGGGCGCAGGATATGCTGCGCGATGCGCGTGAGGAAATCGCTCGCTTGCGGGCAGAGGCGGAGGAGGAATTTGCCCGGCGTCGTAACGACCTGCGCCGCGAGGAGGATCGCTTGCAGGCCCGCCGTGAGCAGTTGGACCAGCGGCTGGAAAAACTGGAGGAACGTGAACAGCGGCTTAACAAGCGCCAGAGTGCCCTTGACCGCCAGCGCAATGAACTCGAAGCCCTCCGCGCTGAACAGATTGCCGCGCTAGAGCGCGTGGCCGAGATGACCCGCGAGGAGGCTCGCGAACACCTCCTGCGCATGGTGGAGGAAGAGACACGCAACGATATGGCCCGCCGCATCCGCGAGGTGGAGGATGAGCTGAACGCTGAGGCCGAGGCCCGTGCCCGCGAGTTGATCGCTATGGCCATCCAGCGGGTAGCTTCGGAGTACGTGGCTGATGTCACCGTTTCGGTGGTGCCCCTGCCCAGCGATGAGATGAAGGGCCGCATCATTGGTCGCAATGGGCGCAACATCCGCGCTTTTGAGCAGGTCTGTGGTGTAGATGTCATCGTGGATGATACCCCTGAGGCCGTCACCATTAGCAGTTTTGACCCCATCCGCCGTGAGGTGGCACGGCGCACCATGGCGCAGCTGGTGCAGGATGGGCGCATCCACCCAGCCCGCATTGAGAAGTTGGCTCAAGACGCACAGCGAGAGGTGGAACAGGCCATCCGTGAGGAGGGCGAACGTGCTGCCTTTGAGGCCGGTGTGACCGGCCTGCACATAGAGGTTATCAAGATGTTGGGGCGGCTCAAGTTCCGCACCAGTTACGGCCAGGAACAGCTTGCCCACGCAGTGGAGACAGCACGACTGGCCGGCGTGCTGGCCGCCGAACTGGGTGCCAATGTGGAGATCGCCAAGATGGGTGGCTTACTCCACGATATTGGCAAGGCAATGGATCATGAGATTGAGGGCACGCACGCTACCATCGGCGCGGAGTTCTGCCGCCGCTATGGTGTGCCAGAGGCCGTTGTCAACTGCATTGAATCGCACCACCATGAGGTGCCCCAGCAAAGTGTGGAGGCCATCATCGTAGAGGCCGCCGATGCCATCAGCGGGGCGCGACCCGGTGCTCGCCGCGAGAGCCTTGAGAGCTATCTCAAACGCGTGCGCACGTTGGAAGAGATCGCCAATTCCTTCCCCGGTGTCAGCCAGAGCTATGCCCTGCAGGCCGGGCGTGAGGTGCGCATCATTGTCAAGCCGGAGGACATTGACGATCTGGCTGCCATCCGTTTGAGCAAGGACATCGCCAAGCAGATTGAGGAGTCCATGCAATATCCCGGCCAGATCAAGGTGACTGTCATCCGTGAGACACGGGCGGTAGACTACGCCAAGTAAAGTGTAGGTGAAAGAGGGACGAGACGTTTCCAAAAGGCGTTGACATCCCTCCGCTCTGTGTGCTAAACTTTTGCTCAACAACCTAGACATGCAACGGCAATGATTGAGAGGAGTAGGCGGGGGGCGAATGCTGTTCGCCCGCGCGCCAGATAGAGAAGGATGGGCCATAGGCTGGAAGCCCCCGCTGCCGCACCCGCCGAAGGTCGCTCATGAGCCAGCACGCTGAACCGCGCGCCGCGGGGTGCGCTCAGTAGGTGTGTTTCGGGATGCGCCCGTTACTGCGCGCAGAGTGCCGGATGCCCTCATAAGGCGCCGGAACTAAGGTGGTACCGCGGAGGTTGCCCCTTCCGTCCTTAGCGATGGAAGGGGTTTTTAATTTCGGACGAGCGATCATCAAAACTTATGGGGAAGAAGGCTTATGAGTCAAAGAGAGTTGCCCAAGACCTATGACTTCAAATCAGCGGAAGAGCGGCTATACCAATGGTGGTGGCGCAATGGCTGGTTCAAGCCGGAGATCGCCGGGCCGGATGCCGAACCCTATGTGATCGCCATCCCGCCGCCTAATGTGACCGGTGCCCTGCATCAGGGACACGCGCTGTTCGTGGCGCTAGAGGATCTCATGATCCGCCATGCTCGCATGAAAGGCTACGCTGCGCTGTGGATCCCGGGCACCGATCACGCAGGCATTGCCACCCAGCTGCAGGTGGAGAAGGCACTTCAAGAGGAGGGCCTTACCCGTGAGCAGATCGGGCGCGAGGAGTTCCTGCGCCGCACCTGGGCATGGAAGGAGAAATATGGCGGTCAAATCACCCAACAGTTGCGCCGTTTGGGCGCCAGCTGCGACTGGGATCGCGAGCGCTTCACACTGGACGAGGGCCTCAGCCGCGCCGTGCGCGAGGCTTTCGTGCGCTGGTACGAGCAGGGGTTGATCTACCGCGGGACCTATCTCATCAACTGGTCACCCAACCTTCAGACCGCTGTCAGCGATCTGGAAGTGGAGTATGTTGAGCAGCAGACCTACCTCTACTATTTTAAGTATCGCATCAAGGGTAGCGAGGAGTATATTCCGGTAGCAACCACTCGCCCAGAGACCATTTTGGGCGATACGGCGGTGGCGGTGCATCCGGAAGATGAGCGCTACCGCAAATACATCGGCGCGACGGCGCTGGTGCCTATTCTCAACCGTGAGATCCCCGTGATTGCCGACCGACGTGTGGATATGGCGTTCGGCTCCGGAGCACTCAAGATCACGCCCGGCCATGACCCTACGGACTATCAGATCGGGCAGGAGCATGAGCTGGAGATCATCAATATCCTCAACAAAGATGCCACGCTCAACGAGAACGCTGGACCGTATGCAGGCATGGATCGCTTTGAGGCACGCGCCAAGCTATGGGCCGACATGGAGGCCGCCGGTCTCACGCTCAAAACCGAACCGTATGTTCACATGGTGCCAGTGGCTCAGCGCGGTGGCGAGTTGATTGAACCGATGATCAGCACCCAGTGGTTCGCTGATGTGCGCGGCCCAGCACAGATGGCGCTGGAGGCGGTGCGCGATGGTCGCATCCGCATCGTGCCGGAGCGCTTTGTGAAAGTATGGGAGCATTGGCTGACCAACATCCAGCCCTGGTGCATCAGCCGCCAGCTCTGGTGGGGGCATCGCATCCCGGCCTGGTACTGCGCCGACTGTGCTCAGATCACAGTGGCCCGTGAGGACCCCACTGCCTGTGCGCATTGTGGATCGCCTCACATAGAGCAAGACCCCGACGTGCTGGATACATGGTTCAGCTCCGGATTGTGGCCGTTCAGCACGTTGGGCTGGCCAGATGAGACGCCCGATTACCGGCGCTTCTATCCCACCACTATGATGGAGACGGGCTACGATATTCTCTTCTTCTGGGTGGCGCGCATGGTGATGATGGGCCTCTCGTTCACTGGCCAGGTGCCCTTCCGCACCGTGTACCTGCACGGTTTAGTCAGGGATGAGCATGGCCGCAAGATGAGCAAAACCTACGGCAACGTCATTGACCCGCTGGAGGTGGTGGAGGAATACGGCGCGGATGCGCTACGCTTCACCTTGCTGACCGGCTCAACGCCCGGCAACGATCTTAATCTCTCCGTTGAGCGCATCGCGGCTAACCGCAACTTCGCCAACAAAATCTGGAATGCGGCCCGCTTTCTCATCAGCAACCTGAACGGCGAACGGCCTACTGGTGCCCCTTCGCTTGAAGGACTGACGCTGCCCGACCGTTGGATTCTGAGCCGCCTGCATCGCCTCATTGAGACCGTGAACCGGCTTTTTGAGAACTACCTCTACGGTGAGGCAGGCCGCCAGATCTACGATTTCCTGTGGGGCGAATATGCAGACTGGTACATTGAGATCAGCAAGATTGCGCTCTATAGGAAGGACGAGGCAGCGAAATCGCGCACGCGGCATGTGCTAACCTATGTGCTGGATCAATGCCTGCGTATGCTCCATCCCTTCGTGCCGTTTGTGACGGAGGAAATCTGGCAGCATATTCCGCATGAGGGGGAAGCGCTCATCATTGCCCGCTGGCCTGAGGCCGATCCGACCTATTTAGATGCGGAGGCCGAGGAGCACATGACGCTGCTCATGGACCTCATCCGTGGCATCCGCAATATCCGCGCCGAGTACAAAGTGGAGCCTGCCCATCGGGTGTCTGCACTCATTGAGGGAGGTGAATGGGCGCCTTTGCTGGATGCCTACCGCGACCTGTTCGTGCGTTTGGCTGGTGTGGACGCAAACGGGTTAGAGATCGCGGCGCGGCTGCCCGAAAAACCTCAACAGGCCGCTGCGGTGACAGTCGGCGGGGTGACGGCCTTCCTGCCGTTGGCTGGCTTGATCGATCTGGAAGCAGAGCGAGCACGCCTCAGCAAGGAACTGGAATCTATTGCCAGCCAGATCGCTCGCTCGGAGCGCCTGCTTAATGATGACGGGTTCACCCAGAAAGCACCTGCTGAGGTAGTCCAACGCGAGCGGGATAAGCTGACTGACTTGCGCGCTTCTTACGCCGCTATTGAGGAACGGTTGAGGGAGTTAGCCTAGCGCCACCGATAGGCCCATTCCGAAAAGTATCAGGCCCCTGCTCACATAGCACGGGGCCTGATGCTGTTTCACCAAACGGACGCCACAATGGAGCGCTTTTCTTGTCCTGATCCACCCCGTGCTAAAGCGTGCTAAAATGTAAACAAACCCATTCGTGGTTGCGGTAGGGGGAGCAAAGGACATATAGAGTATGAGCAGCCAGACCTTTAGCGATGTGCGCCCCTCGCCGATCGCCGGTCAATGGTACCCTGGTGACCGCGACCGACTGATCGCCATGGTTGACCGGTTTATGGAGCGCGCGCCGCAGGTTGCCATTAATGGGCAGATCGTGGGGCTGATTGCCCCACATGCGGGGTATATCTACTCCGGCCCAGTGGCAGGATGTGCGTTCACGCTGGTGCGGGGCATGACCTTTGAGCGGGTGGTGGTAGTCTCGCCCATGCACTACCTCTACAGTGCCCCTATCCTCACCACCGCACATGATGCCTATGCCACGCCTTTGGGGGCTATACCGGTTGATCACGAGATGCTGAACGCGCTGGCGCAGCGCGTGCGCTTGAGCGCCATCCGCGATGACGAAGAGCACTCTTTGGAGATTGAGCTCCCCTTCCTGCAGCGGGCGCTGAAGGAGCCTTTTGTGCTTGTTCCGCTCATGCTGCGTGACCAGAGCTACTCAACGGCGGTGGCGCTAGGTGAAGCGCTGGCCGAGGTGATCGGCAATGATGGGAAGACACTGCTGGTTGCCAGCAGCGACCTCTCGCACTTTTACAGCGACGAGCGGGCGCGTGCACTGGATCGGCTAATGTTAGAGCGCATTGAAGCCTTTGACCCGCAGGGTGTTATCCGCATTGAGGATGAAGGACGTGCCTTCGCCTGTGGCCGGGCGGCCATCGCCACGGTGCTGGTGGCGGCCCGTGCGCTGGGCGCAGATGCCGTCAAAGTTGTGGGGTACGGCACCTCTGCCGACGCCACCGGTGACCGCCAGCGGGTGGTGGGCTACGGCGCTGCGGTGATCTACCGCACTACCTAGCCTTCCGGCCATTGGGCAATCCGATGCTGAATGGGGAAGGTGAAACGGGCTTGTTAGGCAGCGATTTGTTGGGTATTCTGGCCATTGCTCTGCTTGTCTTGCTCAATGGGTTCTTTGTTGCAGCGGAGTTTGCGCTGGTGAGCGTGCGGCGCACCCGTGTGGAGGAACTGGTAGCGCAGGGCAATCGCGCCGCACTGGCAATCCGCGAAGCGATCCACGACCCCGACCGCTTCATCGCGGCGACGCAACTGGGCATCACTCTTGCCAGTCTGGGGCTAGGTTGGGTGGGAGAGCCAGCGCTGGCCCACTTGATCGATCCCCTCATTGCCCTCATCCCTATCCCAGCGCAGTGGGTGAATGTTACCTCCCATGGCATCTCCGCAGCGATTGCCTTTGCCTTCATCACGTTCCTGCATGTGGTCATCGGTGAACTGGCCCCTAAATCCATCGCCCTGCAGCGCCCTGAACAGACTGCCATGATCGTCGCCCAACCCACACTATGGGTGGAGTGGCTCTTCAGGCCGGGTATCTGGCTGTTGAACGGCGCAGGCAATGGCATCCTACGCCTGCTGGGCTTTGAACCGGCCAGTGGGCATGAGATGGTGCACTCGGTGGAAGAACTCAAGATGCTGCTGGCAGCCAGTGCCGATCACGGCTTGCTGGAAGAGAGCGAACGTGACATGCTGGATGCTGTCTTCAGCCTGCGCGACCTGTTTGTCCGTCAAATCATGATCCCACGCACGGAGATGGTTGCCCTGCCCGCCCATGCTACCCTGCGCGATGTGCTCACTCTGCTCCGTGAGTCTCCGCACACCAAGTTCCCCGTTTACGAGCATGATCCGGACCACATCGTGGGTATCTTCCACGTGCGCGATGCGGTGGAGGCGTTGGCTCAAGGGCGGCTGGATGACCCTGTGTTGTCATTTATCCGTCCGGCGCTCTACCTGCCTGAAACGGCCCGCCTCAACACGGCTCTTGCGGCCTTGCGCGAGGGGCGGCAGCATATCGCCATCGTCTTGGACGAATACGGTGGCACGGCAGGGCTGGTCACGCTGGAGGACATTCTGGAAGAGATCGCGGGGAGCATCCCCGATCAGTATGAAACCGGCGAGCCGGAGATCGTGCAGCGGCCTGACGGGAGCTGGGCGGTCAGCGGGCTGGCCCTGATTGAGGATGTTAATGAGGCGCTTAACCTGACGTTGAGCGATGAAATTTACGACACCATTGGCGGTTATGTAATGGGGAAGCTGGAGCGTATCCCACGCTCTGGGGATGAGATACAGGTGGACGGTGTACGCTTTCAGGTGGAAAAGGTGGATGGCCTGCGGGTGGATCGCCTGCGCATTTATCCCCCCGAGAAGGCCGCCTCACCGTAAAGAAGGCGCCAAACAGAGCAGGGCCGATGCACAATGTGAGCGCATCGGCCCTTTGATTCGCACACCTTACTCACTTCAGCCGAAGCCTGCGCACGATGACCATCACCGCGATGAGCGCCAGCGCGACCAGCCCAGCTCCGGCCAGCCGTATGCTGCCACTGAAGCCCGTAGCCGGCAATGTCACCTCTGGGGTGGGAGTGAGCGGCCCACCAATACCAGTGGGCTGGGGCGTTTCCCCACCGAGGGGGGTGAGCTCAAGGGGGGCTTCGCCAGTGGGTGTCTCCGCCGGCACTTCGCCGACAGGTGTCTCGGCCCCCTCGGTTGGTGTGGCTATCTCCTCTTCTGCTGCCTCTGTTGGTGTGGGCGGGACCACCGTCCAAGTAGCTGTCGCGGTGGGAGGTGGCGGGGTCTCGGTGGGTGCTGACAGCGTGAGGAAATCGGCCGTCTGGGTCGCCGCGGCCAGCGTCATCATGGCCTGATTAGTCAGCTCAATCTCCGAAACCGAGGGCCCGGTCGGTTTCTGCGTCAACAGCAGAAAGCCGATAAAGATAAGCCCCAAGATAAAGAGCGCGCCCAAAACGCCGGCCACGATCAAGAAGGTGCGATTTTGTGCTTCCTCGGCTTCAACGCCGCCTGCGCCTTCCTCCTCGGCCTCCTCCTCGTCAAAGCTGAAGATCAGGTCGTCGTCTTCCATGCCAGGCCCTCCCTGTGATGGTCGCTGTGAGTGCCTCCAGGCTAACCTAGATATTCTAAATTGGCAAAGGGCACAAAGAGCACTTCACTGGATGGCATTTGGACCTCCGCTCCATGCACCCACAAGCCGCTTTCCACGCGCCGAGGGGTATCCGGCAGGCTCATCACTGTGCCTATCTCGCCCAGATAGGGCGGCTGGAGCACGCGTACTTTCTGCCCTACCGCGATCCTCAACTCGCCTCGGCTGAGATCCGGGGCGGCTTTCTGCTGTGCCTGTGATGCCAGTGGAATGATAATCTCAGGCCGCCGCTCGCGCCAGTTGCCTTCTGCCCCCATATCCAGGGCGACCTCGCGGCCATTGTAGGTGTTCAGCAGAGAGAGGATGCGCTCGCTCATGGGGAACAAGCCAAAGCCCTGCGTCAAGGCGATGGGAAAATCCACGTTGGCCAGCAGAGGCAGCAGGCTGGCGCGCATACTGGAGGCGATCAATCCCTTCACACGGATGTCCATTGCACCGCGCAGGAACTCTGCCGTCAGCGGTGAGCCGATCGCCACAATGGCGCCGCGGTGGTCTATGGTGAAGCGCGAAGGATCGGTGCTCGTGGCAGGTGTAGTGTCCAGCACCTTAAGCGTCCCCCACGCCAGAGAGCCATATCCCCAGGCGACCTGAATGGCGGCGCCGGTGGTTTCCACAAGCACGAATTCACCTGCTTCCAAGTCAACCACCTTGCCCGGTACCGTCGCCTGCACTTCTATGCGTGTGCGTGGCCCTTCAAGCAGCATTTGGCCGTTCTCCACACGGAGCACGCGCCCATCAATGGGAGAGAGCACACGGCGACGGCGTAGCCCTAGCAGTATGCGCCGGGTGGCTAACACCTCCCCTCGCTCTACCAAGTCACCCTCACGCTTGGTCAAATACGCCGCCACCCGTTGAGGGCTGACTCCCAGCATCTTGGCAAGGTCAAGGATGCGGTGATCCAACGCCACCAATGCTGCTGCCAGCACTTCAGCTGGATGGACGGTTTGCCCCACGATCACTTTAGTTGCAAATCCCCGTGAGAGCTTATAGTGCCGCCGGATGCTGGCAATGGTAGTCACCCGCGCTGCGGCGTAAATCATTGTCATCTCTCACGCCTCTCCCACAAGAGCAGCCCGCCAACGGGCGATCCACTCCTGCTGCAGAGCCTCTGCGCGTGGGAAGCGCCAAGGTCGCCCTCGTGCATCCACGATCAGACCCAGCTCGCCGCCGGTAAGGGTCACCTTGCGGCGGCGCTCCAACCCTTCAATCTCCCGCGCCGAGTGTACTATCAGCTCAGCGCGCTCGCCATGCCCCAACGGGATGACGGCCAACGTGCCGCCGGTCACTTCTATAGGCTCCTCGGATGCTTTCCCCTCCCGCCGCAAAGTACCGCGCAGCACCATTTCCCCTCGGCGCACGTGGCCGCTCGGTGCGATCACCGTGCCAAGGTCCACAAAGGCTCCTCTTTCCAGCACCTGCACCACCGCAGAGGGCTTGGAACTCGCCACAGCACCCAGCGCTGCTGCGATGCCATAGGGATCCAGCAGCAGGCGCGTGATCCCCACCGGTTGGAGTGCATCCAGCGCCAGCAGAGCACTCCAGCCATAGTGCGGCGGACGTGTTAGCGTGGCCCCGCTGAGCAGGAGCGTTCCAAAGTGCGGCAACAGCCCCCGCATCGGCACGCCGTGCCAGCTCTGCCGCGCACTGAGCACCGCCACACGCATGATCTCGCGTGCCACGGCGTATTCCGTCTCCAGAGCCTCGCGGCTGACGGGGATCGCGTGTGGGAAGAGCGAGCGGTTCCATACGTAATCCATCAGATCGTCGGATTGGCGCGGCGTGAAGCTCAACCAACGGGCGATCTGCTCCCGACGGACATGCTTGAGCAGTTCATGAGCGGAATGCCCTATACCCAGCTGGCCAAAGACGTTGAGGTAGCGCCTGCCGCTCAGCGAGGCAGCAACCACTGTTGTGGCGCTTCCCACATCAACCCCCAGCACGCTCTGTCCCTTCAACACCCCCAGCAGGTGCACCAGGCGGCCAAAGCCGTAAGAGGTGGGGAGAATGCCCTCCTCCGACCAATTGCCGATCTCACGGAAGCCCGGATTGTGAAATGCCTTATGCCGATGATAGAGCGAGGCGAGCTGCCTCTGTGCTCCGTCTAAATATTCCACGTCCAGCGCTGGACGCACGTTATCGGCCACAAGCACTTGCACTCCTACCTCATCGGCTTTCTCCCGCACCTCTTCAGCGAGGTCTTTGTTCCCCGCATATAACAAGGTGGGACGGACTGTACTGTCCATCAGCGAGCAAGCGAGGATCACTGTTGCCAGGTGATGGCGCAGGGAGTCCACCGCTCCGCCGTCCGTCCCGCCTACCACCATGATCAGATCGGGCTGAGCACTGAGCACAGCGCGGATCTGCTCCTCCGGCGAGCGTGGGTCGGCTAAGCTGATGGTGTCCACCAAAGAAAGGTAGATGCTCTCCGCCGCACGTCTGGCACTCTTAAGGCTCATCTCTGGCACAAGTCCCACCAGTACAGCACGGATAGGCCGTCCTGCGCTGGCGGTGGCCACAAAATTATCCACGCCGAAGAGGCCACTCTTGGCAGGGATGATCAGAACGCCCTCCTCATTGACCAGCGTGCGACCGGTGGCTTGGCTGATCTGCTGGAGCGCCTCGTAGACACCTTCAATGGCGTTGTTCCAAGGGTCGCCGGTAGTCGTCGGGGCCTCCCCATAAGCCACGAAGCGGTAGCTCCCCTCCACTACGTCAAACAGTAAAGCGCGGGTGTGCACCGAGCCAATGTCCACCGCGAGAACAGCCCCTGCTGTCTCCAGCTGATCCAGCAGGACGTCACCGCTTTGCTCCTCAAAGAGTTGGCTTAAGAGGGACATATCTGCCTTTCAGGTTCCCACTCTCAGCGCAGAAGGGATGTCACCCAACCCAGCATGGCGGTCAGGCGCTCACTTAGCGCCGCGATGCCCGAGAGGATCATCCCCCCATAAACGGTGGCCAGTGCTACCACAAGGAAGAACTGCCCTATCCCCGCTAGCAGACGCATCGGCGCGGCGCGCTGTCCTTCTCTGCCCGTGGCGCGTCCGCGCATCCAAAACTGGAAATAAAGCAGCGTCGTGACGACACCAACAACTACAACACCGTGATTGATGAAGTTGCCGCTCCACTCCGGTAGGAGAGAAAGCCACGTTGCCTGTACAAGGGGGAGCAGTGTGCCCGTCACGGCGCCGCCGACGGCAACCGCCGTCCCCACGCCGATCAGGTAGGCCGTGCTGATGTCACCCCAAGCTGCCGTGCGCGGGCTGAGCTTCAGCACAAGGAAGATGAAAAGCACAAGCGGCACGCTAGCCAGTGCCATGCGCTGCACCTCGCCGCTGGCCAGCGGCACGATAAGGCGTGGGGTGAGCACCTGATAGATCACCACAAGGGCTATATAACCCACTGCCACGCCCACAAGGATATGGATGGCAAGGCGATAGAGGGGATTATCACCCAGCAGGTAGCTCAGTAACGCCACGGTGAAGAGCAAGGCCACGATACTTGTGAGGAGTTCCATGTGAGGTAGGGCTAGGGTCATGGTGATGCCTCCCCACGGTTGCGCAGAGCGAGGAAGCCGTACAGCAGACTACCCAGCGCGATCAGTGCTGCTGCGGCACTGCCGCCCAAAATCTGGGCGTTCCATCGTCCTACCAGCGTTGCAGAGGCCTGCCTACCGCCGAAGGTTTGATAAGCTGCTGCATCGTTAAGCCCACTCAACACGGCGACAACCTGCCCACTCGCCCAATACGGCTGTGCCAGCGCAGCCACGCTGGCGCTCGTCGCCGCCAGTACTGGAATGCCGGTGGGCCGACCGGCTTGCTCTACCCAGATGCGTAGGTCGTCGGAGCGGGCGGCGAGGACAACGATCAGGTCCACATCTCCGCTGCTCAAAGGTGGGAGGGAGGCGGTCTGCATCACGCCGGTGGCGAGGCTGTAGATGCCGCTGGCTCGTGCCGGCAGGTAGCCGAGGTTGACCCACGTCTCGGCGCGCTCGCCAAGCAACGCACGGATGCTCTCTTGATGCAACACCGCTTCAGCCATCGTGGCACCGGTGGGCCGTGTGCTGATAGCATAGACCATGGTAGTGGGTTGCGCCGCTAGATGCTCCAGCAGGGCTACTGCCAAGGGTTCCAGCTCAGCTGCTGTATCTGCCTCGTACTCAAAAGCAACTAACACAGTGGACGAGCCAGTGCGGAGGTTTTCCAATGTGCGGTAAGCCTCTATCACACCGGCTGAAGGCCTCTGCCCCGCGAGCGCGGGGTCCAGAGGGGCCATATTCAGCAGGAGGGGTGCCGCAACAGCAATAATGAGGACCAGTGCCACTAGCCATCTCAGCAAGGGCACTCCCCAGCGCCGTTGGGGTGCTACGGTGACACCCTGCGCCTCGCGTGCTAGCACCCTCCTTAGCAAGGCGATCTGCTCGGCCTGTCGGTCGCTGATAACCAGTTCTTGTGGTAACTCGCCCACGTGCAGGGAGCTACCCTCAAAGATCAGCTCCGGCTGGATGACCCCAGCCACATCTTTCAGTGCACCGACCGCCTCTGTGCCTAGTAGGGGCGGTTTTTCGGCCTCGCCAGCGATGGCTTCGTAGCGCAGATCGCGAATTTGCTCCAGCCAATCAGGGTACTCGCCCTCGGCGGCTGGCCTGCTAACCTCGGGAGCTGCGCCAAGCTCATGCAGACCTTGCAGCCACTCCGGCAGCTCGGCGCCTTCAACCGGTGGGGGGAGCGGTAACTCCTCCTCAGCGGGAGGCGCCAGCAGGTCGGAGGTGAGACCCAGCAAATCCCCACCCTCAAGAGGTGGAATGGCTTCCTCAATGGCCAGCCCCTCCTCCAGCCCACGCTCAACCTCTGACCACTCAATGTCCACCTCACGCATAGGCGCCGCCTCCGCTGAGGGTTCCGGAAGTGGGGCTTCCTCCGGCGGTGCAGGCTCTTCGGCGGGAGGAGCCTCTAATTCCTGCAGCCACTCAGGAACCTCGGCTTCAGCAGCGAGTTCCGGGGCGGTAGGCACCGCGATCTCTGCGCTCGGTTCCGGTTCGCTTAAATCGGCCAACCAAGGTGGAATTTCCTCTGCGGAGGGCGTTTCTTCGGTGGGCAGCCATTCAGGTCGCCTTGCTGTGGGGAGTGGCGGGGGCGGTGGGGGTGTCTCGCCGAAAGCTTGGGGTTGTGCTTCGGCACCGGATGGCTCCTCTGCTTCGGTGGGTGCGGCGAACAGACCGCTGAGCCAATCTAGCGCCTCATCCCCCGTGAGAGAGGGAGGTTCGGCAGAAGGGGCAAAGAGTTCTGCCTCTTCTACCGGCGGAACTTCAACAGCGGGCTTCTCCAGCTCCTGAAGCCATGTCGGAATCTCCGCAGGAGGAGGTGGCGAGGTGGATGGGGGCTGCGGTGTGCCCTGCGGGTGCAGCCAGGCGGGCGGTGCCGCAGGTGAGGCAGGCGTAGGCATGGGCGGCGCAGTTTGCAACCAGTGGGGCATAGATCCTGCAGAGGGTGTAGCAGGTTGCGGAGGCGCTGCGCCAGCTAGCCATGATGGCAAGGGGGGAAGCGCTTTCGGCAGGGGAGTGCCGCAGCGAGAACATGTCTGCGCTTGGGGAGAATTTTCGGCTCCGCACAGCCCGCAGAGGACCTGTTGCGGCTTTTCGCTACCCTGTGGCAGATCATCCAACGGAACGGACATCGGTTACCCTTGTCCCTAGTCCTTGTAAGGGCGTTCTACGCCGATCAGCACGCGCAGGCCAATTACCAGCGTGCCAAGGGCAACGCCCAGCAGGATACCCCGTGCCCCCGCCGCCGCTGGGACGCTCAACAGCCACTCGCGCAAGCGATTTAATACTCCTGTTGAGGCCAACGGCAGCCAACCTATCAGCACGATCAACAGCACTACTAAAAAGACCACCGACCAGCCGCTAGGCCTCGTTCGGAGCAGGCGCACGGCGGCTACCACCAGGAAGATCGCCACCAATCCGGCCAGTGTGGCCTGCCCAGCCACCACTATACTCTGAAAGAGGGCGTTGGTCGTGCTGGCCGGATCGCTCAGCGGGGTGATCCCCTTGCCGAAACCCTCCAGCATGGCTATGGCAAGCGTCAATATGATGGCTGACACAGTGACCAGGTTATATGGCCAGCCCCGTTCTCCGGCCTGAATGCGCCGCGCATTGACCAACAGCAGGTTGAGCACGCCGACCAGCACGGCCAGCCCACCCAACACCACCGCCCAATCCACCAGCATTGTGCGGGTGCTTACCAGCATGGGTGTAGTGAGGAAGTAGCTGAGCAGGGTCACGATGCCGCTGCCAATGGCCACCGCCGCTGGGAGGATGTACTTCATACCTGCCTCTGTGGTCCTCTAGTGCAATAGTCTCAGCGACTGCAAAAGGACGCCCGCGATGATCAGACCAATCACCAACCAGCGCAACACGTCTTGGGCCAGCAAGCCAGCGACTGCGTTTGGCTCATCGGAAAGGTAGGCGCGGGCTGCAAACATCTCCTCGCCGATGAGTACGTGATCGGCCATTGTATAGCCAACCGCCTGTGCCTCCAGCCGATCGCTGGCCAGCGTTTGCGGGATGCGCCTGCGGCGGCCCGCCTCTGTGGCCAATGCCACTTCAGGACCGAACGAGCCGAACAGGATGTTAGTGCGCACCTCTTCATCGGGGATGATGCTGGTCATGCCAGCGGCCAGCGCTGTCGCGTCAAGTGCCACCAACCGCGCGGACGCAGCGCGAAACTTCTCGGACATACGCTGGCGCTCGTAAGCTCGGCGGATGACATCGCTGACCACTGGCAGGGATGTGGCATCGCCGGTAGTTGCCACCGGCGGCAGGTCGCTGATGATGGCTGACTGCGCGGCCAAGTCAAGCATGGCCAACGCCGCGAGGGTAGTGCCCGCATCCTCACCGATGACGCTGTTCGGTCCCACAGAGATATGCACGCGCCCGCCGCTTTCTATGGCTTGCCCGATTTGCTGCTCAAAGAGCGCGTAGCCGCCCAAAGGCCGCAGTGAGGGCCTGTATCCGCGCCGTGCCAGCACCCAGAAGATCAGCATCAGCAGAATGCCCACTATGATGAGGGCTGGCCCTGCGTAGCCAAGTATCAGGGCGAGCATAGGGTCTCCTGATCCGCGGTGAGATCGTCCTCCACGTTGCCCAGCAAATCAGCCAATGCGCCGATGGGCTGCTCTTGCCCAAACACACCAGCCAAAGGCTGCACTATCCATAGCAGCTGCTGCACAGCAGGAGCAAGGGGCCGCAAGGCGTCGCCGAAAGCAGCAGCCACGCCCTCCAAACCATAAATGGCTACATGGTAGCGTATTGCCTGCCCTATTGCGATCCAGCGTCTGTACCAGAAATTTTCTTGATCAGACATCCTCTAGTAGCTCACTGGCTTGCCCACACATGCTTGCTATACCTTTCAGCCAGTATAGCACGAAGCTGATCGGGGGCAAGTTGGGTTGGGTATAATGTACTATTAGTGAGGAACAGGGAACAATGGCTCCTGAACACTTGGTCTTGTTTGACATTGACGGCACGCTGCTTTGGCCCAACGGCGCTGGACGCGCGGCGATGCGGGCTGCGCTGCAGCATGTGTACGGCGTGACAGGGCCGATTGACACATATTACTTCGCTGGGCGCACCGACCGCGAGATCGTGCGTGACCTTCTCACCGCTGTTGGATTAGATGAGGCAACGATCTGGCTACACTTTGAGCGCTTGATGGATGAGATAGCCCGCGAACTCCAACAGCGCATCGCCGAAGGGCTGCACCATATCCGCCCCTGCCCCGGCGGACCGGAGTTAGTGAAAGCGTTAGCTGCCTGCGATGATATCCTGTTGGGCCTGCTGACGGGTAACCTGCGCCCTGCTGCCCGCATCAAGCTAGAAGCAGCAGGGTACGATCCCGCCTTGTTTCGTCTTGGGGCTTATGGGGATGAGGCGACACGGCGCGCTGATCTCCCTCCTTTAGCCATTGAGCGCGCTGCTCGCCTGACTGGCGTGCGCTTCCACGGCCAGCAGGTGGTCATCATCGGGGATACGCCCGCTGATATCACCTGTGGGCGTGAGGTGGGAGCGCGCAGCATCGCTGTGCTGACGGGAGAGCATCCCCGTGCCGAACTGGAGGCTCTGGGGCCACACTTCCTTTTTGACGATTTGACCGATACCGCTGCGCTCCTTGCCGCGATCCGCCAGCCGCAACGCTAAACACGATATTCCCTCGCAATGGCAACCTGCCGGCAGTAAAATCAAGGGCGTATCGGCTGCGCCACTCAGTGAGGGGGAGACTGCCATGAGTCGTTCTACTTTGCGCTGGGCCGTCATCATTCTGACCGTCATCACGGCCCTCATCCATCTTGTGCTGGGCATTGGTGGCGTGTTAAGTCAGCCGGATGCCCTCAGCGTGCTCTTTATCCTCAATGGGCTGGGCTATCTGGCGTTGCTGGCAGCCGTGTTTCTCAGCGTCCCGTTCTTTGCCACACGGCGGGCGCTAGCCCACTACCTGCTTATGCTCTTTGCCGCCGTGACCTTCGCGGCCTTCTTTGCCCTTAACTTTAGCAAATTGGGCCAGCAGGGGCCTATGGCTATCATCGCCAAAGTGGATGAGCTACTGCTCATCATCGCGGTGTATCTTCACCTGCGGGCTAGTACCTGACAGCGGCATAGGGCTATCCTGCCAAACGAAGAAACCCGCGCCTTGGAGCGCGGGCCGTTCATGGTGCCCCCTAGGGGACTCGAACCCCTGTTTTGGCCTTGAGAGGGCCACGTCCTAGGCCACTAGACGAAGGGGGCCTCTACCGCTGCGCATTGTACCACCTGTCTCCTTGAGCGTCAACAAAGGGGCAGGCCTTCTTTGTTCAAGCCTGCCCCTTTTGTCCTCCTCCCACAGGGCTCTAAATGCGCCTCACGCCTAGGCGGAGCGTCTCACCGTCAAATGTATACTCGGCGGTGCGGTCGCCGCCTGGTGCTGTGGTGGCCTCTAACGCGACGGCCAGCGTCTCCCCACGGATCATCTCTGCAAACCGCTCAATGGCTTGTGCTAGCCGTTCGCTGGCGCTATAGGAGATGACGATACGATCGGCGACGTTGTAGTCAGCGTCGCGGCGCAGGGTTTGCACACGGCGGATGAACTCACGGGCCAACCCCTCAGCGATAAGGAGATCGTCCAGCACGACGTCCAGCGCAGCGAGATACGGCCCTTCTTGCGCGATAGCATACCCTTCTACGGGGTGCAGGCGCACCTCAACCTCCTGTGGGGAAAGGGTGATCTCTTGCCCGTTGAAGGAGATAGTAGCGCTCTGCCCAGCCAGCAACGAGGTCGCCAGCGTAGGCGGTGGGCTTTCGCGCAGCATCCTCTGCAGAGCAGGGAAGTCCTTGCCGAAGCGCGGGCCAAGCATCTGCGGAAGTGGGTTGAGGTCATAGGTTACTACTGCCTGCAGGCTGTCCAGCACCGTCACTGCTTTGACGTTCAACTCATCGGCGATGAGCTCAGCGTAGGCGCTCACGACAGCTGCCTGTGGGGCAGGCAGTGAGAAGGCTGCGCGGGCCAGCGGTTGACGCACCTTGATCTGCACGCTGTTGCGGGCAGCATGGCCGAGGCTCACCAGCCGCATCACGAGGCGCATCTCATCCCGCAGGGCTTGGTCAATCAAGGCGGGATCGTAGTCCGGCCAAGACGCCAAGTGGACACTCTCCGGCGCGCTGCGGTCCACTGAGCCAACCAGATTGCGGTAGATCGCCTCCGAGAGGAAGGGCATGGTGGGTGCCAGCAGCTTGCTCAGCGTGACCAAGCACTCGTAGAGCGTGAGGTAGGCAGCGGCTTTGTCGGCATCGTTCTCGCTCTTCCAGAAGCGGCGGCGCGAGCGGCGCAGGTACCAGTTGCTTAGGTCATCCACAAACTGCTCAATAGGGCGCGTGGCGCCAGGCACGTCATAGGTTTCGTAGGCCTGCGTCACATCGCGCACAAGGGCGTGCAGTTCGGAGAGCACCCAGCGATCCAACGCACTGCGTTGCTCTACCGGCACACTGATCTGTGTGGGATTGAAGTGGTCCAGGTTGGCGTAGGTGACGAAGAAGTGGTAGGTGTTCCACAGCGTCAGCCAGAAGGAGCGGAAGGCCTGCCCCACCAGTTCTAGCGAGAAGCGACGCGGTTCACCAGGGGGCGCGGCGGTGTACATGTACCAGCGGAAGGCATCCGCGCCGTAAAGGTTGATCACATCCCAAGGCTCCACGAATGTCTCCGGGCGGCTCTTGGACATCTTACGGCCGTCTTTGTCCAAAACGAGGCCGAGGCAGATCACGTTCTTATAGCACACGCTGTTGAAGAGCAGGGTGCTGATAGCGTGCAGGGAGTAAAACCAACCGCGTGTCTGATCCACCGCCTCACAGATGAAGTCCGCCGGGAACTGCTCCTTGAACAGCTCCTCATTCTGGTAGGGGTATCCCCACTGGGCGACTGGCATGGCGCCCGAGTCAAACCACACATCAATCAGCTCCGGCACGCGGCGCATCGTCCCTTGACCGCACTGCGGGCAGGGCCACGTGATAGCGTCCACATAGGGGCGGTGCAGGTCAAGCCCCGACTGATCGGTGCCAGTCAGCTCGCTCAATTCGGCGATGCCGCCCACGCAATGCTGATGCTGGCATGCTTCGTTGTCGCACACCCAAACGGGCAGCGGCGTGCCCCAGTAGCGCTCACGCCCCAACGCCCAATCTACGTTGTTCTCCAGCCAGTCGCCAAAGCGCCCATCGCGGATGTGCTCCGGAATCCAGTTGATAGTCTTGTTGAGCGCCACCAACGCTTCGCGGCGGGCTGTGGTGCGGATGTACCACGTAGGGCGAGCGTAGTACAGTAGCGGCGTGTCGCAGCGCCAGCAGAAGGGATAGGTATGGGTGTAGATGCCGCGTCGGAACATCAGGCCACGTGCTTCCAACTCCTCCATGATGTGGGGGTCGGCATCCTTCACCCACATCCCAGCCCAAGGGCGCACAGCTTCAATGAAGCTACCATCCGGCCCCACTGTCTGCAGAATGGGCAGGTTGTGCTGCTGGCCCACCTCCATATCGTCCTCACCAAAGGCGGGGGCGATGTGCACAATGCCGGTGCCCTCCTCGGTGCTGACGAAATCGCCCGCGATGACATAGGCGTAGTCCCCTTTCACCGGCAGGAAGGTATAGAGTGGTTCGTAGTGCCAGCCTAACAGGTCGCGCCCCTTGAAGCGCTCCACGATGGTGTAGGTGGCGGTTTTCTCCACCAGCGCATAGTCCACCAACGCCTCGGCAAGGATGAGATGCTCCACTTCGCCGCGCTCATCCCGGCCTTCTACCTTCACATAGTCCACATCCTCGCCGACGGCCAGTGCTACGTTGCCGGGCAGGGTCCAAGGAGTGGTCGTCCATACCAGAAAGTAGGTGGGCGTGCCAAGCTGCGGCTGTGTGACGCGGAAGCGCACGAAGATAGAGGGGTCGGGAGTGTCATCCTTGTACCCTAGATTCACCTCGTGGCTGGAGAGCGGCGTGCCGCAGCGTGGGCAGTACGGCACCACCTTATACCCTTTGTATAACAGGCCCTGATCCCAGAATTGGCGCAGGATCCACCATACGCTCTGGATGTACTCGTTGGTGAAGGTGATGTAGGCATTGTCCAGATCAACCCAGAAGGCGATGCGTTCAGTAAGCTCCTCCCAATCCTTGATATAGCGGAAGACGCTCTCGCGGCACTTCTGGTTGAAGCGGTCAATGCCGTACTGCTCAATCTCCCATTTGTGGCTAAAGCCCAGTTCCTTCTCTACTTCAATCTCTACAGGCAGGCCATGCGTGTCCCAGCCCCCTTTGCGCAATACGTAGTAGCCGCGCATGGTTTTGTAGCGCGGAAACATGTCCTTGAAGGCACGGGCCAACACATGATGTGTGCCGGGGCGACCGTTAGCGGTAGGCGGCCCCTCGTAGAAGACGTAGCGTGGCCCGCCTTGGCGTTCGCGCATGGTGCGCTGGAAAATGTCGCGTTCACGCCAGAAGGCTAACTGTGCTCTCTCCACCTCCTGAACGTTTACTTTAGGTGAAACCGGTTCAAACATAGCGCCTCCCATTCAGATGCGTTAAGGTTGTGCTATAGACGTAGTCAAACGGGATGTACAGGGACAACCTCTGCGCCCTGAATGGATTGTGGCGCTGCCCCAGGCAACGCCATAGCGATCACCTCCTTCTAGGCCCTCTATGGCCTCATTCCCTGTCCTCTTCATGTTCGCCTGCCCGATCCTGCAGAGCGGCTAGCATTTGGCGGGCTTGATGCAACTCTCGGCGCAGAGCGATGTGGAGTTCACCCAGCAGATCGCGCCCCGCTGCCTGCGCTTGCTGAGCATAAGCATATAGGCGGGCAGCGCTGCCGTAACGCAGTTCGTAAACCTGCCCCTCCAGCTGCACGATTACCTGCTCCAGCATGAAGGCGCGCTTGCGCAAGCGTTTGAGCGTGTGTTCGTTGACCACTACAGGCAGGTTGCCATGTTCGCGCACGGTCTCGGCAACGGCGCGCAGCGTAGTCTCGTCGCGCCGCACATAGGCACGATCCACCTCGGCCATGAGAATACGGCGGCGCTGATACTCCTCCAGCGTTTCGGCAAGCCCCGGGTGGAGGCGTGCCACCACCTCGGCGTAGAGGCGCTTCAAGGTTAGGGAGGCCGGCGGTGGGCTGTCCTGCACATCTTGCGCTGCCGCTTCCTCTGTCTGTCGGTGTTGGCTGCCCGCTGGGGGGGAGAAATGTCCACCACTTTCTACTAGTCGCGTCAACGCTGTATTCGCACGGCCCTCCAAAAGGGCTGTACGGTCTCCCATCAACCCCTGCAGGTCAGCGATTTGGCGCTGGGTGCGTACCAACCTGTTGTGGTAGCGCAGAACTTCACGACGATAACGCACCAGAAAGGTCGCCATGACGGCTTGGAGTTCTATCAGTTCACTGGCCACTTCTCCCAGGCGGCTCTCCAAGTCGGCGATCTGTTTGCTGAGGTCAGCTGCCGGGTCCAGCATTCTCATGGGGGGACCCTCCTCTGTTACATCGCCCGTATGTACTCAGCCAACACGAAGTCGTACCCTTTGGCAGGGTAGAACCAGCGTAACGGGATGCCTTGTTCGTCAAACCAGGCCAGTGCCTCCACGCCGTCGCTGAAGATAATGCGGAAACGGCGGGCGGCCTCAAACGTCCCTGCGGGGACAGTACAGGCCTGCGGCTTCAGCGGCCTGATGTTGTAACGCAACACCCGTCCACTCAGGGCTTCGTCTCCATTGGCCCACAGATCGGGACTGAAGACTGGGATCAGCAGCGGTTCGCCGTTGGCGCTCTCCGGATAGCCGCGCCATGGGAAATCGTGGCCGATCACAGGTGGGTAGTCCACCACGTAGTTAGCAGCGATCTCCGACGTCTCAATGCGTCGGGGAAGAGTGGTAGCCTGCCGTGCCGTGCGCACGACATCAGCCTCAAAGCTATACTGCGCGGCGGCGTTGATCTCGGGGGCTATGTAGCGCAGGCGCAACCACACAGGACGACCGTTTGGATGGCGCAACAGGTGGGTGATCAGGCTATAGGGATGGGAAGCTTGGCGTCCGTCCACATCAGCGCGCAAGATCTCGTGTCCATCGGGCAGGCGACTGATCTGCCAGTGTTCCACCTGACCGCTTGGCTTACCCTCCTGCAGATAGTGATAGAGGCCACGAGATAGCAGCCTCTCGTCTGCCGTTGGCTGATGCAGCACACGCACTAGGACCCCACCTCCAGATAGATGCGCTTGTTGATCTTGCCCTTGCTTTTATAATCGGCAATGCGCAGGCGACCCACTTCCGCCGTGTTGCGCACATGGGTACCGCCGTCGGCTTGCAGATCCAGCCCCACGATCTCTACTACACGCACCTCGCGGATGTCTTCCGGCAGCAGGTTGACCTTGGTGCGGATAAGGCCCGGGATCTGAAAAGCTTCCTCACGCGGCAGGAATTTCACACACACTTCGCGCGCTCTGGCCACCTCAGCGTTGATTGCCTCCTCAACCTCGTGCACCATCTCTTGCTGCAAGGTCTCAAACTCAAAGTCTATGCGCCCCAGCAGCGGCTCCATGTTGCTGCCAGTTGCCAGAGCGCCGTAATCGCGCCAGACAACACCGCAGAGGATATGCAGGGCAGTGTGGGTGCGCATGAGCTGATAGCGGTGCTCCCAATCCAAATGTCCCACCACCCGCTGGCCGATGGCAGGCAGAACAGCACCCTCAAGGAGATGTACTACTTCGCTGCCGATCTTGCGCGCCTCACTGACCGTGTAGACCGTGTCTCCTACTGTCAAGGTGCCTCGGTCGGGCGGTTGCCCTCCGCCGCCGGGGTAGAAGGCGGTGCGGTCAAGGATGACACCGTGACTACTCGTATCATGGCCAATTATGGTGGCTTCAAAGTGCCGTGTGTAGCTATCGGTCTGGTAGATCAGTTCCATCATGGCTGTTCTCTAGCGCGGTCGCTGTTCCTGTTGATCTCTTTCACTAAAGAAACGCTCTCGTTCCCTAAGGGACGAGAGCGCTGCCTCCCGTGGTACCACCCTGCTTCCGGGCCGTGTACGGAAATGCCAAGCCCGGCACTCTTACGGCCACACGCCGATGACCGCGCCTTAGGTAACGGGCGGCGAACCCGACACGGCTTACTGGGCGCCTCTGAAAGGTGCTTGCGCGCTGTTCAGCCTGTGGCTCCGGAGTGATTTTCAGCGGGGCCTGACCATGTCCGGCTCACACCCTCCCGGACTCGCTGTATGCGGGTTCCCGCTTACTCGTCTCCATCACAGCCGCTGGTGCTATTGGTGTTTGACGTCATCATACCATCACCAACGTGTGGCGTCAACAGCCCTGCAGTGTCAGATGCCGCCACCTTAGGCTGGGGGACCCGAATGCCACAAGAAGGGCATTCGGACTCCCCCTTTTCCCTTCCGAATCCACCGCGTAATGCGCTTTTGGCGGCATTGGATTCTTTAACATTTGCCAACCTTAAAGAATATGACTTTTTAAGGTCAGGGCGTTGTTCGGACATCCTAACTCTGCTATGATGGGAACGCAGCAAGTTGGAGGCTGCGGCTTCATTCAGCTACCATCGGGCAGTTTGCACTGCAAACAGAACCCTCAGCAGGGAGGCTCTTCGGGCGTGATTTCATGCCCGCTCTTCTCAGCATCCCTGCCTACAGACTGCAGGAAGATGGACGAGCAAACGCACAGCCCTGCCGAAATCTGGCAAGCGGCCTATGGTGAACTCCAACTGCAGATCCCCCGTGAGGCCTTCAACACGTGGCTGCGCCATGCTCGCCTTGTGGCGCATGAAGACGGCACCTATATCATTGGCGTCGCCAACATCTACGCTCGCGAATGGCTTGAACATCGCCTGAAGAAGGTGATCGCCCGTACTCTGGCCCGTATCGCGGGCCGTAGCGTTGAGGTACGCTTCATTGTAGCGCCAGAACATAAACAGACCGCCGATCTGTACGACGCTGGTCCTCTGTTGGCCGATCTGGCACAGGCGCAAGCGGAAGAACCGCACTTTGAACGCCTTCCTCCCGGCGAGACCGGCCTTAACCCTCGCCAGACTTTTGCCACTTACGCTGTTGGAGCGTGCAATCGGCTGGCCCTCACCGCCGCGCAGGCTGCGGTAGAGGCGCCTGCTGCCCAGTTTAATCCGCTCTACTTCTACGGAGGGGTGGGAGTGGGCAAGTCCCACCTGCTCCATGCTATCGGCAACGCCTGTGCCCAACGCGGCCTGCGCGTACTCTACGCCACAGCAGAGACCTTCACCAACGATCTCTTGGCTGCCCTCCGCCTGCACAACACGGATCAGTTCCGCGCCAAGTACCGCAACGTGGACGTGCTGCTTCTGGACGACATTGAGTTTCTGGCAGGCAAGGACGTCACTCAGGAAGAGTTCTATCACACCTTCAACGCGCTCGTCAGCGCCGAGGCGCAGATCGTCGTCGCGGCACGCCGCCCGCCTGCCGAGATCAAGGGCCTTGATCGCCGCTTGCGCTCCCGCTTTGAGGGCGGTTTGGTGGCTGAGATCAAGCCCCCCGATTTCCTGACGCGCGTGGACATCCTGGAGATCAAGGCGCACCTGCGCGGCCTCGGCGACCGCATCCCACTGGACCTGCTGGAGCGCATCGCTGAGGAGTTTGACGGCAGTGTGCGCGAGCTGGAGGGCGCGCTGAATCGCATTGTGGCCGCCTCACTCCTCACACAGGAGCCTCCTTCTTTAGAGGCGGCAGAGGCCATTTTGGGGCCTTACCGCCCTAGTGGTGAACCACAGCCTACGTTGGAAGATATCCTGATGGCCGTGGCTGAATACTACGGCGTCACGCCCGCCGATTTGATGGGACGTGGACGCAGCCGCGAGGTTTCCATAGCGCGGCAGGTAGCGATGTATATCGCCCACGAGGAAGCCAACATCCCACTGCAGGAAATCGGGGAGGCGCTGGGCGGACGTAGCCACAGTACCGTGCTTTACAGCTGCGAACGGATCGGCGACCTCATGCGCACCGACTCGCGGGTGCGGCGTGAGGTGCGCGCCATCCTGCAGATATTGCTGCCGTACTCGGCCCCCGAAGACCGCCCGCCACACCGTTCCCGGTCTTAAGGCCATCCCTCATCAGACGTTAAAGCGCACGGTCATCACATCGCCGTCCTGCATGACGTAATCACGGCCCTCTAAACGCAGTTTGCCCGCTTGGCGTGCCTGGGCCCATCCGCCTAACTCCACCAGCTCGTCCCAAGGGATGATCTCCGCGCGGATGAAACCGCGCTGGATATCGGTGTGGATCTCCCCTGCGGCCTCCAGCGCAGTGGCCCCGATGCGGCACGGCCAAGCGCGCACCTCGTTCCCCAAAACGGTGAAAAAGGTCTGCATCTGGAGCAGGTCGTAGGACTCGCGGATTACCCGCTCCCGAGCTGGCTCGTCAATGCCATACTCTTCCCGAAAGGGGGCGGCCTCCTCCGGATCCAGCTGCTCAATCTCGGCTTCCAGCTTGCCCCGCACGGCGATCACGCGGGTGTGCCGTCCCGCCACGCGGACCGCATCCGCCATTTTGTTGCTCTCTTCACCTATATTGAGCACCACCAGTTTAGGCTTCTGCGTCAGAAAGCCATAGCCGCGCAGTGCAGCCTGTTCCTCCGGTTTGAGATCCACATCGCGCAGGGGTTGCTCGGCCTCTAGAAGAGCACGCAGGCGCTCAAAGAGTTCCAGCTCCTTCAGGTTGGCCGTGCGGTCCTTCCCGCGAGCGATCTCTTCCTTAAGGCGCTTGATGCGGTTCTCCACCACAATTAGATCGGCCAGCAAGAGCTCCGCGTCCAGAATCTCTAGATCGCGTTGTGGCTCAAGGGTCCCTTCGGGATGGGGGATGTTGGGGTCCTCAAAAGCGCGGATCACGTGCAGGAAGCCGTCCATCTGGCTAAGTTGGGTGCGGAACGGCCCGCTCAACCCCCCGCCCTCGCTGATGCCTCGCGCCAGACCAGCCACATCCGCATAGGTGATCTTGGCGTACACCTTGCGTTCGGGTCTAAAAATCTGGGCCAATGCATCCAAACGCGGGTCGGGCACGTCCACCACAGCGATCTGCATATCCAGCTTGCCAGGCGCGGTGAGGCTGGTGGGGCGGTTGGCGCCCGTCAGCACGTTAAAGATGGTGGTCTTGCCGCTCATGGGCAGGCCCACAAGCCCCAGTTTCATGGCTTTCCTCCCTGAAAGGGCGGCTCCGCCCCCTTACTCACGGGGGATGCCCAACGCCCGGGCCGCCTCGGCACACAGCGACTCGCCGCCAGCAGCCAACCAGTCCAAGAGCGTGGGGCTTTCGGTGAAGCCGCGTTCGGTTTCTTCAAAAATGCCGCTCCCCCAATACTGGTAGGCCTGCGTTTCGGAGGGCCATTCGGAGGGAGATTGCTCAAGGATGGCCGGGCCGCCGTTGTATGCTGCAAAGGCCAGGCCGAGGTCTCCGTTGGCGAGAGCATACATCTCAATAAAATACTGCAGGCCGCGGTGGGCATTGGTATCAGGGTCAAAGGGGTCCTCGCCCTCTTCAAAATGCAGTGCCAGCATCTGAAAGAGTCCCATCGCTCCTGCTTCGGATTTGGCGTTCGGATTGCCGCATGATTCTATCTGCATGAGCGTCGCGATGAGGTTGGGCTTGATGCGGTATGTCACCGACCAACGAGCGATGTCGGCGGCCCAATATTGCACCTCCGGCGTGAAAGCGGGGGAAATATCCATGCTCCAGTTGGGCGGAGGGAGAGTGCCTTCTTGTGGTGCGCCCCGTGCCCCTTCCACAATGAAGATTGGCTCCACGGCAGGCGATGGAGTTGGCGGCGGGCTGAGCGACCGCACCCAGTCAACAAAAGCGCCGACGGCGCGGATGGGCAAGGTTGGCTCCAGCAATAGGATCATGATCGCCAGCGCCCATACCGGCAAGAGGCGGATCATCCACCCCCAGAACGTTGGAGGTTGTTCCTCCTCCTCGCGATGGGCAGCGCGGGCTTCTGCGCCGGTTCTCACCACCAAGCGTGGCTTTTGAAGCGGACGCCACCCGCGGACAGGAGCGCCTTCTGGCGGCGCACTTGACTGCTCACCAGGGTGGCCTTTTGGCGCTTGGTGGCGGGAAGCTTGGGTACTCTGCTTCTTGCTCACACCATCATTATAACCCGTGTCTGCTTGGGCGAGCGGATTGTACAGCGGCATGGTGGCTTTGACGCTCTCTCTGCCGTGCGCTACAATGAAGCCGCCACTTGATGAGAACACATCGTGGAGGGGACTTGATGGACATCGGCCTGAAACGCGCGCTGTTGGTCATTCTCTCGTTGGCGGGGGGTGTGGCCGGCGTTTTCGGTATTTTCGCCCTGCTCAACTTCGCCTACGATGCCCGCGTCACCTTTGAACGCTATGGGACAACCTACTTTGTCCTTACCGCGCTGCCGCTGGCCCTGCTGATCGGCGTGTGGCTGGATTACTTTATGGGTACGGGTATCTTGCCAGAAGGCAAGGATGACTAACAACACGGATGCCCTAACATCCCGATCCAAAAAAACAGCCCTGACCATGCGGTCAGGGCTGTTTCTCTCGCGGGGGCCAGTGTGCTTCAGGAGGGAGCGGAGGGAGCATGCGCGGAGCGGTGCGCGCTGAGGATAGCATCTACCAGCGCCCGCGAGTTGATCTCCTTGAGCAGGTAACTAATGCCCAGTTCGTTGGCGACCAATGCCTCGTTCTCGTCATGGTAACTCGTCAGCACGATGATCAGCGGCGGCTGCGGTGTGGAGGTGAGAGCCTGAATGAGGGGCATTCCCTTGCCGCTTAGACGCTTAGGCTCAATAAGAACCACATCCGGTGCCGTGCGACGGATCAACGCCTCGGCCTCGTCAACGCTCCCGCTCTCCAGCACTTCCAGCTCAGGGATAGTGCTCAAGCGGGTGGCCAAGGCGCGCCGCACGCTAGGGTTTTCCTCTATGATCAGCACACGGATGCGTTCCATAACGCCCTACAACCTGCTCAATCGCATTGGCCGGGGCAAAAGGGCACCCCGGCTGGTCACAATGCTGCGCGTTTCAACGATTTCGGGGATGTGCTCCCTAAAGCGTTGCTAGCAGTATAGCCTCGGCCTGCCCTGCGCCGTAGTGTCATTTGTCCAACACCCTTTTGACAAGTGTCACCGTGTGAGGTTAGGAAGATCAGAGGCGGGGTTGTGCATTTCGGCGCGGTGAAAAGATGGCTGCGGTCAGGGCGACACATCTTAATTTGGCAAAAACAAGGGGGTGTGCTATATCTGTTTCCCCTTAACATTTCTTCTTACAGGTAACGGAGAAAGAGGTGGAGACCCTCCCAGTCACATCGTTGGGAATGCTGTTTGCACGTTTTGGGCTGGCTTTGGTGTTGGGTTTCTTCATTGGCCTTGAACGTGAACGCGATAAGCCGCTCACCTTCGCCGGTATGCGCACCTTCGCCCTGATCAGCTTGCTGGGGGCGGTTTTGGCCTTCATCAGCGAGCAGTTTGCTGGCTACTGGCTGTTTGTCGTCGGCTTTGCAGCTGTGGCGGCCTTTGCGCTGGCCTCGCACATCCGGGGTTTTGAGACGGGCGACATCGGCATTACCACCGAGATCGCCACACTGCTGGCCTTTCTGCTGGGGGCGTTGGTCTATTGGGATCTGCTGACGCTGGCCGCTGCTGCCACGGTGGGTGTGATCCTCGTGCTGAACTTCAAGCCTAACCTTCAGGAGTTCCTCAAGCATGTGGATAGACAGGACATCTGGGCTGGGCTTGAGTTCGCCATCGTGTGGGTGATTGTCCTGCCCATCCTACCCAACCGTACCTATGGGCCGTTTGATGTGCTCAACCCCCGCGAAATCTGGCTGATGGTAGTGTTGGTGGCGGGCATCAATCTGGCTGGTTATGTGCTCTCGCAGGTGTATGGTGCTCAGCGTAGTATTGGCTTGCTGGGCTTGCTGGGTGGCATGATCTCCAGCACTGCCGTCACCTTTGAGTTTGCCCGGCGCAGCAAAAGTGAGCGGGAACGGCGCTATGCGCAGGTCTTTGCGCTGGCCATTGCCGTAGCCTCTACAGGGATGTTCCTCCGCGCCCTTATTCTGGCCGCCGCGCTAAACCCCTCGCTAGGGGTGGTGCTGGCCGTGCCTATGGTCGTCGGCGCTGTGGTCTCAGCGCTGGGTGTGGGGCTGATGTGGTTGCGCATGCGCCGACGGGAAGCAGGTGAAACCAATGGCCCCTCAGGGAAGGAACGCCGTAGTCCCTTTGCGCTGCTTCCGGCGCTTCAGTTTGGGGTGCTTTTCGCTGCGATCCTCCTGCTCTCCAAGGCCGCGCAGGAGTACCTCGGTAATACGGGCGCCTACCTCTCAAGCCTTATTGGTGGTGTGGCAGGCATGGATGCAGTGACACTTTCTATGGCAAAGCTCTCCGGCAGCGTGTTGCCGGAGGCCGTCGCTGCCCGCAGCGTGACACTCGGCGCCTGCGCCAACATGCTGCTCAAAGGGATTGTGGCGTTTGTGCTGGGCAGTGGCGCAGTGCGCCGCGAGATTCTGCCGCTGTTTGTGCTGGCGGCAGCGGCCAGCGTGGCTGCGGCTTTCCTGCTCATCTAAGGAGTGGCAGCGCAATCGGCTGGCAGTCCCCTAACTGGGGTGATACAATCCTCCCTGCCACCGCTATTCCACAGCGCTACGTTGGCGAAACACCATGTTGCGAGCCGTCATCTTTGATATGGACGATACGCTCCTTGACTGGAGCGCTCATACTGTTGATTGGCAGGAGCTGCGCCGTACCCACCTACGGCCTATCTATGAGCATTTGCTGGCGGCAGGCCACAAACTGCCCGACCTTAATGTGGTAGCGGAGGTGTATCACGAGCACAATAACCGTGCTTGGGCAGGGGCAGCTCCGCCGGAGTGGATTGCCCCTCGCCAGATCAACGTGCTGCGCAGCGCACTCCGTGCGTTGGAACTAGACCCAGAGCATCTAGACCTTGATCACATCCAGCATCTCTTTGGCTGGGGGCTGATCCCCGGGGTGCGCTCTTTTCCAGACGCTGAGATAGTGTTAGAAACCCTGCGCGCCGCCGGGCTGCGCACTGGCCTGATCACTAATGCTTCTTCCCCTATGTGGATGCGCGACCGCGAGCTGGAAGCGCTGGGGTTGCTCCACCTGCTGGATGCGCGGGTGACGGCGGGTGATATTGGTCATCTTAAACCGCATCCACGCCCTTTCCATGCCGTAGTGGAGCAGCTGGGTGTCTCGGTGGACGAGGCGGTGTTTGTGGGCGATCGCTTGCAGGAGGATGTCCTTGGCGCACAAGGGGCAGGCATGCGCGCCGTCTGGGTGCGGCGCGACCCTCACGCTTCGCCGGACACTATCAAACCCCACGCCATTGTGGACTCTCTGCTCGGCTTGCTGGAGATTCTAGACATCTGGTACCCGGGGTGGCGGTAAGCATGAGATTGCGCGCTGTATTCTTTGATTTGGGCGGCACTTTGCTGCACTATCACGATCCCTTGCAGGACGACCCTCGCCATACCTTCCGCCGTGTGACCCTTGAGGGTATACGGCGGCTGGTAGAACATTTGCTGGCTGAGAAGGCCTTGCCACTCTCCCTGCAAGAAATCACAGCCCTCATTGACCGCCGTATCGGTCAGGCCTATATGGCCAGCTTGCAGGAATTGCGTGGCGGTTCTATTGAGGAGCCCATTCGCGCTGCGCTGAGCGAGGCGGGCATCCCACTCTCCGATGGGCGCTGGGCCGAGCTACGCCGTCACTTCTACAGCATCATAGACACCATCGTCGCACCACGTGAAGGAGTGCGCGAGACGCTGGAGGAGCTTAAGGCGCGCGGTTATCAAATGGCCATCATCTCAAACTCCTACTGGGCCTCCGACCTGCACGACCGCCACCTTGCCCAATACGGCCTCTTAGACTTCTTCCCGCTGCGCCTCTACTCCTGTGACACCCCTTACATGAAGCCCCATCCGGCCATTTTCAGGCAGGCGCTGGATACGTTGGGCCTTACACCACAGGAAGTGGCTTACGTGGGCGACCGTCCCGATGTGGACGTGGCGGGGGCGCAACAGATCGGCATGTATGGTGTGCTGATCGCCTCCCCCTACCGCACTGAAGGACTGGGCGGCGTGGTGCCCCACGCTGTGATTGCCGAGCTACCCGAGCTGCCCGAGGCTCTCACAACGCTGGGTGTGCCCTCGCCATGAACAGTCCCACACCGGTGACTTATCTCTTCTACGGGCAAGATGAGCCGACCCTGCGCGAACGCCTAGCCTCTTTTTGCGCCGAGGTTAGCGACCCTGCCACTGCCGATCTCAATACCAGCCGTTTTGAGGGCGAGACGGCGCAACTGGCCGAGATCGCCGCCGCAGCAGGAGCGTTGCCCTTTCTGGCCGAAAGGCGCCTTGTGCTGGTGGAAAACCTGACCGACTCAGCCAATGGACGTAACTTGTTGGGGAGTCTGCCCGATGTGCTTGCTAACCTGCCAGATTGGGCGCGCCTCGTCTTTGTGGAGACGGGGCTACAGGACGAAACCCCTGCCGACACGCCCGCCGAACGCAAGCGCAAAGCATCTCGGCGACAGGCGCTGAAGCAACTGATCAACATTGTGGAAAGCGATCCCCGTGGCAAAGTGATAGCCTTTGAGGCGCCGCGTGATGCCGTGCGCTGGGTCATGGAGCGAGCAGCCCATCACCATGCCACCATTGAGCCGCAGGCTGCCCAGCAGCTCCTGGGGCGCATTGGCGATGATCTGACGCTGGTGGATACGGAGTTAGCCAAACTCGCTGCTGCCACTGCTGGAGAGCGCCCCATCACGGCGGACGATGTGGCGCTGCTGACGCCCTACTCGCCAGAGGCCAACGTCTTCCACATGATTGACGCATTAGGGCAGCGCCAAGGGGAAGTAGCCCTGCGCCTACTGCGCCAGCTCCTTGACACCGGCAGTGAGCCACTGCCGATCTTTGCTCTCATTGTGCGCCACTTCCGGCTGCTGCTGATAGTCAAAGAACAGCTGGAAGAAGGGCATTCGGTGGAGCGCATTGTGCAGGCGCTGGGGCCAAAGGTCAGGGAGTTCGTGGTCAAGAAGCTGACCGAGCAAAGCCGCCTTTACTCCCTGCCCCTGCTGGAGCGCATCTACCGTCACTTGCTGGAGGTTGACCTGGCCATTAAAACCGGCAAAATGAACCCTGACATGGCGTTGGAAGTGCTCATTGTGCGGCTGGCGGGGCGGGGTTAGAGGAGGTGCAATCTTGGTAGCTCCCACCTTAGAGCGGCTAAAGCGGCTCCTGTTTCCACTACCCGTGCCAGAGCGGGTGCTGATCTTGCTCACCAACCCGCGTTCCGGCAGCACATGGCTGTTTGATGCCCTGCGTTGCCATCCGGCTATTGAGATGCATCCCTCTGCGGTGATCTTTGAGCGGCTTCACCTCAGCGGTCGCCGTTATCCGCGTGACCTCAGCGATGGGCCCCATGCCACTCTACGTATTGAAATAGCACCGCAACAATGGGCATTAGTGCCCTGCTTTTCCATTGCCGATGCCGAGCAGTATGTCTCGCCAGAGGTGCTGGCACAGCCCTACGCGATTGAGAAATCTCATCCACATTTCTTTGATCACTATGTGCGGGGGTTTGTACATGACCTCAAGTGGCTGGAGCACAAGGCGACCGTGAAAGTGATCTATCAGGCACGCGATCCGCACAGTTCCATTGTTTCTTTCCTGCGCTATAAGGAGCGCAACCCTAGTTGGAACGCGCATATCAGCCCTGATGAGGTCTTTGATCACATGGCCCGCATTTTTGAGTCTATGGCTGATACTGCAGCAGCCTATACAGGCCTAGTGATTGACTACAGTGACCTGACAGATCGTTTCCACGAGACGTTGGCCGATGTGTTTGACTTCCTGTGGCCGGAAGCGGAGCACAACGGACGCAATCCGGACTTCATCAACCTCGTTGCGGGTGAGACGGCGTGGGAGAAACGCAAGGCGAGTGGAACGCCCTTCTTGGGTGGGGAAAAGAGATCGGCGGCGGGCCAGCTCGGTGAGTACGAAGCGCTTTTCGCTGCCCATGAGCGAGAGATAGAACGTTGCTACGCCGCTTACCGTGCACTGCTGGCTCTGCGAGAGCGTCAACGAGGGAACATAATCCCATGACCACCATCCTTCAAGCGGGGATGGCCAAGAGCGGCAATTTCTGGCTCTATCGCATTCTGCAGGACATCATCCGCTATGCAGGTTGGACTCAGCGCAGCTTTATCCAGCAACAGCCGATCTACGCCATCGCCCAAACGTGGCCGCTCAGCACGGAAGAACAGGCCAGCGTGGATGTAATGGACATTGAGCCACATGGCTGCTTCTACCGCATTGGCTCTGTCTTCCGTATGCCTATTGAAGATGTGGATGCTTATATCGCTCAATGCAGCCACGTGTGGACACATTCGGCATTTTGTGCGCTCAGCAACGAGATCCTGCCCAAGTTTGATAAGGTAGTTTACATCATCCGCGACCCACGTGATGTAGCGATCTCCATGTCGCGTTTCATCTTCACCGATTACATGCGGCGCTACAATCCGCACAGCGAGCGCGATCCCGATACCTTTTTGGATAAGACACTCGCCCTGCGTATGAAGGTCTGGGCCGAACATGTGGGCGGCTATCTAAAAGCCCGTGAGCGCCTGAATATACACATCGTCTTCTATGAGCGCCTGCGCCGCGACTTTGAGACTGAGCTGCGACGCCTGTTGGACTACCTGGGTGTTGCGCTGAACGAGGAGGACATCGCTCGCATCCGACAGGACGTGGACTTCGCCACCATGCACAGCGTCAACCCCCAACATGTGCGCAAAGGGGAGGCTGGTCAGTGGCGGCGGGTGCTCTCGGAGCGGCAGCAGCGGCGCGCTCGCCGCGTGGCCGGGCCGCTGCTGCGCCTGCTGGGATATCCATTGCGAGCGGCAGAGGTGGACCAACTTCCCGATTTGCCCACCCAATTGGATGCCGCGCAGCTTGACCGTGCCGTGCGTCATGCCCGTCTGATGTGGGCAACTGAGGAGGTCCCGCGCCGTATCATGCGCTATCTGCGCGGCGGTTGAAGGAGGGGGCGTGCCATGCTGATTATTGTCAACGGGCCGTTCAAGAGCGGCTCAACGTGGCTATTCAACATCGTATCTTGTATGGTTGAGCACACTCCGCTGCCTGCTAAGTATCAAAATCCACGCTGGAACAACCCTTCCATCCATCCCCGCTTGCTGGCGGACTTTATAGCCAAAGTGGACTATCGGCACACGAACTACATCTCTAAGAATCACCTGCGCACAGTGTGGGAGCGCGATTTCGTCCTTGCGCAGGAGGGAGTGATGGTGCTTAGCATCACGCGCAACCTGCGCGATGTAGTCACCTCTGCTTACTATCACTACCGCCGCAAGGAAGGCTACGCAGCCAGCTTTGAGACGTTCTACTGGCAGCGGGGACGGGGGATCGCCGACTTTGTGCGCCGTTACAACCAGCTATGGAGTGTGTCCTCATCGCGGCTTCATGTGGCCTCTTATGAACGCCTGCGTACGGACTTCGCCAGCGAGGTGCGCGAGATCGGGAGGTTCTTAGGCTTGGCGCTGAGCGATGAGGAGGTGGAGCGTATCCGCCAAGAGACTACGCTGGAGGCCCTGCGCGAGAAATACGGTCAGAGCGAAGATGACGAAAGGCCAACCTTCTTCCGTAAGGGGATTGTCGGCGATTGGGAAAGCCATTTTGACGCAAGGATGCTGCGCGATATAGAACGTATTGAGCAAAAAGGGATGAGCCTGCTGGATCGGGCTGTCTTCAAGTTAGGGCAGCTGTGGGGTGCCTCGGGGCGCGGGGTTACTGAATCTTGAGCAGGACGCTGGCCTCGTTCTGCAGCCAGAAGCCTTCCAGATCGTAGTAGCGGCGCACCTCCGGCGCAAAGGCGTGAACGACCACGTCACCATAGTCAATCAGCACCCAGCCGGTTTCGGCCTCACCCTCCACTGCGCGGGCATTGATGCCGTAGTTCTTCTTGACCTCTTCAGTGATACCCTCAATGATGGCCTTGAGCTGGCGCTCGCTGGCGCCGCTACACACCACAAAGTAGTCGGCGATGATTGTCCTGCCACGCAGGTCAAGCAGCACGATGTCATCGCCCTTCTTGTCGGCAATGGTATCCACGATAAAACGAGCCAGCTCTATAATGCCTACCTCAATTCGCTGCGCCATTTTTCCTCGTCCGCTTGTTTCACGCATTGTAGCACAGGGGATGACGCCCCATCAAATGATGGCTAGGAATTCACGAGTTGACCTTCCCCAGCCGCTGGCGGATGCCCTCCCAGTGGGTGCCTTGCCAGTAGATACGTCCGCAGCAGGGGCAAGTGGTGAACTCGCGAGCTGTGCGCCAGACGTAGGGCGGCACACGGTCGCGGGCTGCCTCATGGGGGAGCGGCTCAAGCGGTACGTTGCAAGCCATACAGCGTGGGGTGGCCGGTTGGGGTGGCAACCCCACCGCTGCGATCACCTCCTCAATTTGCTCATCAATTTGCTGGCTATCAATCAGCACGGCCTGCACGCCACGCCGCGCCGCCAGCCCCCGGTCGCGGGTGAGGATTAAGCGCGCCTCGGCGCGTGCCAGCCGCACCAGCTCCAGATCGTCGGTATCGGCCAGATAGGCGGCATCGTAGCCCAACATGCGCAGCCAGCGCGCCAGGCGACCCAACATGGCATCCAACAGGAGCGGAGGGGCAGGAGGTTTCATCTCAGGGTTCCAGTACCACCTGGTGTATCCGTGTGTAGATTGCGCCGTGGGGGTCCAGCTGACTACGCATCAGGCTGACAGCTTCCACCTGCCAGAGGATGGCCTGGCTCACGTGATGGGTTTCCGCAGCGCGGCCCAGCATGGCGGCTTCCTCGCGGCGGGCGCCGCGCCGGGCGCGGGCGAGCGTAAGGTGAGGGGAGAAGCCACGCTCCTCCGGAGGGTATCCCAGCGGGGCGATGTGCTTCTCCACATTCGCCTGCAAAGCGGAGAGGTGCTGCAGATCGCCTTCCACACCCACCCACAGCACGCGCGGATGCGCCGTGTTGGGGAAGCACCCCAGCCCTCCCAGGTGTAACGAGAAGCGCCGCTGCCCTCTTGCGGCAGCCTCCAGAGCTGCTTTAAGGGCATCCAGCTGCTTGAGCGGGACATCGCCCAGAAACTTGAGCGTGAGGTGAATGCCTTCGGGGCGCACCCAGCTCGCAATGCCCTCCGGTACGGTGCGTTGTAGATCGGCCTGCAGGCGCTTCAATTCGCGCACGATCTCGGCAGGTAACTCAAGCGCAACGAACAATCGCCATGAGGAAGTCATGGGGCGGCCTCGGACATGCTTGCGACAAGGAAACTGCGCAAGTGGGCAAGAAACGCAGGGTGATCCTCATCGGTAGGCCAGTGGTGCACATGGTTGAGCACGATCAGCTGTGCGTTTGGTAATAGGCTGGCTGCAAGGCGCGCATCGTCTGGCGGGATGGTGTAGTCGCGACCGCCGCAGATGATGAGCGTGGGCTGTTTGATCTGTATCAGATAGGGCGAGTAGTCTTGCGCGGCTAGCGCCCGTAGGCTCCCGATAGCAGCCTGTGAGGAAGAGCGCCGCAAGTCGTGCGTGGTGCGGCGGACGCCCTCACTGCCGAGGAAGCGTGGCGCCCAGTAGGTGCTCAATGCACCGGCGGTAGCCAAAGGCCATACGCGCTGAGAGAATGCAAGCAGCGTCTCACCAAGGTTACTGAACAGGGCATTGAGGTTGAAACCCATGCGTCCGGTGATGCTTGGAGAGATAGCCACCACTCGCTCGGCGAGGTGGGGATAGCGGCGGGCGAGGTCCAAAACGATGCGTCCGCCCAGCGAATGGCCGACTACGACAGCCGGAGTGATGCCCAGAGCCTGGCAGAAGGCTGCCACGTGATCGGTGTATGGTTCAACGGTATCCCAACAGGCTTGTGGCGCTTCGCTATCCCCGAAGCCGGGCAGGTCCAGTGCCCAAGTGCGGTATTCACGGCGTAGTGCCCACATACTACGCAGCCACATACGCCCCGAGGAAGCCCAGCCGTGCACGAAGAGGACATCGCGCCCACCGTTGCCAGCGGTGTAGTAACGGGTTCGGAGGTTGTTGAGGCAGACGAATCGCATGCATTAAGTATAGCATAAGGGCGGGACAATGGTGTCCTTGCATTGCAAAAACCTCCTCTGGGCTGCTCGCTTCTTTACACACCGTGCTCTCCGCCCTTGCCCGCTGACCTCTCGCAATCCTTGCCTGCCGTGTTACAATTCCCCCCGAAAAGCCACAAGTTACGGAGGTGCTTGATTGTGAGTCAGCCGCTCTCGCTTCAGGAGGTCATCATCCGTTTGCAGGAGTTCTGGGCTGCGCAGGGCTGCGTGATCTGGCAGCCGTACTATGTGCAGGTTGGGGCGGGGACCATGAATCCGGCTACCTTTCTGCGCGTGTTGGGGCCAGAGCCGTGGAACGTGGCTTATGTGGAGCCGTCCGTGCGCCCTGATGATGGGCGCTTTGGGGAGAACCCCAACCGCATGGCCTACTACTATCAGTATCAGGTCATCCTCAAACCCGACCCCGGCAACCCACAGGAGATTTACCTGAAGAGCTTGCAGGCACTGGGCATTGACCCGCGGCGGCACGACATCCGCTTCGTGGAGGATAACTGGGAGCAGCCTGCCCTCGGTGCGTGGGGCCTAGGCTGGGAAGTGTGGCTGGATGGGCAGGAGATCACGCAGTTTACTTACTTCCAGCAGGCTGGAGGGCAGGTGCTCAACCCTGTTGCTGTGGAGATCACCTATGGCATTGAGCGCATTGTGCTGGCCCTACAAGGCAAAGATGCCGTGTGGGATATAGACTGGGTGAACGGCCTCACCTACGGCGATGTGCTGCTGCAGCAGGAGATTGAACACTGCCACTACTACTTTAACGTGGCCGATGTGGAGGCCCTGCGTGCGGTGTACAACACCTATGAGCGCGAAGCTGAACGTGCCCTGGCTTACGACCCGCCGCTGGTGATGCCTGCCCACGACTACGTGTTGAAATGCTCCCATCTGTTCAACGTGATGGACACACGCGGCGCCATTGGTGTGGTGGAACGCGCTGACTACTTCCGCCGCATGCTGCGGCTGGCTTCCAAAGTGGCGGCGGCTTATGTAATGCAACGCGCGCGGATGGGCTACCCCTGGCTGCCCGCAGGTTGGCAGGTTGACTCTGAAAGCGGCACCGTGACCGCCCCTCCAGCACCTGTGCCCCGCATCAGGAGGGGGCGCTATCCGAGCAAGCCTGCGCCGTTCCTGCTGGAGATCGGTACCGAAGAGCTGCCTGCTGCCGATGTGGACGCAGCTATTGCCCAACTGCAGGAACTGGTCCCAGCGCTGCTGGCTGAGGCCCGTCTGGAGTACGATGCAGTGATGATCAGTGGCACACCGCGCCGATTGGTGGTGTATGTTGAAGGATTATCGCCGCGCCAGCGAGCACAGGAAGTTATACGGCGTGGGCCGCCGGTGAAGGCCGCCTTTGACGCTGAGGGGCAGCCCACGCGGGCCGCTGAAGGCTTCGCCCGTGCCCAGGGGGTGGCCGTGGAGGACCTCCAGCGGCGCGAGATAGAGGGAGGTGAGTATGTCGTCGCTATCATCCGCGAGGAAGGCCGCCCTACACCTGAAGTGCTCAGCGAGCGACTTCCTGATCTCATCGCCGCTCTCCGTTTTGAGAAATCCATGCGTTGGAACCTGAGCGGCGTGAGCTTCTCACGCCCCATCCGCTGGATCGTGGCCCTTTTCGGCGGCGGCGTAGTCCCCTTCTCTTATGCGGGGGTACACGCTGGGCGCACCACACGCGGCACGCGCCCGCTCGGAGCGCCGGAGATTGAGCTGGCAGACGCCGCTGCTTACTTCGGGGTAATGCGTGAGCAGGGCATCCTCATTGATCGCGAGGTGCGTCGGGCGGCTATCCGCCAGCAAGTGGAGGCGCTGGCGACGCAGGTCGGCGGTGTGGCTGTAGATGATCCTTCCCTGTTAGATGAGGTCACGAACCTCGTGGAGCAACCGACTGCGCTGCTAGGTACCTTTGCTAAAGAGGACTTGACCCTGCCCGAAGAGGTGCTCATCACCGTCATGCGCAAGCACCAGCGCTACTTCGCTGTGCGCGATGGGAAGGGCACGCTGCTGCCGGTGTTTATCGCTGTACGCAATGGGGATGATCAGAATCTGGATAACGTCATCGCGGGCAACGAGCATGTTATCCGTGCCCGTTTTGCCGATGCTCGCTACTTCTATAATGAAGATATCCAGCGCCCGCTGGCTGATTATGTTCCGCGCCTCAAGACGCTCATGTTTCAGGAAAGCCTCGGCACATACTACGATAAGGCGGCGCGTTTAGAAGGGCTGACGGCGCGTATCGGGGCGCTGTTGGGGCTAAGCGATGAGCGTGGCGAGCTAGAGATGGCTATCCGCGCCGCCCGACTGGCCAAAGCCGATCTTGTCACCAGTCTGGTGGTAGAGATGACCTCGCTGCAGGGTGTGATGGGGCGCCACTATGCTCTGCTCTCTGGCGAGCCGCAGGCCATTGCCGAGGCCATCTTTGAGCATTACCTGCCACGCTCAGCGGGGGATGCGCTGCCGCAATCGCCCATTGGCATCGCGCTGGCGCTGGCCGACCGGCTGGACAGTCTGGTGGGGCTATTCGCTGTGGGGATGATGCCCAGCGGCTCTACCGATCCTTACGGCCTGCGCCGCGCCGCGCTGAGCATCGTCCAAATCCTCCTTAGCCAGCGTCTCAACCTTGACCTGCGCGTGCTGGTGGAATGGGCAGCGCAGGGATACACCCGTGAGCTGGGCGAGCGCTTCGTGACGGATGAAACTAAGGCTGCCGTGTTGGACTTTATCGCTGGGCGGCTACGCGGTGTGCTGTTGGAGTCATTCCGTCACGATGTGGTGGAGGCAGTGCTCGCCACGCAAGCGCACGACCCCTACCGCGCCTACCTGTACGCCCAACAGCTGGCGCAGTGGGTGGCCCGCCCAGATTGGCCCTCCCTTCTGGATGCTTACGCGCGTTGTGTGCGCATCACGCGCGGGCAGAGGGAACGCTTCACTCTGCGCCCTGAAGCGTTCACCGAACCGGCGGAGAAAGCGCTCTATACTGCCTACCGGCAAGCCGCAGATGCTATCGGCAAGGATGCCGATCTAGATGGCTTCCTGAGGGCTTTCGCGCCGATGGTGCCTGCTATCACCACCTTTTTTGCTCCGGCGGAAGAGGGCGGCGTGCTGGTGATGCACGAGGAGCGCGCCATCCGCGAGAATCGCCTGGCGCTGCTGCAACACATCACAGCGCTGGCAAACGGAATCGTTGACCTCTCACAGATGGAGGGATTCTAATCCCTGTGTCCATCCTGCAAGATATCCCCATCCGCGTTGAGCTTGATGAGGTGCTGCGGGCGCATCAACCAGGCAGTGCTTCGGGTAGACCGCCTGCCCCATCCTTGGTAGAGGCTGCCCGCATTGCCTTGGAGCGCTTGCCTGCCCTGATCGCCCCAGCGCTGGTCTATGACTTCTTCCCTGTGGAAGCCGTTGCCGATGGGGTAGTGCATCTGCCTGCCGACATGTCGCTGACCATTGGGCCTAACGCGGCACTGTTGGAACCTGCGGAGGAACTGTTGGTAGGAGTGCTAACCATCGGCCCAGCGTTGGACGCCGCCGTCAGCATGTGCTTCCGCAGTGGTGAGGAGCTGATCGGTCTTATGTTGGACAGCGCGGGCGTCATCGCCTTGGGGCGTGTGGGAGAGCAAGGCTTTGCCCTCGCTCGGCAACGTGCCGAAGCTCTCGGCGGTGGGGTGAGCGCTTCATTCGCCCCGGGGTCGGTACCGGGTTGGTCCATCACTCGCCAGTGGGAATTGTGCGCCCTGCTTCCCATTGAGGAGATTGGGGTTGAATTAAGCGAGTCTGGCCTGCTTGTGCCGCTGAAATCGGTCTCGTTCGCTATCGGCATTGGCAGAGGGTATGAGGAGCACGAGGTTGGCTCATTGTGCCATCTGTGCGCCCTGCAAGATACCTGCTGGCGCAGGCGAGGCTGAGACCCTTTAGGGCTTGTATCCCAACACGGCGTAGGCTTTATCCAGCCACTTACGCACCTCGGTATACTGCCCCCGCCAGAGAGCGATACGAGCCTGATCGACGGCAGCGTAGGCCAGGTACATGGTCTCGGTGCCGTTGAAGTTGGCCAGCACGAAGTCGTAGGTGCGCCCTACCTCTTCGGTGTAAGCCGCCAAATCGGCGGGGTTGAGGTACAGGCCTGTGGCGCGTCCGGCCAGCACCTGCTGCCACCGCGCATCTAGCGCCCCTAGCGAAGCTCCGTAGAGCCCCTCGTAGTCTGAGGTGTGGTAGAGCCTGCTGAGTTTCTCCAAACCATAGGTTGCGATCAGGTAGTCCACAAAGCAGGCGCTGCCAAAGTAGTTGGGGTAATGGCGCACATGCCCTAGAAAAGCTTGCCAGTCGCGTTCAACGGTGGCCATGGAGGGCATGAGGCTGGCGCTGTAGATGGCCGCGCAGAGCTGATCGTAGGGTAGGTAGCCACCTTCCTCCAACACAGCCTTGCCAGCATAGGTCGCTACGCCTTCTGAGAGCATCGTAGAGGAAGGCGAACCCCACGTGTTCCATGCCACCAGATGGGTCATTTCGTGGATGAAGAAATACAAGTTGTCGGTGGGCGTCCCGCTGCCGTCATGCAGAATGAAGACCTTGCGTTCGGCAGAACGGCTGAGGCCGTGCAGGTGGGCGTTGGGGGCAGCGAAGAGGGTTCCGGCGACGTAGATATCAAACCTGCCGGAAAGGCGCACATTAAGCCTCTCCTCAATGACCTCCAGGGCCTGCGCAGCAAGAGCAACCGTCTCGCTGAGATGCCGATCGGCGTAGGTCCCAGGCTGATAGTGCAAGGTGAAACGCTCATGTTCATAGGTCAGAGGGTAGTTCTCGTCCAGATCGCCCTCTAAGATAGAGCGTGGCCAATCGCTACGCACAATGCGGCGCGGGATGCTGCTGGTATCAACTGTGGCGGTGGCTATTGCAGCCAGAGTGGGCGAAGCAGTTGCCGAGCCTGCCGGTTGAGCAGTCGCCTCGGGCGGGGCCGCCAGTGGGATGCGCAACCGCTGGCCAACGAAGATGGCGTTGGCATCGGTAAGGTGGTTGGCCGCTTGAATGATCTCCAACGGGACACCGTAGCGCTCAGCGATCTGGATCAACGCCTCACCCGGCTCCACAATATGCCATGTCCCCTTTTGGCTGGGCGGCAGGGGGATGATGAGGATTTGCCCTTCGCGGATGGTGCTGTCTATCCTCAGTCCGTTCGCGCGCAGGAGATCACCCAGATTGATGCCATAGAAAGTGGCGATGGTAGTCAGAGTCTCGCCGGTTTGTACCACGTGCTCAAATTGGCCGGGGGTTGGTGAGGGGGTAATGCTGACCTGCACACCTGCGATGGGATTAGAGGAGGTGAAGGTAACCTGCGGTGGAGGCTGGGTAGTGATATCTTCAACGCTGGCGGTGGGGAGGACAGCCTGTGGCCGCCCCAGGCGGCTGACCCCTAGGGCAAACACAAAGGCGGCCAAGAGGAAAAAGGCTAGCGCGAGAGCCAGGACCGTGATCTCGTGTGCACCGATGACTATCGTCCGTTCGCCGCGCCGCTGATTCATACCGCCTTCTGCTTTCTATCCCATCCAATCAGTGGCAGATTGTAGCATAACAGCAACCCAACAGGCCATCGCTGAGGGAGGAAGAACGCCCATCACGGTTTGCCCCAGTCAGGGCCGTAATCGTCTGCTGCGTCAGTGGTGAGGCGCGTCAGTGCGCCAGTGGCAAAGTCAAAACGGTAGAGGTCGGTATTGCCTCTCACGGTGCGGTTGAAGTACAGTGACAACCCATCCCCTGACCAGGCAGGGCGTCCGCTTTCGCTGCCCTCAATCAGCCGCGTGGATCGCCCGCTGGCTACGTCCAGCACCCAGATATCGGCCACTCGTCCCGCGCTATCCTGCGTGTTGTAAGCGATAGATTTGCCGTCCGGCGACCACGCCGGAAAGCGGCAATGGGCTGCAGGACAGTTGAAGATGGCAACCAGTGCGCCGCTGGGATAGGCCATGATGGCGATCTCCCACTTGCCGCGTTGCATAGTCATGTAAGCGATCTGCGTCCCATCCGGCGAGAAGTGCGGGGCACGGTCGCCGAAGTCGTTTCGCGTCAGGCGGGTGCGTCCGCTGCCATCGGCGTTGATGACGTAAATCTCACTCTCTTCTTCCAGCCCCGATTCGTACACGATCAGCCTGCCATCTGGCGACCAGTCGGGATGGCGGTCAGGCCGCTCTGAGGTGGTGAGCTGACGCACGTTGCTGCCGTCGGCGTTCATGATATAGAGGTCAAAGTTACCCCCATGTGAGGACTCAAAGGCGATTTGGGTGCCGTCCGGCGACCAATCTGGCTCACCATCGTAGACGGTGTTGTTGGTCAGCGTGCGGAGGCCGCTTCCGTCTCCGTTCATCACGGCTATCTCGGCGTTTTCGTTCACCCCCTGCGTGAAGGCAAGGCGCCCCGGCGCTGGAGCGGGGGGCAGAGTATTTGTCGGCGTGGGGGGGAGAGGCGTGGCGGTTGGGGTGGCCGTCGGCGCAGGCGGCGGTGGTGAAGGCGTTACGCTGGGAGGCTTAGGGAGCGTAGGGGCAGTGGTTGGCGTGAAGAGGGGTGTTTCGCTGGGCCGGGGAGAGGGTTCAATAATACCTCCCGTCATTTCCGTTGCTGTGGGAGTGGGTGTATCGCCTGGGATGACAATGATCAAAGGCGTGTTGGTGATCTCCGCCACAGGAGAGGGGCCAGGTGTCCACGTAGGTGGGAGTGTGGGAGCCAGCGCCGTGCGCCACTCGCTGCTCATCCATGAGAAGATCACCAGCCCCACGCCCACTGCACCCATCACTACGGCCAACCCTAAAATGATGGTGAGAAGGGTTGCTAGCAGGGGTGTGAGAGCCAAAGGGCGGCGCGGTGCTGCAGGGAGCGGCCCTTCGCCCTCCTCAGCGAATGGCTCCTCCTCAGAGCGCAGCAGAATCTTCTCCTCCTCTTCTTCTAGCGGCAAGACCTCTTCCGCCTGTGGCTCCAGATGCGCCGCTTCAACAGCGCGGCGGAAGTCGGCAGCAAGGGCCATGGCGGTAGGATAGCGTTCCTGTGGCCGCTTGGCCATCGCACGGCGGATCACATGGTCAAGGGCAGGTGGCAGGCTGGGGTCCCGTTCGGTGACGGAGGGGATCGGCTCACGAACGTGTTTGTACATCACGCCCAGAGGAGTATCTGCTTCAAAGGGCGGCGTGCCAGTTACCATCTCAAAGAGGATCACCCCCAGCGCGTAGATGTCACTGGCGGGTGTCACCTCTTTGCCCTGGCATTGTTCCGGCGACATATAGGTTGGTGTGCCGACTACCCCCTCGCCGGTGATGTGCGTGGCTGAGCCGAGTATCTTGGCGATGCCGAAGTCGGTGAGGTAGGCATTGCCAAGTTCGTCTAGCAGGATGTTGCTGGGCTTCAGATCGCGGTGAACTACGCCCTGCGCGTGTGCGTAGTCCAACGCTTCGGCCACCTGCTCCACGATACGTACAGCGGTTAGCAGATCTATGCGCTCGTAGAAGAGCTTGCGGCGCAGCGATCCCCCTTCCATGAGGCGCATCACGAGGTAAGGCATTCCATTGTGCTCGCCGTAGGCGTAAACGGGCAGGATGGCGCGGTGCTCCAGCTGAGCGATCACGCGCGCCTCGTGCTGGAAACGCTTGAGGAAGGTGGGGTCTTCAGAGGATTGAGGGGGCAAGACCTTAATAGCGACAAAGCGCTCAAAAGAGGGCTGGTAGGCTTTGTAAACCGTCGCCATGCCCCCCTGAGCGATCACCGAGACGATGCGATACTCACCGATCTGCTCGCCGATCATGCCTCTTTGGGATCCGCTCATGTCATCAAAGGATACGTTGATGACACTCTAACACGGAAGAGAGAGAGGCGCTACTCCAGCCGGTAGCATGGTATAATCCATCCGCCAAAGAGGGATGGAACCATAGAGCGAGGGAGTATGATGGTACACACGCAGTTGACTGAGGCTCGGGTGGGGAGCGCCTTGCTTTTAGCTGTCATCGTGTTAGGATGGACTCTTGCAGCCTGCCAACCCGTTCCCACGCCACCCTATCCTTCCGTAACACCCTTGCCCACCGAAGCCGATGCGCCTACGCAAGCAGCGGCAGTGCAGCCCGCTATTCCCACTGCCACCGCCGAACCCAGCCCCACGCCGATCCCCACTTATGGGCCGACGGGCTTCCCAGCGGACGTGAATCCTTTGACAGGCCTCCGAGTAGACGATCCAGCAATGCTGAACCGCCGCCCCTTGCTCATCAAGGTCAGCAACTTTCCGGCGGTGGTACGGCCTCAGAACGGTCTCTCTTTTGCCGATCATGTGTGGGAGCACGTGGTGGAGGGCTTCCGCTACACGCGGCTGACAGCGGTCTTCTACAGCCAGACGCCGCAAAGTGTCGGCTCGGTGCGCAGCGGCCGCCTGCCCGATCTGGAACTTGTGCCTATGTATCAGGGCATCTACTTTGCCTCTGGCTTCAGCAGCAATCAGCACGATCCAAACGGCCCTCCGCGTATGCGCGAACTGATGCGAGCCGCCGATTGGTTCCCCCGCAACTTCTCCGCTGATTTCGGCTATGGAGAGCCGTATGCGGTGCGCTTCTCCCTCAAGGGCGTGGCCTATGAGCACACGCTGTTTGCCATCCCAGCGGAGTTGTGGAAACTGGCCGAAGAGAAGGGGGTGAACCAACGGCCTGTGCTGGAGCCGGGGTTGGCCTTCAGTACAGCGGTACCGCCTGATGGCATTCCGACCACCTCGCTCATCATAGACTATCCGGCAGATGGCCCTAAAAACGAATGGCGCTATGATGAATCCAGTGGCTGCTGGTTGCACTGGGTGGACGATGTGCCGCTCAACGATTTTCTCACCAACCAGCAGCTTGCCTTTGAGAATGTCGTCATCGTCTATGCCGAGCATTACGAAGCTGACTTTTTGGAATACCAGAGCGGTAGCAGTGGGCTGTACTCGGTCGGGGCGGTGATGCAAGGTGAGGGCAATGCCGTGCTGCTGCGCGATGGTCAGCGCTTCAACGTCACATGGCGGCGACCCAACCGCGATAGCATGATGCAGTTCTTTGACGCCGAAGGAAATGTTATCCCCTTCAAGCCCGGTAAGACGTGGTTCAATCTTGTGGCAACCAATATCTTCCCACCAGAGGTCACCTTTGCACCGTAAGGATGTTCGGAGAGAGATGACACCTTTCAAGCCTCTCAAGAAATCCCATAGCCTTGTGTGGAGCAAGCTAATCCCCCTTGCCGCTTTGGGGGTGTTGTTAGCAGCGTGCCAAACCTTGCCATCCCCCACGCCAGAAGCGACCCAGCCATCTAACCCAACCCCTCCTCCGCCGACGCCCACGCCGCTGATCCAACTGGAACCTTCCCCCACACCGGAGGCGCTAACGACAACGCCCTATCCGGTCTACGGGCCGACGGACTACCCGCCGAACGTCAATCCACTTACCGGCTTGGAGGTGGCCGATCCGGCGGTGCTCAACCGTCGCCCTTTGCTCATCAAGGTCAGCAATGAGTCGGAGACCGTGCGCCCGCAGTCGGGTCTGAGCTTCGCCGACCACGTGTGGATGTACCAGATGGAGGGCTGGGGGCAGACGCGCTTCACAGCGATCTACTACAGTCAAGCGCCGGAGTTCGTAGGATCAGTGCGCAGCGTGCGCCTCATTGACACGGACCACCTGATCCACATGTACGATGGCCTGCTGGTCGTCTCTGGCGGCAGCACGGGTATGGCAACCATTATCAAGTATGCTGAGTGGAACAACCGCGTCTTTACAGACAACGGCCCGTGGCTGGAACGCATCCCTGATATTCCTCATCAGGGAATGTATGGCTATCACTCGCTGTTTGCGCGGCCTGACCGCATATGGGCCGAGGCCGACCGGCGTGGGGTGAACCAGCGCCCACACCTTGAAGGGCTGGTGTTCAGCTACGCCGTGCCAGAGGGCGGCATCCCCACCGATGAGGCCATTATCAACTATCCGGGCAAAGGCGCCCGCCAGCGCTGGGTGTACGATGAGGCCAGCGGGCGCTGGCTGAGCTTCACCACCATGGAGAACGCCGCCGAGCCACAGGAGACGCCCGATCGGGATTACATCACTGGCGAACAATTGGCCTTTGACAACGTGATGTTCCTCTTCGCCGAGTTTTACCTCGCCGATTTCATTGAGGACGAGCCCAATCAGCTCCTCTCCATCGGACCGATCCTGAGCGGAGAAGGCAAGGCGTGGTTGATGCGCGACGGCCAGCGCTTTGACATTATCTGGCGTAGTGACGGCAAACAGATGCTACGCTTCTATGATGCCGAAGGCCGTCCCATAGCCTTCAGGCCGGGCACAACGTGGTTCAACGTGGCCTCGGTCCGCGCGGATCAGTACCCACCGGAAGTCTCGTTCGTGCCGTAGCTTGCGCTGTTGCGGAGGGAATCAACGGGGGGCGGCCAACGCGGTCGCCCCCTTGATCGTCTAAGCTGGTTCGCGCCCCACAATCTCCGGCGCAGCGACCGTCTCCATAAGGGGTTGTCCCTTGGTCTCACGCCCCAACAGCAACACGACCACGCCGCCAAGGATAAATGTCACGGCATAGACGGTGAGCGCTCCCACCAGCGATACAGAAAGCAGTAGCCCGCCCAGCGTCGGGGCGATGATGCCCGCAACACGGGCCATCCCACTGGCCGCTCCCATGCCAGTTGCGCGGGCCTCGGTGGGGTAAAGTTCAGGTGTGTAGGCATAGATCACCCCCCACGCCCCAAGGGTGAAGAATGACATCAGCACAGCTGCCCCTACGATGGTCGTCAGGCCGCTCACCACTGCAAATAGGTAGGTGAATAAACCACTCAGCAGCAGGTAGAGGGTTAGCGTAGGCCTGCGCCCCCAACGTTCCACCAGATAGGCTGCTGAGAAATAGCCGGGGAGCTGTGCTAATGCCATGATAAAAGTGTTCTGGTACGTTTTGAGGAAATCAAACCCGCGCTGGAAGAAGATGTTGGGCAGCCAGGTAAATGTGCCGTAGTAACCCAACGAGATGCAGAACCAGGCGATCCACAACATCAGCGTGGTGCGGGCGAAAGGTTGCTGCCACAGTGCGGAAACGGGGACAGCAGCGCGGCGCTTCTCTACCTCCAGCTGTCCCAGGGTGAGGGTCACGCCGTTCTCTGCAGCCACCTGCTGGAGCACCGCCCGTGCCTCCTTCTCGCGCCCCTCAATCAGCAGGTAGCGAGGTGACTCAGGGACATAGCGGCGGATGAAGTAGATGATCAGCCCTGGCACCGCCGAAATGGCCAGCAGGGGACGCCAGCCATAGCGTGGGATGATCAACCAGGCCAGTCCGGCAGCAACGATGGTGCCCAGTGCCCAGAAGCTCTCCAGCAGCACCAAGTAGCGCCCCCGATTCTTCTTGGGCAGGTACTCGGAGAAGATGGCATAGTCCACTGGCAGGGTGCCACCTACCCCGAAACCCGTGATAGCACGCAATGCCAGCAGCCAATAGTAGCCCGGCGAGAGCGCCGAGAGAAACCCAAATACTGAGTCGATCAGCACGGTGAGCTGGAAGCCTGCTTTGCGCCCGATGTAATCGGTGAGCATGCCCCAGAACCATGCACCTACCAGCATCCCAACGAAGATGGCTGTGCCAATCAGCCCACCCTGTGCTGTGCTCAGCGACCACTCGCGGATGACGGCGGGTAGCACAAAGGCAACGATGATCACCTCCATCGCATCGGCGGCCCAGCCGGCCCCGCAGATCGCCAACAGTTTGTGCTGAAAGCGCCCCACGCCAATGCGCTCTATGGCTTCCTCAACGGTCATGTTTTGGGTAGCCATTGTCCTCTCCTTGTAGGCAAAAACGACGAGGTTGCGAACGCACCAGTGGGGAGATTGTACCCGCATTTCCCTGTGCGGGGGCACAAGTGAGGAAGTTCCCCTTGCGGTGTAGGCCATCTGCTCCAAAATCGTAGCAGGAGGAGGCACAGGATAGTGGCAGATCGCGCAGGTGCAACACTGACGGTGCGCTATCTAGGCGTGGCAGGCTGGGAATTGTCAACGCTGTCCCATCGGTTATGGGTTGATCCCTACTTCACGCGGCTGCCACTGTGGAAAGTGCTCTTTGGGCATGTTGTTCCCGATCGGCAGGTTATTGCCCGCTATGTAGGGCCTCCTGTAGATGGGATATTGGTCAGCCATGCGCACTACGATCATCTGATGGACGTGCCGGAGGTGGCCCGCCTTACCGGCGCGAGGGTGTATGCTTCTCCGCAAGGATGTGCCCTACTGAGGGTGCTCGGTGTGCCGGTAGAGCAATGGGTTTCGCTGGCAGCGGGAAGAAGGCTGCAAGTGGGCTGCTTTGCCGTAGAGGTTTACCGCACACCACACCGCGTGATCTTCGGGCGTGTGCCCTATCAGGGCCCTCTACAGGCAGATCTCAAGCCGCCCCTGCGCACCCGCGACTATCGGATGGACGAGCAATATTCTTTCCTCATTCAAGTGGAAGGGCTGCGTGTGCTCATCGCCAGTGGTATTGACGATGAGCCAGCTGTCGCAGTGGATGTGCTGATGGTAGGAGCGGATGCTTCGCAGGGGCAGCTGGCCCGCCTCCTTGGTACGACCCGCCCGCTTATTGTGCTGCCCAACCACTGGGATGACATGTTCCGCCCGCTAGGCAGCCCCGTCCGTCCCCTCATCAAGCCGACACGGCGCCTTGCTGTGCCACGCCGCATAGACCTTGAGGCGTGGCGGCGGGCAGTGCAGGCCCTCGCACCGGAGGCGCAGATTGTCATCCCAAAGCATCTTGTTCCTTACGAAGTGAGCCACCTGCTCGCTTCTCGTGCTGCTCCCCGATCTGCGTGAAAAACGGTACCCCAAACCACTATAATCAAAAGGCATACTGGGCAATGTCGGCCCCAAAAGTTGTATTTCCTCAGTATCCTTACCAGCAAAGTTAAAGGAGGTCACCATGCCTGTTCGGAGAGCGGAAGCCGTATGGGAAGGCGGATTGAGATCCGGCAAGGGGACAGTGAGGTTCGGCGGCGGCACATTTGAAGGCGCCTACTCGTTCTCATCACGTTTTGAGGAGGGAGCAGGCACCAACCCTGAGGAGCTAATCGCAGCGGCCCATGCTGGCTGCTTCTCTATGGCCTTCTCAGCGGGGCTGGAGAAGGCAGGCTATACACCCCGGCGTGTTGCCACGTTTGCCAGTGTGGCTATTGAGAAGGTAGGCGAGGGCTTTCAGATCACGCGCATCCACCTGGACACCGAGGCCGAGGTGCCGGGCATTAGCGAGGCGGATTTCCAGCGCCTCGCTGAGGAAGCCAAAGCAGGCTGCCCGGTCTCACGGGCGCTGCAAGCGGTGGAGATCACGCTCAACGCTCGGTTGGTGGGGTGATCCTCTCCCTCAACTAATCAGGGCGAAACGAACCAGCCAGGCTTTCGTACGGCCTGGCTGGTTCGTCATGGATCCCAATGCCTAGAAATCTCCCTCTTTGACGTAGGGAGCACTCCATAGCGCTACCTGCATCACCACTGACTTGAACCAGGCCTGATGCATTTTCTCTACCTCTTCAGCGCTGTGTCCTTTCTTGGCCAGGAAGGGCTTGATGGTTGCCGTGATGGGGTAGATAAACGCAACCAGGTAGCGGTGGTTGATGTGAGGCACAGAGTTGACGCCATCGGTCTTGTTCTTTTTGGTACGGTGATGGCGTAGGCCGATTTCGTGCGCGTAATCCAACCACGCCTGGTCATAAGGACGATTGCAGGTATCCAGAATCCACTGACCAAAGCGTTTGCGCACGGCGGCCAAATAGTCGCTGTTGGCATTCCCCTTGCCGTCAGTGAAGTAGTACAGCAAGTGGGGGTGAGAGCCAACGAAACCGTACCAGACGTCAAGCACATCCTCAATTTGGTCTGCCAGCACTTCGCCCGCCATCCGCAGGTACTGCTCGTCCTGGGGCCCGAAGAGCACAGCCTTCTTCAGGTCCTCCAGCTCTTGTGTGCTGAGCGGTGAACGGGAAACTTGGTCCGTTCCATAGGTGTAACCAGATATGGCTATCGTGCTCATGTCGCTACCTCCTCCTTACGGTTAGTTGTGCTGGGAATTAAGTAACCCGCTTGTGTGAGTACCTGGTGCAGTTCTTGGTCTGTTGGTTCAGTCACGATGATTTTGAGTTTGCCCTCGCCGAAAATGAGCGTGGGAGTACTGCGATATCCGTGGTTGATAAACGTCACAAAGCGTGCCGCTTCGTCATCTTGGTCAATATTGACTTCGCGGAACGGTATCCCTAGCTCACGCAAGCGCTGGCGTGTATGCTCGGTATCCTCGCAGTCCGTGGCACCATACATGGTAAGCGGCAAGGGCATGGCATCACCTCCTTTCTGCGGGGACAAAATCAGGACATTCAAGGTAAGTGTTCGGCTCAGGGAGCGGGGCATCCATGAACGCACAGTGATGGGGTCCGCGTGGGTCATCTGGATGGGCATCTTTTTGGAAGAATTGGCAACCCCAACACATCTCGTAGACTCTGACATAGCCGGCGCTTTGGAGGTGCCGGACGATGGACTGGACAGCGTGCAGCACGGCAGACTGCTCCGCCTCCGGTAAGGCATTCACAGCGGCTTCAATTTCGTCCAAGACATTTTCCAGCGCCTCCGCTTCTTCCTCGCCTTTAGGCGTTAATCCAAGCGTGATGACACGTTGATCCTCGGGCAATGGCGTGCGTTTTATTAACCGTTTGTGTTCAAGTGCGTCAGCGACACCACTTGATGTTGCGTAAGTGACTCCCAACCGATTAGCCAGACCCCCAATCGTGCGAACACCTGGGCGAGCATATTTGAGAAAAAGTAGCGAGTGAATCTGTGTCGGAGAGAGGCGCATAGCCTTGCCTCGCTCTCGGAGAAGGTGCTCAATTGCTTGGGCAATGCGATAGAGAGCGATGGTAACCCTGCCGCCCAGTGTATTTCGGTGTTTTGGATTGAAAGGCGAAGTCATTTAGGACTCCTAAATTTTACTTATTGTACTTAGGTGCTGGCTTTTTGTCAAGTCTTTCTCACGCCAAACCAGTGGCCTTTGCCCATGTTTGCGTTTGTTGCAAACTTCCCCCTTGTTGTGCGAAGTGCACAATTGTGAGCACATATGTGAATGTTTGGGCACTGGTGCTATCTCTAGCGCAGTTGAGGTGTTTACATCAGCGTAGCAACCTTGACTAGGCCTTCCGTTCCCATCTAAAATCATATGCGAAGCAATGCCGCTCTGCTGCACGCAAAGACTCTGACTTGTGCAAGTCGGTTTGGGGCCAGCACTTCCCTTGCGTATTCGTTGGGACCCCCTTCTCGGATCGGAGAATGCCCCTTAAGGCCTAACATCTCAGGCAACCAGTACACACCTTGTTACCCTGGGCGAGGTAAGCAGGACAAGCAGGGTCTATCAATGGGTGGGCTTTTATCTCCTGAGCGGACAACGCTGCTGCAAGGAAACAACGGATGAACATCACCGAACTTCTGGACCCCCAGGCCATCGTGCTCCACATGGAGGCAGCGGATTCTACAGAGGTCATCCAGAAGCTGGGCGACCGGCTGCGGGAGCTCGGTTATGTTAAGGATGACTTTGTGGAAGCCACACTAGCCCGTGAAGCCAGTATGCCGACCGGCCTACCGCTAGGCGGTAGCGTGAACGCGGCCATTCCCCATGTGGACATTGCTTACGTCAATCGTCCGGCGCTTGCGCTGGCAACGCTGAAAAGGCCGGTCGTTTTCCGCAATATGGTTGAACCGGAGCAGGAAGTGCCGGTGCAGTTGGTGATCATGCTGGCGCTGGAACAACCAAAATCCCAGATTGAGATGCTGCAGCAAGTGGCCCTGATCCTGCAAAGGCCCGATGTGGTAGATCGTCTGATGGCCGCTACCACATTGGAGGAGGTCTTTGAAGTGCTGGGGGGATTGAGCGTCCCTGCGACGTGACGCCTTGCGTCGTCCGCCTTTCTCGTTCGCCATAATCTCCGTTGATCCTGTTTTTAAGGAGGGCTGCAATGGTTGCAACAAAGCCGAAGGTCGTTTTGGTGGCCTGTGGAACGGCGATCGCCACCTCTACAGTGGTGGCTAAGGCAATTGAAGAAGCCTGCAGGGCCGCTGGCATCAATGTGGTGACACGCCAGTGCAAGGCCGCCGAGGTGCCTGTGCTGGCCAAGGACGCCGACCTCATTGTTACCACAACGCCGGTGTCCAAGGACCTTGGTGTGCCAGTTGTGCAGGGCCTTGCTTTCTTGACGGGGATCGGAAAGGACGAGGTACTGAAGCAGATCGTGGAGATACTGAAGGAATAGGCCCCCGCATGTTGTGGTCCCCAGTTTGGGGATAACTAGCGTGTCTAAGCGAAAGCAATGGGGTTTCAACATAGCAGAGAGTGTCCTTCCTTAGAGAGAGGACGCAAGGAGGAGGGAGTTTAGCGAACAACACCGACACTGACCCAACAGTTCCAACCGTTTATAGCAGATCGCCGGTCTAGTCTCTTATCAAAGGAGGCAAACCCATGGAAGCGTTCCTGCAAGGCCTGAAGAGCTTCATTGATGCTCTTGGCTCGTTCGTCCTGCTGCCCGTCTTTATCTTCCTCTTCGCCATTGCGCTGGGAGCGAAGGTGGGACGGGCGTTTCGTTCGGCGGTGATCATCGGCGTGGCGTTCGTCGGCATCAACCTTGTCATCGGCCTGATGTGGGGATCGCTGACGGACGTCTCGCAGGCCATCGTCAAGAACACGGGCATTCAGCGCGACATCGTGGATGTGGGGTGGCCATCCGCGGCGGCGATTGCCTTCGGCTCTTCGGTGGGGTTGTGGGTGATACCTATCGCACTCGCAGTCAACATCATCATGCTGGTGACACGCCTCACCAAGACGTTGAACATTGACGTCTGGAACTTCTGGCACTTCGCTTTTGCCGGCTCGCTGGTGGTTGCGGCAACGGGGAATCTGCCGCTGGGGCTGCTGACGGCAGCAGTAGCAGCAGCACTAATGCTCTTCTTTGCCGACTGGACGGCCCCTGCCGTGCAGAGCTTCTATAATCTGCCGGGCATCTCCATCCCGCATGGAACCTCCACCGCCTATGTGCCGCTGGCCATCCCCGTGAACTGGGTGATTGACCAGATCCCCGGCTTGCGGGATGTGGAGGCTGACCCAGAAGCCATCCAGAGGGCGCTGGGGCCGACCTTTGGTGACCCGATGGTGCTGGGCCTGGTGATCGGCATCGTGTTGGGGTTGATTGGTTTCATCCCCACCATCTCTTCAGCGGGGTGGCAGGCGTTCCTCGCCAACGTGCTCAAGCTGGGCATCAATCTCGCTGCGGTGATGGTGCTGCTGCCGCGTATGGTGCAGATCCTCATGGAGGGCCTGATCCCCATCTCCGAGGCGGCCCGCGAGTTCATGCAGAAGCGGGCTGCAGGCCGTGAGGTGTACATCGGCCTTGACTCGGCGATCCTGATCGGTCACCCGGCGGCTATCTCCAGCGCGCTGATCTTGGTGCCCATCGCTATCCTGCTCTCGGTGATCCTGCCCGGCAACCGCGTGTTGCTCTTCGCGGACCTGGCAGTGATCCCGTTTGTGGTGGCCATGTTTGCGCCCATCACGCGCGGGAACGTGGTGCGTATCGTCATCATCGGCACCATCGCGCTGATCCTCGGCTTCTATGTCTCCAACGACATGGCTCCGCTGATGACCGAGGCGGCACGGGCGGCGCAGTTTGCCGTGCCTGAAGAAGCGGTGATGATCACCAGCATCGCCGATGGGTTCATCTGGATCCCCTGGGCCTTCATGCGACTGGGAGCGCTGCTCAGCTGGGCTGGCCCCATCGTCATACTGGTTGTTCTGGCCGTCCTGATCTTCCTCTACTCGCGCAACACGCGCGCCTGGGAGCGCGCTGCTGGTGCGCCGGAGCAGGCTGGCGGCTCGGGCGACTAGTCGCATAGTGTTTCTCGGCAGGGAAGTGGGGCGTCAGAGGACGCCCCACTTTTCCCATCTGCCATTGGAGTAACCCCATGGTACGTGCGTTCATTGAGGCCATGCTAGGGCCGATCGGGGTTCAAGTGCTGCGCTTCTACGAGGCCAACAGTTTGTCAATCAACCTGATTGTGGTATCCTATGGCCTCGTGATGGTGCTCTCCTGGACCAACCTGGTCAACATCCGCAAGCGGCTGATCCAAGCCATGGTGGCCCAGATGCGCCAAAAGCCGCACATCACCCCTGAGACGGCAGTGAAGCGCGTGCTGCGTGAGGTGGAAATCCCTTGGGAGGCTGTAGGCCGCCAGATGTGGTTTCCGCTGGTGGCGCGGCAGATGGCCTTGTGGCCGCGGCGCATCACCGCTGAGACCCTGCAGGCGCTTCTCCCTGCCGAGGAGTTGGCCACTCAGGCGCTGGAAGCGTTGGCCCAGGAAGGTCGGGAAGCACCACCTGAGCATCCAACCGCGGAGGAATAGTCGTGCCACAGGCTGAGGTCGTCGTTCGCCACGAGGTTGGGTTGCACGCCCGACCCGCCACCTTGTTTGTCCGCTTGGCCGCCAGCTTCCCCTGTGAGGTCAAAGTCCGCAACGTTTCCGCCAACAGTCCTAGCGTCAACGCCAAGAGCATCTTGGGTGTGCTCTCCATCGGCGTCAACAAGGACGACACCATTGCCATTGAGACGGAAGGCGAACAGGCCGACGAAGCGCTGACGGCGCTGGTTCAGCTGGTTAAAGACAACTTTGGGGAGTAGCATCTGCATATGGGAGCCGGGAGCCTTATCCCCCGAGTGAGTCTCATCAGAGAATTACGTCAGAAGAGGGCATGATGAGTGAGCGCGTCCTAAAAGGCATTGCCGCCGCTGAAGGCATCGCCATTGGTCAGGCTTTCCGCTATGCGCCCCCTGTGCTGATCCCACCCCAGCGGCCCGCTGACCCACCTGAGGTGGAGATGGCGCGCTTTGAGGCTGCCTGCCAGCAGGCCCGTGCCGAGATCGCCGAACTGAAGGCCCTTATTGAGGGCCGTGTGGGAGCCGCCAACGCCGCTATCTTTGACGCTCATATGGCGATGTTGGACGACCCTATGCTCTATGATGCGGTCAACACGCGCGTGCAATCAGGCCAGCCGGTGGAGGTTGCCGTCGCGGCGGCCACCGAGGAGCTGGCAGCAATGCTGAGCGGCATGGAAAGCGAACTCTTTGCTGCCCGCGCCGCTGATGTGCAGGATGTAGGGCGGCGTATCCTGCGCATCCTGCTGGGCGTGCCCGATACCTCGCTGGACGCGCTTCGGCAGCCTGCTATCGTAGTCGCCCATGACCTGACCCCTTCCGACACGGCTCGCCTAGACCCCGAACTTACACTGGGCTTTTGCACTGCGGTTGGGGGGCTGACCTCCCACACGGCGATTCTGGCGCGCACGCTGGGCCTTCCGGCTGTGGTGGGGCTGGGACAGGCCGCGCTGGAGCAGATTCGGGATGGCGAGACCATCGTGTTGGACGGCACGAATGGACAGGTAGTGCTCAGACCCTCTTCCACTACTATGCGGCGCTACCGCGAACAGCACAAGGCGCGGGAAGCGCGGCTGGCCGCCATACGCGCCAGTGCTCAGCAAGAGGCTCACACAGCAGATGGGCGGCGTGTGGAGGTGGCCGCCAACATTGGCGACCTGCAATCAGCCCATGAGGCGGTGGAGATGGGCGCAGAGGGCGTAGGCTTGCTGCGCACCGAGTTCCTCTATCTGGAGAACACCCGCCCGCCCGATGAGGAGTTTCAGGTTGAGACCTACCGCGCCATCTTTGAGGCACTTGGTGGGCGGCCTGTCATCGTGCGCACGCTGGATATTGGCGGCGACAAACCGCCTCCCTACCTGAAGTTTGACGCCGAGCTCAATCCCTTCTTGGGCTGGCGGGCCATTCGCATCTGCTTGGATGACCTAAGCCTCTTCAAAACGCAGCTGCGCGCCATTTTGAGGGCGGCAGTAGGCCACCGAGCGCTTATCATGTACCCCATGGTCAGTGCGTTGGAAGAACTAGAGCGCGCCAATGAGGTGCTTGCCGAGGTCAAGGCTGAGCTGGAGCGCGAGGGCTTGCCTTATGCGCCCGATGTGCCCGTTGGCATTATGGTGGAAACGCCTGCCGCTGCGGTGCTCGCCGACGTGCTAGCCACGCGGTGCGATTTCTTCAGCCTTGGCACCAATGACCTGACGCAATACACGCTGGCCGTTGACCGCACCAATGAGCGCGTGGCCTCTCTCTTCCAACCGCTCCATCCGGCGGTGCTGCGGCTCATCCGCCAGACCATTGAAGCGGCCCATGCTCAGGGTAAATGGGTTGGCATGTGTGGTGAGCTTGCCGGCATGAAGAAGGCCATTCCCATCTTGCTGGGTTTGGGGCTGGACGAGTTCAGCATGGTGCCGCGTGCTATCCCAGAAGCCAAGTGGCTGATCAGCCAGCTGAGTGACGCACAGGCGCGGCAGATCGCTGAGCAGGCGCTCTCGTTCGGCACCGCGGCAGAGGTGGAAGCCTTCATGAGCCACGTGCTGGCAGAGCTAGGAGCCTGAGGAAACCGTCCCCATCCAGAGATGCCCTTTGTTGTGGGCACCGAGGCCCTCCTTGCTCCGCGTGCTGGAGGCTTGCGCCCTTCAGCACGTGCGGGCACATTTTGTTTGACGAAAGCAGGGGCATCGTCTAGAATCCGCAATCTACTCTCTGAGTTTGCAGTTGGTGCCGTGCAATAATGTTTGAGGGTCTGAGCGAGAGGCTTCAGGGTATCTTTAAAGAACTGCGCCGACGCGGCAAGCTGAGCGAGGCCGATGTGGACGCTGCCATGCGTGAGATCCGCATGGCGCTGTTGGAGGCTGATGTCCACTATGGTGTGGTCAAATCGTTCACTCAGCGCGTGCGTGAGCGCGCCATCGGCGCTGAGGTGCAAAGAAGCCTGACGCCCGGCCAGCAGGTGGTGAAGATCGTCCATGAGGAGTTGGTGCAGACGCTTGGTCAGGCGGGGCGGCTGAACCTGGCGGGCAACACGCCGCACGTTATCATGCTGGTTGGCCTGCACGGCTCCGGCAAGACCACCACCGCTGCCAAGTTGGCGCTTCACCTGCGCCGTCAGGGGCACAAACCGCTTCTTGTGGCTGCCGATACACACCGTCCGGCGGCTGTTGACCAGCTGGTGATGTTGGGCAAACAGTTGGACATTCCGGTTTACAGCGAGGCGATCCATTCTGCGCCGCCAAATATCGCGTATAATGGGGTGCAGAAGGCTATCCGCGAAAACGCCAGTGTGGTGATCATTGACACCGCCGGCCGTCTACAGATTGATACGGGCATGATGGCGGAGCTCGTTGCTATCCGCGATCGCGTGAAGCCCAAGGAGATCCTCCTCGTCGCCGATGCGATGACCGGCCAGGAGGCGGTTAACATCGCCCGAGGGTTTAACGAGCAGGTGGGTCTCACCGGCTTAGTGCTCACCAAGGTGGATGGTGATGCACGTGGCGGTGCGGCGATCTCCATGCGGGAGGTAACAGGCGTCCCCATCAAGTTTCTCGGCGTTAGCGAGAAGGCTGACGGGTTGGAGGTCTTCCATCCCGACCGTCTGGCCAGCCGCATCCTCGGCATGGGAGATGTGCTGACGCTGATTGAGAAGGCCGAGGCACTAGAGATAGAGGGACAGGAAGCGCGCGAGATGGCGCAACGCTTGCGCACCGCGAGCTTCACACTGGAGGATTTCCGCAAGCAGCTGCAGCAGATCAAGAAGATGGGACCGCTGGCTCAGGTGCTGGAGCTGGCCGGATTGGGGCCGGCAGTGGGGCAAATTGACCCCCGGGAGATAGATAGACAATTAAAGGTATTTGAGTCTATAATCAACTCCATGACGCCGGAGGAGCGTGCGCGGCCCGAAATCCTGAATGCCAGCCGCCGCAAACGCATCGCGGTGGGTAGTGGCCGTGAGGTACAGGAAGTCAATCAGCTCATCAGGCAGTTTCAGGCTGCCCAGCGCATGATGAGAAAACTTGCCCGGCAGAAACTGCCTACCGATATGCGAGGTCTGTTTCGCTAACCATTGCGTTAATAAACTAATTGCATGATACTTTGAGAGAGAAGGAGCAAGAGCAACAGCATGGTTCGCATTAGGCTACGCCGTGTGGGGGCTAAAGGTCAACCCAGTTACCGCATCGTGGTGACAGACAGCCGCAGCCCCCGCGATGGGCGCTACATTGAGATGCTTGGGTTTTACAACCCCCGTACCTCGCCGGAAACAGTGAGGATTGATGAGGCACGTGTGCTGTATTGGTTGGATAAGGGCGCCCAGCCCAGCGAAGCGGTTTACCGTATGCTGAATAGGCTGGGTGTGATAGGGCGTTTTCAGCGGCTGCGCGCGGGAGAATCCCTAGAGGTGTTGCTGGCCGAGGCCAGGGCTGAGCAGGCTGCCCGCCAGACCGTTGACCCGCGCACGCGTCGCGACGGGGGAGATGCTGTACCCCAGAAGGCCAAAGCCAAGGAGAAGGCTGCGAAGGAGCCGGGAGCTGAGCCTGAAGCCGTGCTCGGGGGCGAAGAGACAACCGAGGCCGAAGCGTAAGCCAGACGCTCCCACCTCCTCAAGGGAGGACGCGCCGCCTGTGTATTCGTCGCCACCTGCTGATTAGCACCTGCAACCTGGAGGCGCCCAATGAAAGAACTGGTGGAGTACATCGCAAAGTCCCTCGTGGACGACCCGTCACAGGTAAAAGTGACGGAAATTCAAGGGGCCACTTCTGTGATCTTGGAGCTGAGCGTGGCACCGGAGGACATGGGGCGCGTGATTGGCCGCAACGGACGTGTAGCCAACGCCATCCGCACCTTGCTACGCGTGATCGCGGCCAAACAAGGCAAGCGCGTGACCTTGGAAATTGTGTAGCCAGCAGGGGGGAATGAAAGAGCCAAGATATCGCTCACCACGAGATCGCTCTTCCAGCGTCCATCTGGAATCGGGCTCAGAGGGCAAAGTCGCGGGGGCTTCTGAGCCTGATTTCTTAATCGTGGGGCGTGTCATCCGCCCACATGGTGTTCGTGGTGCGCTAGCCATGAAGCCGCTTACCGATTATCCGGAACGGCTTTTTGAGGCTAAGACCCTCTATGTGGGAGAGGAACACCGTGCCTATGCGGTGCGACGCGTCTCAGGCCACCGTGAGCGGCTGCTGTTGGAACTGCATGGCATTGAGGATCGCGACGGCGCGGAGGCCCTGCGTGGGGAGCTCATCTACGTGCACATTCGGGATGCTGTGCCGCTTGAGGAGGGCGAGTACTACCTCTATCAGCTGGAGGGTATCCGCGTTGTTACCGATGAGGGGGTTGAGCTGGGTTATGTCACCGGCCTGATTGAGACGGGCGCAAACGATGTGTACATTGTCACCAGCCCTGAACGGGAGGAAGAAATCCTCCTGCCAGCCATCCCCGATGTTATCCTCAATGTGGATGTAGTTGGCCGCGTCATGACGGTCCACCTGTTGGATGGACTGATCTGAGGTAGCAAGGCAAGGGATAAGAGGCGTTGAGAAGCGGGGGTATGCCTGAGGAACAAGTCTATCACATGACCCGTGCTCGGTTTGAGGAGCTACAGGCCGAGCTGAAGTACAAAACTGAAGTAGAGCGCAAGAGGCTGGCTAAGCGGCTCAAAGCGGCCATTGAAATGGGGGATCTCTCCGAAAATGCTGAGTATATCGCCGCCAAAGAGGAGCAAGCCTTCCTGGAGGGGCGCATCCGCGAACTGGAAACCCTGATCCGCTACGCCGTGATCATTGACGATGAGCAAGACGGGCCGAACGATGTAGTGCGGCTTGGTAGCACGGTCACGGTGGTAGAGGTGGGAGAGAGCGAGCCGGAAACCTTCACTATTGTTGGCAAAGTAGAGGCCAATCCACGCCAAGGGAAGATCTCCAACGAATCCCCGCTGGGAAAAGCTCTACTTGGCCACAAAGTGGGCGACATCGTGCGTGTGGAGACCCCCTCGGGGGAGAGCGTGTTCCAGATTGTGGACATTCAATGAGAGTGTTGCCCTGTCTCTCTTGAAGGCAAGAAGGCCCTGTGTGCTCGGAACACACAGGGCCTCTTCTTTGTATCATTCACCGTTCGCTCTATCTGGAAGAGGGGCCACCACCTGGGAAGGGCGGTAAGCCGGTGGGTGGGGTGTGGGTGGGAGCGCCGGACAATCCCCCAGCAGGGCGTGCTGCCTGCGGCTCGCGCTTCCATGCGGCCAGCTCAATGGTGATGCGGTCAATGACGCTGTTGGGCGGCATGGTCCCCGTCTTGTACGAGAGGTCCACGATACGTGCCTGCACGCGCAGGGTGGCTGTCTCTAACCACAACCTATCGCCTGCCTTAGCCAGCACGGCCTCTCCCTTTGGTGCCAGCCGCGCGCGGATAGCGTCGTCGTTGAAGGCATAATCGCTCATCAGCACCTTGGTGACGGTGCGGATGTCGTTTTTGTCAAAGAGCCACACCTCCAGTGCCGTGACGTTCTTGGCCTCTCCGCCGGCGCTGATGGTCTCTGAGATACCCACACCAGTCTCGCCGAGGAACTCGCCGGAGGGTGTTTCAATGCTGAACGAGTCGTCGTAGAGGTCATCGCCGTGCAGGTAAGTGGTCATGAACTGGACGAGCGGCGGCTCCTGCCCTATAGCCTCAAAATCGGTCTTTTCGGCAGTTTTGGAGAGCTGGGCGCCCAGAGCTGCTGCGCTGCGCGGCACGGTCTCCTCTTCCCGTGCCCGCCGCCCGAAGAGGGGGAGCGAGGGCAAACCCCGCGCACGTGTTGGCGGCGCTACGGCGGAAGGAGCCGCCGGGGCCGTAGGCGTCGGCGCGGGAGCACCTGCTGCTGGAGGTGTTGGCGCGGCCACAGTGGGCGCTGCCTGCTCCTCACTGGCGCGGATGATGCGTGCCACCGCAAAACCCACGATGATCAAGGCCAACAACACCAGCAACAGTGGCGCCAGAATGCGCGCCAGCGAGGTCCAGCTGCTGATGCTCTTTAGGTTACACACTGCCACTGCTTCGTTCTGGACCACCCGCCCACTGCTCACCAGCGTTCGGAGCTGGTCTAGATTGGCCCGCTTCTGGGGGTCAGAGCCGTAACGTAGTTCGGCCTCCTCAAAGGCTGCAACAAGCCCGCCATCCTCTTGACAGAGGTAGGAAAGGCGTTCGGCGGCCAGCGAGTCGTTGCTGTCCTGTTGGTAGGCATCTGCAACGGCCTGGACGTAAATCCCTTGGTAACTCTTCTCCAGTTGCCATGGGCCCGTGTCCACGATGCTCACACTGGACGACCCCCAGGCTGCTCCCAGGGCAGCGCTGACCACCAACACAAGCAGCAGGAGCAGCGTGGTCTTATGCCTTGCGAGTTGTTCGGCCATGTCCAACTGACCTCTCCTCTGTCACGGCGAGAATCAAGGCCCCGCTGAAGCGAAAGGCTGGTTTTCGGTGGGCATCACCCATCGCTATTGTACTCTAAGCGTAACCTAGCACAAGTTCGGATATCCTCATGCTCCCGCTGCTGAACGCATCTGCGTGCGCTGCCGACCCATCCGCAGGAAGTATTTGGTGACCTCTGCCGCTACGGAGGGGATGAGCACTAGCAGGATAATCTCCGCCCAATCAACCAGCGTCAGTGGCATGGTGTCAAAGATCGGGTTGAGGAAGGGGATATAGATCACCGCCAATAGCAGCGCTGCCGAAACCAGCACAGCGTATTGCATGTACTTGTTGCTGAACACGCCGATGCGGAAGAGCGAATAAAGCTCAGAGCGCGAAGTGTAGGCACGGGTTAGCTCAGAGAAAGCGAGCACCGTGAAGGCCACGCTGCGCCCCTCGTCTATTCCCCCTTGGCTTAACCCGATATAGAAGCCGGCTAGTGTCACTACTGTCTTAAAGAACGTCTGCACGATAGTACCAGTGAGCATGATGCGGTCAATGATCGGCTCGTTGGGAGGACGAGGCGGGCGATCCATCACGTCGGGATCGCCTTTTTCTACGCCTAGCGCCAGCGCTGGCGCACCGTCGGTCAGGAGGTTCAGCCACAAGAGTTGAATCGGGGTAAGCAGCTGGGGGTATCCTAGCAGGGCGCCGATGAAGATGACGGCAATCTCGGCCAAGTTGCAGCTGAGCAGGAAGTAGACAAACTTACGAATGTTGTCGTAGATGATGCGCCCCTGCTCCACAGCGTTGACGATGCTGACGTAGTTATCGTCCGTTAGCACCATGTCCGCTGTTTCTTTGGTCACGTCTGTGCCGGTGATGCCCATTGCCACACCGATGCTGGCCCGCTTGATGGCGGGCGCATCGTTGACGCCATCGCCTGTCATAGCGACCACGTAGTCGCGCTTGCGGAAGGCGTCTACAATGCGCACCTTGTGCTCTGGCGAGACGCGGGCAAACACATCTACCTCATCAATGATGCGCGCCAGCGTCTCATCGTCCATCTGCTGGAGTTCCGCGCCGGTGATCACGCGCCCGCCTTCGCGCAGGAGGCCAATCTCCTCGGCGATGGCCCGCGCCGTATCGGGATAGTCGCCGGTCACCATCACGGTTTTGATGCCAGCGTGGCGGGCACGCTCAATGGCCGGCTTGACCTCCGGACGGGCGGGGTCAATCATGCCGATCAGGCCGATGAAGGTCAGATCGCGCTCGTGGTCCTCAGGGTTGAGGTCAACCGGCGCATGGTCAAAGCGGCGCTCGGCAACGGCCAACACACGCAGCGCCTGCCTCGCCCATTCGCGGTTGACGTTGGCGATGCGCTCGCGCATGGCCGGTGTCATCGGCTTGACTTCGCCCCTCTCGTATAGGTGCGTGCAGCGCTCTAGTACGATGTCCGGTGCCCCCTTGACGAAGAGAATGTGATCGGTGCTGCTGTCAGGGTCGCGGTGTAGCGTGCTCATGCGCTTGCGCGCTGAGTCAAAGGGGATTTCGTTTACTCGTGGGTAGAGCGCCTCCAGATGCTCACGGGTGAGGTTGGCTTTGGCTGCCGCCACTACCAACGCCCCTTCGGTGGGATCGCCGACGATGCGGTAACGCCGACCGTTTTCGCTGGCCTCCGCCTCCAGCAGGGCATCACTGGCCAGCAGTGCCCCCGTGAGTAGATAGACTATATCTGGCATCTCCTCCGGTGGAATGCTCTCACCTTCCCGGTAGAAGTTGCCGTCCGGCACATAGCCCTGCCCTGTCACGTCCACCATCGCCCCCGAGACAAAGAGCTTGATCGCGGTCATCTCGTTCTGGGTGAGGGTGCCGGTTTTATCGGAGCAGATCGCCGAGGCGCTGCCCAGCGTCTCCACAGCGGGCAGGCGGCGGATCAGCGCGTTGCGCTTGACCATCTCACGCATGCCGAGCGCCAAGTTGATAGTCACAATAGCGGGCAGGCCTTCGGGCACGGCGGCTACGGCCAGCGCCACAGCGGTCAGGAACGCATCCAACGCTGCCCGGCTCAGCTGTGGCCCCCATTGCGACCCGCTGGCCAGCAGAGTGGGGAGATGCAAGAGATCGGCAGTGCCCAGTGCAGCCATCTCTATCTGCTGGGCGGCGCGCACAAAAGCCACTACAAAGACAGTGCCGCAGATGGCCAATGCGCTGTACACCAGCCAGCGCCCTAGCTGGTCCAGACGGCGTTGGAGGGGAGTTTCCTCTTCCTCCACGGATTGGATCATCTCGGCAATCTTGCCGATCTCGGTCTGCATGCCGGTGGCCACCACCACCCCCTTGCCGCGCCCGTAGGTGGCGATGGTGCTCTTGTAGGCCATCGTGCGGCGCTCGCCCAATGTGGCGTCCGGTGCTACGAAGTGTTCGGCATCTTTCTGCACGGGCACCGATTCGCCCGTCAGCGAAGATTCGTCAACCTTGAGGTTGACGCTGGCGATCAGCCGCACATCAGCGGGGATATAGTTGCCGGCTTCCAGCAAAACAATATCCCCTGGCACAACCTCCGCTTCAGGCACAGTGATAACATGGCCACCGCGCAGCACATGCGCCTCCGGTGCCGACATCTTCTTGAGGGCGGCCAACGCCTCCTCGGCGCGCCCTTCCTGCACTACGCCGAGGATGGCATTCAAGATGACAATGAGGATAATCGCCGCTGCCTCGTACCATTCCCCAAACACACCCGAAACGATCGCCGCGCCGATGAGCAGCAGCACCACCATGCTCTTGAACTGAGCGATCAGCCGCTGCAGAAAACCCGGGCGCGGCTGTTCGCGCAGCTCATTGCGTCCGTAACGCTCTAAACGGGCCTGAGCTTCTTCAGGGCTTAGCCCTTGCCCCGCATCAACACCAAACTCGGCCAGCACTTGCTCCACCGGCAGACTATGCCAGTTCTTCTCCATCATGTTCTGGAAACCTCACCTGTGTTTGCAGAATAAGCCCGCGGACCTACCCGCTGGTGCTCAACAATATCATACGCCTGCCCCTCATCCCGTGTTGCGGGCAGAGGACAGAAAGCTCTATCGGCTAGAGTATATTGCCTACGCCGCGTTTTGTATAGGCCGATGGGGGCAATAACAAGGCCAGCCCAAACTTCGGAAGGTTGGGCTGGCCGATTTAGGCCTTTGTTCGGATGAGATAAGCCGTGCGCTCGCCCGCTTACGCAATGCGCTGCGATCCAGCAGCCTCCTCTCGCTCGGCGAAGTAGGTCTCCACGTCGGCCAGCGCCTGTTGATACATGGCGAGCAGCTCGCTATCGGGCACTTTAAGCCGCCGCAGAGTCTGGGTGGCACACATGGCACAACCACGCATGGCGCGGTAGCTATCGGTCTCACACTCCATGCATCCGTTGAGGCGGATCATGAGCAGCCCAAAGGCCACCACCTCTGGATGGTCGTTGGGTAGCTCCAACACGCGGTCCACCAACTTGCGCCATTCCGGGCCGCGCAGGTCGCGCAGCACCGGCGTTACGTAGTTCGGGAACAGCAACTCGTTGTTACTATACATCCTCGCTCCTCACACGATCTTCCGAAGACTCCGCTCTCTACACCAACACTACCGGCATAACAATTTCATAACGTACAACTGTTCGCATTGTAAGGCCGCTTCCATCTTGCGGTCAATATGAATGCAGTACTATCTGCGTTGGTTTTTTTGTGATGAGGAATCCCCTCCCATAACGTTTTTTCACCCCTCCAGTGGGGGTGGTATACTGTGCCCCATCTTAGCGCCCTCCTTGGGGTGTTGTCTTTCGGGAGGCTGCATGTTGAGCATTGAGCAAGCGCGTGCGCTTTACGAGGATGCCGACCCCATCCACGACTTCGCCCACGTGCTGCGTGTTGTCCATCTGGCGGATCAACTGGCCGTTCTGGAGGGAGCCGACCGCGAAATCGTGCGTACAGCGGCCCTGCTGCACGACATCGCGCGGGCAGGGGATGACAGTTACGCCCTGCAGGCCTCACCTACCTCCGATCACGCCCTGCTGGCCGCCCGCGAAGCTCGCCGTATTCTTGCCGATGCCAGTCCGGCTTTTGTGGAAGCCGTTGTGCACTGCATTGAGGCGCACCGCTTCCGCAATGACATCACGCCACAGACCATTGAAGCCAAAGTGCTCTTTGATGCTGATAAGTTGGATGCCATCGGTGCCATTGGCATCGCTCGGGCGTTCGCCTACGGGGGAGCGCTGGGCCAGCCGCTGTGGGGGGAAGTCTCGCCCGATTACACGCCCGGGCGGGGTGATGAGCTGCACACTGCCCACCATGAGTATCACGTCAAGCTCAAGCACATTAAAGATCGTCTCTACACAGAGAGCGGTCGCCGCCTGGCGGAGGGGCGCCATCGCTTTATGGTGGCTTTCTTTGAGCAAATGGCTGCCGAGATACAGGGTTTGCGATGAACACCGCTCCCCAAGACTCCCCATCAGCAGGCAGCAGGCGCTTGCTTTTTTCTCGCCTGCGCCGCGTTCGGTGGCACAAGGTGGGGTTATTGGTAGTTAGCCTGATGCTCTTCATCCTGGGGCTGGAAACGATGCGCACCGGCGCACGTGGCCTGGCCCCTCTGATCACAGGTCTGTTGCGCGTCAGCAACCCCGTCAACGGCTTGGGGTTTGGCTGGCTGTTCGCCTATGCAGTGATGAGCGGCTCGCCGGTAGCAGCTGCCTCGCTGACGTTCTTTGATGCTGGCCTTATCGATCAGATCAGCGCCTACGCTATGATCACGGGATCGCGTCTGGGGGCCTCGCTCGTGGTGCTCCTGATCGGCGTGATCTACATCCTGCGCGGCCACGAGCGCCTCGCCAGCCTGACTACTGGTGTGCTGGCGCTCTCCGTAACAGCCTCCATCTACCTGCCCGCCCTGCCACTGGGCTACTTAATGATGACCTCCGGGGTGCTGGATGGTCTCATCGCTTTCAACCCGCGTGGATCGCTGCTCTCGGTAATTGATGTGGCCTTCGGCCCACCGGTGGCGCTGGCCAGCCGCGTGTTGCCTGAGTGGATGGTGTTTCTGCTGGGGCTGGGGGTGATCATTGTCAGTTTCAACCTGCTGGACCGCGCCCTGCCCAACTTCAGCCTCAAGGAGAGCGCTTTTGGGCAGATAGCGCGCTTGCTCTATCGCCCTATTGTGACTTTCTCGTTGGGCTTCGGCCTGACCCTGCTCACCATGAGCGTTTCCGTTTCGCTGGGGTTGCTCGTGCCGCTCTCGGCGCGGGGTTACATCCGACGTGAGAACCTCGTGCCGTATATCATGGGCTGCAACATCTCAACCTTTATTGACACCTTTATCGCCGGCCTGCTGCTGGGCAACCCCAAGGCGGCTATTATTGTGCTGGCCGAGATGCTGAGCATTGCTATCATCTCCTTGATCGTCTTGCTGTTCTTCTTCCCTACCTATGAGCGCACCGTGCTGCGCTTTGTGATCGGTGTGACGCGCACCCGCAAGCGCTTGATCGTATTCCTGATCGCCATCTTTGTGCTGCCGACAGTGTTATTGTTGGTAAGGTGATGCCATGCGAATCCTCATTGCAAGCGATGGCTCTGAATGCGCTCGTGAGGCGGCACTCTATGCTTGCCATTTCGCCCGCCCTGCGCGAGCCGAGGTTGTACTGTTGGGTGTGGCAGAGAAACCCTCGGCAGAGACGACACTGCGTAGCGCCTTAGAAGCCCTGCGTGAAGAAATTACCCAGCGGGGAGTTAGCGAGTGCCTCATCAAAATGCGCTACGGCGAACCTCCTCGCGAGATTCTGGCTGAGACGGAGGAGCACGCCTATCACCTCACGCTGGTGGGTGCAAGAGGGCACCGCCGTTTGATACCGTTTGCCGTCGGCGGGACAACCATGCGCTTGGCCCAGCACATCCGCTCGCCGCTGCTCATCGTCACCCGTGCCCGTCCAACTATCCGTGAGATGCTGATCTGCACCAGCGGTGAGCAGCCCGCCGAGAACAACGCCCTGGTCGGTGGGGCGCTGGCTGCCTTGGTCGGCGCGGAGGTGACGGTGCTACACGTGATGTCCCAGCTGCCACTGGCCCCTGATGCCAAAGTGGAAGACTTGGAACGCAGCGCAGAGGAGCTGATCGCCAGCGGTGCGCGGGAGGGACTCCACCTTCAGCGCCTGCTGGAGATACTTGAGGCGCAGGGCGTGGAACGCACCCGCAGCATCCCCAAAGTGCGTCATGGATTGGTGATTGATGAAATCCTCAACGAGGTGCGCGAAGGAGACTACGACCTGATCGTGATTGGCGCGCGGCCTGTACTGGAAGGCCAATCGTGGTGGCAATGGCGCGCCCTGTTCTTGGAGAACATCCCTAACCATATCCTCACGCGCACACGCCGCCCAGTGTTGGTGGTGCGCTCGGTGGATTGGTCTGAGTGGCAGGTTAAGTAGCAGGAGTGCCCCGCGCCAAACGCCAGTACCCCATCTGTGAGAGCGCCCGCACCTGTTCAGCTGCGCGGTAGGAACTACGCACCAGCGGGCCGCTCTCCACCCATTTGAAGCCCAGCTCCTCCAGCCCAATGCGCTTCAGCTCAGCAAACTCGTCCGGATGGTAGTAGCGCGCCATCGGCAGGTGCTGGCGGCTTGGCTGGAGGTACTGCCCAATGGTGAGGATGTCCACCCCCAGCGAGGCCAGGTCGCGCATTACCTCCACCACCTCATCAAAGCGCTCGCCCAGCCCCACCATGATGCCGCTCTTGGTCAGCACCAGCGGGTTCATGCGCTTGGCGTTGCCGAGCGTGGCCAATGCCCACTCGTAGCGATCCTGTGGCTGCACCACTTTGAACAGACGTGGCACGGTCTCCACATTATGGTTGAGGATCTCCGGTTGAGCGTCCATCACAATGCGCAGCGCCTCAGGGTCGCCCTTGAAGTCGGGGATGAGCACCTCAATAGAACAGCCGGGGTGAATCTGGCGGATACGGCGGATCACCATGGCGAAGATCGGTGCGCCGCCATCTTTGCGCTCGTCGCGGTTAACAGAGGTGATCACCACGTGATCGAGATTCATGGCCTTCACCGACTGTGCCACGCGATCCGGCTCGCGCCAATCCAGAGGTTCAGGGCGCCCGGTCTTGATGTCGCAGAAGCCGCATGAGCGCGTACAGGTGTCGCCCATCATGAGGAAAGTGGCTGTGCCCTTGCCCCAACACTCCCCGATGTTGGGGCACATGGCTTCCTCACAGACGGTGTGTAGGGCCTTGCTGCGCATGAGCAGGCGCACCTGCTCGTAGGTTTCACCCCCTGGGGCGCGCACGCGGATCCACTCTGGACGGCGTGGCGGCCTCGGGGAAGTGACCTCGGTCTCTTTAGATGCGGGGAGGGTCATAGCTAGCCTTCTCGGGAACGGATTGAACTGCCGCAGATTATAGCCAGTCAGCGGGGGAGGCTCAACCGTCTTTGCCATTCTGTGAGGGATCGCCGGCGTTGCCTGCCTGTCCAGCCAACTTGCGCAGCAGACGCTGGCGGCGATGGCTCAGCGCGTTGAGTGCCGCTGTGCGCCGCCAACCGGGCCACCAGGATTCGGCTAAGCGGATGCCACGCTCGGTCCACAACAGGGCTTGCTCCAGATCGCCACTATGCCACTCGTGATACTTGGCGATCTCCTCATGTCCCAGTGTATCAAGCCGCAGTTCGGCAAGCTCAGCCCACAAGCGGAGGGTTTCTTCGTGCCGCCCCTGACGCTTGAAGAGGTAGGCAAGGTTGGCCAACGCTTCGTGGCGTTGCTCCGCATTAAGAGCCTCATCAGCAGCCATATGGTAAGCTACCTCGGCCCGATCCCACATGCCTTGCCGTTCGTACCAACGGGCCAGACTGAGGCGGTCGTCAAAGGGCAGCGAGGGCAAGGTGGGATGCTCAAAGGCGCGCCCAAGTGCTGCGCCCAGCGCCACCATGGAGAGCAGATCCATCTGGTTGTGATACAACACGCGCACCATCTCGCGGGCGTCGCGGGTCTGGAGGTAGCGCTGGTAGAGTGTGGGGATGAGATAGCCGGGTACATCGGCAGCGGTGCGCCGCACGCTCAGCACATGGTGCTCCAGCGAGCTGAGCGCACAGGAGAGCAAGCGCCGTCGCCACAAACGGCGCGCCGGTGGAAGCAGGTCAAGGTTGGGCAGGTCCACGAGGTGAGTGGATTGGCGGGCCAACACGTAGCGGCTGGCCAGCAAGGGCACATCAAAGGTGCGTCCGTTGAAGGTCACCAGTGCGGCAACGGAATGCAATGCCTCGCGCAGTAGTGTCAGCATAGCGGCTTCTTCTGCCGGATCGCGCAAAAAGTATTGGTGAATCTCCAGCTGGCCAGCGCCGTTGAAGAAACCTATCCCCACCAGAAAAGCCAACGATGCCCCGCCCAAGCCGGTGGTCTCTACATCCAAGAAGAGGTAGTGCTGCTGCTCCAAATGAGCCAGCGCTTCATCACCGCCGAGATGGGCAAGCGTATCGGCCTTCACTGCTAGCCAACTGGCCAGAGGCAGCGCACCATGCGGGGTATGCGCGTCAAAAGTGCGCCGCGTGCGGAAGCAGGCCCCCGCTGGTGTCTGTATGGTCTCTCCCTCCACCAGTGCCTCAATGTCTGGCCCACGCTGGTGGGGAGGATGAGGCCTGAAATCGCGGCCTGTAACGATGCCCAGCCGTCTCAACCGTTGCCGCCAGTCGTTCATGGCATCCTTATTGTACTGCGCCCAGCGTTGTCCCCATAATTGCCTTGCATGTGATTAATGTCACATGCGGCAGGTGCAGTTTGTAACTATGAACGACCTGCCGGAAGGACTATTCTTAGGGCAAGATAAGACAACGCTCATCGCTGTCTCCTCCTTTGGCGAAAGCCCCTGTTGGGTTTCCCCCCTCACACCCAACAGGGGCTCTGCTTTTCCGAGGCTTTGGCCTATCAGTTATAATAGTTGCCAACGTCAGCCTGCTTCAGCCTTGTGCGAGGAGGAAGGAATGCCTGCCATTGACTTCAGGCTGCTTATTCCGCTCTATCCCTTGCATTGGACGACCATTGTGCACTACCTGCTGTTATTGGGGACCCTCATGCTGTTGTTGCTGGCCGGTGATAAGACTTCGCTGGTATATATCTTGGTTCTGGCAGTTGAGGCGCTGCTGATCGGGGCTGATCTCTACACCCATCTCATTCCCATCCCGCGTGTTTTCATATTCCTCAATCGGGTGGTGATCTTTGGCATTCCCATCGTCATGACAGGGATGGCAGGCACCGAGGAGGCGCGCACGGTGGGGGGGATCATGGCGGTGGTAGCCTTGCCGCTGCTGGTGGTGACCTTCATCACTTGCTGGCTTGGCCCGCTGGGTGATCCGCGCCTACTGGGGTGGTGCTGAATAAAGACGGGGAAGGTTGAGAAGAAGGGCCTGCTTTCTCAGCAGGCCCTCTTTGCAGCATGTGGCGCTTTATCTGTCCCCTCCGTGCCCTACTGGATTGGGTACACGCTCGTAGACGGGGGTCGTCCAGTGGCGATATTTTTCCACGCGCCCCGTCACCACCTTGAAATACAGATCGCGCAGATCGCGAACAACCGGCCCCATGCGGCCTGTGCCGATGGGGCGGTGATCTACAGAGGTGATGGCGGCGATCTGGACGCCCGTCCCGCAGAAGAAAGCCTCATCAGCGAGATAGACCTCCGTGCGATCTATCTCACGCTCCACGACCTCCAGCCCCAGCTCCTCGCGCAGGAGTGTGATCACGGTGCGGCGGGTGATGCCCTCTAGTATGTTGGCCGTCACCGGCGGGGTATAGGCTACCCCTTTGCGGATCATGAAGAAGTTGGCGGCGCTGCTCTCGGAAACGTGGCCGTCCTCGTTGAGTACCAGGGCCTCATCAAAACCGGCCAGCACGGCATCGCTCTTGATCAGCGCTGAGTTGGCGTAAGCTCCTATTATCTTGGCACGGGCGGGGATGATGTTGTCATCCACGCGGCGCCACGAAGAGAAAGTAACGCTGGTACCCTCCTCGTTAGGCACATAGCTGCCAAATGGCAGGGAAAACATGGCAATGTCGTATTCCAAATCGTGGAGCTTGACGCCAATGAGGTTGGAGCGGATGTAGGCGATGGGGCGAATGTAGATGTTCGTTTGCCAGTTCTCCACTCGGAGCAGGTCTAACAGAATATCCAGCAGTTGTTCGGGCGTGTAGTCCAGCTGGAACATGAGCAGGTGGCAGGAATCCACAAAGCGAGCGAAGTGGTCAAGCGGGCGGAAGACAAAAAGTTGGTGCTCCTCTTCATTCCAGTAGCCTCTGATGCCCCCAAAGGCCCCTGTGCCGTAGTTGAAGGTATGGTTCATGACGCTGATAGTGGCCTTCTCAAACGGCACGATCTGCCCCTGGAAATAGGCATACTTGGGAAGCTGCGGAGATGACACTTGGACCCCCTCCTTAAAGAAGAACAAGGGGCGGCACGCCTTGAAACAGCGGCTACCCTTACGCTTACCCCTGCTGCGGTTCTCCTACCCTGATTATACTAAACGGGCGAGAAACGGTCAGATTTAGCGAGACTGACGTTGCCTTTCTATAGGGAAAACGCCCATTTCTCTGCATCACCAAAGCGGCAGCCCTCACCGACTGGGGCGGAGTGAGGGCTGCCGCATGTCTGCTTTTTACATCCCCTGCGTAGTTTGATCTTATGGTTGCGCTCCCCCTTCTGGCGCGGGGATAGGCGACTCCGTACCTTCCAAACTAGCCTGAGCGAGCAGCTGTTGGAGGTCAAACAGGAATGGGCTATTGCTGGGGATGATGATCAGCCTGACCTTCTCACCCAACGTGTTGATGTATTGCCACTGGACCAGGGTGGGGTTCTCCTTGAGCAGCTCGTTGATCAGCCTGAGTGCCTCTGCCTGAGCCTGTGCCCGAATAACGGTGGCTTCCGCATCGCCCTGCGCCGCGATAACGGCAGCATCCGCCCGCCCCTGTGCTTCCACGCGAGCCTGCTCGGCTTCTTGCTGGGCTTGCTGGACACGGAAGGCTGCCCGTTGGGCCTCCTGTTCGGCGATCTGTTTTTGCTCAATGGCTTCGGTGAACTGCTCCGAGAAGGAGATGTCACGGATTAGCACATCGGTAAGGAGGAATCCCTCACGCTCCAGTATGGGGCGCAGGGCATCTGTGATCTGATCCTCCAATGCGGCCCTTCCGCCACTGTAAATCTCCTCTGCTCCATAGCGCGAGACCGCATTGCGCACCTCGGAGCGCGCTTGGGGCACAATGAAGCCATCTACGTAGGTATTGCGCCAGTTGCGATGTACTTGGTTGATCTTCGTTGCATCCACACGGAAGATCACGGTCACGTCCATGTTGATCTGCTGGCCGTCTTTGGTGATGGCCCGCACCGCCGGGCGCACCCCTCGCGCCTGTGCGGCTTCAATGCTGCCTACCATGTCCACGTTCTGCTGACCCACATCGTAGATGATGACTTGGTCAACAAAGGGAACTACCCATTTCAGACCCGGCTGCAGGGGCTCGCGCAGGGCAGCGTCGCCGCTGGCGGTTTGGCGGAAGACCACGCCGACCTCATTGGGTTGCACCAGCACCAGCCCCGCATTCAGCGAGGCAAGGAAGGCGGAACCAACAAGCCCTACTCCAGCCAAAATGAGGCCGGGGCGCGCCTTGCGTCCGCGCTGGATGTTGATGATCGCCAGTGCTACACCAGTAAAGATACCGAGGGCGAATAACGCAATCAGGAACCCAATAACCGCTTTGATCGCCATGGCCTATCCTTTCTCGGCAGTGGGTCTTGTGAGAGGAATCTCCATGATCTATACGTATCTCATTATACTCAAAGTTGCATTTTGTGCCTTCCTTGTTAGAGGGGACACGCTTGCGCTAACATTACGGCAATGGTACCCATAGCAGGATACATTGGCCCGCTCGCCATCCGAGCGTACACTGTACTTGTCAATCTGGCCCTTCTGGTGGGACTGGGCGCGCTGGTGTGGTGGGGTTGGCATTATGAACGCCGCCCCGCGGCGTGGTTTGATGCTGGGCTAGCGACACTGGTGGGCGGGATCGCAATCGGGCGTGTGGGCCATGTGGCCTTGCAGTGGGCCTACTTCTCAACCCATCTAGGCGAGATCGCTCAGGTGTGGCGCGGTGGGATAGACTGGCACGGTGCCATCCTCGGCGGGCTGCTGGGCTTGGCGCTGGGGTGCAAGTTGCGGCGCGTGGGCTGGCGACAGGCACTTGAAGCACTGGCAGTACCCCTATCACTCGGTGCTGTCTTGAGTTACACCGCCTGCCTGACAGGAGGTTGCGCACACGGGCGCGAAGTATCTTCGCTAGCGTTTCATCCGCCGCTAGTTGCCACTGAATTGCCCGACCTATATGGCATCGTGGCGCCGCGCTTGAACAGTCAGTTTTTTGGGATCGTGTGGAGCCTGCTGGTGCTGGCTGTGGTCGCTTTATCTGGCAAATGGCTCAAAGTACCGGGCGTGCGGTTGTGGATCGCACTGGCGCTCTCGGGTTTGGGAGCATTTGTGATCGGTTTTACACGCGGGGATATGATGCCCATGCTTGGCTCCTTGAGGCTTGATCAGGCATTGGACCTTGGCATGGTTGCCCTAGGGACGGGCGGGGCATGGAGCATGGGGCAGCGTGATCCTCTCATAAGGAGAAGTTAGCCGTGTTCTTCAGGCTGGGCCTTGCCCAGATCGGGGCGGTGTTGGGGGATGTGCAGGCCAACCTGCACAAGCACCTTGAGGTGATTGCACAGGCGCGGGCTCAGGGCGTTGACCTACTCTGCTTCCCCGAACTCTCGCTAACGGGCTACAACCTGCAGGACCTCACCTATGAGGTTGCTATGCAACCCACACAGGATAATCCCATCTTCAAGCCCCTTTACGAGGCCAGCCACGACCTTGATCTGGTGGTGGGCTTTGTGGACACCGACAGCCGTCACCGTTTTTACATCGCAGCGGCCTATCTCAGTAAGGGCGAACTGGTGCACGTGCATCGCAAAGTGTACCTGCCTACCTACTCGCTCTTTGATGAGGGGCGTTACTTTGCCTGGGGGGATGATCTGCGCGCCTTTGACACACGCTTTGGGCGCATGGGGTTGCTCATCTGCGAGGACTTCTGGCATGCCAGCCCCCCCTATCTACTGTGGCTAGATGGAGCCGATGTCTTGCTCTGCATGTCGGCCAGCCCGGGGCGTGGCCTTGACCAAGAGGAGACGCTTGCCAGTGCGCGCTGGGTGGAGCGCGTGACGCAAGCCTACGCTGGGCTGTTCACCTGCTTTGTGGCCCACACCAACCGCGTGGGTTTTGAAGATGGGTTCATCTTCTGGGGCGGATCGCTGGTGTACGATCCCGATGGAGAGTTGATCGCTCAGTCTCCCCCGCTGGAAGAACACTTGCTGATTGCCACCATTGACACCCATCACCTGCGCCGCACGCGCTCGCGCCTGCCCTTGCTGCGCGATGAGCGCACCACGCTCACTGCCCGCACGTTGGCACGCATCCTTGGTGAGAAGCCTACACGCGAAGCACATGAAAGGGGCCTGCAATGAGCGATGCCCCTATTCTGGAGCAGATGCGCATCAATACTGCGCTGGCGCGCCGAGCACTGGTGGCCTTCATCCGCGATGAGGTACGGCGCACCGGATTCCAGCGGGCTGTGATCGGTCTCTCCGGTGGGGTGGATTCCTCACTGGTGGCTTATCTGACTGCTGAGGCTCTCGGTGCGGAAAACGTGCTGGGTCTCCGTTTGCCCTACCGCACCTCGTCGCGAGAGAGTCTGGATCACGCTATGCAGGTGATTGAGACGCTGGGCATCCAGCACGATACGGTGGACATCACGCCGATGGTAGAACCGCTCTTTGAGCGCTTTCCAGACATCACCGAGCTGCGGCGGGGTAATGTGATGGCACGCCAACGCATGATCATCCTCTACGATCGCTCGGCAGCGTTTGGTGGACTGGTGATCGGTACCAGCAACAAGACAGAGACCCTGCTGGGCTACACCACGCTCTTCGGCGATAACGCCGCTGCTCTGCATCCCATCGGAGATCTCTACAAGTGTCAGGTGCGCCAGCTGGCGCGGGCGCTAGGAGTGCCGGAGGAGATCGTGCGCAAGCCGCCCTCCGCTGACCTCTGGGCAGGGCAGACCGACGAGGGTGAGCTGGGTTACACCTACGATGAAGCTGATCAGGTGCTCTACCTGCTGGTGGACAAGCGCTACACACCCGACGAAGTCGTAGAGACAGGTTTCCCGCGCCCGTTGGTGGAGAAGGTGTGGCGCACGGTGCGCTCCACCCAGTACAAGCGCCGCCCCCCCATCGTGGCCAAGCTCTCGCAGCGCACTGTTGGCCACGACTTCCTGTATCTACGCGATTGGGGCACGTGATCAGAGTAACGCGTTGGGGGCTGATAGCGGGAGGCGCGGCGCTGATCGCCCTCTCGGTGGTTGGCCTGATGTTGGCCGCAGTATTCGGCTGGCCGCAGGCGGATGAAACTGCTGCGGTCGGTGTGCCCCCTACCTCATCCGCTGAGGGGACACTACAGCCGGTGCGCCCCCTATTGTCTCAGGTTGTAACGCCCACTGCACTCAGCGTAGCACGTGTAGATCGCCGCATCGTCTCGCCACCAACGCGCACTCCCACGCCGACCCTCACACCCACTGCCACTTTGACGCCTACTCCACCCCCTTCTCCTTCACCACCCCCAGTCACACCGCCAGAGATCACGTGGACGGAGGCCGAAAAATACGCTCTCCAGTGGCTGTGCTATGGCGAGGTAGGTGGCATGGCTGAAGCCAAAGTGGATGCCTGCCTCTCGGTGATCTCCACTGTGCGCATGCGTTATGCGTACCCCAACAATTTTGCTGGCAACGACCTGCTGAGCACGCTGCTTGCTCCGGGGCAATTTCAGGTTACCATCTACACCGATCGTCCTGGCCCTGACCCTGATCTCAACTGGGCGGTGGAGCAGTATCAGTACGGTATGCGCGGGTCATGCAATGGCTACCTGTACTTTAACTCCATCCCGGGCGGGCCGGCTCAGTGCACCATCCGCGCCAGCAACGGCCAGTTTCTGCAATTCCACAATAGCCGGTAGTTTCCCCGTCAATTGGCCCTATTTGGCCCTATACATGGTCTTATTGATGCGCTACACTTAGATAAAGTGGGGAAACGCCATGCTATCCATTACGCTTGACCACCGCAGCGAAGAGCCGCTCTACCGGCAGATCACGCGCCATCTGGCTAACCAGATTGAGGCGGGGGTGCTGGAACCTGGCTCACGCCTGCCCCCCACCCGCGACCTGGCCCGTCAGCTCGGCGTCGCTCGCATCAGCGTTGTGGCCGCCTATGAGGAGCTCAAGGCAGCAGGCTACATCAGTGCCCATGTGGGACGTGGAACCTTCGTTGTGGGGCGCAGTGCCCTGATGGAGCCATCAGAAGGCGGCACCGCAGCGTTGACCGGCGCCGGCCATTCCCAAACCGCTGCGCTGCGCGACCTGTTGGCGCTGACCGAGCGCCCCGGTGTGATCAACTTTGCACAAGGCACGCCTGCTGAGAGCTTCCTGCCCGTTGACCTCATCCGAGAGGCAATAAACACGGTGTTGGAACGCGACGGTGCAGCGGCCATCGCCTATGAGGTGACTGAGGGTTATCCTCCGTTGCGGCAGGCCGTCGCGGCGATGGTCGCCCGCATGGGCATTCGCGTTCGGGCTGAGGAGGTGCTCATCACTGGCGGCTGTCAGCAGGCGTTGGATCTCGCCGTGCAGGCGTTGCTCCATCCGGGCGACGTGCTGCTGACCAGCAATCCCACCTATGCTGGTGTGTTGGAGATTGCCCAAGCGCGTGGTGTGACGGCAGTCGGTGTGCCAGTGGATGCCGAAGGCATGCAGACCGATCTGCTGGAGGGCCTCATTGTAGAGCACCGCCCCCGTCTGCTTTACATCGCCCCTACTTACCATAACCCGACAGGCACAGTTATGCCCCTCAACCGGCGCCGCTATCTGCTTGACCTTGCTGCACGCTATCACCTGCCGGTACTGGAGGACGGTGTTTACGAAGATCTCACCTATGCTGGCGCTCCGCCTCCACCACTGAAGGCACTGGATGAGCAGGGCATCGTATTGTACGCCAGCAGCTTCAGCAAGGTCTTCATGCCGGGGATGCGTGTCGGCTATCTGCTGGTCAGCGGGCAGCTTTACCGGCGGCTGGCGCGTGTCAAGGGCGCGGCGGACATCTGCACGCCTGCCCTCAACCAGCGGGCCATCCATTTAGTACTGACCAGCGGGCAGATCGCTGAGCACCTCATCCATGTGCAAGCGCTGTGCCGCACGCGCCGGACGGCCATGTTGGAGGCTGTAGCCGCCTATCTCCCCCAAGTGCGGTGGGTTGAGCCAGCCGGCGGGCTGTACCTGTGGCTGGAACTCCCCCACGATGGCCCCACTGCTACCGAACTGTACCTGCATGCCGTGCAAGAAGGGGTCGCTTTTGCCCCCGGCCCACTCTTCCATACGGACGGGCAAGGGGCCTATCACCTGCGGTTGAACATGATCGCTTATCCGGCGGAGACGATTAAGGAAGGGGTGCGTCGGCTGGGAAAGGCTTGGCGCGAGCTGGCGGTGGGCTATCACCCACCTGAACGAGAGCATTCGGTGCCCTTTGTGTAAGTGTGGAGAAATATCTTGTGCAGGGACAATCTGAAATCAGGAGGAGATCGCCATGAAGTTTGACCTCAACAACCCGCGCATTCTGGCTATGACCGCTGTGATGACGGCACTGGTGTTGGCGTTGACGCGGCCCATTGTGCCCACGCCTGTTGGCTATACCCACTTAGGGGACGTGGCGATCTACTTTGCCGCTTTCGCTTTTGGCCCTTGGGCTGGATTGGTCGCCGGTGGCTTGGGCACGGCGCTGGCCGATGTGCTCACCGGTGCCTATGCGTTCTTTGCTCCGCTCTCGCTGGTGGTGCACGGCCTGCAGGCCTTTGCGGCTGGGTCAATCTACCGTCGCCTCCCCACGCCGTTGGGTGTGCTGCTCGGCCTGCTGGCTGGTGGTGTGATCGTCGTTGGCGGCTATTTCGCAGGCGAGTCTCTCGTGCCCATATGGGGCGGCCTTGCGGGCGCCATTGGGGAACTTCCTTTCAATGCCGTGCAGGTGCTTGTCGGTTCGGTAGGAGGAGTGGTGTATCTGGCTGTAGCGCGGGTCTACCCGCGCCTGAGCCACCTCGGCGAACAGCCGCGCCCCTAAGGCACCCTTAAGAAGCCGATCAGCAGATGATCCGCGTCACCGATCTACGCTACCTTTACCCTCCTGCTATACCGGGCGAGGAGTGGCAGATTGCTCTTGACGGCCTCTCTTTTGAGGTCCCTGCCGGTGCGTGCGTGGCCGTCACCGGTGCGAATAACTCCGGCAAGTCTACGCTATGCCTGACCCTCGCCGGGTTAGCTCCGCGCCTGACGGAAGGGCGCATGAGTGGGCAGATCATCATCGGTGGGCGCGATCCCCAAACCGAGCCACCCGGTGCGTTGGCGGGGGTGATCGGGTTGGTGATGCAAGACCCTGCTGGCCAGCTTTTCAATGCCTCTGTGGAAGAGGAGATTGCCTGGGGTTTGGAGAACCTCGGCATACCGCCCGCCGAGATACGCCACCGCATAGACTGGGTGCTCCATGCTGTTGGCTTGGAAGACGTCCCCCGTGACCAACCCCCGCTGACGCTCTCTGGCGGCCAGCAGAAGCGCCTGGCGCTGGCTGCTGCACTGGCTATGCGCCCCCAAGTGCTGATCCTTGACGAGCCAGCAGGAGGGCTGGCACCCACCGCCCGCGCCGAGATGGTCGCTGTGCTGCGCGATCTACGCGAGCGCGAGGCGTTGACCATCCTGTTCACCGAGAATGACCCCGATGTGATCATTGCGCTGGCGGATGAGGTACTGGTGCTGGATGCGGGCCGCATCGTGGCGCGTGGCAATCCCGCCGACCTCTACCTCAGGCCGGAGATGAGCCGCCTTAAGGGTGTGGCCGTGCCGCCCGCTGCGCAGTTCGCTGCCACCGTGAATGCCCATCGCCCTTTACGCCTCACCTGCCTTACTGTGGAGCAAGCTGTTGAACAGACGCGCCGCTATCCTCTCAATGGCAGCGTTCCCGAAGTACCGCCACTGGCCGTAGAGCCTACTGCTCCGCCGGATGCGGAGCCTGTGGTGGTAATAGAAGGTCTCCATTTCGCCTATAGGCCTGAGCATCCGGTGCTGCATGATATCCGCCTGACTATCAGAGCTGGGGAGTATGTTGCACTGACGGGCGACAACGGGGCTGGCAAGACCACGCTAGCCAAGCACCTCATTGGGCTGCTGCGCCCCACGAGCGGGCAAGTGCGCATCTTTGGGCAGGATATAGCCCACCGCCCCATCGGGCAGCTGGCGCGGCTGGTGGGTTTTGCTTTCCAGAATCCGGAGGTGCAGATTTTTAGCCCTACGGTGCGCGAGGAAGTGGCCTTTGGCCCGCGTAACGTGGGGATGGACCCGCCGACCATCCGTCGGGTGGTCAAGGAGGCTTTGCGCGCCTTCGGGCTGGAAGGGTTGGCGCAGCACCCACCAGCAGCGTTGAGTTTCAGCACGCGGCGCATGGTGGCGTTGGCCTCCATCGCTGCGATGGATACCCCCATCCTTGTGTTGGACGAACCAACCGTTGGGCTGGATGCTGAAGGACAGGCCCGTGTTGCGCAGTGGCTGGCCGCGCGCCACCGCGCTGGTGTGACGGTCATCCTTATCACCCACGATATGGAGCTGGCTGCACGATATGCTCAGCGTGTCGTGGTGCTTGATCGGGGGCGTATCATCGCCGATGGCACGCCAACGGCAGTCTTCTCACAGGTCCATCTGCTGGAACAGGCCGGCCTGCAAGCGCCTTTCGCCCGCCGATTTGCCGATGCGCTGGGGCGGCCCGCACTGGCCGCCGACCTGACCCCGCAGGGTGCGGCACTGGCCTGGTTGGAGTGTCTATCGTGATCGCCCGTGCTGGTTTCACCATCCCCGCTGATACGTGGCTGTACCGCTTTGACCCTCGCGTCAAGCTGTGGTTTGCCCTGCTGGCTGTTGTCTTTTGCTTGCTCACGCCCAATCTCGCCCTGTTGGCTGGGATGCTGTTCCTCACACAAGGGATGCTGCTAGCGGGAGGCATTGGCCTGCGCCGTGTGGGGGCTATCTGGCTGGGATTAGGGCCGCTCATTGCTATCATCCTCATCCTCCAGCCCCTGCTTGCGAAGGACAGCAGCACGCTGATCTGGCAATTTGGCCCTTTGCGCCTCACTGAAGGTGGCCTCCTTACCGGTGCCCGCTATGCCCTGCGTATGGCCGCCGCCGCTTTCGCCGTCGCGCTGCCTGTCGTCAGCACGCCGATCAGTACTTTGATGCGCGGGTTGCAGAAGCTGGGCGTGCCCTACCGCTGGGTGATGATGGTTGGGCTGGCACTGCGCTACCTCGCTACGCTGGGCGACCTGTATACCACCATCTCGGAGGCCCAGCAGGCGCGCGGTTGGGATCCCACGCAAGGTGGACTGATACGGCGCGTGCGCGCCACCATGCCCACCCTCATCGCCTTGATTGTTGCCTCGCTGCGGCTGAGCGATGCATTAGCATTGGGGTTGGCAGCACGCGGCTTTGGCATGCGGAGTAGTTCGCCGCGCACTGCTCTCTACGAGATAGCCATGGGCCCTACAGACTGGCTTGCGCTGGTGACAATCACCGCTGCTTTCACTGCTGCGCTGTTCGTATCTCTCCGATAGGGCTCTGTCACAAGGGATAGACCGACGGGATAAGCGCATAGACGCCAAGTGCTGTGATCAACACCAACCCTGCCCCCAATTTGGCATAATCGCCGAAGCGATAGCCGCCCGGCCCCATGATCAGCAAGTTGCCGGGATGGCTGACTGGCGAGAGGAAGCCAGTGGAGGCTCCCATCGCCACGCCCATCGCAAGCGCTTGCGGGTTGAGACCGAACTGCTGGGCGGCTGCGATGGCCAGCGGCCCCACGATCAACGCAGCCGCCTGTCCTGAGGCGAACTGCGCCAGCAACGCCGTGAGGAGATAGAAGATCATAAGCAGGCCACGCGGCCCTGTCTCTGCGGCGAAGCCGCTCAAGGCAGCGAGCAGGGTAGCCATAGCGCCCGTCTGTTCTAGAGCTTTCGCCAGTGGCAGCATCCCGACGATGAGGAACAGCACCTGCCACTGGATGCTAGCCCGCGCCTGCTCCACTGTGACGCAGCGTGTCAGCACTACCGCCACCCCAGCCAACAGCGCCGCTAGCGAGACAGCCAGCACATTGAAGGCCACCGCCATAAGAAAGAGCACCAGCACCATCAAGGCAATGACAGCGCGCCCGGTGCGCTCTGGAATCTCGGGCAAGTGCGTCAGCACCAGAAAGTTGGGGTCTTGGCTGAGGATGTGGATACGCTCGGGAGATCCCTGCACCAGCAAGGCGTCTCCCCGCTCCAGTGCGTACTCGGTGAGGTGGGAGCGGATGGGGCGGCTCTCATGCCAGATAGCCAGCACGTTCAGGCCATACTTCTCACGGAATTGGATGTCCTTCAGTGTGCGTCCTACTAGCGTGGAACGCGGCGAGAGGGCGACCTCGGCCAGCTCGCTGTTGCTGGCGAACAGCACGGCCTGTGCATTTTCTTCATACGCAAGCAGCGTCAGTCCTAGGTCTTTGGCTGCTGCTGCGGCGTCGTCGGGCCGGCCCTGCACCAACAACCAATCACCAGCCTGCAGGCGGGTGTGGGGTTCGGGCGGGGCGTAGGTGCGCCGCCCACGCACCACTGCCGAGACGGTTACCCCATAGCGGCGCCCCAGGTCACTTTCGGCGAGCGTCTTGCCTGCCAGTGGAGAGCCGGGTTGGATGTACGCCTCATGCAGACGCATGGCTAGCCGGTAGGTGTGGGTCAGCTCATGACGCGCTTGCTGCAAGCCGCCCCACTGATCGCTGGGGGAGCGTTCGGGCAACAGAGAGGGGCTGAGAAAGGTGAGGTAGATCAAGCCAGCCAGCGCAATTGGCCCTCCTACCGGCAAGAAGTCTAACAGGCCGAAGGTCGGTAAGCCATGCTCGGAGAGCAAGCTGGCAACGAGCAGGTTGCTGGTGGTTAACAGGGTAGCCATGCCACCCAGCAATGCCCCGAAGGAAATGGGCATCAGGAGGCGTGAAGGGCTGACATCGCGGTTGAGAGCCACGCGGCGCCCCACCGGTGCGATGAGCGCCACGGAGGCCACCGTGTTCATCATCAGCGAGGCCACTGCTGCCGAAGAGGCCAGCATCCCCACCAACGCCCGCTGTCCCAGTCCGTATGCCAAACGCAGGATGGAGAGGCTTGCGTAAGCTGTCACACCGGTCTGTTGGAGGGCGGCGGTAAGCATGAAGAGGCCGATCAACGTCACAATGACCGGATTGCTGAATCCGCTGAACAGCGTGGGCAGGTCAAGAACACCACTGATGCCAAGGCCGATCAGCACCAGGAGGGCAACGAGGTCTGGCGTGATCCATTCCGCCACAAAGAACAGCAGAGCTGCACCAGCAATGATGAGGACGTAAAGGGCCTCGCCGCTCACGATTGTCCCCTATCTGGCGGCTTTGAGCGCCTCTCCCACTGCAGCCAGCGCATCCAGGCGACCAAAGCCGTAGACGTTGTTCTGGCCATTCACTTCCCCACCACACAGGCCTGGTGCGGGTACATGGTGTGCCGTGCGAGTGAGGATGGCCTCTGTCGTGTCAATATCTCCAATCAGCGCAGGGTTAGCTGACCACATCAACGCCACCACGCCAGCGACGTGCGGCGTGGCCATAGAGGTCCCGCTGGAAGGGCCATATCTGCCCTCTGGCAGGCTGGAGAGCACATCCACACCTGGGGCCGCTATATCGGGCTTGATGCGTCCGCTGCCGTCAATAAGCACTGGCCCTCGGCTGCTGAAATCGGCAATGGACCCGCTGGCATCAAAAGCTCCCACGCTGAAGGCTGCATCGGCACTGGCTGGTGAGTCGATCGTGCCGCAGGCGGGGCCTTCGTTCCCCGCACCGACGATGAACATCTGCCCGGCGTTCCGCAGGTGCTCAACGGCGATGGGGAGCGTGAGGCCATCGCAGCCCTCCTGCGGTGGGCAACCCCACGAGTTGCTGGTAATATGTACTCCCCGTGTCGGATCGCCATCGCGGAAGGGATCACCGCCTTGGGGGAAGGGCGCAAACAAGAATTGCATGCAATCTAGATAATAGGGCGGATTGCCAAGGTTGCGAGCCAGATTGCGGCAGGCGATCCATTTGGCCCCCGGCGCCACGCCGATACCTTCCTGTCCCAAGATGGTGCCCAACGTATGTGTGCCGTGTCCACCGCTGTCGGTCGGCTCGGAAGTGCCGTACCATGGATCAAACCACGTGTAATCGTGGTCGCCTTCCCTACCAAGATATTGGCTGCGCAGGGCTGGATGCCGCCAGTCTACGCCGCTGTCAGCATGGCCGATGATAATGCCCTCACCCGTCACACCGAATTGCGCCCACACCTGCTCGGCGTCAATGTAGTCTATGCCCCAGCTGATGCTATCGGGCTGGTGACCCACATCGGGGATCAGGTTGAGCAGGCCAGACGGACGCAGGTAGCGCGGCAAGGGGCGCGTGTGCGGACTGTTGAGGATACGTGCGACATCAGGACGGGCGGCGATGGTATGGCGCAACAGGGGATCGTAGGTTTCCACCTCTATGCCGTTGACGAGATAGTAAGGTGTGTACCTCACCCCTCGCGTATCCAGAAAGGCGTGCAGGTCAGCCTGTGTTTCTAGTGCGTGCTCAGTGAGCGTTTCGTAAACGGCGCGGTAGCGCTCGGTACGGTCGGGGATGCTGCGGGCAAAGGATGTGTCGGCCTGATCGGCCATCACCACAAAGAAGGAATCGGGTTGCAGGCCGGGCTGCCCCAGACCCCCATACAGACCACCGATGAGGGCCAGGGCCCCGATGCCGATCCCCATGATGGCACGCCACCGCTTGGCAAGATGGAGCACCTGGCGGCGCAGCGCCAGCAGCGCCACGCCTAAGCCCAGACCCAACGCCAGCGTGGGGAGGATCGCCCCGCTCCAAGCGGTGATCATGTCCTCTATCATCCAATCACCTTCAAAGCCTTCCGTCAAGGTGAAGGGGAAGAGGAAGACAACAAAGAAGAAAGTCAACGTTGCCCACCATTGACGGCGCGCGTCGGGACGTTGGCCGCCCGCAAGCAGCGCCCCGCCGATCAAACCCAGCGGCCACAGGCAAAGGAGGAGGATATCGCCCTGTACCCAGTAACCGCGCACAGCGAGCTGGGCGGGGAGCAGCGCTGCAAACACTGCAGCGGCCAATAGTGCTGACCAGAAGGGACGCTCAGTGGGGAACTCCTCATCGTAGAGGAAGATCGTGCGCAACAGGGTAGCGTTCAGCAGGCCGCTCGCGAGCGCTTCCAGCATGCCGATCAACGTCTCACCCATCGTCCCCAGCGCCCCCACTACTCCCCAGGCCAGTGAGACAAGTATCCCTAGCTCCGCGCCGAGGGTGAGCCACTTAAGCGGCGGCTTGCCCCCAAAATGCCGATGTCCCAGCAGGATCACTACCAGCGCGTAGACCAGCGCGATCGCCGAGGGTAGGAGGGTCGGCAGACCGGGCCAGCGCAGGCTGAGGTCCACGGCCAGCAGGGCGCCTGTCAGGCCTGCGTGCCCGCCTGCCAGCGCCAGCGTCAGGGCAAGGCTGCGCCACAGGCGGAAGGTCTCCCCCCGCAGGAGGGCTGCCACTAGCCCAAAGGGAACGATCAGCCCCAGCGCATAGATGGCAGTGAAGATGCCAATCACGGTGGCATCCGGCTGGAGCAGCGTGTTGAGCCAGATCGTGCCCATAAGGGCGACCATGAGGAGAACGATGCCAGCGATCAGCGCTGTGAGGCAGCCGTGTGGCCGCCTCACAGTGAGCGGAGGCGTGATAGGTTGGAGCAATGTCTCTACCATGGCGGGCAATCACTCCTTGTGTAAAACGGCTTCCATTGCCTCTTCCAGCGAGCGCACAGCGGTAATCTCTATGCCTTTGGGCAGAGGATCGCCACCGCGCCGCACTGTCTTAGGGATAAGAGCGCGGCGGAAACCCAGCTTGGCCGCTTCGTTAAGCCGCGCTGGTAGTTGCCCCACCGCACGCAGTTCGCCGTTCAAGCCTACCTCGCCCACGACGACGAGATCGGCGGGCAGAGGGCGATCCCGCACGCTGGAGGCAATGGCGAGGGCAATGGCGAGATCGGCAGCTGGCTCTTCAATGCGTAGCCCACCGATCACATTGACAAAGACGTCCTGCTCTGAGAGGCGCAGGCCAGCGCGGCGCGTCAGCACGGCGGTGATGAGCAGCAAGCGGTTGATATCTACCCCGTTGGCCGTGCGGCGTGGGTTGGCAAAGCTGGTTAGCGTGGCTAGTGCCTGCACCTCGGCCAGCAGGGGGCGCGTGCCCTCCATGGTGGGCACGATTGCCGAGCCGGGCGCGTTAACCATGCGCTCGGCCAGAAATGCCTCGGAAGGGTTAGGGACCTCCACCATGCCGCGCTCCTGCATCTCAAAGACACCCACTTCGGAGGTCGCCCCGAAGCGGTTTTTGACACTGCGCAGCAGGCGGAAGGCCTGATGGGCATCGCCCTCTAGGTAAAGCACTGTATCCACAATGTGCTCCAGCACGCGCGGCCCGGCAATGCTGCCCTCTTTGGTGACATGCCCCACCAGAAAGATGGCAATCCCTGTATCTTTGGCCAGTCGCTGGAAAACCGCTGCGCATTCGCGCACTTGGCTGACATTGCCCGGTGCGGAATCCAATTCCTCGCTGTAGGCCGTTTGAATGGAGTCAATAACCAGCACACGCGGCTGCACCTTCTCCACATGGGCGAGGATGGCACTCAGGCTGGTTTCGGTAACGATGTAGAGGTTGTCGCTGCTGATGCCCAGACGGTCAGCGCGCATCTTGATCTGACGCGCCGACTCCTCGCCGGAAACGTACAGCACCGGCCCCGCATAGTCAGCGAGCAGGGCCGAGACCTGCGTGAGCAACGTGGATTTGCCGATGCCCGGCTCCCCACCGATGAGGATAAGGCTACCAGGCACAATGCCGCCGCCCAACACACGGGCGAATTCTTCCATCGGCAGGGGGAGGCGTTCCCAAGGATCGCCAGTGACTTCAGAGAGGCGCTGCGGCTGAGAGCGAACGGTGACAGTCTGCCACGTGGGGGCTGTCGGCTCGGCGGAGACAATCTCCTCAACCATTGTGTTCCACTCACCGCAGGCTGGGCAGCGCCCCATCTCGCGGGGACTGGTGCGCCCGCAGTTCTGGCAGACATAAATTGTGCGGCTTTTGGCCATCTAACAGTCCTTCTGCAGAAAGAGGGTCTCTTGAGCACCCTTGCCTTTTACACGGATTCTATGCTTACCAAGGCCCACAGGCTACTCCAGCAACCCTCTAACGCTCGCGGTGCAGCAGGCTCTCCACGAGCTCAAACAGGGCCTCACCCGCCTCGCCTTGAGGGGATGCTGCCTTGAGATGCGTCAGCGTGTGCTCGGAGTATGTGCGGGCCAAACCTTCGGCGTACTGCCGCGCCCCTACGGCCTCCAGCAGGGCAACAGCATGCGAAACGGTATCTTCATCCAATGCTTCGGGACGCGCATACAGGTCGCGTAGCTCCGCGCTGCGGGCCAATCCGTAGAGCACGGGCAGCGACTTCTTGCGCTGACGGATGTCGTAGGCTGCTGCCTTGCCCGTCACCGCTGGATCCCCCCAAATGTCCAGCACGTCATCCATGACCTGAAAGGCCATTCCCAGATGATGGCCAAAGGCGCGGTAGTGCTCTTGCACCTCGTCGCTGGCACCGGCAGCCAGCGCCCCCAGATGCGCCGCAGTGGCTAGTAAGGCTGCCGTCTTGCCAGCGATCATATCCAGATACTCCTCAATGCTGACCTGCACCTGCTTTTCAAACAGCATATCCAGATACTGGCCGCGTGTCAGTTCCAAGCACGTGTGCCCCAGCACTTCAGCCATGCGTCTAGGGAGGTACGCATTGACCTGCGGCGGCAGGAGATGAGACACAGCCAGATGTGCCAGCGCGAACATAGCATCGCCCGCGTTGATGGCCTGTGCTTCCCCCCAGACAGCCCACACAGTGGGGCGGCCATGCCGCGTGGGGCTACGGTCCTGAATGTCATCGTGCAGCAGGGAGAAGTTGTGGATCAGCTCCACTGCTGCCGCAGCAGGCCGCGCTAAAAGGACATCGCCACCTAGCGCCTCGCAGATCAGCAGCGTCAGCAAGGGGCGGAGGCGCTTGCCACGCTTGGCCTCGGTGGGGTTGCCGGAGACGTCCACCCAACCCATATGGTAGAGCAACATGCGGGCAAATAGTGGCGGCGCACTATCCAAAAGAGCCAGCACAGCCCGCAGGTCGGCTTCAATAAGGGGCAGATAGCGCGCCGTATAGCGCTCAAGTCGTGTCATGGTGGAGTTACCGGCAGGAGAGGGGTTTGGCGCAGCGCGTTCAAATCGCGCGCCCCGACGCAGAACATAGCGATGCGCAGTTGGGCAAGGACAACGCGGATCGCCTCATCCAATGCCTCTGGTGACTGTGCCGCCGCCCGTAGGAACGGCCCAGCCATGCCACATAGTGTTGCCCCTAGGGCGATACACTTGGCGATGTCAATCCCATCGCGCAGGCCGCCGCTAGCAAAAAGGATAAGATGAGGAGCAGCGCGGTGGGCCATCTGCAATGACTCAGCAGTGGGGATGCCCCAATCAGCGAAGGCGCGCGCCACGCTGGCGTGGAAAGTTGTCGGTGCACGGTGGTATTCCACCTCACTCCACGAAGTACCGCCTGCACCTGCTACGTCCAGCGCCGCCACGCCCGCCTCGGCGAGCTGGCGTGCGGCCTGCTCTGAGATCCCCCAGCCCACTTCTTTGACGATCACAGGCACGGGTAGCTGGCGACACACCTGCTCAATCTTGCCCAGCAGGCCCGCCCAATGCGTCTCTCCCTCGGGTTGAACCGCTTCCTGCAAGGCGTTGAGATGCAAGATCAGAGCGTCGGCCTCAATCATCTCCACAGCGCGGCGGCAATGCTCCACACTGTAGCCGTAATTCAGCTGCACTGCTCCCAAGTTGGCAAACAGCAGAATATTCGGCGCAACGGTGCGCACTTTGAACGTAGCGGCTAGCTGGGGGTTCTCAAGCGCAACCCGCTGTGAGCCGACGCCCATCGCTAAACCGTGTTGATGGGCTGCTTCTGCCAGCCGCAGGTTGATCTCCCCTGCGCGTTCCGTGCCGCCCGTCATGGAAGAGATAAGCAGAGGGGCAGCCAGCCGGCGGCCAAAAAGCGCCACGCTGGTATCCACTTCCCCCAGATTCATCTCGGGGAGAGCCTGATGGACAAAACGATAGCGCTCCAACCCTGTCGTGAGGCGCGGAAACTGGACGTCCTCTTCTAAATTGATGCGAATGTGCTCATCCTTGCGCTGGCTGATGCTATCCCTACGCCCACGCTTGGAACCCGTAACTTCCCCCATGAGGTGGTGTTCCTTACTGATGAGTAGCATCTCACCGCTTACTTGTCATCTGTATCCCGTATTATGGTACTGGGCGTGGCCTGATTCGGCCACTGGCTTTTTGACGAAGTCAGCACTCATGATAAACTACTCAACGACTTGCTGAGGACAACCGATCAGGAGGAATAGAGAAATGGCCACTACCGAGGAGCGCGTCCGGAAGATCATTGTGGAGCTGCTCGGCGTTGACGAGTCCAAAGTCACACGCGATGCCCGCTTCCGTGAAGACCTGGAGGCCGACTCGCTCGATCTGGTTGAGCTCATCATGGAGTTTGAGCAGGAATTCGGCGGCGAGATCTCCGACGAAGAGGCCCAAAGTATCCAGACCGTCGGGCAGGCCATTGACTACATTGAGCAACGCATGGTTAAGTCATCCTAGCGTTGGATCTTGCCGGAGGGGCAGCCAATCCATTGTGCAAATAGGCCACTTGTTGGCCTGTTTGCGTTTTCCCTACGCCTATGGGGCGGACGCCGATCCTCATCTCGCACGGCGCATTGCGGCGACCTGTGTGAGGGCGGTCGCTATCAGGCTGATGACGAAGACTACCATCCCCCAGCCGGGCGGGATGGCGTGGGCATAGTGTTCCTCAAAGGGGCGGCGGAGCATAAAGAAAGAGCATGCCCCCAGGCCTGCCGCTCCTATAGAGAACGCCCCTATAAACCCACAATGTATCTTGGGGGGAAGCAAGTCCATGAGGACGCTGGCTGCCACGCCCACCCAGAGCACCATGGCGACAATGAAGCGCATTCCGTAAGTCTCAGAACGCCAGAGTGCCAGTACGTGCGGGTACGGCGGGAGCAGCACCAGACCGGGCAGCGCGGCCAGTGCGCGTAATCCCCAACGTATCCCTACATGGCGCACCGATCTCAATGCAGCTGCCAACGCCACTATAGCCAGCGCCAATGCCAGCCGCAGCATGTTAGGCGTGCTAGCTAACGGGCCGGCATATACCTGTGGCAGCACATCTGACCAGTCGGCCAAATAGATAGCGTTCTGCGTAAGGCTGGCCGTTTTGTGGGGAATCCATGCCCCCCAGATGCCCACCCAGGCCAGCGCGAGCGCCGCGAGGGCAATCCAGTCAGGCTGTAGGGCTTTGGTCAGGTTGGCCCAGCTTCTCTCTGGCTTCCTCAAAGGTGCGCTCAATCTCCCGATCTTCATCCTGTTGCCTGGCGAAGAAGTTATCAATGAAAGTGCTGCGCCGCATCCGCAGCGCCATAGGCGTCACCACGCGCAGATCATCCACTGTTGCCACCTCACGACCATCAGCGGCGGCGTAAGCCCGTGCCGCCTCAAAGAGGGTGAACTCGGCGCGGTGCGAGTGGATGTTGAGCGCCTGTACAAGGTACAACCCCAGGTCGCGCGCCTCGGGTGAGAGCACCACGCGGGGAAGTCGTTCTCGTGCCGCCAAGATGTCTTCCCGTGCGGCCTGTGTCTCCCCCTCATAAAGTCGGATAAACGCCCGAGGGTTCAGGCGATAATCGCGCATACGCTCATAGACGGCCATACGTTCTGTCGGATCGGAAAGGCCGCTGACCAGCACGCGCAGGCCGAAGCGGTCCAGAATCTGAGGGCGCAGGTGGCCCTCCTCGGGATTCATGGAGCCGATGAGCACAAACCGCGCCCGATAAGTGGCGCGCATGGGGCCGCGCCGCACCGTGTACTGCCCTTGAGCGGCAGCGTCCAGGATAGCATCCACGATCTCATCGGCCAGCAGGTTGACCTCATCAATGTAGAGCAGGTTGCGGTCGGCGCGCGAAAGAATGCCGCGCTCCAAGCGGACGCGGTTTTGCTGAAGGGCGATGCGCTCGTTGATGCCGCCGATCACATCCTCTAGACGGGCGTTGAGCGGCAACTCTATTAGCTGGGCCGGCTCCAGCCGTGTGATGCGTTCGCCAGCCTCCAGCTTAGCGGCGCACTCATCGCAGACCCCCTCACGGCCATCAGTGGCATAGTCCTCCGGCATACAACCGTAGATGCAGGTGCTACGCTCCACAGGGGGCAGGAGGTCGCTGAGGCCGCGTGCAGCGGTGGTCTTGCCCGTCCCGCGTGGGCCAATAAGCAGCACGCCGCTCACGTTGGGGTTGATCACCGCCAGCAACAGCGCCACGCGCATCTCATACTGGCCCACCAGTGCCATGAAGGGGAAGGGAAGATGCTCGGCAAGACCTAAGTCCTCGGCAGGTGCCTTGAGGATGCGCTTGGCCGAGCGGCTCGCCAGAAGCCGCAGCAACATGGATGAGCGTCCCTCCTCCTCACCGCTATCCGGTGAAGAGATGGGCAACTGCGGCTGCGAGCTATTTTCGCCTTGCTCTTCCACCATCACGCTCCTGACCGCACGAGTGCACAGAGATCATTCGCCCATGTCGGGGCGGCGATCGGAGAGTCGCTTGAAGATGTCGGGATCGCTCTCTAGCACGTCTACCACTGAGTGGCTTAACTCGGCGAACAACGGTGGCAGGGGCGGCAGGGCAGGTAGATCGGGTTTGGGCGGCACGGGCGGAATGTGGGGATGCAGGTCGTGGGGCAGTTCCGAGCGCCTGCGCAGGATGCGGCCATCGCGGCTCAGCGTGCCAATCCATTCACCATCGGCCTTGTACACGTCTTCTCCCTCCACCCAGCCGATCCAGTTGCCAGCTGGGTCCCAGAGGTGGCCGCCGACCAGCGTGGCGATCCAGTCTCCGTGTGTGTTCCAGATAAAGCGCCCCTCAAACTTCGTTGCGGGTCTGGACATGATTCCCTCCATCTAGGCCCATGATAGGTGCATGGCATCGCATGGAGTGCCCTGATCTTAAAGGCGAAACGCTGTTTATACAATATCCCTGCCCATTTTTGCTGCCCCGCTTCCCGCCAGCAGCGATGCCGTTCCGTGCAGCATTTTTGCCCCTCCATCATGCCTGCGCTATAATCTTTCGCTGCATTACCGCGTTTTGCTAAAATCATGTGTGCTACCCGCCCCGTCGGTTCGGGGCGGATAACTTATGATGAGAGGGTTTTGTCGTTATGCCCAAACGTACTTGGCAACCCAAGAAACGCAAACGCGCCCGCACGCACGGCTTCCGTGAGCGGATGAAGACGCAAGGCGGGCGGCGCGTGCTGAAAGCGCGCCGTGCTAAGGGGCGCAAGGTACTAACCGTCACCCCGCGGCATGTGAAGAGGATAAACTGGAAGTGCTAAGAGAACCGGATCGGGCCGCTGCTTATGCTTCCTCGCCGCCTGCGGCTTAGGCATCCCAAGGACTTTGCAGCCGTACGAGAGCGGGGCAAGCACTGGCGTGACCATCTGGTCAGTATTAATGTCCTTCCCAATGGCCTACCACACTGCCGCTTTGGATTTGTCGTCAGCCGGAGCATCGGCAGCACCGTTCGGCGCAACCGTGTCAAGCGGCGCCTGCGTGCCGTCGTGCGCAGCTGGCTGCCGGCAGTGCAAGGCGGTTACGATGTAGTGGTAATTGCTCATGGAGCAATTGCTACCGTATCCTACAGCGAAATAAAAACTGCCCTCGGGCGGTTGTTGCGGCGGGCCGGGGTATTAAAGGACAACGAAGTGCTATGAAATACATTGCTATGGGGCTGATCCGCCTCTACCAATTAACCTTGTCGCCGCTTCTGCCGTCATCCTGCCGCTTCACGCCCTCTTGTTCCCACTACGGATATGAAGCCATTCGGCGCTTTGGATTCATCAAAGGTGGCTGGCTGACGGCAAAGCGCATTGCACGTTGCCATCCCTTTCACCCGGGTGGCTACGATCCCGTACCGGAGGAGTTTCATTTTTGACCCCCTATAGGTTCTCTAGATGGCTTTCCATGCTGGCGCTGGTGGGGCTGATCGGGCTGCTGGCCGGTTGCAGCGGCGACAGCACCAGCGCTGTTTTAGCCGGTTCTAGCTGGCCCGGGGTGAGTGTCCGCGACGACACCGTTTATCTGGCCGCCGGGCCACGTGTGTACGCCATTCGTCCCTCCACAGGGGAGCTGCTGTGGGCTTTCCCAGAGCAGATCCGACGCGGGCAGACGTTTTACGCCCCGCCCGCCGTCAGCGACGACCTGGTTGTAGTGGCCGATTATCAGAGCTCTGTCTTCGCACTGGACAGGCAGACCGGCACCGAGAAGTGGGAGTTTCAAGTTGGAGCGCGTTTCATCGGTGGGGCGGTCATCGGCGAGAAGTACGTTTACATTGGCTCCACACGCGGCGTACTTTATGCTCTTGATCGCGGGACAGGGAATGAAGTTTGGTCCTTCGCTGCCGCCCGTGAGATTTGGGCCACTCCTCTGTTGGATACCGAATCCGGCATCCTCTACGTCACCTCGCTAGATCGGCACCTGTTTGCACTTGACGCCGAAACGGGTGACCTGAGATGGCAGTTCCCTGCGCAAGGAGCCGATGAAGGCAACGCCCCTATGGGTGCCATCGCGGGCACGCCCAGTCTCTACGATGGGGTGCTTTACTTCGGCAGCTTCAACAACCGCGTCTATGCGTTGGATGCTGCAACCCAGGAAGTGTTGTGGACCTATACCACCTCCAACTGGGTGTGGAGCAGCCCTATCAAAGACGAGGAGAGTGGCTTGCTCATCGGCGGGGATTTGGACGGGCATGTCTTTGCCCTTGACCCCCAAACGGGCCGAGAGGTGTGGACTTTCTCAACAGAAGGGCCGGTAGTCAGCGCACCGGCTATTGGCGAGCGGAACGGTGAACGTGTGCTTTACGTCACCTCGGGGGACGCTAAGTTGTATGTGCTGCGCGTCAACGATGGCTCTCCAGCGGCTACACCTGCTAGCATTGAGGCCCAGTTCACCACGCGCTTCTTGTTCATCCCTACCGGTACTGCCACGCGCAATATCCCCCTCTTTGCACCGCCCGTCCTGTACGACGACCTGATCCTGATCGGCGCTCACCAGGGCGACCATCCGCTCATTGCGCTGGACCGCGAGACGTTGGTGGAGCGTTGGGCCTTCAGCCCGCCGAGTTCGTGACGAAGAGAGAAAGAGACCCATGTGGGATTTGCTGATTCTCAACCCGATGGTTAATCTGCTGATCTGGTTGTACGGGCTGCTGGGCAACAGCTTCGTCCTGGCGCTGATCGTGCTGACCATCATCATCCGCCTTATCACCTTCCCCCTCACCTGGCAGCAACAGAAATCGGCGGCGGCCATGCAGGAGCTGCAGCCGAAATTGAAGAAGCTGCAAGAGAAGTACAAGGGCGACCCCGAGACCTTGCAGCAGAAGACGATGGAACTCTACCGCGAGGCAGGGGTTAATCCGCTGGGGGGTTGCCTACCCTCGCTGATCCAGCTTCCTATCCTGATCGGCCTGTATCAGGCACTAACGCAGGCGCTGGCAGCCTCTCCCCTGCAGCTGATTGAACTCTCGCGGCACATTTACCATCCCTTGCCCGCTGCCCTGAACTGGCTGCCCAGCGCTACATCGCTTATCCCGCTCAGCAGCCACTTCTGGTATTTGAACCTTGCCGCACCTGATCCCACGCCGGTGTTACCAATTTTGGTGGTAGTCACCACGTGGCTGCAGCAGAAATTGCTGACGCCGCCCAGCACTGACCCCCAGACGGCAGCCATGAACCGCTCCATGCAGCTTACCATGCCGCTTATGCTGGGCTTCTTCTCCCTCACTCTGCCCTCCGGCCTCTCCATCTACTGGGTCGTGTCGGGGTTGATCGGATTTCTGCAGTACGCCGCCATGGGCAAGGCCAGCCTCAAAAACCTGTTCGGTACAGAGGATGGCCGCTTCAGTTTCAGGGGGCTGCTTGGCCTACCAGTAGCCGAGCCAGAGACGAAGGGAAAAGTGCGGCGCAAATAGCGGCAAGCAGACGAGGTAGGATATGAGCAGCGAGTCTCCGCAATCTGTAGAGGTACACGCCCCCACGTTAGAGGAGGCCATAGAGAGGGGGCTATCCCAGCTGGGATTGGCCCGCAATGAGGTGATCATTGAGATTGTGGACGAGGGCAGCCGTGGCGTGCTGGGCATGGGTGCCCGCGACGCCGTCATCCGCCTGACCCCCCTGCGCGCGCCTAAAGTTGTTGCTACACCTCCCCAGCCAGCGCTCACTGAAGAGATCCCCTCCGCTCCCCCTTCGCAAGGGGACGAGGAGGCGAGGGTGGCCAAAGAAGTGCTGGCGGAGTTGCTGGCGCAAATGAAGATCAAGGCTACCGTCCACGTGGAACGTGCGCAGGCTGCCACGCCCGATGAGGACCCTCCTTGGGTGCTCAACATTCGGGGGGCCGATCTTGGTGTGCTGATCGGGCGGCGCGGCGAGACACTCAATGCCCTCCAGTACATCACGCGCCTCATCGTCAGCCGCGAGATCCAGCGGCGGTCCAACATCGTGATTGATGTGGAGAGCTACAAGTCGCGTCGTGAGGAAGCCCTGCGGCGCCTCGCCTTGCGCATGGCTGAGCAGGCCAAGCGCCTGGGCAGAACCGTCGTGCTGGAACCCATGCCCGCCAACGAACGGCGTATCATCCATTTGGCCCTGCGCGATGATGAGGGGGTGACCACTGAGAGCATCGGCAGCGGCGATCAGCGTAAGGTGACCATCATTCCGGCGCAAGGTCCGGGGCGCTGAAGTGTGTTGAGGTATAGATAAGGGGTGCTTTGTGCGCCCCTTTCTCTTTGCCTGCGCAGGATGGAGAAGATTGACTACCTGATCGTGGGGCATGTCTGCAAGGACTTGACTCCTGATGGCCCGCGCCTTGGCGGGACGGCTACCTTTGCCGCCTTGACGGCCCAAGCCATTGGCTGGCAGGTGGGGATCGTCACCAGTGCGCCGGACAGCCTGCTCCCCCTGCTCAAACCGCTAGAGAGCATTTCCATGGTGCGCCTCCCCGCTGAAGTCTCCACCACTTTTGAGAACGTCTATACCTCCGAAGGGCGCATCCAGCGGCTTTGGGGCCGTGCCGCCCCGCTGGTGGTGCAGCATATCCCCAAAACCTGGCGCAAGCCGCAGGTAGCGCATCTGGCCCCTGTGGCCGATGAGGTGGAGCCTGCCATCCTCTCCATCTTTGCAGGTGCTCTGGTGGCACTCACGCCGCAGGGGTGGATGCGCTGCTGGGACGGCACAGGGCAGGTCTCCTATCGGCCCTGGCCCACCGCCGAGTGGATGTTGCCCCACGCAGGAGCTGTTGTGTTTAGCATTGAGGATGTAGGCGGTGATGAGGCACTGGTGCGCCACTATGCCGCACAGACGAAGGTACTGGTAGTCACGCGGGGGGCCGAAGGTTGCACTTTGTTCGTAGGGGGAGAGCCGCACCATGTACCAGCGCGGGAGGTCAGCGAGCGCGACCCAACGGGGGCGGGTGACATCTTCGCAGCGGCCTTCTTCATCCGCCTGCACATGACCAGCGACCCACTGCGAGCGGCTCGCTTCGCCACATGGTTGGCTGGGGACTCCGTCACTCGTGAAGGGTTAGATAGCATCCCCCGTGCTGAGGTTGTGCGCGCCGCACTGGAGGAGGCCTGAGCCATGTACGCTGAAACGGTGCTCTATAACGGTATTATCCGCACCCAATACGAGGCGCAGCCTTGTGTCTCCGCGCTGGCAGTACGGGATGGTCGTGTCATTGCGCTAGGTACGGATGATGAGATACGCCCTCTGCTGGCATCCGGTGGGGAGGCCATCAATCTGGAGGGCAAGATGGTCCTCCCGGGCCTCACTGATGCCCATGTTCACTTCTCACATTACGCCAGCCTGCTCCACGAGGTGGACTTGAATGCGACCCGTTCGGCGCAGGAAGCTGCTCAGTTGGCAGCAGCGTATGCGCAACGGCTGCCGGCAGGGGAGTGGGTGCGCGGGCGCGGCTGGTCACAGGAGCGCTGGCAGGAACGTACCTTCCCCACAACCGCCCTGCTGGATGCGCTTATCCCCGATCATCCGGTTTATCTTGTGGCGCAGTCAGGACATGCGGTGTGGGTCAACTCGCTGGCGCTGCGCATGGCACACATTGGCTCGCAGTCGCCTGACCCGCCTGGCGGCAAGATCGCTCGCGATGAGGCAGGCAATCCCAGCGGGGTGCTGTTTGAGGCAGCCATAGAACTGGTGAGCCGCATAATGCCAGAGCCATCGCCTGAGCAGATGGCGGAAGCCGTCAAAGTTGCCATGGCTCATGCTCACCGTCATGGCTTGACCGGCGTCCATGATTTTGACGGCGCGCTGGCCTTCCGTGCCTATCAGATCCTCCACGAGCGCGGCGATCTCACCTTGCGCATTGTGAAGAACATCCCGCTGGACTTGTTGGACCACGCCATCGCGCTGGGGGTGCGCTGGGGCTTTGGTGATGATTTCCTGCGTATCGGCGGTGTCAAGATGTTCGCTGATGGGGCGCTTGGCCCACGTACTGCATGGATGATTGAGCCGTATGAAGGTGAGCCGCAGAATTATGGCATCTGCACGCTCGATCCGGAGGAAATGCGCGAGCACGTCAGCCGTGCCAGCGCCGCCGGATTGCCATCGGCCATCCATGCTATTGGCGACCGGGCAGTGCACCACGTGTTGAACGTCTATGAGGCGGTGCGGGCAGAAGAAGCAGAGCGAGGTGTGCCGCCTGAGCGCAGGCGGCATCGCATTGAGCACGTGCAGCTCATCCATCCGCAGGATGCGCGGCGTCTGGGGCAACTTGGCGTGATTGCCTCCATGCAACCCAATCATGCGCCTTCGGATATGGAGATGGCCGAACGTTACTGGGGCAACCGCTGCGATTTTGCCTACAACTGGCGGCTGCAGCTGGATGCCGGGGCAGTGCTGGCGCTGGGGAGTGATGCCCCCATAGAGCCGCTTGAGCCGCTGCCCAATATTCAGGCCGCTGTCACGCGTCGCCGCCCCGATGGCTCGCCCGGGCCGCAGGGGTGGCGATCAGGGCCACAGGGACGCGGACGGTTGAGCGTGGAGGAGGCAGTGCGTGGCTTCACACTTGGCCCGGCCTACGCTGCCGGTATAGAGGATCGCCTTGGACGGCTTGCGCCGGGCTATCTGGCCGATCTGGTGGTGCTGGAGCAAGACATCTACACCTGCGATCCCATGACCATTGGCGCGGTGAATGTGCTGGGGACGATGGTAGGGGGCAGGTGGGTGTACCGCCTACTCTAAACACAAAGGGCGATGCTTAATCCCCGCATCGCCCCACTCATAATGCCCCCGGCAGGATTCGAACCTGCAACCTCTGGTTCCGAAGACCATCACTCTATCCGTTGAGCTACGGGGGCCTGCTCCTTATAGCATAACTACACGGCCATTTACTGGCAAGTTGCCCGCCGTTCACTCCATCTCGCGGCGGCCCTCTAGCGCTCCAGCCAATGTGATGCTGTCAGCATACTCCAGATCGCCGCCCACTGGCAGGCCGCGCGCCAGACGTGTCAGGCGCACCTTGCCCTGCAGATGGCGGTGAATATACGTCGCTGTGGCATCACCTTCCAACCCAACGTTGGTGGCGAGGATCACCTCGCGCACGGGCGACTTCTCCACCCGCTCCAGCAGCTCCTTGATGCGCAACTGGTCGGGGCCGATGCCCTCCATAGGGCTGATCGCCCCATGCAGCACGTGGTAGCGGCCCCTGTAGTTGCCCGCCCGCTCAATGGCGACCACATCCAGTGGCTCTTCCACCACACAGATCAACCCCGTATCGCGCTGTTCGTCGGTACAGATGGCGCAGGGATCCTCCTCAGTGATGTTGTAGCAGATGGAGCAGTAGCGTGTGGAGGCCTTCAGATCGCGCAAGGCCTGGGCGAGCGCCAGCGCCTGCTCATCCGGAGCACGCAACAAGTAATAGGTCAGCCGGGCGGCAGTCTTGGGGCCAATCCCCGGCAGACGTGAAAACTCATCAATCAGGCGCGTTACAGACGCTGGGATAGCCTTACTCACAGCCTACTAAGACTCCGGTAAATCCAGGCTGCTGGTCACCCCTTCAAGCCGCTCGGCGGCCAGCGCCCGCGATTTGTCCAGTGCCTGGTTGACCGCTGCCACCAGCATGTCCTGAAGCAGCTCTATCTCGTCGGGATTCACGACTTCCGGTTTGAGTGTGATGGATTCAATGCGCTGGTGGCCAGTGACTACCACGGTGACCATCCCACCGCCGGCGGTTACCTCCAGCGTGGTCTGGGCCAGTTCCTCCTGCGCTTTGAGCATCTCCTGCCGCATCTTCTGGAGTTGCTGAGCCATGTTCGTCATATCGCTAAAGGGGCGTGGCACGCGGCCCCCCAAACGTCTTCTGCTCACGGGTCATTGCTCCTCTGTATCCTTGATCTCCTTAATGTGACCACCCAGTTCGTTGATGGCGTAAGAAGCCAGGCTGTCCTCCGCTAGCAGCCTATCCATCTCGCTGGATTGCTGATTGCCCCTAGAACCAGCAGGCACCCGACAGCGCACCGTCAGAGGCTGGTTGAAAACACGCTGCAGAGTCGCCTCAATCATCTGGCGGTTTTCTTCGGACTCAATTTTATCGCACAAGACATCACCGGACATCTGCATCACGATCACATTTCCCAGCACTGCCTGCAGGCGCCCTGAACGAAGTAGGGCCTGAATCATACCGCTGGGGTCCACCTGGCGCGCGACTTGCAGCACTTCCTGCCAGCGTGCGTGGATGTCAGCGAGGGTGAGCGAGGTAGAGACGGTTTCAGGGGGTAGTGGGGACGGCTCTTGGGCAGGAGGGGGTTCGGAGCGTGCGGCAGGGCGTGCGGGCGCAGTAGGTGGGGGCGGAGGTGTAGCGACAGGTATCTCATCAGCGGTGCTATAAAGCGCCTCTACACTGTTCAGCAGGGCGATCTCCAGTGGCAGCTGAGGCTGCCAGCCGCCCCGAGCATCAGTGGCTGCCGTGTTGAAAGCCTCCAGTGCAGCAAGCAGCGCCCGGCGCGGGAAGCGGGTGGCTTGCTGGGCAGCGCGCGCCAGCGCCTCTGGCCCTACGAGGGTCTCAACCAGCCCTTCACTACCGGTCTGAATCAGCATCACGATGCGCAGGTACTCCACCATCTGGCGGCTCAGTTGACGCGGATCAACTCCCTGATCGAGTGCCCAGTTGATGAGGCTTAGCCCACGGGCAACATCGCCATCAAGGAGTGCATCGGTCAGATCGCCCACTGTCTGGCTGGCCGCCGTGCCTAGGATGGCCTGTGCCAGTTCCAAGGTGAGCACCTGTCCCGGCTCAGCGATGAGCTGATCTAGCAGGCTGATGGCATCGCGCAGCGAGCCGGTAGCCTGACGGGCGACGAGCTCCAGCGCTGTCTCTTCATACTGAATGCCCTCACTTTGCAAAATCAGGCGCAGGCGCTCCACAATTTGCCCCAATGGGATGCGCCGGAAGTCAAAGCGTTGGCAACGCGAGAGGATGGTCTGGGGAACCTTGTGCACCTCGGTCGTGGCTAGCACAAAGAGAGCATGAGCAGGCGGCTCCTCCAATGTCTTGAGCAACGCATCAAAGGCCGCGCCTGAGAAGCGGTGCACTTCGTCAATGATGTAAACCTTGTAGCGGCCCTCATTGGGGGCAAAGGCGATGCGATCGCGCAGCTCCCGTACATCTTCCACACTGGTGTGCGAAGCTGCGTCAATCTCAATGAGGTCCAAGAAGCGCCCTTCGTTGACTGCCACGCAGTGGCGGCAGGCATTGCAAGGGCGCATGGCTGGATCGTCATGCAGGCAGTTGACGGCTTTCGCTAGCAGGCGGGCCAGAGTAGTCTTGCCTGTACCACGCGGCCCTGAGAAAAGGTAAGCATGACCGATGCGCCCGCTGATGAGCGCATTGCGCAGCGTATAGGTCACGTGCTCCTGCCCAACGACCTCCTCAAAGGTCATGGGACGCCATCGCAGGTAGAGGGCTTGCACGGTCATGCGTTGCTCCTCAAGGGAAGGGCTTGCTGGCGTGGGCTGGCGTGGAGTGTAACATCCGGTGGGGAGTGGTGCAAGCCAGTGTATAGGTGACAGACGCCAACTTCCAGCTCAGCGGGACAATAGCGGGAAGTACGGTAGACGTTGGGAGCTCCAACTACCTGTACGAAAGGAGAAGAGGCCACCCATTGAGGCAACCTGTGGCTACGGCTCAATGATGCGGTCATCCACCAGTTGCTGTTGCACCATCTGCCCGCGGGGATCAAAGCAGAAGTAGGGGGCGTGCAGGTGGAACTCTACATCAATCATGGCGCGTCCGGCGCGGTTCTTCTCAATGGTGAAGACCACCCACTCACGATACTGGCGGGCCTGATAGGGGTTAAACGAGACGTGCTCTTTGGAGAGAATCTTGTACTTGTTGTTCATAATGAGCGCGATGTCGCACTCGTAGTCCAGCGCCGAAGAGCCACGCAGATGGAAGAGGTGCAGACGCTGCGCCTGCAACCCCTCGCGATCGGCGGCTACAATGGCAAATACTGGCACATCCAGCGACATGGCGATATCCTTCAGCCCCTCCACAATGATGGTGACCTTATCAGCCTCATCGCGCGCTTTTTCGGGGTGTATGGCTACCTTCTGCAGATAATCTACAAAGAGCACCACGTTGCCGTGCGTAGCATGGACCAAGCGGGTGGTCATCTCGCGGATGGAGCGTAGCGTGGTCACAGCCGTACTAGCCTTGAGCAGGATCAGGCGGTCAGCGTATTCGGTCATGCGGGCAAGGGCGGGCGCGGTGCGTTCGTTCTCGCGCAGGATGCCACGCAATGACCCTGTTCCTCCGTCGTGACTGAGGTAGCGGCGAGCATGGCGCGAAATAATAATGTCCTGCAAGTCTTTCATGCGCAGCCCCTGCGAGAGCAGCATCTCCGGCGGGTTCACACTCTCCAAGCACAGCAGGCGATTCATGAGATGCGTTTCGGTATGCTCATAGGAGAGGAAGAAGGCGTACATATTGCTGGCACGCACGATGTTGCGCGCCATCTGAAGGGCCGTGATGGTCTTGCCAATGCCCTGTGCCCCGCCGAGCAGGATCAGCTCGCCCCGTTGCAGGCCGCCGCCGATGGCAGCATCCAGTGGGTCAAAACCGGTGGGGATGGGGATATAAGTGGAAAGATCGCCCCGCACTACGGCCTCGTTGGCCTCGTTCAGCACTTGGGCCAACGTGCGCGGTATGTGCGCCCCTCGCGTTCCGGTGGTGCCATCCTCCGGCCTCTGCGCATAACCCTCTGCCATACTCGCCTCTCTCAGGGAGGGAACCTCACCCTATTGCCGCAGCTCCTGCTGCTCACCGTATTTTAACAACAGGCTGTTGGCAGGACAATCCAGCTTCACTTGCCCCCGTCGCGCAGATACTCTGAGAGGTCCAGGGCAGCGTAGAGGCGCTGCCGAGCATCAGGAGGCAGATGGGCATGGCCGCTTATACGGTATAGCTTGATGGTGCGCGCCAGGGTGTCTACCACCACGCGACAATTTTCGCACTCAGTCATATGCTGCTCAATCTCGCGGCATAGTGACTCCTCAGCCTCGCCATCCAGATAGGCGGAAAGCTCCCGCAGCAGCAAGCGGCATATTTCATTATGGCTATGCGCGTGTTCGGTCATATCATTTGCTCTCTCTACCCGCCCACTCTGAGAAATATTCGGTCAAGCGTTCCCTGAGAAAAAGCCGCGCCCGGTGCAGCCGCGACTTGACAGCAGGGATGGTTAGCCCCAATACGTCAGCCACCTCGGCCGTGGAAAGCCCCTCAATGTCGCGCAGGACGAACACGGAGCGCAGGGCCTCTGGCAGCATCTGAATGGCGCGGTTCATGTATTCCAGCGCTTCATTGCTCAGCAGGTCGCTCTCCGGCAGGCAGCACCAATCGAAGAACTGGCGCGGTACATCCTCGCCATCATCCAATGTCAGGGGCTCGTCAATGGAGACTGTCTCGGGCTGCTTCTTGCGGCGCTGCATCATTGCGGCATTATAGGCGATGCGGTATAGCCAAGTACCCACGTTGCTGCGCCCCTCAAACTGGCCGATGTTGCGATAGGCACTGAGGAATGTTTCCTGCAACACGTCCTCCGCCTCCAGGGGGTCGCCTGTCAGTTTGAGCGCCAAGTTGTAGAGGCGGTCCGCATAGAGCTCCACAACCTGCGCAAAGGCAACCTTATCGCCCCGCTTGAGGGCTTCCACGTCAATTGTTTCTTCAGAAAGCGTCGGTTCTGTCATTTGTTAGATGCGTGCCCCTTGGCAGGGATGCAGGGTGATGTGATCGCCCATCATACGGATCAACGTAGAGATTCACGACAACGGCGGCATCCCCGCCTCACGGTTGAAGGTGCGCCACGCCGCCGCATAGAGTGGCCCCTGCTGCACCGAGCCACCTGCCTTCAGCACGCGCTCCGTCCAGCGCCGCTCGGCTTCGTCTGCTTCGGCAAAGCAGCGCGCTGCAAAAGCCGCTCGCTCATCTAATGGGGCCTCGCGGCAGGCCATTGCTCCCTCAATAAACTGCCGCTCCAGCGCATTGCGCTCCTCTGCATAAAGCGTCAGGCGCATCGCATAGTCACGCAGTGTGGCGCGGTGCAGTACCTCGTGCCGCCAGAACAAGCTTGCCTCGTCATAAGTACCGCTTGGTTGGGGGCCTGTGTTGGGCAGATCAGCGCCCAGCCACAGCGGCTTGAAGATGCTGGTGCATGGTGCAGAGGTCGCTGTGACGAAGTGCGTCTGCACGTCTGGCGCAAGATGCGAGACCATAGACCCCACAGCCTGATCGCCGCGGATTGGCCCCCAGCCAGCATGTTGGCAAATTTGCCGTCGGGCGATGCCGTAGGCGGGCGACCATGCGGGGCCAGCATCGGGGCCGTGATCGCGCAGCACGCTCATCACGGTCTCCACAGTGATGTGCCCCTTGTGCCCTACCAGCAGTTCGGTGGTGCGGCACTGACGCTGGCGGGCATAGCTAAAGGTGGTGTAGAGGAAATCCGAGTAGCAGCGGGCAAAGTGGAAATCATTGCGTCCCTTGCACCACCCGCGATCCACTGCATAGGCCACAAGGTCGTCTGAGGCCATATCCCATTCGCTGCCGATGGTGATGCCGTTGGAAATGGTGCGGATGTCCTTCACACGCTCGGCGGCCCACTGACGGCCTACCGTTTCCAGCACCCATGCCTCATTGGGATCGGCAATGATGAAGCTGTTGTGGTAGTACAGTTTGTGGCGGAAGCCGCAGTTGCCGCCCTGCCCGTACTGCTCTAGCAAGGAGGTGATCACCGTCAACGCCTCGTAGGCGGTGCGCGCCCGCTCCAATGCCAGGCGGATGAAATCCATCCCGATCAAACCGGGGCCTTTCTCGTAGGGCACTTTGGCGAAGATCGCTTCGTTACCGATGGTCACACCATGCTCGTTGGCGCCCATCTCCGCGCCCCAAATCCAGAACGGTTTGGCCAGTAGCACTTCGTAGGTCTCTTCCACCTGCGGAATCTCTATGTAGGTGCAGCGCACAGTGCTGCCCGGGGCGTGCCGTGCGTGTGGGATGCGCAGCAGATGGTGCGCCTCGTTGGGTTCACGATCGGAGTTCTTGCCGAAGATCGTTACGCCGTCGGCGGTGGCATCGCCGAGGACTACAACGGTGTCGCACATGCTTCCCACTCCCATTCAGCAGGGTGATCGTTGCACCCATTGTACGTCGGCTGATAGTTCATCACAAACACGCTGAAACCCATGCCGCTACTTGCCCCTCTTGCCAGATGACCTATAATCTGCCCATGTCGCCGGCGTACAGCGCCAGCGGGAATATGGGGTAGTATCGTGGCAGAAACGCATCCTTCAACAGAAGCGAAGCAAAGGCGCCCATTCTGGGCGTGGGCCTTGGTGCCTCAGAGGCGCCTGTTGTGGCTCAGCGGCGTGGTGTTGTTGCTGGTAATTACAGTGTGGGCGTGGTTCACGCCGCCGGGCCTGCTTGGTAAAGCTGATGCCATCGGCTATGCAGTGTGCCACCGCATCACGGTGCGCTCCTTCCTTTTCCCCGATGGGCGGCAGTTGCCGCTGTGCGCACGCTGCTCGGGAACGTTTCTGGGAGTGCTCATCGGGCTGTGGGGGCCTGGGATGCTGCTGGGGCGGCGGCGGGCAGCGAACTTCCCGCCTACAGCAATCCTCGCCGTTATGCTTGGTATGAGCCTACTGTGGGCTTTAGACGGCGCTAACTCGTTCCTGCACCTCCTTCCCGCCCCAAATATCCCCCGCCTCTACACGCCGACCAACTTCCTGCGCTTGCTGACGGGCATGCTGCATGGCATCACCATGGGGAGCTTGACCTTGCCTGTTGCCAATGCCACGCTGTGGGCCGATGCTACCAATCAGCGCACCCTTGATCGTTGGTGGCATCTGGGGCTGCTGTATGCCATCGGCGGGCTTCTGATAGCCATGATCCTGAGCGGAGCGGCGATCTTCCTTTACCCGCTGGCCGTCCTCAGTGCTGTGGGAGTGGTGGTGATCTTGGGGACGATCACCACGCTCATGTTGACCGCCGTAGTCGGGCGAGAGAATGCTGCCCACACGTTCTGGGATGCCCTGCCCTTTATTTTCAGTGGGCTGGCGCTGGCCTTTGTCCTCATCGGGGGTGTTGATGCCCTGCGCTATGCGATCTTCGGCACGTGGGGCGGGTTTGTCTTTCCCCGTTCATAGAAGTGGCTGCGCTCTGGGCAGCGAACTCTGCGTACAGGTATTGTAGGGAAGGTTTGCAGGGGGAATAAGCCATGCTGGAGATATTCTCTGCCTTTGGGCTTTCGGCAAGTGCCGGACTGAACGCTTACCTGCCGCTGTTGATCGTGGCCATCTGCGCTAAGATCGGTGTGTTCCATCTCAACGAGCCGTTTGACGTGATGACCAGCTGGTGGGTCATCGGCGTGCTGGCTGTGTTGCTGCTGATTGAGATCGTGGTGGATAAGATACCAGCGGCGGATACCGTTAACGACATTATCAACACGGTCATCCGTCCGGCGGCGGGAGCAATCCTCTTCGCTGCTAGCGCCAACATCATCACTGACCTCAGTCCAGTGCTCTCGGTGATATTGGGCATCCTTGTGGCGGGGGGCGTACACGCTGTCAAGGCCACCGCACGGCCAGCCGTGACCGTCTCCACGGCTGGTGTGGGTAATCCCATTGTGAGCACGGTTGAGGACATCCTTTCGGCCATCACGGCGCTGGTGTCGGTGCTGATCCCCTGGCTGGTGCTGCTTGTGGCCACCATCGGCATTGTGATGTTCCTACGCTGGCGCCTGCGTCGCTATCCCAGCATATCGTGAGAGCGCCCTTCGCTGCGCAAACTTCTGAGTGGAGCCGGGTAATATGCCAACCGATCCCCATCCCAACCCTGACTTCTCCTCCCGCAAATGGTGGGCTATGCTGGGCATTGGGCTGGGCGTGCTGATGTCCACACTGGACAGCAGCATCGTCAACATCTCTCTGCCAACGCTGGTTGAAGCGCTAAACACCACTTTTGCCACCATCCAGTGGGTGGCGCTGGGCTATCTACTGGTGATCACCTCGCTTATGCTCAGCGTTGCCCGACTGGGGGACATGCTGGGCAAGAAGAGGCTTTACAATATCGGCTTGGTGCTCTTCACGTTGGGGTCGCTGCTGTGTGGGCTTTCCCCTAGCGTAGGCTGGCTGATCGCCTTCCGCGCCCTGCAGGGTACTGGCGCAGTGATGATGACGGCGCTCGGCACGGCTATCATCACAGAGGTTTTCCCCCCTTCAGAGCGCGGGCGAGCGCTGGGCATCATGGGGGGCATTGTATCGGTTGGCATTGCCGTGGGGCCTTCGCTGGGGGGCATCATTATCGGCACGGTAGGCTGGCGGGCTGTCTTTTTGGTCAACGTGCCGCTGGGCTTGCTGGCAGCAGCGGTGGTGTTTCGCGTTGTTCCGCCGTTGCCCCCACGGGAGGCCGATCAGCGCTTTGACCCTCTAGGGGCGATCATCCTGCTCATCACGTTGGGGAGCTATGCTCTGGGCATGACGTTGGGCCAGCAGATCGGCTTTGGCGACCTGCGGGTAACGGCGTTGCTGATCGCTGCCGCCACAGGGTTGATCGCCTTTGTGATTGCTGAGCAGCGGGTTGCACAGCCCATGATTGAGCTGCGCCTATTCCGCAATGTGCTGTTCAGCGTCAACCTCCTTATGGGCTTTCTTGTCTTTATCGTCATCGGCGGTCAGTTCCTCATGCCCTTCTTCTTGGAGCTGGTGGAGGGGTATCCCTTGAGTCAAGTGGGCTTGCTGATGGCTGTCTTCCCAGTGGCGATGGGGTTGGTGGCGCCCGCCTCAGGTGCTCTTTCCGACCGCTTCGGCTCGCGGGTGATCAGCCTGATCGGCCTGCTGCTCATTGCGTTGGGTTGCATCTTGGTCGGTACGTTGCGGCCCGGCGTGGGAGCGCTGGGCTTTGCCCTGCGCATCGCTCCGTTGGGCATTGGTGTGGGAATGTTCAACTCACCCAACAACAGCGCCATCATGGGAGCGGTGCCACGTCAACGGCTGGGAGTGGCCTCTGGGCTGATTGCCCTCTCGCGCACGCTGGGGCAGACCTCCGGCATCCCGCTAGCAGGGGCGATCTTCTCCGCGCTGGTGATAGCCAAGGCCGGGTTACCTACTGGCACCGACGTAACCGTTGCACCACCAGAGGCACTGGTGGCGGGCCTGCGCGGCACGTTTCACATCGCAGCGGGGATTATTTCCCTTTCAACGGCACTAGCGGCTTTTGCTCTGTGGTTTGATCGGCGGCGACCGACCCAAAAGGAGGCTGCCGCTGGCTCACACGTGCCTGAAGTTCCGCCAGCGCTTTCAATACCTCCTCGCGCTCCTGATCGCTGATCGGCAGGGCCTCAAACTCTTCGCGGTCCAGCACGAGCATATTCCCGTCAGGGGCTACAAAGAGGTCAAGCGCCAGATCGTCGGCGCTCACCGTATCCTCGCCCAGCGCAGCTGGGCGAGTGAAGTTGCAGTACCACCCCTTGAGGCGGTCATCGGCTACATCATGCACCTCAAAGATGTTGTACCAGCGATCGCTGTAGAACTCCTCTACGAAACGGTCGCCGCGCCGAAAAGTGACATAGCCCAGCACAAGGTCCTCACGGCTAAAGCGCGCTTCCAGCCGCACGTGCGTGGGAGTGCGTTCCAACAAGGTGCCCTCATAGCGCCACACCTCTCTTCCGGTGTGGTCGTTTTTGATCACGGTGATGGGGCGAGGGGAAGACATCCCACCACACCCTCATGGATCGGCATCCTCCCGCTTGCCTGCATCTGCGACCAGCCTTCCTCCTCTTACCGTGGCGCCGATCACGATCCCCGCGCTGATGAGCACAAGGTTTTTGATGATGTACTGACCCTCCAACGTAGGCGCATAGGGGAGACGCGTGAAGGCTTCTTGGGGAAAGAAGAAGAGCGGTGTGATGGTCCCCAGCATCTGCAGCCATAGCAGGAAGAGAGTTGCCCGCAGGAAGATGCCGAAGATCAACCCCAGCCCGATCAGGCATTCCCAGACGGCCAGGATGAGAATTGCCACATGGTCCGGGAGTAATCCAAACGTCAGCATGCTGATGGTGCGTATTGCCAAGTCCTGCGCAGGGCTGAGGCCGGGAAAGAACTTCAGCACCCCGAACCAGAAAAAGACGATGCCCAAGCTGACGCGCAAGATGGGGATACCGTAGCGCGCCATCCATTCTGTCAGATGGGCGTCAATAAGGGTGAAGCGCTTGTATAAGCCTTCCATGCCTGAATCCTCCGCACTTCAGGGGGCGACTGCCACGGCGTCACTTCACTTCTTAGGCGATCCCCAGCCACCTTAGCACATCGGCCAGCGTGAGTGGCAAGAAGGCGTTGAGCAGCACCGCCAAGATGAATGTCCCACCGGCCAGCCGCGTGAAGCGGAACGCAATGGAAACAAACCACAACGGCCACACAGGGTAGTTCTCCGGTGGCTCGGCGGGCTTGGGCGTCTCGTAGAGCTTGAGCGTCTCAATCAACATGGGCACTGAGAGCAGCGTCAGCACCAGCCAGACGCTCAGTGAGCTGGTGGCGATTAGCACGAAGACCACCACGTAGAAGAGGATGAACAGCGCCTCGTTGAGCCGCAAAGCGGCTTTCTCACCGATAATCACCGGCAGGGTGCGGATGCCCCGAGGTTTATCCTGCGGCGCTTTGTCAATGTGCTTGCCGATCAGCACAGTGGTGACAAGCAGAGCATAAGGCAGCGAGGCAATAATCACCCACAGGGGCAGTTCGCCCGCTGTCACGTAGTACGTCCCGCCGATCATAAGTGGCCCCCATACCAGCAGCACGCCCAACTCGCCCAACCCGATGCGCTTGAGGCGTATCGGCGGCGCTGTATAGAAGAAGCTGATGAACAGCCCGGCCAACGCAAAGCCGATCACCAACGGGCCGCGCATGGCCGTCAGGTAGATCATGATGCCGAGGTCAATCAGGTTAAAGAGCAAGATGGCATTGCGCACCTGTGCTCTGGTAACCAGCCCAGAAAGGATAGGGTGCGGGGCATATTGTGCCCGTGCGTAGCCCTCCGAAGAGTCCAGGCCGACCGCCTCGTCAAAGTAGTCGTTGATGAGGTTGTTAGAGGCGTGGGCGATGGCCAGCCCCAGCACCACCAGGATAAAGTACAGCAGGTTGAAGTTGGGATGACGCGCTGCCAGCAGCCCGCCGATGATGCCAGAAGTGAGCGTCATGGAGAAGACGCAGGCGCGGGTGAGGATGAGCCACTTGGAGACAAAATCCATCACCCGGCCCTGCCTCAGGTTGCAGCTGAGAATCACCTCCTTCCAATTGGCCCACAGTTCGGCCAGCGTTAGCCGCTCTCGGCGCGCCTGCGCATCCGTTGATTGCATAGATGGATTCTCCTCGGATGAAGTTTCCCATTTGTGGCAAATGGCACAGACGGAGTATAGCGCACCGCCTGGGACGGGGCGAAGTTTTCTCGGGTTTACCATGCATAGGCTTCCGGCGCCGGTCCGCCTGGGCCGGGCCAGATTTCATCTAGCCGCTTGAGCGCCTCCTCGTCCAATCGGATTTCCAGTGCCCGCAGGCTGGCCTCCAGCTGCCCCAGTGTGCGCGGCCCGATGATCGGCGCTGTAACGGCCGGTTGGTGCAGCAACCACGCCAGTGCTACATCGGCGGGCTTCTCACCCAGCTCAGCACAGAACTGCTCGTAGCGGGCGATGCGCTCGCTGTGCTTCTCCAGCACCTCCTTGGCACGCCCTGTGCGCCGACGGTCGCCCTGTTCGCCCCTGCCGGCCAGAATGCCCCCTGCCAGTGGACTCCAGGGGATCAGTCCCAAATCGTAGGCTTGGCAGGCTGGGATCACTTCCAGCTCAATCATGCGATCGGCGAGGTTGTAGAGGCTCTGTTCGCTCACCAGCCCCATGAAGTGGCGCTGGGCAGCGGTGCACTGTGCCTGAGCGATGTGCCATCCCGCAAAGTTGCTGCTGCCGACGTAGATCACCTTGCCCTCACGCACCAGTTGCTCCATTGCCTGCCAGATTTCCTCCCAGGGCGTTTCACGGTCAATGTGGTGCATCTGGTAGAGGTCAATGTGATCGGTTTGCAGACGGCGCAGGCTATCCTCGCAGGCGCGGCGGATGTGGTAGGCCGAAAGCCCGCGTTCGTTGGGGCGATCGCCCATGCGGCCATAAACTTTGGTGGCAAGCACGATCTGTTCGCGGCGTCCACCGCCTTGCGCCAGCCAGCGCCCAATAATCTGCTCAGTGACCCCTCGGCCCAGCTCCCAGCCGTAGACGTTGGCCGTATCAAAGAAGTTGATGCCCAATTCCAGCGCGCGGTCCATGATAGCGAAGCTTTCGCGCTCGTCGGTCTTGGGGCCAAAGTTCATCGTCCCCAAACACAAGCGGCTGACTTTTAGGCCAGTGCGGCCCAGACGGGTGTACTCCATATGTCCGGTCCTCCTTCTGGGTATGACGCTATCTCTGTCCGCTGCTCAATGATGTCTTGTCCTCCCTATCCCGATAAGCGTAGTCTGGGACCTCTACGCCGGCAAAAGCCTCAAAAGTCAGGTCGGAAATGTCAAGCCCTAGCGCTCGCCGCACGTTCTCAAAGATGGCGGCGTAGCTCAGGGTGAGGCCGTCCTCCAGCCGCAGACTCAACTGCGCCGCGAGGTTGCGGATGGCCTGCGGCGGGCCTTCCAACTCCAGAAACCAGCCAAAAGGCATCTCATCCAGCGCAACCTCTACTTCCCCCCAGTGAAATATCTCACGTCGCTTCTCGTAGCGCCAGTAGGGGGTATAGCCCAGCATCGCCAGTGCCGCCAGCATGGCCTCCGCATCGTTGATGGCTACCTCCGCCTCGCGCCGCACGCTGAAAGCGGCATCGGTGCCTGCTTGCGGCATCTTGACCGTCAAGATGTGAGATTCTCCCTGCGCTGACCTTGTATGCCGCAGGCGGAGCACAATACCGCGCGCACTCAGACGGCGCTCCGCGTCGTCAAGGCGGATGTTCTGCTCTTCCTGCAAGCCCTGTGAGATGGCTCCTGCATGTTCCAGTGCGCTTCGCAGGGCTGCCACATTGCTCACCACAAACTTGATCTCTATTTCCTGCCGCTCAGGCATGGCTGTCCTTTCCGTGTGAGGATAGGGGTGCCTAAATTGTAGCACAGCCCCTCGCGGAGCTGTGCCTGTTTAAAAGGCGGGTGGTTCTTGCGCAAGTGGTGAGTAGGGCACGTCTAAAGGCGTTGGGGCCGGCTCGCCCACCGCGTGTGGCGGTCACGAGTCCTCATGGGGTTGACGCCCCCGTATAAGGCCGCTACAATTTTCAGTAAGCAATGCGCCCTTCGGCGTATCTTGAGCACAAACCGCATATCTGACCGGCGACGAACGGAAGTGATAAGCCATCGTTGCAGCGAGCCGGGGAGGGTGTAAGCCCGGCAAGGAAGCTCTTCCCGACAAGGAGAGCGCCGTGCCCCAACGAGCACAGGTGGCCCACCTCGTCCGGGAGCCTCGGCTGCGAAAGATAAGTAGTGGCCGACGTCTTGCGCACGTTACGCGCCAATGAGTGGGCAGGGAGGCCCCTTGCAAGGGCATCCTTGCCAATCAGGGTGGTACCGCGGAGATCGCTTCGCCCCTGGCCGAGAGGGTCAGGGGCGTTTCGCTATCTGCGGCAGGAGGTCACGATGGACACCGTGCGACAAAAGATCGAGCGAGGGATGCACTGCCTTCTCGCGCACCTCCCCTCTCCATAAGCTCGGTTTCTGCTAATACAACGATCTCGTGCAATGATGCGGGAGAAAGCAGGAGACAACATGGCTAAGACATACAATCCGCAGGAAATTGAAAAGCGCTGGCAACAGAAGTGGGAAGCGGATGGTCTGTACCGTTCCCGCGTGGATTACAGCAAACCCAAGCACTACGCGTTGACCATGCTGCCCTACCCATCCGGTGACCTGCACATCGGTCATTGGTACGCTATGGCTCCGTCCGATGCGCGGGCGCGCTATATGCGCATGCGCGGTTACAACGTGCTCTTCCCTATGGGTTTTGATGCCTTTGGCCTGCCTGCTGAGAACGCGGCCATTGAGCGTGGCATCCATCCTAAAACGTGGACCTACTCCAACATTGAGAACATGCGCCGCCAGCTCAAGAGCATGGGGGCCATGTTTGACTGGGAGCGTGAGGCTATCTCCAGCGACCCCGAATACTACCGTTGGACGCAGTGGTTCTTCCTGCAGTTCTACAAGCATGGCTTGGCCTATAAGAAACTGGCGCCAGTGGACTTCTGCCCCAAATGTAACACCACATTGGCCCGCGAGCAGGTAGTCGGTGAGGAGCGCGTCTGCGAGCGCTGCAAGACGCCCGTCATCAAGAAGAATCTGGAGCAGTGGTTCTTCAAGATCACTAACTACGCCGAGGAGCTACTGGACTTCAGCAAGATTGAGTGGCCGGAGCGTGTGGTCGTCATGCAGCGCAACTGGATCGGGCGCAGCGAGGGCGCACAGGTGGTCTTCCGCACCGAGCGCGGCGACGATCTGCCCGTTTTCACCACGCGGCCTGATACCCTGTGGGGCGCAACCTTTATGGTAATGGCCCCTGAGCATCCGCTGGTAGCGGAGCTCACTACTGCTGAGCACCGCGCCGAAGTGGAGGCCTACGTATTGCAGGCCGCACGCACCAGCGATATTGACCGCGAAGCTGCTGATCGGGAGAAAACGGGCGTTTTCACGGGAGCCTACGCCATCAATCCGGTCAATGGGGCGCGCATCCCTATCTGGGTGGCTGACTATGTGCTGATGACCTACGGCTCCGGTGCCATCATGGCCGTGCCTGCCCACGATAACCGCGACTACGCTTTCGCCCGCCGCTTTGGGTTGCCCATCCCCGGCGTGATCCAGCCCACGCCGCAGGGTCTACGACGTCATCTGGAGGCGCTAGGCCGCGATGTGAATGGGGTCTTGCACGCTGCTGAGCAGGCTGGTGCTTTACTGCTCTTTGATGCTCCCGATGGGGCAACCTTCCGCCCTGTGGAGCACCTGAGCGCAGGCGAACAGAGCTGCATCAGCGTGGCTATTGACTGGCTGCTGGAGTATCTGGACGCTGCTTACCCGGGTGCTGGCGTGATGGTTAACTCCGATCCGTTGAGCGGGACACTCATCACCGAGGAGAAGGGTCACGGGGATGCGGGCATTAGCCGCGTGATCGGTTGGCTGGAGGAGCGTGGCATCGGCCAGAAGATGGTCAGCTACCGTCTGCGCGACTGGCTGATCAGCCGTCAGCGCTACTGGGGCGCACCGATTCCCATCATCTATTGCCCTACGTGCGGCATCGTGCCTGTACCTGAAGAGGACTTGCCGGTGCTCCTGCCGGACGATGTGGACTTCCTGCCCACCGGCGAATCGCCGCTCAAGTTTCACGAGGGTTTCCGTCGCACTACCTGCCCGCAGTGTGGTGGCGAAGCCGAACGCGAGACGGATACGATGGACACCTTCATGTGCTCATCGTGGTACCAGTACCGCTACCTGAGTCCTAAGTGCGATACTTACCCCTTTGATCCGCAAGAGGCGGCCTACTGGCTGCCTGTTGACCAGTACACCGGCGGCATTGAACATGCCACCATGCACCTGCTATACACGCGCTTCTTCACCAAAGCCATGCGTGACTGCGGCATCTTTGCGCCCGTCAAGCCTGTCAACCCCGAGGCGCAAGCGGGGATGTTTGATGAGCCGATGACGCGCCTTTACAACCAGGGGATCATCCTCGGTGAAGACCGCGAGAAGATGAGCAAATCGCGCGGCAACGTGGTGGACCCCGATGACCTGGTGGCGCAGTACGGCGCTGATACTGTGCGGGCCTACCTGATGTTCGCTTTCAAATGGGATCAGGGTGGCCCTTGGGATAGCAAGGGCATCGTGGGCGTGGTGCGCTTCCTGAATGATGTGTGGACGCTGGTCACTGAGCCGCTGCCGCCTAGCGATGGTGCTCCCGCCGATGAGCGGGCGGTGCGGGCACTGCGCCGCAAAGTACACCAGACCATCCTGCGGGTGACGGAGGACATTGAGCAGTTCAGCTTTAACACTGCTCTCGCTGCGCTGATGGAGCTGAAGAACCTCATGCAGGACTATCGCCATACGCCCGTGGTACATACCGAAGCATGGGATGAGGCTGTGCGCACCCTGCTGCTCCTGATGGCGCCCTTTACCCCGCATATTGCTGAGGAGCTGTGGGCGCACATCGGTGGACCGTACAGCATCCATGAACAGCGCTGGCCGGAGGCCGATCCCGAAGTTGCTGCCGAGGAGGCCATTACGCTGGTGGTACAAGTCAATGGCAAGGTGCGCGACCGCATCACCGTTCCCGCCGACATAGACGAGGAATCGGCACGGGCGATGGCACTGGCCTCGCGGGCGGTGCAGAACTTCCTGAATGGTAAGGTCCCGCAGAAGGTGATCTACGTGCCGGGGAAGCTGATCAACATCGTTGCCTGAGCAGTAAGTCAGCCGAGGGCGGAAAGGGCACGGTTCTCCACAAGGGCCGTGCCCTTCTGGGAGTGGATAAGAAACTGGTTACAGGTAAAATAAGGGCATGAAAACATGTCCCCGTTGCCAAAGTACAGAGCGACAGGTGAAAGTCGGGCGCAACCCATCGGGCAGCCAGCGGTATCTATGTCGTGGGTGCGGGCGGAAGTACACG
>FWPU01000289.1_pt1 | contig 161073 bp, 125 predicted proteins | sample 2228361 | NCBI WGS metagenome assembly FWPU01 (sample SAMEA103939777, study PRJEB20133) | metagenome | reverse complement strand
ATTTATTATTGCTCTCATTTGCTGTCAGGAAATGTAAGCCCAGAATTGTTTTACCAGTTCCAGGTCCACCCGTAACAAGATAAGCTCTTCCGGGAATATAACCACCATTAAGAATCTCATCTAATGCTTCAATTCCTGAAGTTAGGCGAGCATTTTGTAAATTTGTTGACATTTGTACCTCCTTTACATATCTGGATGTGATATTTTTACCATTTCTAATCGATCTATTTTTTCTAGTTAAAAGTATTTATAATAGACGAATTTCGAACTAATACTCTTGTTAATTAGTTTTAAATTTATTAATACATTACTACTTCATACTGGGTTATTAATTAAACCACCGTAAGAAATTTATACTAATTTATTTTATAGTTTGGTGTATACATATATAAATGTATAACTTTTATGGAATTACTCATACTAAAGGAATTAACATTACCTGTAAATTTCCTAATACCAATATTTATACAGTTAAATGTTCTTGACCGAGGGAATTTTAGAAAAAAATAACTCATAGTTATTACCCTTATAATAGCAAAATAATCCAGGGGTTATACTTTTGCAAGTTTTGCATGTAAAAAGGGCTTTAGATATAACTATTCGTTTAGTTTTTTGGATTGATTTGTAAAGCAAAAAATTCTCAATTTGTTGAAAAAAATTAGTGTGGCCGCCAATAAAATTAGGATGCTTTATAAAAGAGAACAAAAATTTTTTTATGAAAATCACTTTATTTTATCCTTAATATTCAAAAACAATATAATCATTTACAAATAAATAGAAAAAGCAAATTACCGTATCAAAAATTTTACTTACAAAATACCTGTTTTTTTATTATTTTTTTATAAATACCTTATTAATTAACAAGTAGATATTTCTAAACTTTATCTGAAGAGATTGCTTCTACATCATCAATTGTTTTGGGTATTGGTTTTCCTAAAATTTTGCATCCATAATTTGTTACAAGCAAATTGTCTTCAATTCTAATTCCACCAAAACTTTTATATGCTTCTAATTTTTGATAGTCTATAAAATCAATAAATTTTTTTTCTGCCTTCCATTTTTCTATAAGTTGTGGAATGAAATAAATTCCTGGTTCTACAGTGATAACAATACCTGGTACAAGAGCTTTTGCATATCGAAGTGATTTAAGACCGAATTGAGAACTACGTTTAAATTTTTTATCATATCCAAAATTACTTTCACCAAAATTTTCAAGGTCATGAACATCAAGACCAAGCAGATGACCAAGCCCATGTGGAAAGAATAAAGCATGTGCTCCCTGTTTTACTGCTTCTTTAATATCTCCTTTCATTAATCCAAGCGCTTTTAATCCCTCAGCTATTACATTAGATGCTATAAGGTGAACATCGCGGTAACTTATTCCAGGTTTTATATATTTTATAGCTGATAATTGAGCAAGTAAGACAATTTCATAAATTTCTTTTTGCATTTGTGTAAACTTACCACTTACTGGAAAAGTTCTTGTAATATCACTTGCGTAATGAAGCAAACTTTCTGCTCCACAATCGCAAACAACGATATCTCCATTTTTTAATTTATTATTGTAATAATGATTGTGCAGTGTTTCCCCATGCTTCGAAAAAATTGGTGGGAATGATATTCCATTTCCCATTGAGAGAGCGATTCCTTCAATAAAACCTGCAATTTCTCTTTCTATCATTCCCTGTTTAGTAAACATCATTGCAGATACATGCATTTCATAAGCAATTGAAATAGCTTTTTCAATCTCATCAATCTCCTCTTTTGATTTAACAGCTCTTTGTTCAGCCACGGCATAAATTAATTCTTTTGATGCATAATCATTTATTCTATCGGCATTAATTCCAATCAATTGTTGTAATTTAATCATATTGCCATGGCGATATTGAGGGATAAAGTGAATTTTTCTTCCTTTAGTTATAGCATTTTTTAATGTAGTTTCTAATTCGTTCAGATTAAATGTTCGATTAATCCCACATTTTTGCGCTTTTTGTTTTACTGTCTTTTGCTCTCCCATCCAAACAATTTCATCTATGGTTAAATCATTACCAAAAATGATTTCCTTATCTTCATCAATGTCAATAATTGCAGCAAGATTTGGTTGATCAATTCCAAAGTAATAAAGAAATGTGCTATCCTGTCTGAACTTGTAAGTATTATCTGTATAATTCATTGGTGATTCGTCGTTCCCTAAAAATAGAATCAACCCTCCTTTAATTTTTCTTTTTAGTATTTCTCTTCGTTGTTTATAAATCTTTGTTGAAAACATTTTTTCCTCTGGTATTTGTTTCTAAATATTTATAGCAAAATAAAAAGTTTTAATTATTAACAAAAAATTATTTATAAATAATCCTAATAAATTTTATAACACTTTGGCACTCAATAAATTTTTTACCTATTATTAAAAACAAAATAACTCTATTTTTTAGATGAGCAACAAAACAAAATCCTTATTATTTGCAATCTCATCAATAATTTTATGGTCAACCTCTGCAACAGCTTTTAAACTCACCTTAAAAGGATTAAGCGTTTCACATTTGCTTTTAATATCTTCGATTACAAGTACAATTATATTTTATACTTTCATGCTTTCACAATCAAAAAAAAATATTTTTCTGACATTAAAAGAAAAAGACTTAAAAAACAATTTAGCTCTGGGTATAATCAATCCTTTTCTTTACTATTTAATATTATTCAAAGCCTATTCTATTTTACCTGCACAGGAAGCGCTACCGTTAAATTATACATGGCCAATAGTTATTTCGATTTTTTCTGTTATTTTTCTTAAAAATAAAATTTCACTCAGAACTATTCTAGGGTTAATGATTGCTTTTTCCGGTGTAATTACGATCGCTACAAGAGGAAATATATTCAGCCTTCATTTTCATAACCTTTTTGGTGTTACACTTGCAGTTGGCAGTTCTGTTATTTGGGGATTATTCTGGATTTTAAATTTATTAGATACAAGAGAACCTTCAGAAAAATTATTTGGTTCGTTTTTATTCGGAACAATTTTGATAGCATTTTATGTCTTTCTTTATGATAAAGACATCAATTTTAATTTCAAATATCTTTTGGGAGCAGTTTACATAGGTACCTTCGAAATGGGTATAACATTCTTTTTATGGTTAAGAGCTTTATCATTAAGCGAGAATAAATCTCATACTGCTACTCTTGCTTATCTATCTCCATTTATATCTTTAATCTTTATTTCAATTGTGCTTGGAGAAAAATTATTTTTTTCATCAATTCTTGGATTGGTTCTAATTGTTGGTGGGATAATTATTCAACAAGTTAAGAATGAATAAAAATTCTATTTTACACTTAAAAATATATTTAAATTACCCTTTGTTTTTTTCTACTTTTTCTATATTTTCTTCGTTACCAAACAAAATTAATATATCATCTCTGTTAACAATATAATCAGAAGAAGGGAAATAAATATCGTTGTTTCTTTTCACCATTATAACTTCAAGGTTATATTTTTTTCTAATCTCGAGCTGCGATAAAGTTTTACCTACAAAACTTTGTGGTACATTAAATTCGGCAATTGAATACCCTTCAAAAATTTTTATCTTCTTTGACTTTTGAAGTTTAATAAGATTATGAGAAAGTTGTTCAAGCAATTCTGATTTTAATTTTTCTTTATTATATGCAGAAATTACATCGCTTTTACTTATTGTTCCAAGTATTTTATTATCACTTGAAGAAACTACAGGAAACTCATCCTGTTCTAAAGTTTCAAATAATTTCATTACATTACCTAATTTTTCATCTTCTTTAATAACAATGATTTTGTCTGTTGCTACATCTTTTGCCACGAGCATACTTTTAACGTTTTCATATTCAGTGATGAGTGTTCTTAAATCCGAGACAGAAATAGAACCTACAATTTTTCCTGTTTCATCTATTAAATAAAAAGTGTTTCGTTTACTTTCTACAAACTCTCTGATTAAATTAGTAATGGGTGTGTTTTCTCTAATTGTTGATATCTCATTTTTCATTACATGTTTTATAGGGAGAGAATCAATATTAATTTCTCTTTTTGTTGAAACACGATAACCCTGCTGTTCGAGGTATCTTTCATGAATTGATTTTTTTAGTGTAAATTGAACGATCATCGTACTTGTTACAACAGAAAGCATCAATGGAAGAATAAACGAATAATCTTTTGTCATTTCGAATATTAAAAGGATAGCTGAGATCGGGATAAAGTTAATACCTCCCAGTACTGCACCCATTCCAACAAGAACAAATGGAGTAATATCAAAAATGCTACCAGAAATATAGTTCAAACAAAAGCCATACAAATAACCCAGGGCAGCACCAATAAATAATGAGGGGGCAAAGATACCACCAAATCCACCTGAATTGAGCACCAGTGGTACAAGCATAAATTTTAAAATCAAAAGAACTGCCACAATTTGCCACGAGAGAGTATTTGAGAGAATTTGATTTATCCCATCATAACCTATCCCAAATATATATTTATAAAAATACCCGCTTATACCAACAAGCAATCCAACAAATATCATCAATAAAAATTTTGGAATTTTCCTTATGAAATAAGTTTTAAAAAATTTATTCAACATATCCGAGTAAGTAACAAATGCAATTGAAATAATACCTGCTAAAATTCCAAGTAATGCATAATGATAAAGTTGTAAATAATTCCCAATTGTTGGGCTTTGAAAAACAAAAACAGATTTATTACCCAAAAATGTTCTTGATACGGCACTTGCAGTAACCGAAGAGATAATTAAGATTGGAAAACTTGTTGTAGAAAATTCATTTAATAGTACAATCTCAAATGCAAAAAATATTCCTCCCATAGGAGCATTGAATATAGCTGAAATTGCAGCACCTGCCCCTGCTGCAGTTAAAACACTTCTCCTGGTTTCGGAAACTTTTAACAAAAAAGATAATTTATTTGCAATACCTCCACCAAGACGCGCTGCTGGGCCTTCGGGTCCAACTGTATTTCCTGAACCTATGCTTATTACAGAAGCAATAAAATTATAGAGTGTAGATCTTAGCGGTATTCTACTACCTTTAAATGCTACAGATTTAATAACTTCTGTAACTCCTCGATCTTTTGCATATTCAGGGGCGAGCAAAATCATTATACTTTGAATTAGCATACCAAAAGCAGGAAGGAAAATTATAATTGCAGACCCTAAATAAGAAAGTTTCTTTGCTGGTTGTGTAAAAAATATTTCATTAAAAAATTCAATGGAATTATGGAACAATACTGCTGCAAATCCTACAATCAACCCAATTATAATTGAATAAATAATATTAAACGTAAAATCCTGTCTTATTGGGTACAAAAAGACCTTTGTTGTTTTATCATTAATAGTCAACTTTATACATTCATTTATTTTTTCTTATAATAACGACAGTAGCATCATCATCCCAATCTTTTCCTCCACCATAAACGTATAAAACATCAAAAATAATATCCAATAGACGGTCTGGTGGTTTATCAAAATGTTCCTGTATGATTTTTTTTAGTCCGTTTATATCAAAATCATTCTTATTTCCATTTTTTCTTTCTGTAATACCATCGCTAAAGAGTACGAGTAAACTTCCTGGTTTCATATAAGCATGACCGCGCTGTATATTAATTTCTGGTAAAGCGCCAAAAATTAAACCTGTTGAATCGAGTTCAATAAATTCTTTTCCGTCACACAATAACGGGGCAGGATGGCCTGCATTTACATATAAAATATTTCCATTTTTTTCTATTTCAGCATAAAATAAAGAAACAAAACTTGTGGAATATACACTTCGATAGATAACGTTGTTTAATTTCTTGAATGTATAAACCATCTTAAGGTGCTTTTCTAGTCCCATTCTTAATCCTGTTACAACATCTCGAGCCAATAGAGCTGCTGGTAATCCATGACCACTGGCATCGCCTATGCATACTCCAAATACATCATTATCAAAATTATAATAATCGTATAGATCTCCTCCAACCATTTCTGCTGGAACAGATCTTCCTGCAATTGTTAACCAATCAATCTCTGGCGGAGTCAATGGTAGCAAGCTTTGTTGAATTTGTGCTGCTTGTTCCATTTCGCTTTTAACTGCCTCCGAAGTCAATCTGTATGATAATACAGTTCTAACTGCATTTAAACATAATTCTATTTCTTCGCGTATCCAACCACTCATTAAATCAAAAATAAAAATCCACCTCTGGTCCTTACTTACTACCGTTATTGCTGCAGGTATTCTGTACTCCCCACCTCTTGTAATAGTATTGTCTATTGTTAATTCAGGATTATCAAATATGTAGGTTTTCGATTTAAGTAATACCTGAACTGCTTTAGCATCAGAAGGAATTTTCTCGATAGTATTATTTTTATTAGGAGAAATTAAAACAAATTCGTTTTCTCTCTCTTCGTATATTCTTCCATTACCTATATGCAAATCGGAACCAAAAGTTTTTTCTAACTCTTCTACTATGGTGAATAAAAAATCTTTTCCTGATTTTTCCAGTCCTATTGTTGCAAGTAAAGAATCCAGTTTTCTGTGAAAGATTTTTGGGTCAAGCATTTTTCACATTATTATTTATTTATTAAACAAATTTACAATAAAAAACTTATTTTAATCACTAATTAAATTAAAATGAATATATTAATTTTTATTAAATATTTTTTCCATAATTGATTCAGTCCCTAATAAATTTTAGTTTTGCAGGAATTTTAATTAAAATTGATGAGAAAAAATGGAAACACATAGTATTTCAATTCCTTTATTAAGCTTATTGCCTTTTGTGCTAATGTTGCTTTCTATAGCAATCTTTCCTCTTTTCTGGAATCATTTCTGGGAAAAAAATTCAAACAAATTAATTATCGCAATTATTCTTAGTATACCCGCAGCAATTTATCTTTTATCTGCGAACTTAGGTGATCACTTATACGAAACCATGGTTTTTGACTATGTTCCTTTTTTAATTCTTCTTGGTTCTTTATTTACAATAACAGGCGGCATTTACTTATCTGGAGATATTCAGGCAAATCCTTCTGTTAACACATTGTTTTTAGGAATTGGTGCTGTGCTTGCATCTTTTATGGGTACTACTGGAGCAGCAATGCTTTTAATTCGTCCTGTAATTCAAACTAATAAGGAAAGACAATTCAAGATTCACACAATTTTATTCTTTATTGGTATCGTTGCAAATTGTGGTGGATTGCTGACTCCCTTAGGGGACCCACCTCTTTTTATGATGTATTTAAGAGGTGCGCCATTTACATGGTTTCTAAAATTATTTCCCGAATGGTTTATTACTAATTCTATCCTTCTTTTAATCTATTATTTTATTGATTCATATTATTATAGGAAAGAGCCTATTTCTTCATTAAAAAGAGATATGACAAATATTAGTCCAATCAAACTTGAGGGAAAGCTTAATTTCCTTTTGCTTGTGGGTGTTGTTCTATCTGTAGCATTTCTTAATGAACAATACTTACACTTTATCGAAAAAAATGAATACTATAAATTTATTCGGGAAGGAGCCATAATTTCTATGGCAATTTTGTCCCTGTTATTCACTCCCAAACTTTTAAGACAGTCAAACAATTTTACTTGGGAACCTATAAAAGAAGTTGCTTATCTTTTCTTTGGCATTTTTATAACTATGGTACCATGCCTGCTGTATCTTAAAACAAATACTCATTATTTAGGTGTAACTTTACCACATCAATTTTATTATTATACTGGATTGTTAAGTAGTTTTCTTGATAATACACCTACGGCCGTTACCTTTCATTCATTAGCTTTAGGCTTAGGGATAAACGCTGGAAATATTGTTGCGGGTATACCAGAGGAATTATTAAAAGCAATTTCTACATCTGCTGTTTTCTTTGGTAGTATGACTTATATAGGTAATGGTCCAAATTTCATGATTAAAGCTGTTGCAGAAGAAAGTAATATTAAAATGCCAAGCTTTTTTGCTTATATGTATAAATTCTCATTAATTGTTCTTTTGCCTATTTTTATAATAATTCAATTACTTTTCATTTAACCATAAGTGTGAAGAGACTACAACTTTAAGTCGATATTCATTTGGTTGTAGTCTCTTTTTATTAATGGTAAAAAAACAGCCAAACAAAAAGTAATAATTCCAAGCGTAAAAAAAATTTCCCCCACCAAATAATCATAATTTATTATCCCTACTTCATTCAAAATATAGTTCCAATCATGATAAACCTTTTTGCCTCCCAATAATGGCAATTTCATTGCTCTTGCATCAGATGCATACACGCTTATATTAAGAAAATTTTCCCCTAACCATACTAAAAATATCTGAGCGACAAATATTTTTTTAATTTTTAGATAATAAAAAATAAACATCGTAGGGATTGCTAATTGCATTATTGTTCCACCAAGAGTATAAATAAACTTCCCAAATATTCTAAATATTCCGTGCCCTCCTTCATGAAATAATAAATTCAGATAGTCGATAAAAAGAAATTCACCCTTGTTATTTATAAGGAATATTACTATTGGAAGCAATATTAATGATCCGATCCACTTTTTGATATTCATTTTAGTTTTCGAACATTTTTCTAAGTTGATTTAAATCTTTAGTAATCCCCAAACACACAATCAATTTTATTCTTGCTTTCTGACCATTTAAGTAATCTGCAAAAATTACTCCAATTTGTTTCAACCATTTACCTGCTCCTTCATAACCATAGATATCGAGCGTTTCTCCTGCAGGGCATCTTGAAACAAGAACAACTGGAATATTTTTTTCCACTACATACTTAATTCCTTCATAAGCTTTTGGTGGAACATTTCCAACGCCCATTGCCTCTATTACAAGACCTTCTGCTCCTGAATCTGCAGAAAGTTTAAAAAACTTTTCATCCATTCCTGCATAAACCTTTATTAAATCCACTTTGGGATTAATAATTTCTGTTTCAAACTTTTCTTGTTTTCTCGGTTTTCTATTAAAAAAAACTTTTCCTCGGTCAACAAAACCGAGAGCACCAAAATCAAGACTTCTAAATGTTTCAATATTTTCTGTATGTGTTTTTGTTACTTCGCTTGCTGCATTAATTTCTCCATTAAGACAAACTAAAACCCCTAATCCCTTGCTGTTTGTATTATCAATCATATGAATGGCATCAACTAAATTCTTTGGTCCATCCCAATCTGGTTCTGAACTGGTTTTCATCGCTCCAATAACAACTATTGGTTTTTCTGTCTTTACAACCAGATCAAGAAAGTATGCAGTTTCTTCCAATGTATCTGTACCATGTGTAACAATTATTCCATCTATATTTTCGTCGTTTATAAATTTTTTAATTTGCTTTGATAACTCCAGCATTAATTGTGGGGTCATATGAGGACCTGGATATTTACCAAATTCATAGATAAAAATATTCGCATGTTCCTTTGCTTCTGGTATTAGTTCGATTAATTCTCTACCATTAAAGTTAGGGACAGCTGCTTTAGTTTTATCATCAATTTTCATTGAGAATGTACCACCAGTAAAAACTATAATTATATTTTTCATCTTTTTCATTTTTTTTAAAATTAATCTACACAAATAAATTTTCAATTAATAATTATTTCTTTTTGTTATAAAAAGGAATTTTTTTTAATTGTAAAATTTAATTTGCTCTTGTTGTTTCCTTCTTATATTTTCACATGGGTTTACGACCACCCAAAACGTGTTGATAACTTGTTAATAACTTAGTTCTGTGAAACGTTTCACAGAAACGAAAAATTTTTTTTGCTCTTTTTACTAATCTTTTTCTGTTCGTTATTCGTTGATTTTTATCGTAACTGTTTAATATATAATAAGTTACGGTTATTATTTAATGTTAATAATTTATTGATAATTCTATTTACAAAAAATGTTTTCCTTAAAATTTTTTTATTTTTTTAGTTTTTTAAAAATTTAATTTGTGGATAACTATGGAAATTAATCAAAAAGTAGAAATCTCAAAAGACGCAAATATTATCTGGAAAGAATGCTTAAATATCATTAAAAATAATGTCCCCTTCATCACATATAATACTTGGTTTTTACCAATTAAACCTTATGAAATAGAAAATAACACATTAAAAATTTTTGTTCCTAACAACTTTTTTATTGAATGGATTGAGGAACATTATAATACATTAATTAACAAGACTATTTGTCAGGTATTAGGGGAAGATGGAAAATTAGTTTACGTCGTTTTAGAAGAAAAAGAAGAACCACAGGAAACAGATAATCAAAACAAAGCAGAAAAAGACAACTCTCCTTCTCCTGCCACTACACAAAGACAATATGAGACATTTTTAAATTCACGATATACTTTTGAAAACTTTATTAAAGGGGAAGGAAATCAACTTGCTCGTGCTGCTGCTTATGCTATTGCTGAAAATCCCGGACAAACTTCTTTTAATCCTCTTTTTATTTATGGTGGTGTTGGCCTTGGCAAAACACATCTTATGCATGCAATAGGAAATAAAATACTCGAAGAAACTCCAGAAAAAAGAGTAATTTATATTTCTTCTGATGCTTTTACTGTAGAATTTGTTGAATCCATTCAGAGTGATAAAGTTAACGAGTTCTCAAGCTTTTATAAAAGCATGGACGTTTTAATAATCGACGATATTCAATTTCTTGTTGGTAAAGAGAAAACACTTGATTTGTTTTTCCAAATATTTAACACTTTGCATCAGAGTGGAAAACAGATAGTTCTTTCGAGTGATAAAGCACCAAAAGATCTAAAAGGACTCAACGAAAGACTTATTTCCCGTTTCTCCTGGGGCCTTACGGTAGACATACAACCACCAGACTTTGAAACTCGCGTGGCAATATTAAAGAACAAAAGTGAAAACTACGGAATACATTTATCAAACGAAATTCTTGAATATATTGCTTATAATGTAACTTCAAACATAAGAGAATTAGAAGGTTGCTTAATTAAACTTCTTGCTACTTCTTCACTTAACTCAAAAGAAATTGATTTTGACCTGGTCAAAAAAGTAGTAAAAGAAGTTTCTACAAACAAGCAGGTCAGCATTTCAATTGATTTTATTACAAAAATTGTTTGCGAATTCTTTAAAGTTGATGAAAATAAAGTAAGAGAAAAAAACAGAAGAAAAGAAGTTGTTCTTGCTCGTCAAATAGCTATGTATTTATCAAAGATATTAACCAAGTCTTCTTTAAAAACTATCGGTTTACATTTTGGCGGTAGAGACCACTCTACAGTAATTCATGCATACAGTAGTATTGAAGAACTTATTTCAACTGATACTAAGATTAAGGATATTGTGGAAGAGTTGAAAACAAAAATAGAAATGTCTTCTTCTTAATGTTTATAACATGTTATTTTTCTGTTAATTTTTTGTGTTTAATTTTTCCCTTTCATTTATCTATTTTTTATTAACAATTAATTAACAAAAACTTTGTATAAAAAACTTTGTTTCTATTAATTTTTTTTTCATTTATAAAATTATTAACATCTCAACTTTTTAATTATTATTTATATCTTGGAATATATTAACATAATAATACTAATTATTTAGTTAGCTGGTAAATACAAGGAAATATAAATTGAAACTATAAGCTATTTTTGATATTTTGCATTATAAATTGGAGATAAAATATGGAATTTAAAATTAATAGTAAGGAACTGGAAAAGCATTTGAGTAAGATTATACCTGCAATTCCCTCAAGAACACCGATGAGAATTTTGGAGAATTTTTTGTTTGAGATAAAAGACGGTTTATTAACTATTTATGCAACAGATCTTGAAATTTCATTAAAAACTTTTGTTAATGTGGTTTCTGATGACAATTTAAAAATAGTTGTACCGGCAAGAATGCTTTATGATATGGTTAAATTATTTCCAGATACAACAATAATCTTTCAAAATCAAGCAAATAAAAAATTAAACTTAATTACAGAAACAGGTAAATATTCATTAAGTTATTTAGATCCAGAAGATTACCCGGAGATTCCAACGTTAAATGGTGAAAAAACAGAAGACATAGTAGAAATAACAATTAATGGTGAGGAACTAAGAAATGCAATAGAAAGAACAGCTTTTGCTATGAGTAGAGAAGAAATAAGACCAGCACTTTTAGGAACACTTTTCGACTTATCAGAAGAAGGATTAAGATTTGTCACAACTGATGGTCATCGTTTGGTAAATTTGTTACTCAGGAATGTAAAAACGGATGAAACAAAAAAATACGTGGTCCCGGAAAGAGCAGTAAATGTTTTAACAAAAATACTTGATGATAAAGATGTTAAAATTTATTTAACACAAACATACGCATCCTTTAGATTAAGTGACATAGAATTAATTTCAAGATTAATATCGCATAAGTACCCGGATTATAATAGTGTAATTCCATTAGAAAATGAATTTATATTAAAGGTTAATACAAAGAAATTGTATGACTCAATAAAAAGAATGATGCTATTTACAACTACTAATACAAGGAAAGTAAAATTTTCAATTAGTAATGAAAATATCGAATTATCTGCGGAAGATATTGATTTGGGAGCAGCAGCAGAAGAAAAAATAGAATGCGAATACGCAGGAGAACCGATGGAAATAGGCTTTAATTCTCAGTATATGAGCGACATATTGAATCATTTAACAGATAATGAAAAAATAATTTTTAAATTACATTCTCCTACAAAGGCAGTTATAATAGAGCCGGCAGAAAAGAAAGAGAACATAGAGTTAATGATGTTGCTTATGCCGGTAAGAATAAACGCATAAGATGGTTATTAAAAAATTAGAATTAAAAAACTTCAGACTTCATAAGGAAAAAAGTATTGAGTTCTCTGATAAATTAAATCTTATTATTGGAGGAAACGGGCAGGGAAAAACTACAATACTGGAAGCTATATATTACTTGTGTACTACAAAAAATATACATCATTCTCAGGAAAATGAAGTGGTTTCATATGAAGAAAGTTTCTTTGATGTTTGTGGAAGGTTTTTAGATTTAACGGAAGAGACAGTAAGACTATTTTATGAATTACAGAAGAATAAAAAAATATTTTTTCTAAACGATAAACAGATAAATACTGCAACAGAAATTATAGGAAAATTCCCTGTAGTATCTCTAACACAAAAAGACCATGCCATAACACAAGGACCACCTTCAGAAAGAAGAAAGTTTGTGGATTCTATAATTTCACAAACAAATCAAACATATTTAAAAAATCTCTTAGAATATTCAAAGATACTAAAACAAAGAGCTATAATTTTGAGTCAAATAAAAGAAAATAGAAATATTAACCTTTACAGCCAGCTGGAAGCATGGACAGAAGCATTAATTACAAGAGGAGTAGAAATAATAAAACAAAGACAGAATTTCATCAAGGATTTTGACTATTATCTTAAAAAAACATTTCACCAGATAATGGACGAAGAGGAACCAGAAATAATATATTGCACAACCTTTAATAGTGATAACGATATTGTATTATTGTATAGAAAAGAGTTGGAAAGAATAAAAGAAGAAGAAATAAAAAAAGGAGTTAACCTTTTAGGTCCTCATAGGGACGACTTTATCTTTTATTTCAATGGTAAAGAACTAAAAAAATATGGTTCTCAAGGACAGCATAAAACATATCTTATTGCTTTAAGATTCGCTCAATTTTTCTTTATTAAAGAAAAAATTGCCAGAACACCAATATTTCTGATGGACGATATCTTTGGTGAGCTAGATAAAAAAAGAGCAGAAAAAATCAGTAGATATATGCCTGAAGTAGGACAAGCTTTTATTACTATGACAGATCTTACAAAAAGAGAGGAATTAGGTAATTTAAAAAATTCTTTATCAATTAAAATAGAAAATGGCAAAGTGTCAATCATTAATTAGCTTTAAAAGTCTCTGTGTTGTTATACAGAAAGAAAAAGAATTTGAAAAGATAAGAGAAATCGCTGAATATTATAATATTGTGGAAGAATTCCATAAAATCTTTCCAGAACTTAAAGAAATAGCAAAACCTAAAAAGGTGGATAAACAAACACTCTACCTTATGGTTGTAAATTCCGTATGGAAAAATGAGTTAAATTTCCATAAGAAAATATTAATAGAAAAAATTAATAAATACTTTAGTAAAGAAGTGATTAAGACTATTAAATTTTTATAAGGGTAAGTAAAAATGACAAAAGAAAAACAAACAGCTACAGCAGAATATACTGCGAAAAGTATTAATGTTTTAAAAGGCCTCGAAGCAGTAAGAAAAAGACCGGCTATGTATATAGGTGATGTAGGCCCGCGAGGACTACATCACTTAATTAATGAAGTGGTTGATAATAGCATTGATGAAGCTTTAGCAGGATTTAACGATAGAGTAATAGTTACTATACACAAAGATCAAAGCGTAACAGTAGAAGATAGAGGCAGGGGGATTCCTGTAGATATTCATCCAGAAGAAAAGAAATCTGCCCTCGAGGTCGTAATGACTGTGCTACATGCGGGAGGAAAATTTGATAAAACTTCCTATAAAGTATCTGGTGGATTGCATGGTGTTGGTGTTTCTGTTGTTAATGCATTGTCAGAATGGCTTAAAGTAGAAGTTAGAAGAGAAGGAAAAATTTATTTTCAAGAATATCAACGTGGAGTACCAAAGGGTCCTGTAAAACAAATAGGAACTTATAAAGGAGAACAAACAGGAACAAAAATTACCTTTAAGCCAGATAAAGAAATCTTTAAGACAGTCAAATTCAATTTTGATACAGTTGCAGAAAGGATGCGCGAGCTCGCTTATTTAAATAAAGATGTTACAATGATACTAAGGGACGAGGCAGAAGGTATTGAAGAAACATACCGGTTTAAAGGAGGATTGGTTGATTTTGTTAAATATCTTGATGAACAAAGAGGACCACATCATAAACCGATTTATATAGAAGGAGAAAAGGATGGAACACCTGTCGAAGTAGCTTTTGAATATAATGATTCATATTCAGAAAATGTTCATACTTATGTAAATAATATTAACACTATAGAAGGAGGAACACACTTAATCGGTTTTAGAACTGCATTAACAAGAACATTTAATAACTATGCTTATAAAAATGGATTGATTAAAGAAAATAGTAAGATAACATTAACAGGTGAGGATTTTAAGGAAGGCTTAACTGCGGTTATTTCTGTTAAGGTAATGGAACCACAATTTGAAGGACAAACAAAAACAAAACTTGGTAATAGCGAAGTAAAATCGATAGTAGAAACAATAGTAGGAGAAAAACTTTCTGAATATCTTGAAGAAAATCCCTCAGTAGCAAGAAAAATTATTGAGAAATGTCTACGTGCTGCCGAAGCAAGAGAAGCTGCCAGAAAAGCACGAGAACTTGTAAGAAGAAAAAATGCTCTTGACTCACTACATCTACCTGGCAAATTGGCAGATTGCTCAATAAACGATCCGGAATTGTGCGAAATTTATATTGTGGAGGGTGATTCTGCAGGTGGTTCGGCAAAACAGGGAAGAGATAGAAGGTTTCAGGCAATTCTTCCTATAAAAGGAAAAATTATTAATGTGGAAAAAGCAAAGATTAATAAGATACTCGAAAATCAGGAAATTCAGGCTATTATTTCTGCTATTGGTGCCGGTATCGGTGAAGATTTCGATCCATCAAAAGCAAGATATGGAAAAATCATTTTGATGACAGATGCAGATGTTGATGGAAGTCATATTCGCACTCTTTTACTAACTTTCTTTTACCGCCATATGAAAGAATTAATTACTCAGGGAAGAATTTATATTGCTCAGCCACCACTCTATAGAATTAAAAAAGGGAAAGAAGAATATTACGCTTATGACGACGAAGAAAGAGATAAAATTCTGAAACGACTTAAAGCAGATGGAAAAGTTAAAAAAGAAAATCTGGAAGTTCTTGCAGGCGAAGAAAGCAATGAAGAAACATCATCTAAAAACATCGTCATTTCACGTTACAAAGGTCTTGGAGAAATGAATCCGGAACAATTATGGCAAACAACAATGAATCCTGAAATAAGAACAATTCTACAGGTTAATCTTGAAAGCGCAGCAGCTGCAGATAAAATATTCGAAACATTAATGGGCGACGATGTGGAACCAAGAAGAGAATTTATAGAAAAACATGCTAAATACGCTAATCTTGATATATAATTTTTTATCTTAATTTAAATGAACATAAAACCAACATATGATAAACTGGTCACAGAGTTTGCAAGAAAAGACTTTACCGTTCTGAATGAAAATTTAACAGTAGAAGAAGCACTAAGAAAAATTAGAAATGAAGGAATTGGAGAAAGAATTGTTTATTTCTATGCTGTTGATGATGAAGAAAAACTAGTTGGAGTTTTACCAACAAGAAGATTATTAACTGCACCGCTTGATACTAAATTGGAAGACATAATGGTTAAAAGAGTTGCAGCACTTCCATCTACAGCTACAGTATATGATGCTTGCGAATTCTTTGTGACTTATAAATTTTTAGCTTTTCCTGTTGTCGATGAATATAGAAAAATAGTAGGTATAATTGATGTAAATATTTTTACAGAAGAGTTTCTTAGTAGTGAACCTGATATAGAAGAACGCCAAAGAATTTCGGATATCTTTGAAACTATTGGTGTAAATATTAATGAAATTAAAAATGCTACACCACTTAAAGCCTGGAAATTAAGATTTCCATGGTTAATTGCAACTGTATCAAGCGGTACATTATGTGCATTTCTTGCAGGAATGTTTGAAACAACTATTCAGGAAAGCATCATAATAGCTTTTTTTCTTACATTAGTATTGGGTTTGGCAGAAAGCACTAGCATTCAATCTATGACATTAACTATTCAAAAATTACATACAGCTGAACCTGATATTGAATGGTACTTTAAAAATTTATTCAAAGAATTAAAAACTACATTATTACTTGCTTTATCATGTAGCATCATAGTTTTTTTTATTATAATTCTTTGGAAAAATGATCTGGTTTCAGCAGTTGTAATTTGGTTAAGTATAATTTTAATTCAAATTATTGCGTCTTTCTGGGGATTCAGTATCCCATCGTTTCTTCATAAAAAAAATCTTGATATAAAAATTTCTTCTGGACCAATAACTCTGGCTATTACTGATATTTTTACAATTTTGTTTTATCTACAAATTGCATCAATACTTATGTAATTAATTTTAGAATTAAATAAGGGGTATAAGCAGTAGATTATGACAACAATATTTGAAAAGATAATTCCAGTTTCATTAGAAGAGGAAATGAAGTCTTCTTATATCGATTACGCGATGAGTGTAATCGTAGCTCGTGCTCTTCCTGATGTAAGAGACGGTTTGAAACCAGTACATAGAAGAGTACTTTTTGGCATGCACGAGCTTGGATTGGCATATAATAAACCATATAAAAAATCGGCGCGCATTGTTGGAGAAGTTCTTGGTAAGTATCATCCTCATGGAGATAGTGCTGTTTATGATACACTGGTTAGAATGGTACAGGATTTTTCACTTCGATATCCATTGATTGAAGGACAGGGAAATTTTGGTTCTATAGATGGTGATAGCCCCGCAGCTATGCGTTATACAGAAGCACGTCTTGCTCGAATAGCTGAAGAAATGCTCCGTGATCTCGATAAAAATACAGTTGACTTTGTTCCAAACTTTGATGATACACTTCAAGAACCTTCTGTACTACCGTCATATCTTCCAAATCTGCTTGTAAATGGATCAAGTGGAATTGCAGTAGGAATGGCTACTAATATTCCACCGCATAATCTAAATGAAATTGTCGATGGTCTTGTAGCATTGATTGATAATCCGAAAATGAAGCCCGAAGAATTGATGAAATATGTTAAAGCACCCGATTTTCCTACTGGTGGAATTATTTATGGTTACGAGGGTGTTAGAGAAGCATATCTTACAGGTCGAGGTAGAATAATTCTTCGTGCTAAAGCAAATATTGAAACGTTAAAAAACGACAGAGAAAATATCGTTATAACTGAAATTCCCTATCAGGTAAATAAATCAGCATTGATAGAAAAAATTGCTGAACTTGTCCGCGATCAGAAAGTTGATGGTATAGCAAATATACGCGATGAATCAGACCGCGATGGTCTTAGAATTGTGATCGAAATGAAACGCGATGGTCAACCTGCTGTAACTTTAAATCAATTATTCAAACATACTCAAATGCAGGTTACTTTTGGTGTGATTATGCTTGCACTCGTCAATGGAGTTCCTAAAATTCTTACGCTCCAGCAAATGATGCAGCATTTCCTTGACCATCGCATGGATGTGTTAATCAGAAGAACAAAATATGATTTAGATGCCGCTGAAAGACGCGCTCACATACTTGAAGGATTTATTATTGCACTTGATAATATTGATGCTGTTATTGAGACTATCAAAAAATCTCGGGATGTGGAAACTGCTAAACATAATTTGATGCGAAAATTCAAACTATCCGAAATTCAGGCAAAAGCAATTCTTGATATGCGATTGCAAAGATTGACAGGCCTTGAAAGAAAAAAGATAGAAGACGAATACAAAGAAACAATTAAATTGATCGAAAGATTGAAAGGTATACTCGAAAGCGAAAAGAAAAGAAAACAGATTATTAAGGAAGAGCTTATCCAATTAAAAGAAAGATATGGCGATGAAAGAAGAACAGAAATTATTTATGACTATAAAGATTTTTCACTTGAAGATATAATTGCCGAAGAGGATGTCGTTGTAACAATTTCTCATCAGGGATTTATTAAAAGATTCCCTGTAAGTGGTTATAGAAAACAGGCGCGTGGTGGAAAAGGTGTAACAGGCGCTGGAACTAAAGATGAAGATTTTATCGAGCATATGTTTGTTGCTTCAACTCATCATTATATAATGTTCTTTACAGATAAAGGGAAATGTTACTGGCTTAAAGTGCACGAAATACCTGAAGGAGGAAGAGCTGCAAAAGGTAGATCAATTCTTAATTTGATTGAAAAAGAAAAAGACGAAAAAATAACTGCCTTTGTTACAGTTAAGGAATTTACCGATGATAAATATATTGTTATGGTCACAGAAAAAGGAACCATTAAAAAGACAGTTCTTTCTGCATATTCTAATATTCGTCGTGGCGGAATTAATGCTATTAATCTTGTACCGGGCGATAGATTAATTGAAGCAAAACTAAGTGACGGAAATAATGATATTATTGTAGGAACAAAAAATGGCATGGCTATTCGTTTTAACGAAAAAGATGTGAGAGATATGGGAAGAACTGCAACTGGTGTCAGGGGAATTAAACTTGGTAAAAACGATGCAGTAATCGGAATGATAGTGGTAAGAAATGCTTCTACATTACTCGTAGTAACAAAAAAAGGTTTTGGCAAACGTTCAGAAATTGATGAATATAGATTAACTAAACGGGGTGGCAAAGGAGTTATTACAGTTAAAACATCTGATAGGAACGGAAAATTGATAGCAATGAAAGAAGTTAACGATGGGGACGAGCTTGTTATTATAACAACAAAAGGGATGGTTATTCGTCAGGCTGTAAGTGATATTCGTATTATGGGAAGAAATACTCAAGGTGTAAGATTAATTAAGTTAAATGAAGGAGATGAAATTGCAGATATAGCAAGAGTAATTCCCGAAGATAAAACTGATGAAGAATAATACTCGAGCTGCCAGTTCAACTCTTGCGCAATATGAACATTAATAAATAGGATTTTTTTTCGTTTAATAGAGAATGTTTATGAAGACAAAATTTATTTCTCTCTTCCTTTTATTATTTTTTCCTGTAATAGTTTACACTCAAAACTCAGAGCTATTTATTCCGCTTAATTTTCAAAAAGCTTATGAAAAACAAACACGCTCCTATGATGGAAAACCAGGGATTAACTACTGGCAGAATAAAGCAGAATATTTTATCAAAGCAGAAGTTTATCCAAAAGAACGTAAAATTAGAGGTGAAGAAACTGTTATATATTATAACAATAGCCCCGATACCCTGAAAAAAATAGTTGTTAAATTATTAATGGATATTTACCGAAAAGGGAATATGAGAGATTATCAAATCTCGCCCGAAGCTATTAATGATGGCGTTGAGCTTGAAAAAATTATTTATAATAATAATGAAATAGAAATAAATGAAAATGGTAGACAGATTTATCGTGAAGGCACAAATCTTTTCTTGAATCTACAAGAACCGATTTTACCCAGGAAAATAGCAGAATTAAAATTTACGTGGAAATGCTCTGTCCCTGATAGATCCCAAATAAGAATGGGAGCTTATGATAGCACATCAATGTTTGTAGCTTATTGGTTTCCTCAAATTGTTGTATACGACGATATTGACGGCTGGGATGTAATAAATTACACAGGGAATACAGAAACTTATAATGATTTTGGTAATTATGATGTGGAATTAACAGTACCAAAAAATTTTGTTGTTTGGGCAACCGGAGTACTTCAAAATCCAGAAGAAGTTTTTTCTGAAAATATTTTACAAAAATTCAGGAAAGCAAATACTTCAAATGAAATCGTAAGAATAATTGATGAGCAGGATTATAAAAATGGATTAATAACTTTAAATAAAGAAAAACTTACTTATAAGTTTAGGGCGGAGAATGTACCTGATTTTGCATTTGCTCTAAGTAATCATTATCTGTGGGATGGCTCAAGTTTAGTAGTTGATACAAAAACAAGAAGAAAGGCATTTATATCAGCAGCTTACAGAGCAGATTCAAAAGACTTTTATCAAGTTGCTGAGATAGCCCGAAAAACTATTGAAAGTTTTTCTAATCATATTCCAGGCTATCCTTATCCATATCCAGTTATGACAGTTTTTAATGGAAGAGGAGGTATGGAATTCCCGATGATGTGTAATAATTCTTCAACAGAAGATATCAGATCTACAGTGCATTTAACTTCGCATGAAATATGTCATACATATTTTCCTTTTTTTATGGGAATTAACGAAAGAAAATATGCATGGATGGACGAAGGATGGGCTACAATGCTACCCTTTGATTTTCAAACAGAAAATGCCGAAGGTTACGACCCCCGTGCTCGTAATGCATCAGGGTATAATGAAATTGGTGGTAGCGACAGGGATTTACCACCTATGATTTTATCATATCAAATGAGAGGTCCGTCCTATAGAAATGCTTCATATAGAAGACCTGCAGCAGCGTATGAGTTTTTAAGAAATATGCTTGGAGACGATTTGTTTAAAAAATGTTTGATCGAATATATTAACAGATGGAATGGTAAACATCCAACACCGTATGACTTTTTCTTTACGTTTAATGATGTGGCTCGTCAGAATCTTAATTGGTTCTGGAAATCTTGGTTTTTTGATACAAAGTATCCAGATCTTTCTATTCTGAAATTTTATCAAAAAAGAAGTAAAGTGGAAATAAAAATACATAACAAAGGATGTTTACCTTTACCTGTTGAAATAAAAGCAACATACGAAGATGGTAACGATGAAATAATTTATCATGCAGAAGCTGATATCTGGAAAGACGGTTCAAAAGAAAAGACACTTATATTAAACTCAAAAAAGAAGATCAAGAAAATTCAACTGGGAAATCCTCAGATACCTGATGTTAATCTGAAAGATAATATTTATGAGCTTTTGTAAAATTAAATGAAAAACTAAATAAATTTATGAAGAAGAGAATTTTATATTTAGTTATACAGTTGCTTCCTTTCTTAATTTATTCACAGGAATTAATATTAAAAAAGGATAATATTTTATATTTATCCAACACTGTTGTTATAAAAGTTAAAGAAAACATTAGTGATTATGACGTAATTAGAAAAAAAATTAATTCTGTATTAAAAAAAGATATAGTTAAAGAGATAAAACCTGTTTTTTTTCAGTATGAAAATGTTCTAAGAAAGGGAGAAGACAAATTCAGCAGGATATATAACCTTAAGATAGATGATGGATACGACCCATTTATTCTTTCAAGTCGAATAAAAAATTTAAGTGATATTGAATGGGCAGAACCGAGATTTATAAGAGAAGTTACTTACATTCCAAACGACTCTGCTTACGTCGTCGGGAGCCAAATTAATTTATCTCAAATTTTTGCTCAACAAGCATGGGATTTAACTAAAGGGGATTCAAATGTTGTAATAGGCATTATCGATACAGGAGTGGATTGGCAGCATCCTGATATTGAAGCAAATATTTATAAAGATGAAAATGGAAATTTAATTGGATACGACTTTGGTGGATTAGATGGAAATCCGGATAATGACCCTTCAGAAGATGAAGCACAAAATATTATTGGTATTGGTTATCATGGAACACATGTAGCAGGTATTGCTGCTGCAGTTACTGATAATAGCGTTGGAATAGCTTCTATAGGTTATAAATGTTCAATTATGCCAGTTAAAGTTTCTCGGTATGATAAAAGAAATTCTCAGGGAGAACCGTACATTTATTATGGATTTGAAGGGATTAAATATGCTGTAGATCATGGAGCTAAAGTTATAAATTGTAGCTGGGGAGGATATGGATATTCAAGATATGAACAGGAAATAATTGATTATGCTATTTCACAAGGTGTGGTTGTAGTTGCTTCGGCAGGTAATGAAAATAAAAAAGAACCATTTTACCCAGCAAGTTACAATGGAGTTTTATCTGTTGGATGGCTTGATAGAGACGGTCAAGAAAGGGCTTATTATGGAGCTTCATCGGGGAGCAATTACGGTCATTTTGTAGATGTTTTTGCACCGGGCACATCTATTATTTCAACATGGCCACGTGTTTCCGGTCAAAAATATTTTAGAATTAGTGGCTCTTCAATGTCGGCTCCTCACGTAGCAGGGTTGGCAGGATTGGTAATATCAAGGTATCCCGATTTAACACCCTTACAGGTTGCAGAACGAATTAGAATGTCCTCCGATGATATTTATCAGTTTAACCCCGATAGTTTATTGTACCTGCTGGGAAAAGGTAGAATTAATGCTCTTAAAGCAATAAAAGATACTTCATTAATTTCAGTCCGTGCAATTGACTTTAAATTTCTTGATAAAGGGAACGAAAATGGTCAGCTTGAAAAAGGGGAACAGGTCTTTATAAATATTACTTTCCAGAATTTCCTTGATCCAGCAACAAATATTTCTATAGAAATCTTTTGTGATGACCCATATGTACAATTAATAAATAAAAATTTTTTTATTAATCAATTAACTACACTTGAAACCATTACAAACACAAATAATGAATTTTCTTTCTTGATTCTCGATAATGCACCATATAATCACGTAGCAGAATTTATGATATTATTTAACGGGAGTAATTATTCAGATTTTCAATGGTTCTCTATAAGAATTAATCCTACTTATGATAATCATGTTGCAAATAATATTTCCATGACAATTACGAGCAAAGGGAATTTGGGTTTCAATGATTACCCGGATAATCGAGAAGGAATTGGATTTAAATACAAAGGTGGAGATAATTTAATGTTTGAAGGAGCGTTTATGTATGGTATTTCTGAAAATCAAGTTATGGATGCAGCAAGGGAAACATATAATCAAAGAAATGATTTTCGAATTATTGAACAATTTAAAATTGTTAAAACAGATGGTAATGAAATTGGCACAGCAGTTTTTGATGATTATAATTATGGAGAAGGAAGACTTCAAATTGAAACCACATTAAAATCTTATGCTTTCACTTATCCCCCCTATAATAATTTCATTATACTGGTTATGAATTTGAAAAACACCAATACATATGATATAAACGGTTTGTATGTTGGATATTTTTTTGACTGGGATATTCCAGAAGAAGAAGCAACAATCGATTCTGTTAATTATGATGATACTGAAAATTTTGGTTACGTATATTGTGTTGATAAAAGCTACAATGCTCCATTTGCAGGGGTTGCATTAATATCTTCAGATAAATATGGATTTTTTCCAATATATAACGAAAAAACTTTATTCGATATTGATGCAGGTGGATTTACAAAAAGTGATAAGTGGCTGTCGTTGTCAAGCGGAATTATAAAAGGCGGCGCAGGTCCTGCAGATGTTTCTTTTACAATTTCTGGTGGACCGTTTAGTATTCCAGCAGGAGGAAAGTTACCCGTGGCTTTCACACTTGCGGCTGGGGAAAATTTAAACGAATTAAGAACTGCAATAAAATTAAGTAGAGAAAAATATCAGTCGTTAATTAGCTCTATAAATGAAAGGGATGATGTTCCAAGAGAATTTAAGTTGTATCAGAATTATCCAAATCCATTTAATCCAAAAACAACAATAAGTTATGATGTTGCTGTTGAAAGTAAAGCTGTGTTGAAAGTTTACGATATTATTGGTAGAGAAATAGCAACTTTAGTTGATGAAATAAAATCGCCTGGCTATTACAAGGTTGAGTTTAATGGAACCAATCTGAGCAGTGGAATCTATTTTTATACAATGCAGAGCGGAAAAATTTTCTTTGTTAGAAAAATGTTGCTTGTGAAATAAATTCTCTTATCAAAAAAATAATACTATCATATTTATTTCCATTAAATTTCACTTTCTTGATAAACCAATACGTTTTTGATAAGTTTCTAATCAATTTCAAAAAAATTTAAGTGAACCATGAAATATCCATTTGAAGAAGTTGAATTAAAATGGCAAAAATATTGGGAAGAGAAAAAAGTTTTTAAAACTGATCTTTCAAAAATTGATAAAAAACTTTATGTGCTTGTAATGTTCATTTACCCTTCGGGAGCAAAAATGCATATTGGACACTGGTATAATTATGGTCCAACAGATTCATTTGCACGATATAAGAAATTGAAAGGTTATAATGTATTTGAACCAATGGGTTATGATGCATTTGGCCTTCCAGCAGAAAATTATGCTATTAAAACAGGTATTCATCCCCAGGATAGTACACTACAGAATATTAAGGATATAAGGAAAATGTTGAATCGAATGGGTGGGATGTATGATTGGGATGCCGAATTGATGACATGTGTTCCTGAATATTACAAATGGAACCAGTGGCTATTTCTTCAAATGTATAAAAGAGGTTTAGCATATAGAAAGAATGCCCCTGTTAATTGGTGTCCATCCTGTCAAACAGTTTTAGCACGCGAACAGGTTTTGAGTGATGGTGGTTGTGAGAGATGTGGAACAACAGTTATACAGAAGAACTTAACGCAATGGTTTTTTAAGATCACACAATACGCCGAAGAATTGCTCGATGGCTTAAATAAAATTGACTGGCCTGAAAAAACAAAAATAATGCAGATTAACTGGATAGGTAAAAGTAATGGTACTGAAATCGATTTTCAAATTGAAGGTCATCAAGAAAAAATAAAAGTATTTACAACTCGCCCAGATACCCTTTTTGGTGTTACTTATGTAGTACTTTCCCCGGAAAATGAATTAGTGATGAAAATTACAAAACCTGAATATCGCGAGGAAGTTGAAAAGTATATTGATTCTATTAAATCTTTGACAGAAATCGAAAGAACTTCTACAGTAAAAGAAAAAACAGGAGTACCTACAGGTGCCTTTGCAATAAATCCTGTTAATGGTGAAAGAGTACCTATCTGGATTGCAGATTATGTGCTAGCAACTTATGGGACTGGTTGCGTAATGGCTGTGCCGGGTCATGATGAAAGAGATTTTGAATTTGCCAAGAAATTTAACTTACCGATAAAAAAAGTTATACTTCAACCGGGCACAAAAGAAGAAGACGAGTTAAGGCAAGCTTATACAGAAGTTGGAATTATGATTAATTCCGGCAAATATAATGGTCTTGGTTCTGATATTGGCATAGAAAAAATTTCTGAAGATTTAGAAAAACAGGGAATAGGTAAAAGAACTGTAAATTACAGATTGAGAGATTGGTTAATATCACGTCAAAGATATTGGGGAACACCAATTCCAATTATTCATTGCGAAGCATGCGGAGAAGTCCCTGTTCCTGAAGACCAACTGCCCGTAATTCTTCCTTATAATGTTAACTTTAAGCCGGAAGGAGGTTCACCTCTTGCAAGTTGTGATGAATTTATTAATACTACCTGTCCCAAATGTGGTGCCCCGGCAAAACGAGACCCCGATACAATGGATACTTTTGTTGATTCTTCCTGGTATTATCTTCGCTATTTGAATCCTAAATATGAAAATGGAATGTTTGATGTGGAATTGGCAAATAAGTGGACACCTGTAGATGTTTATGTGGGGGGAGCAGAACATGCAACAATGCACCTGCTCTATGCAAGATTTATTCATAAATTCCTTAGAGATATTGGACTTGTAAATAGTGATGAACCATTTCTTAAATTAATTCATCAAGGCACCATAACCAATCAGGGTGCTAAAATGTCAAAATCGAAAGGGAATGTAGTTGACCCCAATACTTTTATAGAACAATATGGCTCGGATGTCTTTAGAATGTACCTGATGTTTATGGGTCCATATGAAAGTGGTGGTGACTGGAGTGATAAAGGAATTATTGGTGTCGACCGATTCGTTCAACGCGTCTTTACACTCTTCGATTCATTCAAAGGAATTGCAAAAGAATATTCCTCAAAAGAAAAATATGATATTTCCGAACTTAATGAGACTGAAAAATATATCTATAGAAAAGTAAATCAAACACTGGTGAAAGTTGATACGGAAATTAACAACTTCAGATTTAATACTGCTGTGGCTGCTTTGATGGAATTGATAAATGAATTTAAAAACATTGCTGAATGCAGAAAAGATTTACAAACTTATGCTCTGGAAAGATTTGCTTTAATGATTTCTCCACTTGCGCCACATCTTGGAGAGGAATGCTGGAATTTGCTTGGAAAAGAAAAATCAATTTTTGAAAATCCATTCTGGTACGATGCCGACCCAGCAGCATTAATTAAGGAAAACATCTTGATTGTTGTTCAGATAAATGGAAAGGTAAGAGCTAAAATTGAAATGCCAGCAGATTTATCCGAAGCAGAAGTAAAAGCAGCTGTATATAATGACGAAAAAGTTAAAAATTACATAAATGGTAAGCAGATTGTAAAAGAAATTTATGTTCGAAATAAAATTTATAATATTGTTGTAAAATAAAAATCTCAATCATAAATCAGGTTAAATTTATGCTCGATATCAAGTTTATTCGCGAAAATTCTGAATTAGTCAGACAGGGATTATTAAATAAAAATTCTGCAGATGTAGTAAATAACATTCTTGAGCTTGATGAAAAGAGGAGAAGTTTAATTGCAAAAAGTGACGAACTTAAAGCACTGCGCAATAAAGTTTCTTCTCAAATACCGATTCTTAAAAAGAAAGGTGAAGATACATCTACAATTTTTGCAGAAATGAAAAAAGTGGGCGACGAAATAGCAGAATTGGATAAAGAATTAAAAGAAGTAGAAGATAAGCTGGAAGATATATTAAGTTGGACTCCAAATATTGCCCATCATTCCGTACCATTGGGTAAAAGTGCAGAAGATAATGTTGAGGTTCGTCGATGGTTGCCAGAGGATTTTTCTTTTGAACATGACTTTGATGTTAAAGACCATATTGAACTCGGTAAAAAGCTTGATATTATCGACTTTGAAAGAGGTACAAAAGTCTCCGGCTCAGGCTTTCCACTTTATAAAGGAAAAGGAGCAACACTCGAAAGAGCATTAATAAACTTTATGCTTGATTATCATCTCCAGTATCACGGCTATAAAGAAATTTTTCCACCTATTCTTGTAAATCGTGAGTCAATGAAAGCAACAGGACAAATTCCCAAACTTGAAGAAGATATGTACTTTATAGAAAAAGACGGACTTTATCCGATACCTACAGCCGAAGTTCCTATAACAAATATTCACCGCGATGAAATTCTTAGCGAAAAGGATTTGAGTATTAAATATGTTGGATATTCACCTTGTTTTAGAAGAGAAGCCGGGTCTTATGGTAAAGAATCTAAAGGATTTTTAAGAGTTCATCAATTCAATAAAGTTGAAATGGTTAAGTTTGCCAAACCGGAAGATTCATATGATGAACTCGAAAGTTTAGTTAGAGATGCAGAAGATATTTTACGGGCATTGAGAATTCCATACCGCGTTATGTTACTTTGTACTGGGGATTTGAGTTTTTCTGCTGCAAAATGCTATGATATAGAAACCTGGTCTCCTGCAGAAAAAAAATGGCTCGAAGCATCTTCTTGCAGTAACTTCGAAGCTTTTCAAGCAAGACGTGCAAATATCAGATTTAGAAGAGAAGAAACAAAAAAAGTGGAATTTGTTCATACATTAAATGGTAGCGGACTTGCCACAAGTAGATTAATGGTCTCTTTACTCGAAAATTATCAAACCCCTGAAGGCAAAATTATTGTACCAAAAGTTCTGCACAAATACACTGGCTTTGAGATAATAGAATAAGAGTTTATTGAATTTTTATTTTAGTTATACTGTTAAGTGAATAAATATCTGGCAGAAATTTGTTTAGTAGTTTAATATATCTAAAAAAATATTTTCGTCGATATAAAAATACTATCGCACTTGGTATTCTGTTTATTATAATTTCAAACGTAGCATCTGTTTTTGTGCCTATTTTGATTAAAGATGGAATCAATTCATTAAAAGAAGATATAAATACAAAAGTAATACTAAACTATGCATTATATATTGTTGGAATTACATTTATTTCCGGGGTGTTTCAATTTCTGATTCGTCAAACTATTATAGTTGTTTCTCGTAAAATTGAGTACGATTTAAGACAGGATTTTTGGGCACATATTCAAAAGCTGCCGCTGAGATTTTTCCAAAATAACTCGACAGGTAATATAATGGCTCATGCTACTAATGATATAAATGCAGTCAGATCTTTTGTTGGTCCTGCTGTAATGTATTCAATCGATAACGGTGTTTTATTTGTTATGATTATATCAATTATGATTTCTTTAAGTCCTTCTTTAACATTATATGCATTACTTCCATTGCCCGTTTTGTCTTTTCTTGTTTATTTAGTAATGAGGAAAGTACATAAAAGATACACAAGGATTCAGGAAAAATTTTCTGAACTTACAACTCTTGCACAGGAAAATTTCTCTGGCATAAGAGTAATAAAATCTTATGTAAGAGAAAACTATGAAATTAATAAATATACCTACCATAGCAATGAATATTTAAAGCGCAGAATGGATCTTGTTTGCCTTCAGGCTCTGTTTCATCCAATATTTTTTATGATTGCAGGATTGTCTGCTATTATTGTAATTTTAATCGGTGGAAGAATGGTAATGCAAAATCAAATTTCACTTGGAGTTATTGCTGCTTTCATTGCATATCTCTCAATGCTTATATGGCCAATGATTTCTTTTGGTTTTGTTGCTAATATAATACAGCAGGCAGATGCAAGCATGAAACGATTGATGAGATTTTTTAATGAACCTTACGAGATAGATGATAGCCCCGATACAGATTTTTCGATAAAAACAATCGAAGGAGATATAGAATTTAAAAATGTTTCTTTCAGATATAATGAATATCTTCCTTTAGTGCTCCATAATATTAGTCTTAAAATCAATAAAGGAGAGACTGTAGCTTTCATCGGCAAAACAGGGGTAGGAAAAACTACTCTAATAAATTTAATTAATCGAATGTACGATGTAACATCCGGGGAAATATTAATAGATGGTATAAACATTAAACAAATTCCTCTTTCAGTTTTAAGAAAAAACATTGGTTATGTTCCACAGGAAATATTTTTATTTTCTGATACGCTTGAAAATAATATTGCCTATGGGTTGAATGGATACGATAAATCTTTAATAGAATATGTTTCAGAAATTGCTCAACTAACAAAAGATGTAAAGGATTTTCCTGATGAGTTTAATACAATTTTAGGAGAAAGAGGAATAACACTTTCTGGGGGACAAAAACAGAGAACCTCTTTAGCGCGTGCTCTGGCAATTGATCCCAAAATATTAATTCTGGATGATTCTTTTTCAGCTATAGATACTCACACAGAAGAAGAAATATTGAAAAGACTTAAAGAATTTATGAAAAACAGAACAAGCATAATAATAAGTCATAGAATTTCAACTGTTAAAGATGTAGATAAAATTTTTGTTATTGATAAAGGTAAAATAGTTGAAGAAGGTAAACATGAGGATTTGATTTCGCTTGGTGGTATCTATGCTGAATTGTATTATAAACAATTATTGGAAGATGAACTAAAAGAGATTAATTAGGAGGATAAATATGAAGAAATATAAAATAGCTTTTTATTCCATGCCAACAAGAGAAAAAAATTATCTGGTAAAAAAATTCGATAAAAGTAAGTTTGATATCATTTCATTTAAAGATGGATTGGACTCAAATAGCTCTGTGTTAAATGACATTGATGTTCTTTCTGTTTTTATTTACGATAAAGTAGATAAAAGTGTAATTGATAAAGCAAAAAAACTTAAACTTATAGCCACACGCAGCACCGGTTTTAATCATATTGATATAGAGTATGCAAGGAAAAAGAAAATTTCTGTTTGTAATGTTCCATATTATGGTGAAAATACAGTTGCAGAACATACATTTGCACTAATTCTTGCTTTGTCAAGAAATTTGCATAAAGCTTATATAAGATCTCAACAAAGTATTTTTACACTCGATGGTCTGCGTGGCTTTGATTTGCGAGGTAAAACAATTGGAGTTATTGGAGCTGGCAGTATTGGAGTTCATGTAATGAAAATTGCTAAAGGATTTGGCATGAAAGTTCTTGCATATGATATAAGAAAAAATCATATACTCGAAGAACTTCTTGACTTTAAGTATGTTACACTTGACGAGTTACTTTCTTCCTCAGATATTATAACACTCCATTGCCCTTATAATGAACAAACACATCATATGATTAATATGAAAAATATCGAAAAGGTTAAAAAAGGTGCGCTGTTTATAAATACAGCACGAAGTGGATTAATTGAACCTGCTGCACTTTACTATGCAATTGATAAAGGAATCTTTGGTGGAGCCGGACTTGATGTTTTCGAAGGAGAAGAACTCTTAATAGAAGAAAATCAAATGCTTACAAAGAATGTGCCCATCCAGAATGTAGAAGCTTTGCTAAAAAGAAATTTACTACTTAGAAAGGAAAATGTAATTATTACTCCTCATATGGCTTTTGATTCCCACGAAGCAATCGAAAGAATTTTAGATACCACATACGAAAACATTATTTCATTTTTCGAAAATAAGAATTATTATAAAGTTATCTGATGACTTCGCAATACTCAGACGAAATACTTGGTAAAGCTTACGATTCTAAATTGATGAGGAGGTTGCTTACTTATGTTAGGCCATACAAAAAATACGTGGTTTTAGCAATCCTCCTGAATATTCTTGTTGCTGCTTTAGGACCACTTCGTCCCTATCTAACCAAAATAGCAGTTGATGATTTTATTGGTAAAAAGAATTGGGAAGGATTAATAATAATAAGTTTAATTTTATTTGCATCTCTAAGTTTTCAGGCAATTGTTCAATACTTCCTTACTTATTATACAGAATTGATGGGGCAGAAAATTATATTTGATCTGCGAGTACAAATTTTTTCACATGTCCAAAAATTAGCATTAAGATTTTTCGATAAAACTCCTATTGGTCGAATTGTAACACGAGTTACAAATGACGTGGAATCTCTAAACGAAATGTTTTCTTCTGGTATAGTTGCTGTATTTAGCGATATTTTTGTAATAATCTGGATTATTGTCTTTATGTTCTCTCTTTCATGGAATTTAGCACTGGTTACTTTATCAGTTATTCCGATTCTTTTTTATGCTACTTTCCTGTTTAGAAAAAAAGTTCGCGAAACTTATAGAGATGTTAGATATCATCTGGCAAGATTAAATTCTTACATGCAGGAACATGTAACAGGTATGAATGTTGTCCAGAGCTTTGTGAAAGAAGAAGATGAATTGAAAAAATTCTCTTCGATAAATAAAGACTACAGGGATGCTAATATAAAATCTGTTTTTTACTATGCAGTGTTTTTCCCGTTCGTGGAATTACTTAGTTCTATAACAATTGGTTTGATAATATGGTATGGAGGAGGAGAGGTAATTCAGAAACATTTAACAATTGGTGTCTTGTTTGCTTTTCTTCAATATACTGAGATGTTCTGGCGCCCGGTAAGAGATCTATCTGAAAAATATAATATACTTCAAACAGCAATGGCATCCTCAGAAAGAATTTTTAAGCTACTTGATGATAAAACTTTTGTAAAAAACCCCGATAATCCAATAATTCTAAATAATGTTAAAGGAGAAATAGAATTCAAAAATGTATGGTTTGCTTATAATCCTGATGAATATGTATTAAAAAATATTTCTTTCAAAATAAATCCTGGAGAAACAGTTGCCATTGTAGGCGCTACAGGAGCAGGAAAGACAAGTTTAATAAATATTCTTACAAGATTTTATGATATACAGAGGGGAAGTATAACAATAGATGGTATCGACATTCGTAGTATCGATAAGCGTAATTTAAGAAAATTTATCTCTGTTGTACTACAAGATGTATTTTTATTTTCCGGTACCATTAAATCTAATATTTCACTTGGTTCCGAAGAAATATCGGATGAAAAAATTATTGAGGCTGCTAAAATAGTTGGAGCACACGATTTTATTACGAAGCTTCCAAATGGCTATGATGAAGAAGTTAAAGAAAAAGGAGCTACTTTGAGTGTAGGTCAGAGGCAATTAATATCTTTTGCTCGCGCTCTTGCTTTCGATCCACAAATTCTTATTCTTGACGAAGCAACATCGAGTATTGATACTGAAACAGAAATTTTAATTCAGAATGCTATCGAAAAATTACTCAGAGGAAGAACATCTATTGTAATTGCTCATAGATTGTCAACAATTCAAAATGCTGATAAAATTCTTGTAATGCATAAAGGTGAATTGAAAGAAATAGGAACACATCAGGAACTGCTTGCAAAACGGGGTATATATTATAAGCTTTATCAATTGCAATATAAAGACCAGGAGATTGTAAAAGCAGTTAAATAATTTTAAATTGAGAATAGTAACATTTATTCAGCAAAATTAATTTTAATGTTTACTATTTCAGGCAAACTTCCCAATCTGACTGGAGGTCCCCAACCACCAACACCACAGGAAACATAATAATGAGTTTTTCCTTTTATTTTGTAACCCCATGGCAGTTCATATATTTTTTTTAATAGATGATTTAATGGCCAGAGTTGCCCGTTATGTGTATGTCCTGAGAGTTGTAAATCAATTCCATTTCTTTCAGCTTCTTCGAGCTGAAATGGCTGATGATCCATTAAAATAATAGGAAGTGTTTTATTAACATCCTTTAACAGTTCACTTAATTCTTTTCTTTTCTTTGAGTATTGGTTTATTGATCTATCTTCTCTTCCGATAAGATAAAATGAATTATTAATTAAAATCGTACTATCTCTTAGCATTTGAATTTTGTGTCTTATTAAGTAATTAACTGCTTCTTGTACTCCGCCTATGTATTCATGATTTCCTGTAACTCCATAAATACCATATTTTGCTTTTAATTGATATAGTGCCTCTCCAACGTTATCTCTTAAAACTGGTTTAATATCTTCGTCTATTATATCTCCTGCAAAAAGTATTATATCTGGTTTTAGTTTATTTATCTTATCAACAATTTTGTATGCAAACATTTTTCCGTTAATTGTGCCAAGATGTAAATCTGATGCCATTACAATATTGAGTGATTTTAAATTATTTGCCTTTTTGTTTATATGAATTTCATAATGTCTGATGTTAATAATTTTTGTGGTTAAGTAACCACCTGCAACCAGAATCAATGTTATTATTGATATTGTAATTGCTATAAACTTTTTTGTGTTCAAAGAATTCTTAGTTATGAATTCTGGAAGGAAAGGAATAAAATGATTGATGATTCTTGTTATATCAACCAAAATTAAGAATAAAAATGAATAAAACATTATAGCAATCCAGAAAGAGCCACACCATATGAGAAAATCACTAAGATAAGAAATCCAATAATTCTCAAGAATTCTACCTGCGATGTAAGAAAGAATAAGAAATAAGAGTATGATTAAAGAGATGTTTTTATAATTATCAGGAATTACGGAGATAATTCTTCGCGTAATGTAAAAATTTATTAAACCATAGATTGAAAAAACAATTGTAAAAAATATTATTGCTTGAGTTGTTTTCATAAGTACATTGAGTTTTTTTAAAGATTAATAAGCAGGCATTCTTTTTTGAATAGCCTTTTCATAGAGCTGGACATATTTTTTTGCAGATTTTCTCCATGAATAATCCTTGCTCATTCCATTGATTTGAATTTTTTTCCATACATCCTTTAAATGAAAATCGTGAATGGCACGCTTAACTGTATCTAAAAGAGCATGTCCAGAATAGTCCCAGAAAGAATAACCCGTACCAATTTCCTTCCCCTGTGCTAAATATTCATTCCAATCTAAAACTGTATCTGCTAAACCCCCAGTTTTTCTTACGACCGGTACTGTTCCATATTTAAGTGAATAAATTTGATTTAATCCACAGGGCTCAAATTTTGAAGGCATTAAAAATATGTCGGCACCGGCTTCAATTAAATGTGCAAGTTCATTGTAGTAACCAATATAAGCATAAAATTTTTGTGGAAATTTATGAGAAATATGATAAAATAATTCTTCATAACGTTGTTCACCACTTCCCAGAATTATCCACTGGGCATCTAAATCCATTAGTTCATTAATTATATAAGCCATTAAATCGAAACCTTTTTGAGGAACGAACCTTGAAACCATCCCGATAAGAGGGATATTTTCATTAAAAGGAAGATTTATATGATCGAGTAAATATTTTTTGTTCTCAATTTTTACTTCTAAATTATTAATAGAATAATTATATGGTATAAGTTTATCAATCTCCGGATTCCATATGTTATAATCAACTCCGTTTAGAACTCCGTAAAAATCGTCTTTACGCATCTGAAGGTATTCGTGCATGCCTTCTCCAAATTCAGGGGTAAGTAATTCTTTTGCGTAGGTTTCGCTTACAGTATTTAAAATGTCTGCAGTGAAGATTGCAGTTTTTAAAAAATTTACATCTCCGTAATATTCCCCCAAACCTCCGTGAAGATAATGCTCATATCGGATTTCTGCCTTTGCAAATGTTTCTTTAGAAAATCTTCCCTGATAAGCAATATTGTGGATTGTAAAAAGAGTTGATGTTTTTTCAAATAATCTATCCCATCCATAATTTTCTCTTAATAAAATGGGAATCAGCCCTGTTTGCCAATCGTTGCAGTGAATAACATCTGGCGCCCATTGTATTCGCTGTAAAGTTTCAATAACTCCCTTTGAGAATAAAATAAATCTTTCATCCTCATCGAGGTCGTTTGTATAAATCCTGAAACGATGAAAATAATGAGGACAATCAATAAAATAAACTTCAACGTTAGATTTAACACCAGGAAGAGAGTTAGGAAGTTTTGCTGTATGTACATGTACAGAATGAATCTTACCGGCAACACGTATGGGAATTTCTCCAATATCCCATCTATAAGATAATCCATGTTCGGTTTCGCTAAAGGTATTGTATTTTGGTAGAAATACTTTAACTTCGTGACCCAATTTTGAAAGTTCTAGCGGGAGAGAACCTGATACATCTGCAAGTCCTCCTGTTTTTGCATAAGGATAAACCTCGCTCGATATAAAAGCAATTTTCATATACTAAATTTTAATAATTATGATTACAAAGATAAGGAAAGAATTTATTAGAATAGGAATTAATTACTCATTAGATTTGTTATAAATTTCATATTTTTTGAGGTAGAGTTTGATATTATTATTTTTAGGACTGCAGTAAGTGGTACTGATAAAAACATACCTACAATTCCCCACAGGTAGCCCCAGACCATTAACGATAAAAGAATTACCAGTGGATTTAAGCCCAGGCGATTTCCTAAGATTTGTGGCTCAATAATATTTCCGATTATGTTTTGAACTACAATAATAGTTGCGGTTACAAGAATAGCATAACCAATTGATTCATATTGTATTAAAGTCATAAGCGCCGGTAATAAAACAGCTATAATTGAACCAATATTTGGAATGAAGTGTAATAACGCAGCAAGGGTAGCCCAGACTATATAGAACTCAATTCCAAAGAGCCAAAGAATTAACCCAATTAATATTCCAAGTAATAGGCTTAGTAAAAATTTTGTAATAATATATTTTTGAACTTGCTCTGTTATATCTTTAAAGGTTCTTTGTAATTTCATTTCTCGTTGAATTGTAAGAGATGCAATTTGTTCATCTATTGATTCATCCGGGTCGTCCAATTTCTCCTGTTTTTGTTTTAATTCCTTTTTAAGTTTTTTGATGGTTGTCTTTACGTTCTTTTCAACATAACGAAGTCTTATTGCTTCTACTATTTTATTGTGCCCACTGCTTATGAATATGAAAAAGAAAAGAATTAAAAAAAGATTTGTGAAAACATTAATTGTAGAAGAAAAAATCCCACTTGCTATATCGCTATAATTTAGAGTATTAAGAAATCTGTTTAATGTGAAACTTCTAAAAAGAGGATCTCTTATACCAATAGTTCTCGAAACTTTTTGAATTATGTGACTTAATTTTTCAATATATATTGAAAAGTTTTCTCCAAATTGAACAAACGAGTTTAATATTATCTGAGATATTCCTGTAAACAATCCGATTGTAATTAATATATCAAGTACAATGATTATACCTAAAGGGAATTTTTTGGATTTTAAAAAATTATTGAGAGGTTCATAAACAAAAAATAGAATGTAGGCAATAACAAATGGAATGAAGATGTGTTGTAATTCTTTTAAAACAAAAAAGATTGCTAATAACCCGATTATAGATACAAAGAATTTAATGGTTGAATCAGGATTGGCTTTTTTCATGAGTTTCTTTTTTTTCATGGTTAAATATATAAAAAAGAGAATTTATTAGTGTGATTAATGACCCGGAAGGATAATTTCATTTTTAAAGTTTATATTAAAGGTAAAAAAATTTAATTATGAAAGCATACTTTCTATTCAGAAAAGATTGGGAATCGGAGTTAAGAACTCGCTATGCAATTAATGCACTCGCGATGTTTATTCTTGTAACCATAAGTGTCATTATGTTTTCTATTGGTGAGGAAAAAATATCAGAATATCTAAACGGTGGTTTGCTATGGGTGGTAATATTTTTTTCTGCAATGTCCGGATTATCGAGGGTATTTGTATCTGAAGAGGAAAGAGGAACTACGTTGACTCTTCATTTAATTGCTCCCCCATCGACTATTTTTACAGGTAAATTAATTTTTAATCTTGTTCTCGTTTTCATTATGAATTTTGTAATAACAATTTTATTCCTGATTTTATTTGAAGCATTTATTATTCGTAATGCTTTTCTATTTCTTATAGCTTTCTTACTTGGGAATATAGGGATAGCTGTATCCTCAACTATTATAGCTGCAATAATTTCAAAAGCTTCTTCAAAAGGAACTCTCTATCCCGTATTATCATTTCCAATATTATTACCATTAATTTTAATTCTACTTGAACTAACTAAATTTTCAATGGATGGAAATTCACTATCTTCTTCAATTGTGGAAATACTAGTTTTAGTTTGTTATGATATAATAATGATTACAGCCTCATATCTTTTGTTTGATTTTATTTGGAAAGAATGAACACATAGAAGGAATTGACTTTATTTAAAATATTCATCCAAAATTTCTTTAATTTGTTCTTTGGTTTGGATACTGCTTGTTGCTTTGACAACTTTTCCATTTTTATAATAGACTGTAAATGGCAAGCCTGCAAACCCTTTGCATTCAGGAAGATTTCTTATAGCTCTTGCATCAGGGATATCAAATTCCATATCAAAAAATTTTACATGTTTATATTCATTTTCAAGTTCCTGCATGACTTGATAAACCGGAATACACATTGGTCCCATTCTACCACAACATATCATTACATTTTCGTTTTCATTAATTATTTTATTGTATTGTTCTTCGGATAAAATATGATTCAAATTAGTTTTTAGCATTTTATTTCTCTTAATTTATTATGAAAAATTGCTTTTTATTAGATGAATCTTTATTAAATATGATTCAAAAAATTTTCAGTTAATTTCTTATCTTTTTTGGAACAAATAAAATTTTTAATGGAACAATATCAACACGATTATATTATAATCGGAGCCGGGCTTGCCGGTTTATATTCGGCTTATCATGCTTCGAAATATGGTACTGTGGCATTAATTACAAAAACAACTATTGAGATAAGCAATTCATATCTGGCTCAGGGAGGAATTGCTGCAGCAATTGGTAAAGATGATTCCCCCGAATTCCATTTCGAAGATACTATTAGAGCAGGTGCTGGCTTATGTAAACATAATGCAGTAGAAATTCTTGTAAACGAAGGGAAAAAGAGAATTCTTGAACTAATAGAAATGGGAATGCAATTCGATAAAGAAAATGGAGAAATCTCTCTGGGTTTAGAAGGAGGACATAGCAGGAAAAGAATATTACATGCTGCCGGTGATGCAACCGGAAAAGAAATTGTTAATTTTATTCTAAAATACATTTATAATAATAATAGAATAAAAATATTTGAGAATACCTTAATATACAAATTGGCTGTAGATTTAAATGAATGTTTCGGTGTCTATGCTTTTAATCAGCATGAAAATAAATGTTTTTTAATATCAGGTAAGATAACAATACTTGCAACAGGAGGAGCATCTGCAATTTATTCATATTCCACAAATCCACAGACAACAGTTGGAGAAGGTATGTGGCTTGCATATGAATGTGGAGCTGAGGTTGAAAGCATGGAATTTATACAATTTCATCCCACCGCATTTTATACGGGTACAGAAGAAACTTTTTTGATAACTGAAGCAATACGGGGAGAAGGGGCAATACTTGTAAATCATAGCGGCGAAAGATTCCTGCAGGATGATTTAAATGAATTATCCACAAGAGATGTTCTATCTGAGGCAATTTATAATGAATTGAAGAGAACAGCAAAAACAAATGTATTTTTAAAATTAAATCACCTGAATAAGGAAAAAATTAAGAGCAGATTTTCAAATGTTTATAAAGAAGCACTTAAATATGGAATAGATATCACACGCGACCCTGTGCCTGTAACGCCTGCTGCTCATTATATTATTGGAGGAATTAAAACAGGTTTAAATGCTGAGACTAACATTAAGCGCCTATATGCAGTTGGAGAAGTTGCATCAACTGGTGTGCATGGTGCTAATAGATTGGCAAGTAATTCTTTACTTGAATGCCTTGTTTTTGCTAAAAGAGCTGTCGAACATTCATTAAATTTCCTGAATAAGAATTTTGTTTTTGGTTGGATTGATTATCGTTTTAATATTGATGATAAACTTATAAGTGATTTTATTTATATAAAAAATAAAGTTGCAAAACTATTATGGGATAATGTAGGAATTATTAGAAAAGGAGATTCTCTTATACGGGTTTTGGCTGAACTTGATAGTCTTGAAAAAAATTTCTTCTATAGGGGAGATGAATACTATTCAAGTAGAATAACTAGTTTAATTAATATAGCAAGAATGATTACAATAGGAGCTTTAATAAGAGAGGAAAGCAGGGGATGTCATAAAAGAAGCGATTTTCCAGAAGAAAATGAAAAGTTTAAAAAAGTTATTGTACATCAAAAAAATAAAAAACCAATTCTAAGTTTAATATAAAATTGAAAATAATACTTATGGATAAAAAAGAAGTAATTAAAATAATTAAAAATGCTCTGAAAGAAGATATAGGTGGCGGAGATATTACAACAAATCTTATCGTAAGAAAAAATAAAAATGGAATTGCAGATATAATTGTTAAAGAAGACGGAATAGTTGCGGGTTTAAGAATAGCACGTGAAGTTTTTAAATATTTGGATAACGATATTTTATTCAAGAATTTTATAAGGGAAGGAGAACAAGTATCTCGTGGTCAAGAGATAGCGCAAGTAAAAGGTAAATTAAGAGCTTTATTGACAGGCGAGAGGACTGCATTAAACTTTTTGCAAAGAATGAGTGGAATTGCTACAATGACTTCAAAATTTGTAAAACAACTCGAAGGGACAAAAACAAAAATTCTGGATACGAGAAAAACAGTACCATGTTTAAGAATATTAGATAAATATTCTGTTAGAATTGGTGGTGGAACAAATCATCGTTTTGGTCTTTATGATATGGTGTTAATTAAAGATAATCACATAAAAGCTGCAGGTAGCATCACAAATGCTGTTAAACTAATTAAGAAAAAATTAAAGAAAAAAATAAAAATTGAGGTTGAAACTACAAATCTCAATGAAGTAGAAGAAGCCTTATTTAACAAAGTTGATATTATAATGCTCGATAATATGTCGATTGACTTGTTAAAAGAGGCAGTAAAATTAATTAATGGAAAAGTAAAAACTGAAGCTTCAGGAAATATATCTCTGGAAAATGTAAGAGAGATTGCCTCTACAGGTATCGATTTTATTTCTGTTGGTGCAATTACACACTCTGTTAAGGCACTCGATTTCAGCATGATAATCAAAAATCTCGAATCATAAATGAAGAGAAGAAAATGATAGATTATATAAGCGAAATAAATAAACTAAGAAAAGAAAAAAATGCCGTAATACTGGCACACAATTATCAGATTCCTGAAATACAGGATCTGGCAGATTTTGTGGGCGATTCACTTGGTCTATCTCAACAAGCTGCAAAAACAAACGCAGATATAATAGTTTTTTGTGGCGTCCATTTTATGGCAGAAACAGCATCCATTATTTCACCCGATAAAAAAATATTAATTCCAGAGCTGAATGCTGGTTGTTCTCTTGCATCAACTATAAATGCAGAACAGTTGAGAAGATGGAAAGAAGAGAATCCCGATTATATTGTTGTCTCCTATATTAATACAACAGCAGAGGTAAAAGCAGAAAGTGATTACTGTGTTACATCATCAAATGCAGTTAATGTAGTGAATAAAATTCCCGAAGATAAAAAAATTTTATTTTTGCCCGACAAATTTTTGGGTATGTATGTAAGTGCAATTACAGGTAGACAGATGGAAATATGGAGTGGTGCTTGTCATGTCCATGAAAAAATTGGTGATGTAAATTTTGAAGATGCAAGAAAAGCTCATCCCAGTGCAGAATTTTTAATCCACCCAGAATGTGGTTGCTCTTCTTCATGTATGTTAAAATCACAACTTTATTTTGATTGTAAAAATATTCACATTTATTCTACAGAAGGAATGATAAAACATGTGATGAATTCTAAAGCCAATGAATTTGTGATAGCAACTGAAATTGGAATACTTCACAGACTCAAAAAAGTGAAACCTAATTCATTTTTTTATCCACTCAGTGAAAATGCAATTTGTGAATATATGAAGATGATATCTGTTGATAAATTGTATTATGCACTTCTTAATGAACAGTATGAAGTTAAGGTACCCGAAAATATAGCTTCAAAAGCCAGACTGCCAATTGAAAGAATGTTAGCTATTGCTTGAGGTTGTATGAATTTATTTTGGTTACATTATCTCAATATTACAGCAGTTATTTCTAAATGGATGTCAATTTCTGGTTCAACATATTTATTACTTTCTTTATTTAACATTAAACAAGTCTTGTAACAATTTTTATAATAGATTTAATTGTAATTAATTTTACTGGAATAATTACTCATTACACAATAGAACATTAGATGAAAATACTTGTTGGCTCAAAAAATCCTATAAAAATAGAGTCAGTAAAGGAAGCTTTTATACATTTTTTTTCTGACATTGAAGTTATAGGTATTGAAGTTAATTCTTATGTTCCGTCTCAACCTATTGGCGAAGAGACTTTTCTTGGTGCAAAAAATCGTGCATTATATCTGAAAGAACTTAATGATAAAGAAAAAATGAATGCTAATTTTTTTGTAGGTATAGAAGGTGGTATAATAAAATTATTTGATAGATGGTTTGCATTTGGATGTATTTGTATAGTAGATGAGAATGGTCAAATGTCTTTTGGTACTTCACCTCATTTTGAATTACCAGAATTTGTAATTGAAAAACTGTTACAAGGTATAGAATTGGGTGATGTTATTGATGAAATAACAAACCAAAGAAAATCTAAACAAGGAATTGGAGCAATAGGATTTTTTACAAAAGGTGTGGTAAGCAGGAAAGAATTATACACTCAGGGAGTGAAAGTAGCAATTATTCCTTTTTTACATAAGGAAATGTTTTTTATAAAATAGAGGTAAAAATGGTATTACCAATTTATCAGGTAGACGCCTTTACAAGTAAAGTATTTAAAGGAAATCCTGCAGCGGTCATACCGCTGGAAAAATGGCTTGAGGACGAATTACTTCAAAAAATTGCTATGGAAAATAATTTGTCTGAAACTGCTTATTTCGTAAAAGAGATGAATGAATACCATATTAGATGGATGACCCCAACCTCTGAAGTGCCATTATGTGGTCATGCTACGCTTGCTAGTGCTTTTGTCTTGTTTAATTTTATTGAGAAAGATATGAATAAAATTATATTTAATTCAAAGAGTGGGAAATTAATAGTTGAAAAGAATGGGGATTTATTAACACTTGATTTTCCTGCACATAAACCACACCGTATAGATCCACCCCCTATTTTGTATGATTGTTTTGGAAGGTTACCTGTAGAAGTTCTTGAAAATGGATTCTTTTTGCTACTTGTATTCGAAGATGAGAAATTTATAAGAAGTTATATACCTGATATAAAACTTATAAAAAAACTTCATAAACACGGAGTTATTATTACAGCAAAAGGCATAGATGTCGATTTTGTTTCGAGAGTTTTTGTACCAAACGAAGGTATTGATGAAGATCCTGTGACAGGCTCTGCTCATACAGTTCTTACCCCATACTGGTCAGAAAAATTAAACAAAGACAAATTAATAGCACATCAGGTGTCTAAAAGAGGTGGTGAACTTTATTGTGAAAATTTAGGTCAGCGCATCAAAATTTCTGGCAGGGCTGTTTTATATATGAGAGGGGGGATTTATTTATAAAATTAAATCATATATATTTTATTAGAAAAATTATAAGCATATTTGCTTGAAAAAATTTTCGCACTACGAAAAATTTGCATAAATAAATTATCTTTATTATTGATTTTTAATCCATTAAGTGATGAAAAAAATAATCATAGTAGTCGCTTTTAGTCTAGTTGGGTTAATTTCTTGCGATGCACCAAGATTAAATCCATTTGATGCACAAAATCCTGATAATAAATTAGGGCAAATTAATGGATACATCATTTCAAAGTCCAGGACCCCATTAAGTGGTGTAAAAATAATCTGGAAAAATCAAAATATTTTTACATATACAGATTCCCAGGGCTACTTCAGAATTGAAAATCTTCAAATGAAAAATGGAATGCTGATTTTTGAAAAAGAGGGACTTGCAAAGGATTCTTTTTATGTAGAATGGAATAATCAAAAAACAAAACACCTTCCCGAAATTATTCTTAGTTATGTTCGAGGCAAATTTGAAGGACATGTTTATACTATACCACGAGTTGCAGTCTCAGGTGTGAAGGTATTGTGGAAAAATCAAAATATCTTTACAGAAACAGATTCTGATGGATATTACAAATTGGAAAATATTTCGATGAATGATGGATGGATTTATTTTGAAAAAGAAGGTTTATCTTGTGATTCCTTTTATGTTGAATGGAACAATGAAGAAGTAAAAATTATTTCCGATATAATACTCTATCCAACCATTGGAACGCTTGATGGATTTGTTTATTCTATACCGCGCACGGCATTACCAAATGTAAAAGTATTCTGGAAAAATCAAAATATTCTTATAGAAACCAATTCAAGTGGATATTATAAGTTTGAAAATATTTCAATAAAAGACGGCTGGTTATATTTTGAAAAAGAAGGTTTTGCAAAAGATTCAGTTTTTGTAGTATGGAATAATCAAAAAGTTGTAAGGGTAAGTGAAATAATACTTTATCATACAATTGGTATAATAGAAGGTTATGTTTATGATAATACACGTCTACCACTAAATGATGTAAAAGTATTCTGGAAGAATCAAAAGATATTCGAAGAGACCAATTCAAATGGTTATTACAGACTTGAAAATGTTTCTCTAAAAAATGGATGGCTTTATTTTGAAAAATCGGGTTTTAATAAAGATTCAGTTTATGTTAACTGGAATGGTCAAAATAGTGTAAGGATAGCAGATAGATTTTTAAATTATACAACAGCAACAATTTATGGATACGTTAAAACCGTTGCTCTTCCGCGTAGAGTAATTCCGGAAGTTAGAGTTTACTGGAAAAATCAATCTATTATTACACAAACAGATGCAAATGGTCGTTATCAGTTAGATAATATTATCCAAAATAATGGCTGGCTCTATTTTGAAAAGGATGGATACAGTAAAGATTCTGTTTTTGTTCAGTTTGATAATCAACCAACAAAACAAGTTGAAGATAGATTTCTGAATGCAAATCCACGCTTGTTGAATTTATCACTTTATACATCGGTACAGAATAGGTATCCAGATATTCAGGTACAGCGGCTTTATGTTCAGGTTTCAATTGCTGACGATGAGAAAGACGTCGATTCTGTTTTTGTTAAAAATAATTCATTTAACTTTTATAAAAAATTGATATTTAATCCCGAGTCAAATAAATATGAAAATAATTTTAGAACGGTTGACTTAAAAGTTAGTTCTTTGGAAGAAACCATAGGAACAGAATTTATTATTATAGCAAAAGAAAAATCGGGAAAGACTTTTACTATTGGTTCTTCCGGTATTAAGAGATTGATTGTTCAAGAAATCTTAATTGAATCGCCTGTCAATAGAGCGGTTGTAAATAATGTCCCAACTTTTGTATGGAAGAAATTTTCACCGGGATTTAATTTCAAATACACGGTACAGGTTTATACAGACGAAGTCGCCCCAATTTTAATTTGGGGAAAAAATGATATTTCAAAAGATGCAACAGAAATTACATGCGATACAACAATTCAACCAGGTGATTATTACTGGGTGGTAATATGTGTGGATGATTTTGGTAATAGCACAATATCTAAACCGGGTACTTTTATAATAAAATAAGTTAATTGAAATGAACTTCATTCCGGAAAATATTAATCACATAAAGAATCTTTCAAAGGAAGAATTTGAAGCATTATTTGAGTTTACCCAGTTATTAAATTCTTCAAACTATCAGGAATCCTTTATTGAAGATGTAATGGATATTGTTATAAAAATTATAAATGCTGAACGAGGACTTTTTGTTAAATATGATGAAACTGCAAATAGTTTTTCAATTATTACGGCAAGAAAAATTTCAAATGAAAGCATAACAGATTTAAATCAGTTTTCATCGGGGATCCTTCAAAAAGTTATAAAAGAAAAAAGACCACTTTTATATCATGACGTGATGGGGGATCCAAATTTATCTCAGTTTCAAAGTGTACAAATCCATAGAATAAAGTCTGTTATTGGTGTGCCAATAATTCGGGATGGTAAGGTTTGGGGTGTAATTATTGCTGATAGTTCTATGGATAGACGAGAATTTACTGAAGAAAATTTAATATTTCTGAATTTCTTTTCTAATCTTGTTTCCCTCACACTTGATAGAATAATAAAACTTGAAGAATTAGAGAAAGAAAACAGAATTCTTATAAATAAATTACAGGTTACAGAAACAATTCCTGAAATGATTGGAAATAGTGTGGCAATTCAAAATTTAACGAAGTTAATACATAAAGTTGCACATACAGATGCAACAGTATTAATAACCGGTGAAAGTGGAACCGGTAAAGAGGTTGCAGCTCGTGCAATTCATCAATTAAGCAAAAGAAAAGATAAACCTTTTGTTGCTCAGTTCTGCGGTTCAATACCCGATAGCCTTCTTGAAAGTGAATTGTTTGGTTATAAAAAAGGAGCTTTTACTGGTGCTAATTCAGATAAACAGGGATTACTCGAAGCTGCAGACGGCGGTACATTTTTCTTAGATGAAATTGCTGATATATCAAGTGCTCTTCAAGCAAAACTGTTGAGAGTCCTTGAAAACAGAGAAATAATCAGGCTTGGAGATACAAAAGTCAAAAAGGTAGATGTTAGGATAATTGCTGCTACAAATAAAGATTTACATCAGCTTACCAAAGAAGGTCAGTTCAGAGAAGATCTGTTTTATCGATTAAATGTATTCCCAATTAAAATGCCACCATTACGTGAACGACGTGAAGATATTCCACTACTTGCAAGTTATTTTGTTAAGAAAATTGCTAAAAAAGAGATTCCGCTTGATTCATCAGCTATCAAAAAATTGGGAAGTTATTACTGGCCCGGTAATATAAGACAATTAATTAATGTGGTTCAGAGAGCTCTGATCCTTTGTGATTCTAATAAAATTTATGCCGAACATATTATCCTTGAAGATAACCAGGATTTACTGAACTTTAAGGGTACTCTAAAAGAATTTGAAATGTTATTGCTTAAGAAACGGCTTGAAGAATTTAATGGTAATAGAACTCTTACTGCAAAATCTCTCGATGTTTCTGTAAGATGGATTCAACTGAAATTGAAAGAAATGGGGGAACAATAATTTAATGTTAAATTCGACCGAAATATTATTCGAGAAATTTGAAATTATTGATGTACTTAAAAAAGATGAACATGCGGCTGTCTATCTTGCAAATCATATTTATTTGAATAAAAAGATAATTCTTAAAGTACTTAATACACAAAAAATTTCCGACCAAATATTAGTTGAGAGGTTTAAAAGGGAAGCAAAATTACTTGCAAAACTTGATCATCCAAATATTATTAAAGTTCTCGATTTTGGTACAAGCAAGGAATATTTTTATATATCATTCGAATATATCGAAGGAGAAAGCTTAAGAAATTTACTAAAGCACAAAGAACTTTCTTATGAGGAAAAAAAACATTTAGCAATTCAACTCTTTAAAGCACTCCATTTTGCACATACAAATCAAATAATTCATAGAGACATAAAGCCAGAAAATATTTTCGTTGATAACAATATGAACCTTAAATTGGGCGATTTTGGTCTTGCACTATCTTCGGAAGATAATTTTGTTACAACTCCATATTCAATAGTAGGTACACCAAGTTATATGTCGCCCGAACAGGTTGCAGGTGCAAAACTATCTTATCAGAGTGATTTGTTTTCAGCAGGTATTGTATTATATGAAATGTTTACAGGAATAAATCCTTTTCTTAAAGATAATGTTACTCTTACGCTAAACGAAATTATGTCTTACAATGAAAGTAATATTATCGAAGGCTTATCTGGGTTACCCGATGAAATGGCAAATGTTTTAATTCGTTTATTGAAAAAGAAGCCATCTCAGAGATATAACTCCGCCCTGGATATTCTAAATGAACTGAATGTACAAATCGAACAGGTAACGATTTCAGTTAATAAAGAGATTAAAAAAGTAAAAAATAAAAATGCTATTATTGTATCATTTGCAATGCTTATAATAATTATAACAGCATTAATTTTATTTATTAATAAGGTGCAACCCGATAAGACAACAACAGCAGAAAAAAAATTCGATCAACAAAAGAGTGAATCTGTAGATGGGGAAATAATTCCACAAATAGAAGAGAGTAAACAACAAACCGAACCGATAGAAGAAGTAGAGAATATTAATTCAGAGGAAAAATCATCAATCGAAAATAATAATTTGACAACTCTAAAATATGGTGGTTTATTTGTTGAATGTTACCCATGGGCTGATGTATATGTAGATGGTCAAAAGCTTGAAACAACTCCTATGACCAAACCTTTGACTTTATCAGAAGGAGAGCATACGATTAAATTAGTTCATCCCGATTACCCAATTTATTCAAAAGTGGTTAAAATCAATCATTCAGAAGTAACCAACTTGAAAATATCACTTGAATCATTAATGGGTTTTATTGATTGTAAAGTTAATCCGTGGGGTGATATTTATATCAATGGCAATTATAAAGGTCAAACTCCGCTCAAAGAATTAATTAAAGTTAATCCGGGGTTTATTAAGTTAACTATAAAACATCCGAATTTGAAAATAGTAGATACAACTCTTTTTGTTCAATCGGGTGATACAATTGCATTGAAATTTTTATTGAAGCCGAATTGATGGTATAAAAGTTGTACTTAATATTAGAAAAGGGTAGCTAATATGAAAAATAAATTAATTATAATTTTTCTATTTACACTGCCACTGTTAGCTCAGAATTATGAGTGGCAGGTTGTAACTGGCTGGGATATGAAATATCCAGTTTCTGGTGGACAGGTAGTTTATGATACACTCAGCAACAAATTTTATGTGCTTGGTGGGGAAAATGCTTTAAAAGAAGTTGTTGACTGGATACAAGAATACAACATTCTATCGGGTGAGTGGAAAATAGTTGGGAAAATGAATCAACCTCGCTTTTTATTTGTAGCTAATATTTGGCAGTCTCAAATTCTTTACTTTGGCGGTGTTAACGAATTATCTGAAAATAAAAATACTATGGAATCATGGAATTATAAATCTATTCCTTCTGAACCAGTGGTTTTTGATACACAGAATAATTTTGCAAGATCATTTTCAACTGGATATATCAAAAATAATTTCCTTTATATAATTGGAGGCGAACCAATACCAAGTGCTGCTGCTGAATTGCCATATATTGTTGGTTATGATCTATATAATAAAAAAGTAAACTTTACATATGGAATAACAAGTCAAAATCAACCCAAACAACAAATGACAATACTTTTTAATAATAATATCTATATCTTTGGTGGAATATTACATGGAGCTCTATCTTCAATTAGCAAATTCGATATTAGTAATAATAAATTAGAAGAATTAAAACAGAAACTTAATATACCACGAGCTGGTGGCGTTGCAGTATACAACCCGATCTTGAAAAGAGGATTTGTTATAGGTTGATTTAATGAGAATAATAAAGCTCTAAATACTGTAGAAGCTATTGATTTTCTGAGAGATGGTCAGGTACTTGTATATCCATTTCCCCCGCTTAAATATGCGCGTAGAAATCCAATGGCAATTAATTATGGGAATACTATTGTTGTTTTTGGTGGACGAGATGAAAACGGCAATATTGTCCCATATCTTGAAAAACTTGTACCAGTTACTTCAAGTACAGATGAAGTAGATGACTCTTTACCCAAATCAGATTTTCTATATCAAAACTATCCCAATCCTTTTAATCCAAATACAACAATAATGTTTGAATTATCAAGAAATTCATCAATATCTTTAGACATATTTTCCTTACTTGGTGAACATATTATTACATTAAAAAGTGGAAATTTAAATGCAGGAAAATATTTTATTGAATGGGATGGAAAAAGTAAATATAGAATGGATGCCCCTGCGGGAATTTATTTTATTCAACTAAAAACTGGATATATAACTCAAACAAGAAAAATGGTTCTTCTCAAATGATTAAAAAACTAATTATTGTTTTGCTAATAATAAATTCAAATGCCTTTTTTGCTCAGGAATCAGATTTTGAAAAGGTTAAAAAATTTTATGATTCTTTTGACTATAGAAATGTAATTAATTTATCTGATGCTTTAATTAAAGAAAAGTCTCTTGGCGATTCTTTATTGATTGAAGTTTATTTGATGCGTGCAGTATCATTTTATTCTCTTGGGAAAGAAGATTCTACAAAAGAAAATTTTAAGGATATATTGAGAATTAAAAGTAATTACGAAATTGATCCATTAAAAATTTCTCCAAAGTTAATCTCGTTGTTTAATCAGATTAAAATTGATTTTATTAATACATCCAAACAAGAAACATTAATTACAGATAGCTCTAAGTATAATTTAGTACAAAGAGAATTTGATTATGCAAAAATCAGAAATTCATTAATTAGAAATATATTTTTACCTGGCACGGGTCAGTTGTTTGGTGGTATCAAAACCAAAGGAATAATATTGAGCGTTTTATCTTTTGCTAATCTATTTGGCGCTGGTTATTTTATTTATGATACAAACAAAAAAGAAAAAGATTATTTAATTGAAATAGACCCATCACTAATACAAATAAAATATGATTCATACAATAAGTCTTATAAAATTAGGAATGTTTTAATTATCTCGTATTTAGTAATCTGGATTTATAGCCAGCTTGATTTATTCTTTTTTAATGACAATGAATTTTATATTGATAATGTTAATAATACTTCCAACTTGATGATGGTACAACCTCAAAACATTCAATTCAATTTAAGAGTCCCATTTTAATTATTGTATTTCCAGTAAAGCGTTGCATAAATTTCGCACAACGCGAAAATTATTCGCAATTATAATATAAAAACCTAACAAAAAATAAATTATATAAAATTTATTGTTGTGGCATTGGAGTTGTGTATAAATTTTACACACACAAACAAGCTCCGTCCTTAAAAGGCGAAGGTAAACAAGTTTTTAACCTTCGCCTTTTTTATTAGTAAAAAACTTAAAGTTCGGATTAAGAAAATTTTTATCTCTGTCTTAATATTTATATTTTTATTGTGTAAAAAAATTTTTGAGATATGGATTTTAAAGCTGAAAAACAAAACGATGTTGCAATAGTTCATGTATATTTAACAAGAGCAACTTTAGCAAGAGCAGTAAAATTTAAAGAATTTGTAGACGAAATTATAAAAGAAGGCACAAAAAAAATTATTATTGATCTCACACTTTGTGAATATATTGACTCAACATTTCTTGGAGCTTTAGTTTCCTTGCTTAAAAAAGTAAATTCTCTTGGTGGTGATGTAAGGTTGGTTTATAGCAAAGAAGCTCCATCCCTTGTTTTTATAATAACACGAATGGACAAAGTTTTCAAAATTTTTTCTACCCTAAATGAAGCTTTAGAAAGTTTTGGGATAAAACCAACAAAACCTAAGCTTGAGTGGAAGTAATTTTATAGACTTTATCATTTTCTCTAACAAGTTCTTTACATGGAAAAGTAATTTCGCTTCCTTTTTCAGCTTTTATAATTTTTGTTTCATCAATCATCATTTCTTCAATTTTTAATTCGATAACACCTGTAGTATTACCTATGATATAAATTGAATCACCTATGGCTAAATCCCCCGACTCGATTTTTACGTATGCAATTTTATTTTTTTTGTAATAGTTTAGAACTTTACCAATATAAGACTTTCTTGTAGTAGCTTTAGATCCATATGCATCTGTAAAGCCTTCTGAACCAGGCAGACCAAAATAAAATCCACTCGAAAAGCCTCTATTATATACTTTAGACAATTCATTTACCAGTTCTTCTTTTATTTCTGGAGTTAGTTTGTTTTCAAAATAAAGGTCGATTGCTTTTCTGTAGATGGAAACAACTTTATAAACATATTCACTGCTTCTTTTTCGTCCTTCAATCTTGAATGCAGTGATATTCGCTTCAATTAATTTATCTATGAAATCTACAGTGCATAAATCTTTAGGAGAAAGAACATACCCATCGCCTAAAATTAAACTGAATTTTTCATCTTTATCGACTATTTCATATTCTCTTCTGCATGGTTGAAGACATTCACCTCTGTTAGCACTTTTGTTAAAAACTTCATGGCTCATGAAACATCTACCACTTATTGCAACACACATAGCCCCGTGGATAAATGTTTCAATTTCTATATTGACTTTATTTTTTATTTCTATAATTTTGTCTAATGTGCATTCTTTTGCAAGCACAATCCTTCTGGCTCCAAGATTTTTATAGAATTTTGCAGCCTCTGAATTCGAAACAGAAGCCTGGGTGCTAACACAAAAAGGGATATCATATTCCTTACATTTTTGTAAAACAGATAAATCCCATCCAATAACCATATCAATATTGGTTTCTTTAGAAGCTGATAAAATTTTATCAAGTTCATTAAGTTCATCTTCAAATACAATAGAATTTAGTGTCAGGTGTGCTTTAACATTATTTTTTTTGCAAATTCGGGTTATCTCTTTAAGATCTCTAAGTTCAAAATTTTTTGCCATTGCACGCATATTTAAATTTTCAACACCAAAATATATTGCATCTGCCCCAGCCTTAATTGCAGCATTTAACATACTCCAGTTACCAGCCGGTGCCAATAATTCAGGTTTATTTTTATATTTTGTTCCCATTGATTTTCTAAAGCTATAAAGTTTACTATGTAAATCTATTTATTTAATTATAATTATGCTGTAATTAACTAATGCACAAAAATTTTTACCTTGCATTAATTGGAATTGGAATCGGGGGGATTGGATTTGGGTTAATTACACCTGCAACAGTTTTGTTGTTAGAACTTAACAAAGCACCTGCCGCTATTACAGGTTGTATTACAATGATTGGCTATTTGAGTGTTGTAATCTTTTCGCCCATAACAGGTTATCTTGTCAATAAATTTAACATTAAAAAGATTTTGAGTACCGGGTTAATTATCTGGTCAATTGGTGCATTTGCTCATATTTTATGGTATATCTATCCGTTGTTATATTTTATTAAATTTTTTATGGGAATAGGTGGAACAATGATATTTGTTTCAACGGAAATAGTGATTAATTATTATAGTCAGGAAAGCAACAGAGGGAAAAACATCAATCTTTATGCTGTAATTTTATCTATTGGTATTGCACTGGGTTCATTATTGATCTGGTCTGTTAAAATTGCTTTGTGGGTACCTTTTGTATTGGGGGCATTGATAATGTTTTTTGTATTTCTTTTTCAGGTTTTCCTTTTTGAAGAAATAAGAATAAATACTAACCCAAAAGAAATTTTAAAAATGCCAATCAGTGAAATGCCATTATTAAGCATTGCTTCTGCAGTTTTGTATGGCTTTTTTGAGTCGTCTATAATAGTTGTTATTCCAATATATGGATTAAGAAATTTATTTAATGTTGATCAGGTTTCTTACTTCTTAGCCTCGTTTGTAATTGGGGGTATAGTTTTACTGTACTTTATAGGTTTATTAAGTGATAAGGTAGATAGAAAGAAATTATTGTTATTTATTTCTCTCTTTTTAAGTGGAGCAAATGTTTTACCTTCTGTTATTTTTAATTTTTTATTACTGATTATAATTTTCTTTTTTATTGATGGTATGGTTCCATCAATGTACACTGTAGGCTTGAGTTATACTATTGAGAAAGTAGAAAGAAAATTTATGTCTCGGGCGAATGGATATTTTATTATGATGTATGGTTTAGGAACCATAGCAGGACCATTTTTAGGTGCGATGCTTGTGGATATGAACAGGCGTTTTGGATTTTGGATTTTTTCTTCATTGGTTTGCCTTTTATTTTTTACTTTCTTTAAATATTTGAGAAAGAAAGATCATATTATTATTACTTAATTGAATTTATTATTTTAGAAATAAACTTAAAATATACTTTAGTGATCGATAAAAACTCAGAAATATTTTTCAACATCAATTCGATTGATGCACCACTGTTATTATACTTTTTAAATGCAAAACAGATTCTTATAAATAATAAACTCAAAAGCATGCTCGAAGTTTCATTTGAGAAAGATGAAGATATATGGACTACCGAAAAATTTTATGATATGAATAATAATTTGTTAACCTTTCAAGAATTACCATTTATAAGGGCTGCATCAGAGAAAAAGAGTATCCCTTTTTATCTATTAAAATATATTACCCAAAAATCAACTGAAAAAATATTTACAGTCTGTTCAATATTTGTTGATATAAAAAATGAAAACAACTATGTAATTTCGATATTTGAAGATTCTACAAAAGAAATCGAAACAGAACAATTATTAATAGAATTAATTAATAATGTTCAGAACGTCATTTATTCAACAAGCACGGATGGAAATGAATATTATTTCATCAATGAAGCAGTAAGACAGTTATTTGGGTTTTCCCCTGAAGAAATTTATAAAAATAAGTTTTCAATATTAAGAACAATTCATAAAGATCATTTTGGAAAATTTAAAGTGTTTATTGAAGAGTTAAGAAAAGGGGAAGTATCGTTGGTAGAATATAAAATAAAAGACCGCTATGGAAAAGAACATTGGGTAAGGCATACGGGAATTCCAATAATTAGAAATGGGAAAGTAATACGAATCGTTGGAATAATCTCGGACATTACAGAAGAAAAAGTTGCTCAACAACGTTTAGAGAACTCTGAAGAGAAATTTAGAATGCTAATTGATACAGCAGATGATTTAATATTTATTCTCGATGGTTTTGGTTATTTTATTATGGTAAATAAAAATGGTGCTAAAGCACTTGGATATAAGCCAAAAGAAATGATAGGAAGACATTTTTTGGATTTTGTTGATAAGGAAGAAGAATCAACTGTTGCCGAAGCTTTTTCAAAAATTTTAACAACCAGAGAAAAAGTAGTTTTCGAAGCAAATTTTCTCGATCGCTTTGAAAAAAGTATAACTTTTGAAATTCATTCCAAACCAATGATTTTGGATGGAGAGATTTCTGGAATGATTGGAATTGGAAGAAATATTTCTCAAAGAAAGCAAGATGAAAAACGAATACGCGAGCTAAATGCCAAACTCGTTGAGGCAAATAGAATAATATCCATAGAGAGAGAAAGAGCACGGCAAAGAATTAATTTACTTGAAGAATTAAGTAAACTCAAGAATGAATTTATATCAAATATATCACACGAGCTAAGAACCCCGCTTGCCTCCGTAGTTGGCTTTGCAGAAACAATTGCAACTGATTCAGATCTTTCAAGAGAGACAATTAAAGAATTTAGTGAAATAATATTAAGTGAAGGGAAAAGATTGGCAAAAATTATTAATGATGTTCTTGATTTTTCTAAGCTTGAAAGTGGGGAAGAGGAGTTAAAGAAAGAGGAATTTGAAATTAGAGAAGTAATTGATGAACTAGAAGCCGAATTTATGAATGAAATTAAACAAAAAGAATTGGTCTTTACAAAAAATTATCCTCAAACTAATATAAAAATTTTTGCAGATAGAAAAAGAATAAAGCAGGCTATAAGCAATTTAATTTCAAATGCAATAAAATATACTCCTAATGGCGGAAGAATTACATTGATGATAGAAGATTTTGAAAAGGAAATTGAAATTACTTTGAGTGACACTGGTATTGGAATATCAGAGAAAGAAATTCCTAAATTGTTTCAGAAACTAAGCAAGATTTATAGACCGAATGCACCAATAACTGGTGCGGGAATGGGCTTGGCAATTGTTAAACAAATTATTGATATGCATAAAGGAGTTATTAGAGTCAAAAGTGAAGAAAATAAAGGAACTACTTTTATAATAAGATTACCCAAATAAATACGGGGGAAATTTTGGAAAAATTAATTTTTATAATAGACGACGAAGAATCAATTCTGAAGATGCTAACACATTGGTGTAAAAACCAATGGGGATACAATGTAAAAACATTCACCTCGGGCCTCGAGGTTGTTAATTCGTTATCCGAAGAACCAGATCTAATTTTACTCGATATTATGTTGCCAGATATTAATGGTAATGAATTGTTGATTAAAATAAAACAAAATAATCCGCAACTCCCAGTCATTATGCTATCGGCACAGGGCAGTATTGAGGTTGCTCTCGAATCAATACGACTTGGAGCGTTTGATTATTTCCCCAAACCAATTGATAAAAATAGGCTTGAATCAGCAATTAGAAATGCAATTAAAAATTATGATCTGGAGCGTGAATTAAAAAAATTAAAAGAGAATATTCAAAAAGAATATAGTTTTGATAATATTGTTTCTGCAGATAAAAAGATGCAGGAAGCATTTAGAATGGTTTCTAAGGTTCTGGATAATGATATAACGGTGTTAATTCAGGGTGAAAGTGGAACAGGCAAAGAATTAATTGCACGCGCAATTCACTATAATGGAAAAAGAAAAAATGCTCCTTTCGTTGTTGTAAATTGTGCTTCTATTCCTCGAGAACTTCTTGAAAGTGAATTATTTGGACATGAAAAAGGTTCTTTTACGGGTGCTCATCAAAGAAAAATAGGAAAGTTTGAACTTGCTAACGGAGGAACAATTTTTCTTGATGAAATTGGAGAAATGGAAATGTCGCTTCAAGCTAAAATTCTTCGTGTAATTCAACAGAAGGAATTTGAAAGAGTGGGAGGTAACGAAGTTATTAAAACAGATGTGCGAATTATTTCTGCAACCAATAGAGATTTGAAAGAATGTGTTGATAAAAAACTTTTTAGAGAAGATCTGTATTATAGATTGAGTTCTTTCCCTATTTACATACCTCCATTAAGAGAAAGAAAAGGCGATATTGTTGTACTTATTGATCATTTTATAAAGCAACTAAATGAAAAGCACGGAAAGAAAATCAAAGGAGTTACTAAAAATGCTCTTAAATTAATGTATGATTATGATTGGCCCGGAAATGTTCGTGAACTTGAAAATACACTCGAAAGATGTATGATACTAACAGATGGAGATTATATTGATGTAGATGTTTTACCCGATTCAATTACCTCTCAATCAGTATCTATCAATAATAAGATTGCTTTGTTTGCAGATGATTCTCCAATTATCCCAATGGATAAATTGAAAGAACAGGCAATTCGACATGCATTAAAAGTTACAAATGGAAATATTGTTGAAGCAGCAAAAAAATTAAAAATTGGGAGAGCAACTCTTTATCGTTTAATCGAAAAATATAAATTAAATAAAAATTAAATGGAGATTCTATGATAGAAGAAGAAATATTTGATAATATTATTATTGAAATCATTAAATCTGATAGAGCAACAATAAAGGAATCCGAGATATTAAAAAATATGATTTATGATAAAATAGAAAAAGGCTATAAAAATGTTATAATCGATTTGAGTGAGGTTAATTTTATTGATTCTACATTTCTTGGTATAATTGTTAATTTGCTTAAGAAAGTTGTAAATGGAGGAGGAGATTTGAAATTGGTGGGATTCAAACCAGCTGTACGGTCAATGTTCGAATTGACAAGATTATATAGAGTCTTTGAATCTTATACAGACCTGCAATCTGCCATAAAAAGTTTTCAGAAAAATTAATTTGGAGTATTAAATTGACCGAAACTGTTAACAATAAATACTCGGGGAAAATACTTCTTGTTGAAGATGAATTTAATATAGCAAAACTATTCATGCATAATTTAAATAAAGCTGGGTTTGATTGTGAACATGCAAATAATGGAGTAGAAGGATTGAAACTGGCACGCGAAATTAAGCCCGATTTGATAATAAGTGATATAATGATGCCTGTAATGGATGGGTTTGAATTCAGAAGAGAATTACTAAAAGATCCGGAACTAAAATCCATACCTTTCGTTTTTCTTACGGCAAAAGGTTCGGAGGAAGATATTTTAAAAGGCTTCGACCTTGAAATAGAGGATTATATTATTAAAACATCGAGCCCAAAAGTTGTAATTGCAAAAGTATCTGCTATTCTCAAAAGTCTTGAAAAAGAAAGAGTTAAGGTAGTAGACGAAGTACAAAAAGCCGCAGATTCAATGATTGCCACAGTTGTTCCAGATTCGCCTCCTAAATTTCCAAATCTTGAGATCAAACAATGGTATTTACCTTTTAAAAATGTTCCCGGTGGAGATTTTATAGATTATTTCAGTATAGACGAAGATAAATTAATTGTTATACTTGGTGATGTAATGGGTAAAAGATGGGGAGCCTGGTATTTTGCAGTTGCTTATGCAGGATATGTGAGAAGTGCTGCCAGATTTGTAATTGAATCATCAAGAAATTATAATCCAAGTGAAATCCTGCAGAAAATAAATCAGGCTGTCTATAAAGACGAAAGAATTTCTGAAGTCTTTATAACTCTATCGATTGTAATAGTTGATGTTAAAAATAAAACAGCTAAATATTCTGGAGCAGGAGATTTACCTATAATCTTTAAGACATCTAACCAGGCAAAGTATATACAATCAAGTGGTTTATTGCTTGGTTTTACAGAATTAGGCCAATACGAAGATCACGAGGTTAATTTAACAGGAGGGGATGAAATAATTTTGTTGACTGATGGTTTTACAGAATCAAGAAATAAGAAGGGAGAACAATTTGGGCAGGAACGATTGCTAAATTATTTGAATTCACTATCTTCAGATGAAGACACTCTGGAATCCTTGAAAAAAGAAATAATGAATTTTACAGACGGAGAACTGGAGGATGACGTAAGTGTTGTTTATATCAAATTTACTGGTTAGTGATTTATAATTTAGAATATTATTTATTTAATACACAATGGTTAAAACAGATTATGTAACAAATTCTATAGCATTAAATAGTATTTTGATTACGTTTTGGTTCATGACTTAGATAAAACAGTATCCTCAGTAGATTTTAATGTGAATTTTAAAATCATATATCCAATAGTACCTGCAAACAGAGATACTACGAGAATAGAAATTTTAGAATAATCTATTATCCTTGAATCTTCAAAAGCAAGCAATGTAATAAAAATTGACATTGTAAAACCTATTCCTGCAATAAATCCTACACCCAATATATTTTTCCATTTTAATTCAGGGGGTAATTTACATGCCCCAATCAATACACCTATCATTGAAAACAATGTTATTCCAATTGGCTTGCCTATCAATAAACCTGAAATAATTCCAATACTACTGTTATTTAATAAATTATTGTACCAGTTAGGCTCTATAGTAATACTGGTATTTGCAAGAGCAAATATTGGTAGAATAAAAAATGCTACTGGTTTATGCAAAAAGTGTTGTAGTTTATAAGAAGGGGAGGAATCATCATTATTATTAAAGGGAATAGCAAAAGCAAGAAGGACTCCTGTGATAGTTGCATGAACTCCAGAATTTAACATAAAGTACCACATTATTATTCCGCCAATTAAATATGGGATTAGGTTATTAACTTTAAATCTATTTAAGAGTAAAAGGACTGAAAAAATACTCAATGAAATAAATAAATTAGTTAAATAAAGATTCTTTGTATAGAAAATTGCAATTACTAAAATTGCTCCCAGATCATCTATAACTGCAAGTGCGGTTAAAAATACTTTTAATGAAGCAGGAATCTTACTACCAAGAAGTGATAAAATTCCAATTGCAAATGCTATATCTGTAGCCATTGGAATGCCTGCCCCCGATTGTGTTTCTGTACCGAAGTTAAAAATTGAATAAATAAATGCTGGTACAATCATCCCTCCAATAGCAGCGAAAATAGGGAGCAGAGCATTTTTTATGTCAGAAAGTTCACCTTTATAAATTTCTCTTTCTAATTCAAGTCCAATTAATAAAAAGAATATTGCCATTAAGCCATCATTAATCCAATGGGCTAATGAGTGGTTTCCAATGTTGGAATTCCAGAAATTAATATAAACATTCTGAATAGGAGAATTTGCTAATGAAAGAGAAATGGCTGTCATCATAACAAGAACAACACCACCTGCTTTTTCGCTTTCAAAAAATTCGATAAAAAGTTTTGTTAAGTTCATAGCAAAATTTATTTAAAAGATTTTCAAAAACTATATTTCAGAAAGTTCAAATTATAGATCTGAACTTTTTTGTAAGATATGTATTTAAATTTTTATTATCAAATGATTTGATAGTTTAAAAGGAAAATTGATACAAGTTTTTCAGTATATATTTTTTAAGTTGAATAAGGTTATGTAATACCCCACAATCATCTTTTTAATCTTTTATAATCACCCTTTCTCTTTTCATTAACATACTAAACTTTTCCTTAATCAAACATTTTATTGCAATATTTTGTGTTCTATCCAATGTTTTTTTATTTCACATATTTCAATATAATCATGAAAAAATATAATAAAGTCAAATTAGGGAAAAAAGATAAGTTGAATCTTGTAATAATTAAACAAATTCTTTTGCATAAAAATTTTCTTTGGAAATCTTTCTTAACAATTTTCAAATTGTGGAGCTGAAGGGATTCGAACCCTCGACTTGCACGTTGCGAACGTGCCGCTCTCCCAGCTGAGCTACAGCCCCTAAAATATTATTTCCGATTTTTTTCCTGTGATTTGTCTTTATTTGTATCATTAATTCTTTTCTCAACAGGAGTGGCAAAAACATATCTGCCTTTTAACACACATCCCTGTCTTCCAGGTATGCAATCTTTCTTGAGCCTAATACAATAGCTTTTTGCACTATCTAAAAATTGACATGAAAATGAACTCATTTTTAATATGATTTTTATTATAAATTCTTTATATCATTTACAATCTCATCTATGTTGATTTTACTTCCAGTATAATTTTTTCTCAGCTTCCCATTTTTGTCTAAAAGCTGAATTCTGTCTGTGTGAATGTAATAAAAAATTTTTTTACCACTCTTTAATATTGTTGAATCACCAGGGATAACATAAACTTCTGCTTTTTTAAGTAATGAATCAATAGTTTTTGGATCTCCTATTGCAAATTGCCAATTTTTTAAATCAAGATTTCTAATTTCCGCAAAGCTTCTTAAAACTTCCGGTGAATCCTGTTTCGTATCAAAACTAATAGAAATAAATTCAACATTATTAATTTTATCTTTTTTTAATCTTTCCTGAATTAGTCTCATGTTATTTGTAGTAAGTGGACAAATATCAGGACAATTTGTAAATATGTATCCTACAACAATTATTTTTCCTCTGAATTGAGATGGAAAATTAATTTTTTGATTTGATTGATTTATTAAAATAAATTTTTCATTACTAAAATCTTCTATAACGGGAAGATTTTCTTTGCAGGAAAAAAATGAGATTAGCAGTAAAATTATCACGAAAATTATTTTAACATCTTTTTGCATTTTATTTTTTATTTTTATTACAGAACAATTTATTATATAACAAATTTATTAACTTTTTGGTTTTATCGATGAAGAAAATATTGTTAATCCTTTTTTTTATTTCTCAATTATACTATTCTCAACAAATAATAAGAATAATGACTTACAATATCCACGATTACACTCCTTATAACCCAAGTCCAGATAATCCTTTTAGATTAGATTGGGATAATCCAGCATTGAAGTATGTTATAAATTATGTTAAACCGGATATTTTGGTTTGTCAGGAAGTAAGAGACTTAGCCTCTGTAAATCAATTAATTGATTATGTGCTTGAACGTAAATATGCAGTAGCAGATTTTATTGAATCAACAAATATGAACAGTGTTTTATTTTATAAAGATGATAAATTTATTTCACTTGGGAATATTGTTCATCCTGCAGAAACACGTCCATTTAATGAATTTCCACTTATTTTTAAATCAACGAATGACACATTAATAATTTTTTCTGTTCACTTTAAAGCTAATTCATTGCTTGGAGATAATTCAGAAAATATACGAAGAAGAGGAATTGCTGCAGATTCTGTAAGAAAAAGAACATCTCAGCTGCCTGCTAATAAAAATTTTATAGTGCTTGGAGATTTCAACACACTCTTTGGTTCCGAACCAGCCGTTCAAAAACTGATTGATAAAACTACAAAGGGCTATCTTTTAGATCCACTTGATGCAATTGGAGAATGGGGCGATAATCCCAATTATGCTTTTACTCATACAATGTATGCACAGAATTTAACAGTAAGATTTGATATGATTCTAATTTCTCAAGCTGTAAAGGCTCCTGGTGGAATTGAGTATGTAGATGGGTCTTATACAATTGTTGGCAATGATGGAAATCATTTTGGTAAATCTATTAATTATGGTTATAATTCATTTGGTAGAACACTTGTAGACTCTTTAATTTCTGCATCAGACCATCTGCCCGTTTATGCAGATTTTATGTTTAGCAATACAACTAATGTTTTTGAAAATACTAAATATATGTACAAGCTAAACCAAAATTATCCCAATCCCTTTAACAGCGAAACTATAATTTCATACTTTATATCTTCCCCCTCTATCATATCATTAAAAATTTATGATATACTTGGTCGGGAAATTGTAACTATTGACGAAGGTTATAAATTACCGGGGACTTATTCAGTTAATTTTTACCCGGATAAATTTTTACTATCATCAGGTATATATTTTTATAAATTAACTACAGAAAATTTTTCTAATACAAAAGCAATGCTATTTATCAAGTAAAGAATAATTATTTAATGGAAAACAAAGAGATTTATTCTTTATTTGTTCAAAAATTAAGCAAGGACCTTTCCATTCCAGAATTGTCATTAACAAATCTAGAACAATTAGATCTACGAGAATTTCTTATTGAAAGAATAAAGGAATTAATGTCTCAAAACTTTGATAGATTTATTATAAATCTCTACAGAATAGATGTTGATGAAAATAAAGTTCATGAAATATTTCGTTCAAAAGATAAGACTACCATACCAGAAAAATTAGCCGATTTAATTATTGAACGTCAGCTTATGAGAATTAAAACACAAATAATGTATAAAAAAGGAAAGTTATAAATAAACAATGGATATCTTATGTGGAAAAAATTTTTTTATAAATATCCCATCATAGATTATTTAGCTATATTAATTGGTTCTGCAATTATGTCACTTGGGATAGGAGTTTTTCTTGTTGATGCTCGTGTGGTACCCGGAGGAGTTAGTGGACTTGCTATGGCTATCTATTATTTATCAGGTTACAGAATTTCTGTGGGTGTACTTGTATGGATTCTAAATGTGCCTTTATTTATCTGGGGATTGAAAGAGCTTGGTAAAAAATTTGGCATGAGAACTTTTGTTGGTTTCTCTCTCAATTCATTTTTTATTGATTTCTTTAGAGGAGATATTCCCGGCTTTCATAACATTCAACTGCATAAATCTCAAGCGGTTTTAGATCTTTATAAAAATGATTTTTTATTTTTGATAATTGTTGGTTCTGTATTGCTTGGTGTGGGATTGGGAATAATTTTTAAGTTTAAGGGAACTACTGCCGGCTCTGATATAATTGCTTCTATTCTTCATAAACGCTATGGAATTAAACCCGGCCAGGCAATAATGATTATAGATTTTTTTGTAATTGCTCTAGCAGGATTTATAATCGATGTAAAAAATCTTTCTCCTGATAGACCTGCTTTAACTCTTACATTTTATGCAATCTTTTTACTCTTTTTATCTTCTCGTTTAATTGATATGATTATTGATGGTTTTGATTATGCGAGAGCAGCATATATAATTTCTGATAAATATAACGATATAACTGAATCAATACTCAAAGAAATGGGAAGAGGATGCACTGCAATCAAGACAAGAGGCACATTCAGAAATGTTGAAAGGGAAATGTTGCTTACTGTTGTTCCATTAAGAGAAGTATCAAAATTGGTTGATGTTGTAAAAGCAATTGATCCAGCAGCCTTTGTAATTATTTATAATGTGCATGAAGTTCTTGGAGAAGGTTTTAGAAGAAGAATTTAAATTAATATTGATATGAAAGAAATTATAGATTTTTTAACACCAGAGGATATAAAAAAATTAGCTTATGCTTTTCAACAGAGTCGAATTTTATTGACAGCAATTGAATTGAAAATTTTTACTACCCTGGAAAAACACATGCTTACTTCTAATGAAGTTGCTGAAAAGTTAAATACAGACCCAAGAGCAACCGATAGGTTAATGAATGCATTGTGTGCAATGGGATTACTTAAAAAAATTCATAATAAATTTTATAATTCAGAAAGTGCTAATAATTATTTGATTGAAGGTAAACCTGAATTTATGGGAGGGTTGTTTCATACAATTGAATTATGGAAATCCTGGAGTACATTGACAGAAGTAATTAAAAGAGGATCGCACGTTTATAAAATAAATAAAGAAAATTTTGAATGGACAAAATCTTTCATTGCTGCAATGCATTATAGAGCTTTAAAGGAAGCAAAAATTGTTTCGTACATGCTTAATTTTGAGAATGTTAAAAAAATGCTCGACTTAGGGGGAGGCTCTGGTGCTTTTACAATGCAATTTATAGAAACACACCCGGAAATTGAAGCTGTAATATTTGATCAACCCGATGTAATCCAATTAACAAAAGTTTATGCTGAGAATTTTGCACTGAAGAATAAAATTTCATTTATTGAAGGAGATTATCTTAAAGATAATATAGGAAATCATTATGATTTAATTCTACTCTCTTCAATTGTTCATATTAATAGTTTTGATGAAAATAAAATGTTAATCAAAAAATGTTCGGATGCATTAAATAAAAACGGTCAGTTAATCATTAAGGACTGGATAATGGATAAGGATAGAACAAAACCAACTGAGGGAGCAATATTTGCTATCAATATGCTTGTCGGTACTAAATGTGGAGATACTTATACAGAATCTGAAATGAAACAATGGCTCGTAGATGCAGGCATAACCAGTATTGAAAGAAAAAATACAAGCTATGGATTTTCTCTTTTAATCGGTTATAAAAAATGAAAAGGATTTTATTAATGTTCTTATTAATAATATTTTCATCATGTAACAAAGAAAAAAATATAAATGAAATATTAAATGGTAAATTTGTTTTTGTAACTATCCCTCAAAATGATTCCATAGAAACCGAATTCAACCAGAAGCAATTAAAGAAATTACTTGTTTTACTCCATAACCGCGTCCCAGAAAGTGAAATCAAAAATTTACTCGGCTTAAATAATATTCAGTACCAGGAAAAAATAAATCAACTGTTTGGAAGTAGTTTAATAAAAAAGAAGGAGGATGGAAGTTTTGTCCCTACCTGCATGATAATTGATACCATAAATCAAAGAGAGTTGAAAAATATTGCATCACCAATTGGCAAATTAGTAGCCGAAATAGTAATTGATAGGCTTCCTTTAATAAAATCTCTTTATTTAAAATTTCTCATGAATAATTCACAAAAAGGAAAGACTTTAACAGGATTTTCATTTGATGAAATTTCGTTATTTTTACTAAGTAATGTGATACTTAATGAATGGCAATTAAAAAATATTCAAGAGAAATTTATAAAATCTCATCCACCTTCAAGAGAGAGAGATAATTATTATGCAGCTTTATTCCAGTTGGATAATTATAATTCAATAAATGTTTTTCTTAATAGAAGTATTTTAAATGATAATTATCTGAAAAAATTTTACTCAAAAATTATTAAAGAAAATGATTTTGTTTATCCATCTTCTTATAATTATATAAAAATTCCATATGAAAAAAAGTATGAAAAGCTTTTTGAAAATATGGCTTCTATAGTAGCAAAGGATCTTATTGAAAATCTTGAAAAGAAAAAACCATTGCTTGTGAAATACTTTCTTAATTCGGTATATAAAGATGAAATATCTTTTCGCGAATGGCTCATGTGGGTTTATCAATTTATTGTTACAGAAGCGACAGAATATTTAATAAAGAAAGATATTATAAAAGAAGCCACTAATATCTATTTTGTTCAAAGCGGTGAAATGTAGTATTTGAAAGATTAGTTCCCGAAGAAGAATTAAAGGTAATTATTATTGTTGTTCCTTCACCTTTTGCACTTTTAATATCAATTGATGCATTATTTAAATCACAATATTTTTTTACGAGCGCAAGCCCCAAACCCAATCCCTCATATCTTCTTTTATATCCTATTTCTTCCTGACTGAATGGGCGAAACAATTTTTTTATAAAATCTTCGTGCATCCCTATTCCTGTATCATCTATTTCGACATAAAGTGAATTATTATTATCTCTCCCAATTATTATTTTTACTTCACCCGAATTGGTATATTTTATTGCATTATCAATTAAGTTCTCAAAAATTTGTATTGTGCTGTATTCATCAATCCGTGCGGTTGTATTATTTGTGAGAACAATAAAATTAAATTTTAGCTTTTTTAATTCTGCCTCAAATTTAAAATTATTATATATATTATACAGTAAAGAATGTAAATCACATTCTATAAATATTGGAGTATAAGAATTTAATTGCATTTCCGACATATTTAGTATTGTATCAATAGTTCTAATTAATCTTTTGCTGGATAGATTTATCAAAGCGAAATATTCCTCTATCTCTTTTTCAATATAGCCTGTATTTGTTTCAAGATAATCTTTAATTAAAGAAACAAAACCCAGGATTTTTTGAAGAGGAGTTCTAATTTCGTGTGACATTTGCGATAGAAACGCCGTTTTTAATCTATCTGCTATCTCTGCTTTTTCCTTTGCGTTAATTATTTCTTTTTCATAAGCTTTTCTTTCTGAAATATCAATTACAAAATCTGAATGAATATATTTGTCTTTTAATTTAATTGTGTCTACATAAATCTCTACTGGGAATTCTTTGCCGGATTTTGTTTTGTGAGTGGTTTGAAAAGTGTATGAATATTTTTCAAGAGTTTTTTCCCAGTGTGCATCCCAATTTTCCCATTTTATATTTGGATCTATGTCAAAGACAGTCATATTGAGAAGTTCTTCTTCGTTATATTCCAATTTTTGACAGGCAGCTTTATTTACAAAAAGTATTTCACCTTTTTCACCAATCCAAAAAATAGGTACTCTTGCATTGTTGATTGAATTTTTTAAAAGCAATAACTCTTCTTCTTTCTCTTTCTCACTGGAAATATCATAAATTGTTCCTATTATATACTTTTTGCTGTTAATCTTTACCGAATTGGCAATATCTCTAACCCATTTTGTTTTTTGATTTTTGCATATAATTCTATATTCTATATCTGCAGTGTAATCGTCTCTTGTTGCTAACTTGATTGCTTCTGTTAAAAATATTTTTAGATCTTCTTCATGAATAATGTTTGACCAGTATACATCCCCTTTAATAAAATCTTCAGCTTTGTATCCGGTTAGTTCTTCCACACAATCATCAATTGAAATTACTTCAGGCTTTTTTGTATCTATCTGATATGTAATTGCTTTAAAATTTTTTATAATCAATTTCTTTTTTTCATAGAGTAATTTTTCCTCTACTTGATTTTTCTTGAATATTTTAAGCAGAATCTTTTTCAAAAGAAAACTCTTTGTTATTCGCAGAATTTATAATTTATAATCGATTCTATTCCGATTTTTTAAATATTTTATAAGTCATATTTAGAATTTTTTATGAAAATTTTTAGTTTACCACGTACTTTATCGAAATTAGGCTATTGTTCGCGCAAAAATGCAGAAAAATTAATAAAGCAAGGCAGGGTAAAGGTTAATGGAAAAATTGTAACGAATATAAATAAAAGAGTTAATATTGAGTATGATAGAATTGAAATTGATAATAAAATTATAGTTCAAACAAACAAAGTTTATATTGCACTTAATAAACCCCGAGGATTAATTACAACTCTTTCAGATGAAAAAAATCGTAATACAGTATTTAAGTGTTTTGAGAATGCAAATCTACCATATTTATTTCCTGTAGGAAGACTTGATAAAGCAAGTGAAGGCTTGTTACTATTTACGAATGATACAGAATGGGCAAATAGAATTATATCTCCCGAAACTCATGTGGGGAAAATATATCATGTTAAGATTGATAAAATTGCTGATGAAAATTTGGTCAATAAACTATTGAAGGGCTGCGAAGTTCAAAGAGAGTTTTTAAAAGTAAAGCAAGTTAAAATCTTAAGAACAGGAAGAAAAAATAGCTGGCTTGAAATTGTGCTTGACGAAGGGAGAAATCGGCATATAAGAAGATTACTATCTAATTTGGGGATAAATGTGTTAAGATTGGTAAGAATATCAATAGGTGAAATTAAATTGGGAAATTTACCTAAAGGAAAATTTCGGTTTTTAACAGAAGAGGAAATTTATTCTCTTAAATAATTTGTCTATATTATACTTATAGATTGAATGGTGATAAAATGAAAAGAATATTATTGAGCATGTTTATAATTTCAATTATAATTCTTAATGCATGCTTTGAACAGGATGGAATTATTACACCAGAATATTCTATAAGTAAGAAAGATTCCATTTTTGTTGACCTTGATTATAGACAAAAAGTATTGATCAACAATAAACTAGAAATTTATTTTGAAGACATAGCTGGAGATTCAAGATGTCCTCTTAATGTTATGTGTGTATGGGAAGGTGATGGAGCGGTAGTTTTAAATATTAGAATTAAAGGCTTGGAATTAAAAACCACTCTTCATACAACTTTGCAACCCCAGCATGTAAGCGTTGATGAATATGTAATCAAATTAATTTCTTTAAATCCATATCCAGTGTATGGAAAAGAAATTAAAAAAGAAGACTATAAAGTTGAGTTGTTAATTTATTTCAGATGAGATTATTAAAAGAGAAACACACAAGTTTGATTTTTTTACCTTCAGCTAAATGTTGCTTTTCGTATTTAGTTTGAATTTTTTCTTCTTCGGCAAGTTGAAAGGAATTATAAAGATCGTCTGTAGCTTTGTGGAGAATTAATTTTTCATCTTCAATTACTTTAAGGGTATAATCAAATAAAGTTGCATCATCAGTTTTAAGATAAATTTTACTGTCTGGTAACAGTATATTTCTATATACATCAAGGAATCTTGGATGAACAAGACGTTTTTTCATACTACTTCTTCTTGGATAGGGATCTGGAAATGTTATCCAGATTTCATCTGCTTTAATTTGATGAAATACTTCGTGGAGTTTTTCAATATATGCAATTAAAAAAGCTACATTTTTTAATCCTTCTTTCATTGCATTTTTAGATGCATTCCAGAGACGAGCAGCTTTTCTATCTACTCCTATAAAATTTCTTTCTGGGTATAACTTTGCCAGATTTATTGAGTAATCAGCCTGCCCACAACCCAATTCTAAAGTAACGGGTTTATTGCTTCCTAAATAATTAATTATTCTCTCTTCTACTTTTTCATCTTTGTAATCAAATACATTTTCAAAAGTTCTTACTTCAGCAAGCTTAATATGTTTTCGTCTTGGCATAGAAAATAAAAAATTTATTTTGCAAAAATAATGAAATATGGGGAATGCATTTGGATTAGTAGGTAAAAATTTTTTTTGAAGATTTTTAATAAGCTAAATAATTGTTTATATTTGGATTGGTTGCGTTTCCTTTCACACATTATTCCTTTCTGTTGCAACTTATTAAGCAGTTATTTCTTATCAAAAAGAATTTAATAACTCAATTAACAATCATAAAAAACGATAAAGTCGTTGGAGGTAACATAATATGGCAGTAGCAAAAATAGGCGATACTGTAAGAGTTCACTATACAGGAACGCTGAACAATGGTAAACAATTTGATACTTCAATTGGTGGTGAACCACTTGAATTTACCATTGGCGATGGAACAATATTAGAAAAATTTGAAGAGGCAGTTGTAGGATTACAACCTGGAGAATCGATTAATATTAACATTCCTGCAGAAGAAGCATATGGGCTACGTAGAGATGATCTGATAATTAAAATCAGTAATGCTAATCTTCCCCCAGATTTAAATCCAGAAGTGGGAATGAAGCTTCATATGGAAACAGCAGATCATCAGATTATAGCTTTGAAAGTTGTTGAAATTCTACCCGATGGTGTTATGATAGATGCGAATCATGAATTAGCCGGCGAGGATTTGAATTTTAATATACAGTTGATAGAAATCGTTTCTTAATTTTATATTAAGTTAAGCGACCTGTTCATTAATGGGTCGCTTACGTTAAATGAAAAGATGAACTTAATTTAATTACCCCCCTGTACGTATAAAAGTTGAAATTCGCCGGTTTAAAAATCTGACTTTGTCAAATACTATTTCAAAATTTATCTAGATCAATTTGGTATTATTGACTAATTCAACATAACTTTGAATTAATATAGCAGACTATTCCAAGTTTATGTTAAATGTATAATTATTCACTTATAGCCAAATATTATTGAATAATTTTTATCGACTTTTGTATGTTCATTTAAAGTGAATATTGATTTCAGCGAACTATTATATATTTATTTTATTCTTGGAATAATAAAAGCATTGTCTGCTTTTTTAAAACCAATTTTTGGATAATATTCCATTGCATTTAGTGCAGAAAGTAAAAGGAGCATTGATTGGTCTCCAATTTTTTCTTTCGTAAGCTCAATTAATTTTTTCCCAATTCCGTTGTTTTGATATTCTTTTCTTACGGCAAGATCTGAAAGGTAACAGCAATAACAAAAATCAGTGAGTGAACGCGCAATGCCTACAAGCTTTTTATCATCCCAGGCTGTTACAATAAGATTTGAATTTGTAAACATTTTTTTAATTCTTTCCTTATCGTCTGTAGGTCTCTTTATACTGGAGCTATTAAAAACATCTATTATCATTTCAACTTCTGGTATTACATCATATTTATAAACTATTTCCATATTTTTTCCTCAAGTGCATAAATAATTGGAACTTTAGAATTTGATTAACTCGGGAATTTAATCTGTACGATAAATCCATTGTTTTGTAGCTTTTAATAAATATGGATTACCCTTATTGTCATATAGACGAACTATTACATCTACATAAGCATTTGGACCCCACTTTGGACCATTGCGTGCAATTTTTACAATTTGATTTTTTTCATTTGATGCTTGTGGCTCATCACTAAGCCACGATTTCCAGATTTGATTGCAATAAACAACCCAGATAGCATCTGCATCATATGAACCTTGTATGCTGGAAGAATCTGATGAATTAATGTATATGATTATATTCATCGGTTTTCCATCAGGGGGACTGATTGGTTGAAAATCTCTCCAGATATATGTTGTCATAAAAATTTTTTTTGTATTAAGGTAAATTGTATCGGAAGCAGATAATAATTGTTCAACAGTAATATCTGGAGGGGATGAATCTTCGTTAAGTGAACAGGATGTAAAAGCAATTAAGATTATGTATATCAATCTTTTCATTTTTTAGTACTTTATATTTTTTTGAATCATAATTATAAAAATTAGATAAAGAATTATTTTAATAAGACAAGTTTTTTTGTATCAGTGAAATTGTCTGTGGTCATTTGATAAAAATAAATTCCACTGGATAGACCATTAGCATTCCAATTAATTGTATAAGTGCCGGCATTTAATTTATTTGAAATAAGTGTTGAAATTTCGTTTCCAAGAGTATCATATATTTTTAAAGATACAAAACTACTGGCTGGTATTTTGAAAGTTATGGTTGTAGTAGGATTAAATGGGTTAGGATAATTCTGGTTTAGTTTATAGCCGTGTGAAAAATGAGTTATTCTTAAATCTGTTATTAATGAATCAATACCTCCCAGACCTGAGGGAGGGAATAAATCGTTTGTTATACAAATTTTATCGAGCATTGCCCCATCTTCTCGATAACCAATTTTTAACATGTGAATACCCTTCGATAAATAATAACTATTTAATTTAATCCATTCCCACCCGTTAGTTTTTAATCCATTTGCATTATGAAATGTTTGGTTGTCAACTGTAATCCAGAACGAATCATCATCATAAGTTGGACAGTTTAAGCGTGCGAAAATGTTATAAATTGTATCTAATGAGATATTGAATGGAATGTTTATAAAGTCTTCGGAGCGAGACGGTGGAGCAGATAAAGATTGGATCCCGGATTGAACAGTTACATATTTCCCATTTGATACGGATAAATCAGAAAATACGTTAAATTTACTTTCGTTCTGAACAAATCTTTCAACTTCATACCACAGATATTCAATTTTACCATGTTCGAAAAGAGTATCTTCAGTTGTGAATAAATTTAGACCGATCGATTCTCCCATCGTTTTGTATCCTTCTGCATCTGGATGCAAGCCATCATTTTGAAATGAAGATATAATTTTTAATGTATCCAGTGGGTCGCGCATTATTTTATCGAAGTCTATGCAGGCATCAAAATTTCCTTTCGTACGAATCCATTGATTTACCATGCTTCTACAATTTTCACTGAATTGGTTATAATACTGATTTCCTTTGAAAGGCATAATAGTAGCACCATAAATTCTGATGTTTTTAGAATGAGCTTTAGCAATAATTTGTTTATAAGCATCTATTAACTTTTGGGCGGTCGAAATTGCAGCATCCTGATTATTTACTCTACCAATATCATTTACTCCAATAAAAACAATGATCCATTTAACAGATGCTTGACCAAGAATGTCACGGTCAAAGCGACTGATTGCAGTAGGACCTAATCCACCTGATAAAACACAATTACCACCAATACCTAAATTTAATACACCAATATTTTTAGTTCTTTCATCTTTCAGGAGTTTTTCTGAAAAAACGTCTGGCCAGCGATTTTGCATGTTTGTCGTTGACCCTCTTCCGTCGGTTATTGAATTACCAAGTATGGCAACACTTGCATAATGAGAAGGGACAAAAACTTCAATTGCGTTTATGTTATACCAGTGGTCTGTTGTTATAGCTCCAGAAAAATCTATAACCTTAGGATTATTCCCTGCTATTAAATATGATGTTGTGCGCGAACCAGGATGTCCTGTAATTGTTTGTGAAGTTTCCCCATAGTAAATTGTTATTGCAACATCCATTCTTGGTTTAAGGGGAAAGGCAATTGGGTCGGAGGTTACTGAAGAACCAGGACTCATCGTAACTTCTGCTCTACCATTAAAAGTAAGTTCTCTGTTTGTTGATTCGTCTATTGAGCTACCCCCTGTTGATACAGCTATCTGTACCGATTTCATTGTTGTTGGATTAGTACTAAATTCGTTCGAAAACCTGAGTCTAATTGTATCACCACCGATCGAAACTCTGACAATCTGGCGTAATGAGTTGTTTGTTAATCCTGGTGCAGGTGGCATATTGTTAGGTTCAACTAGTTGTGGTGCAGTTGCCCATGTACCAACCCATTTCTTTGATTGACCAGTGATTATTCCAATATTAAAAAGCAGAAGGTATAAAATTATTGTTTTAAGCGAGGAGAAAATTATTTTCTGAAACATGTCGTTTCCTTTAATTTATTATGTAGTTATAGCAATACTCGATTTTAAAATTTTTACAAAGATATGCTAATTATTAAATCATCTCAATAAAATTTATTGACTTTTATAATTTGTTACTTCTATTTGACATTTCTTATAAATAAAATCCCGAGAAAAAAATTAAATCTTATTTATGAATGAACTGACAATTTGAAGAATTGGAAGCAATTGAATTTTATAAAGAAGTCTAAAATAAATACTATAGTATATTTTGGATTAAACTTTGAAAAGCTATTTAAAAAAGATTTCGGAATTAATTTGATTGTATAGTAATTAAGGAGTGCAAATTTTACTGCACTCCTTCAGGATGAATTTGATTAGTTTTCGAATTCTCCTTCCATATCAATATCGTTTTGTTGCTCTTGATTTCTCCTATTGTTTTTGTAATTATTGAAATTAAATCGCAGATTTAACATCACCATTGGCCATTCTCTTTCCGCAGAACGATAGTTATAAAAATTATATGATGAGCTTTCAGATTTGAATTTTGATGCTCCAAATAAATCGTGGATCTGCAGTGTTGCCGTTAGCATGTTTCTAAGTAAATCCTGGCTTATTCCGAAATTAGTTGTAATAAATCCTTCTCTTTTCCCCTGGGATGAAACCGTTGGACTGTTATAAATGAAATTAAATTGTAACTTTGTTGAAGTAAATAACTTAATATTGTTATTAAACCTGATGTTCCAGTTAAAGCTGTTTCTTGAAAATGGAATATCGTTTAATGACCCTTCGATTTTATAATTATATAGATTCCCCATCAAATTTACATTCCAATTTTTAATTAGATCGAAATTAAAGAAAAGCTCTGTACCAAATGAATAATCTTTGCCAATATTTTCAACAGATTGTAAAGCCACATTCTCAGAATAAACCGATCTTACATGTTCTATTTTGTTATTAGTAACACGATAATAAACATCCAGAGAAAAAACAGTTTTACCAAGTAGTGCCTGATAACTTAATTCATATGAATCAATCAATTCTGGTAATAGAGCTGGATTTCCAATTCTTACATTATAAGCATCTATCCAGGTTAAAAATGGCTCAAATTCCCAGCTTCGAGGTCGATTAATTCTTCTTGTGTAACTTGTCATTATTTGATGACCAGCTGTTAAATCGTATGATAAATGTATGGTCGGGAATAAATCCCATCTATCAACTTTAAATTTCTGGTTTGTTGATGGAATTTTAACTTCACGCCCTGTGTACTCTGTTCTTAATCCAACTTGAAAACCAAGAGATGATATTTTATTTGAATAAATAGAATAGAAGGCTATTTCATTTGAATAAAAATCTGAGGTATTACTGAATTGTGGTATAAATTCAAATTGATTGGTAAATGCGTTATAATCATAAAGTTTGTAGTTTTCACTTGAAGTTTCGATTTCTCCCTGATAGCCGGTTTCGAATTTGCTATTTTGACCCAGTGGTAGCGTATAGTCAATCTTTGTTCTTAGTTCATTTTCAGGTTCTTCTTCTGTGTTTTTTTTCCCTCTTAAAATTTGCTCGGTTTCAAAAAGTCGATTGATAGACTCATCTTCCAATTTTCTAGAACTGTAAAAGATTTCCGCAGAAATTTTGTGACCATTTTGATTAAATGGATGGTCATAATTTGCATAGATAGCATAAAAATTTCCTGAGCGGGAATGTTCGGTTTTGTTTAAGTAATTTGATTGAAAATTATTCAATGAAGTCCATTCAAGATAATTTAGATTTGAGCTTCCACCAAATTCTCGTCCACCAAATCTTCCGCCAAGTGTAATATTATTTTTATTGCCGAGGTCAAAACTAATGGAACCTCTTAATCCAAAGAAATTCATTTCCCTATCAAATCTACCGTCAGAATTAAAAAATGTAGTTTTGGTACCATCATCATTCCAATTTCTTTCAAGTGTATTCATATAAAAATTTCTGTTGTTATAATTAAAACCCAACTCTGCATTGAAGTCCTCATTTTTAAAACTTGAAACGGCTTCGCCTCCGTATTTATTTCTTAATCCCCCATTTAAATTGAGTAATCCACTTATGCCAATATTTTTATTTTTCTTCATAATGATATTTATTATACCAGCTGTTCCTTCAGGATCGTATTTTGCAGATGGATTAGTTATAATTTCTATACTTTGAATTGCACTTGCTGGTATCTGTTGAAGAGCTTCGCTTCCTTCAAGAATCGATGGTCTTCCATCAATCAATACTGTAAAATTACTACTGCCTCGTAAACTAACATTACCTTCTATATCTACTGTTACAGAAGGTATATTTTCCAGTATATCAACAGCAGTACCGGAAACCGATGTTATATTTTCTGCTACATTAATAACTTTCTTATCAATTTGATAAGAAATTTGAGCTCTTTCTCCACTTACTACAACATCTCCTGTTTGTATAGTTTTAGGTTTGAGATAAATCTTTCCTAAATCAATTTTTGAAGTTCCTCTAACCTGAATATTATCAATGAATTTATTCTCAAATCCAATAAAACTTACACGAATGTAATAATTGCCTCCTCTTATATTTTCAAGAACAAAATAACCTTTCGAGTTGGTTACTGTTCCAGAAACCTGTGTACTATCGGATGCCCTGAAAAGTACTATATTAGCAAATTCCATTGGCACGGAAGAAGATTCTTCGTATATATAACCCTCTATAGTAGATGCGCCGGATTGACGAGGTTGTGAATAAATGCTAATTGATATAAATAAGTATAATATTACAATTCTAACCAGAAATTTTAACATATAACACCCATATTTTAGGAATTTTGTTTATTTGACAGATATTTAATTTAATTAGTTTAATGGATACTTATAAATGGGTAGATTTTGTTAACACTTATGTAAATATAGAGATATTTATTTAATTGTATGATTGATACTTTTGTTTTCACTGATTATGTTCGTGTAACAATTTTATGGTAAATTCAAAATGACGACATCTGGATACATTTTTATGATTTTTGCATGGGGTGCAATTTTTTCATTGGTATTGTTTTGTATGTATAAAATTATTAAATCGAATAATAAAAAGAGTGAAAGTTAAAATCTTCCAGCCCTTTAATGATCATGTTACAATTGTTAACTAAAATCTAAATATCTTTACCTTATCTTTTAACTTTGCCTGATAAATTTTAATATGTAACTTTAATAATTAATCTATATAACAAAAGAAATTGTCAAAAAATTAGCAATTTATTTATTTTATCAATCAGGAATTTTTATGAATAGAAAAAAATTCATCAGCTTAGCTTCAGTAATAATTATAATTTTCCTTTTGATTTTACCGAAGATAAAAAACAAAAACGATAACGCCCTACAATCAAATCCCAGGATTCGACAACTTTTTGTGAAAGCTACTGTTATAAAGCCCAAATATCTTCAAAATAAAATATTTTCAAACGGGGCATTAATGAGTAATGAAGAAGTCGAATTGCGTACTGAAATAGCAGGTAAGATTATTCAAATATTATTTGAAGAAGGGAAACATGTTAAGAGGGGGGACCTACTGGTTAAAATAAATGATGCAGAACTGCAGGCAACGCTGAAGAAAAATAAATCAAGAGAAACTCTTGCACGAGATAAAGAATTCCGCTACAGACAATTGCTTGAAAAAAATCTTACAAGTCAACAGGAATATGATATTGCTCTTAGCGAGTTGAATTCAGTACTTGCTGATATTGAATATACTCTTGCACAGATAGAAAAAACAGAAATTCGTGCTCCATTTGATGGTATAATTGGATTAAGATCTGTAAGTGTTGGTAGTTATATATCGCCACAGACAAAAATTGCAACGCTTCAAAATATAAATCCGATTAAAGTTGATTTTTCGGTACCACAAAAATATTTCGGGCAAATAAAACCGGGTAAAGCAATTTATATAAAAGTTTCGTCGACAGGTAAAACTTATACAGGTAAAATTTATGCAGTCGAACCAAAGATTGAACAAAATACTCGCGCTGTTCAGGCAAGAGCAATAGTTCCTAATGAAAAAGGGGAACTAACTCCAGGAGCTTATGTTGAAATCGAAATAATTCTCGAGGAATTTAATAATGCAATATTAGTTCCCTCAGAAACATTAGTTCCAGATTTTGAAGGTGATAAAGTGTTTGTTTATAGAAATGGCAAAGCCATTCCACAAAGAGTAACAACAGGTATTAGAACCGAAGAGCAAATTCAGATATTAGAAGGACTGAATATAGGTGATACATTAATTACTTCTGGTATAATTCAGCTTAAAGCAAATGCTAATGTTAAATTAACTTCAGTGAATTAATAAATATTTTAAAATGTTTATATAATAAAGAATGAAAATATTATGAGTTTATCATCAATAAGTATACGCAGACCTGTTCTTGCAATCGTAATGTCTCTAACAATAATTTTGTTTGGGATAATAGGATATACATTTTTAGGAGTGAGAGAATATCCGAGCATAGATCCTCCAATAATTACTGTTTCTACAAATTATGTTGGTGCAAATGCAGATGTAATAGAGTCTCAAATTACGGAGCCACTCGAAGAACAAATAAATGGGATAGCGGGGATAAGGTCTTTAACATCTGTAAGTCGTGATGGAAGAAGTGTAATTACCGTTGAGTTTGATGTTTCAGTTGGTCTTGAAACGGCTGCAAACGATGTAAGAGACCGAGTTTCAATAGCAAGAGCACGTCTTCCACAGGATGTAGATCCACCCATAATATCAAAAGCAGATGCAGATGCAATTCCGATTGTTTTCTTGAATATTAAGAGCGATAAAAAAAATTTATTGCAACTAACTGATATTGCGCAAAACATATTCAAGGAAAGATTGCAAACAATTCCTGGAGTAAGCCAGGTTAATATTTGGGGGGAAAGAAGGTATTCAATGCGATTGTGGATGGATCCTGCAAAGCTAGCGGCTTATTCTGTAACTCCATTGGACATCCGAAATGCTCTTAACAGGGAAAATATTGAATTACCATCAGGAAGAATTGAAGGGACAAATACCGAACTTACTGTAAGAACTCTAAGTCGATTAACAAGTATTGACGATTTTAATAATCTTATAATAAAAGAGTCAAACGGTGTTGTAGTTAGATTTAGTGATGTAGGATATGCAGAATTGTATCCTGAAAATGATCGTTCCATTTTAAGGCGTGATGGTGTTCCAATGGTTGGTGTTGTGCTGGTTCCACAACCAGGTGCAAATCATATTCGAATTGTTGATGAATTTTATAGACGTATTGAACAAATTAAGAAAGATTTACCGCCAGATATAGAACTTGGGATTGGATTTGATGTTACAAAGTACATTCGAAATTCTATTGCAGAAGTGAAAGAAACAATATTGATAGCCTTTTCACTTGTAATATTAATTATATTTTTCTTTTTAAGAGATTGGCGTACAACATTAATTCCAATAATTGCTATCCCGGTTTCTTTAATTGGTACTTTTTTTATAATGTATCTGGCAAATTTTTCAATCAATGTGCTTACACTGTTAGGTTTAGTGCTGGCAATAGGAATTGTTGTTGATGATGCAATTGTGGTTCTTGAAAATATTTATAAAAAGATTGAACAGGGAATGCACCCTGTAGAAGCAGCAACAAAAGGAACTTCCGAAATATTTTTTGCAGTAATTTCAACTACCATTACACTTGCAGCAGTTTTTCTTCCGTTAATTTTTCTACGAGGAATTACAGGAAGGCTCTTCATTGAATTTGGAGTTGTTATTGCAGGTTCTGTTATTATTTCTGCTTTTGTAGCTCTTACTTTAACTCCAATGCTTAGTTCAAGATTACTTAAAAGCAGGGAAAAGCATAGCTGGTTTTATTATAAAACAGAGCCATTTTTTTTGTGGCTTGAGAATTTTTATAAAAATTTACTCGATAGTTTCATGAGCAGAAGATGGCTTGCGTTTTTGATTATAACAGCTTCGTTAATAATTATATTTTTTATAGGTTCAAATATACAACAAGAACTTGCACCTGTTGAGGATAGAGGGGAAATACGTGTTCAGTCTACAATGCCAGAAGGTACCTCATTTGAGATGATGGATAAATATATTCAACAATTGTCTAAAACAATACAGGATTCGGTAAAAGAAACAGAGGCAATAATTTCTGTAACAGCAGGAGGAGGGGGTGCAAGTGGTGCAAATACTGGTTTTGTTCGTTTAGCTCTAAAAGATGCTTCGCAACGCAATAGATCACAACAAGAAATTGCACAACAACTTACAAGGATTACAAGAAATCTAAACGATGCCCGTTCCTTTGTAATTGAAAGTCAGTCTATATCTACGAGAAGGGGAGGTGTCCCGGTTCAATATGTTGTACAGGCACCAGATTTTGAAAAACTAAAAGAAGTTGTTCCAAAATTTCTTGAAGCAGCTCGAGAGGATCCAACTTTTGCAAATGTTGATGTTAATCTTAAATTCAATAAACCTGAAATTGTTGTAGAAATTAATAGAACAAAAGCTCGAGAACTTGGTGTTACCGCACTCGATATTACTCAAACACTTCAACTTGCTTATAGTGGTCAAAGATTTGGATATTTTATAATGAATAGTAAACAATATCAGGTTATTGGTCAGGTTCTACGTGAAAATAGAAATAAACCTGTTGATTTAGCCTCTCTGTATGTCAGAAATAATCGTGGTGAATTAATTCAGCTGGATAATTTGATAACCATGAGGGAAAGGAGCAATCCGCCTCAACTTTACAGATTTAATAGATACGTTAGCGCAACTTTTTCTGCGAGTCTTGCACCCGGCAAAACGATAGGAGATGGTATAAAAGCAATGGACGAGATCGCAAAAAGAGTTCTTGATGAAAATTTTTCGACTGCACTTGAAGGAGCTTCAAAAGATTTCGTTGAAAGCTCCTCAAGTTTGTTGTATACTTTTATTCTTGCTCTCATTTTAATTTATTTAACTCTTGCTGCACAATTTGAAAGTTTTAGAGACCCGTTTATAATTATGTTTACAGTTCCTCTTGCAATTGCTGGTTCTTTGTTCTCTCTTTGGTACTTTAATCAAACATTAAATATTTTTAGTCAGATTGGTCAAATAATGCTTATTGGGTTGGTAACTAAAAATGGGATCTTAATTGTAGAATTTGCAAATCAGAAAAAAGCTCAGGGATTTAGTTTAATCGATGCTGTTAAAGATGCGGCTCGTTTGAGATTAAGACCAATTTTAATGACAAGCTTTTCAACTATTCTTGGCTCGCTTCCAATTGCACTTGCACTTGGCGCAGGTTCAGAAAGTCGTATGTCGATGGGAATTGCTGTAATTGGTGGTATGATTTTTTCAACTATTTTAACCTTGTTCGTTATACCTGTTGTATATTCTTTCTTATCCGAAAAAACAAAAGAAGCAAGTAATGTTTTGACAGAAAAATTAGAAGAAGCTTATATTGCTAAATAATCCTGCAAACAAGTTTATATGAAAAAATAATAATGATTATTTATCATATTTGTTACTACAGTTTTATTTTTTCTTGATAAAAAAGCATATATCATTTTCAATCTCTTGCCAAATAAATTTATATTGCACTTAATTTTTTTGTATATAAAATAGATGGTGCTATATGTCCAAACGCAATAATATTATGCTTTCGTTGTTTTCTTTTCCTAAAAATTTTTGGACTGTAATTGTTATGGAATTTTTTGAAAGAGGTTCTTATTATGGCGTAATGTCTGTTCTTTCAGTTTATCTTGTATTACATAATAACGATGGTGGATTGGGTTTTTCGAAAGAAAGTGTTGGAATAATTAAAAGTACTATAACACCACTTCTTTATTTTTTACCTATACTCTCGGGAGCAATTGCAGATAGGTTTGGTTATAGAAAAACATTAACATTTGCTTTTATAATGATGAGCATGGGATACTTTTTAACTTCACAATTCACTTCCTATGTACCAGTTTTTATTAGTTTGATTTTAATGGCTATTGGTGCTGGATTTTTTAAACCAATTATCTCCGGTACAATAGCAAGAACAACTGATAAATCTAATTCAACACTTGGATTTGGAATTTACTACTGGTCAATAAATCTCGGTGCCTTTTTATTTCCATTAATTCTTGTTCCTATACTTAAACAAATATCATGGTCATATATTTTTATTATGGCTTCAATAGGTACGGGGTGGCTTCTATTTCTAAATATTTTTATTTACAAAGAACCTGATAGACCACAGAGTACAAAAACTCTTAAAAATGTTTTGCTTGATATGGTAAAAGTCCTTGGAGATTTTCGGTTTGTAGTAATGATTATTATTTATTCGGGTTTTTGGGTTTTATACTTTCAACAATTTGATACTGTTTTGTGGTATGTTAAAGAATATATAGATGCTAGACCTCTGAATAATCTTGTGAATTCATTTTTGTCAATTTTTATTTCCAATCCCAACTGGAAATTTGATGTTGAACATGTAACGGTAATTAATGCCGGTACAATAATTCTTCTTCAAATCTTTATTTCGAATATTGTTAAAAACTTTAAAGCTTTACCAACCATGATTTCAGGAATAGGACTCGGTACAATCGGAATGGGAATTCTCGCAATATCCACTCATCCTTTTGTATTTGTAGCCGGGATAATAATATTTTCTATTGGCGAGATGACGGCACATCCAAAATTTATAAGTTACGTGGGCTTGATTGCACCTGAAGATAAAAAAGCTCTCTATCTCGGTTATGCATTTTTATATGGGGTTCTGGGAAGTGGTATTGGAGGTATTCTTGGTGCTAATCTTTATGTTCATTTTGTGGATAATCTTAAAAGTCCTACAGTGCTATGGGTTATATTTAGTTTAATTGGTGTTATTACAATCGCAGGGTTATTATTGTACAATAAATTTATTGCACCCAAAAATATAGATGTCTGATCAATTAAGATAAATCTATGTGGAATCCCATTATATGAACTTGAGATATTTATGGTAAGATATTTATCTAATAATCAAAATTTATTTCATAAATTGAATTGTATTATAAAATTAATTAGTGTTATGAATAAATTCCTCTTTTTATTATTTCTAATAATTATTTTTTTCTCTTACAATAATTTTGCACAGCAGGAAAATGTACCAATAGACCATGATATTTATAGTTTCTTGAAAGAAATGAAAGTAAAAAAAGTATTATCATATATTCATGATGACAATCCTAAAATGTCCTACGCTGAAATCAGGAAATATCTTGACGAGATAGAAACAAAGATTAATTTATTAAGCAAAACTGAAAAAAAATTATTAAAAAAATATCAGAATGAATTTTATGATGACAAAGCAGATTCTTCTAATACAATGCAACTTCTGGGCGAGTCACAAAAATTTTCAAAGAATATTTTTGATTTATTTTCAGAAAAAATAAAATATATCTTTGCTTATAAGGAAGATAAAGTAAATTTATATGTAGAAATGCTTGGCAGAGGAATATATGGGCAAAATATAAAAAAAGAAATTAATAACTCAGAATTACTGGATATTGGATTTAGATTAAGAGGTACTTTGTTCGATAGATTGGGATATAGCTTAACAGTTCAAAAGGGAGCGGTTTTGGGTTCCGGTAATTATGCTGTATTATTTGACCCGCGACTAAAATACAATTTCAAGTTTAATGAAAATATTGAAAACATCAGAAATTATGATTTTACAGAAGGGTATTTACGATATTATACTCAGCCTGTTGAAAATATGGATTTATCTTTTCAAATAGGAAGAGAAAAAATTAAGTTGGGGTATGGATATGGCAGTAAATTAGTATTATCGGGAGACCATCCATATCTTGATTTTATTAGAATGGATTTTAATTATGGAATAATTAGTTTTTCATCTTTACATGCAACAACTGTTGGAGAATTTCACGGGGATCGTTCTCTAAATTACACAAAATTTTATGCTTATAATAAGATGAAATTTTCATTTAAAAATTTGTTTGAAGCTGGAATAGGAGAGGCTATAATTTATACAGGCAGGGGTATTGATCTGGCATATTTCAATCCTTTTGCATTTTATAAATTTGAGGAAATGTCGCTTCAGGATAGAGATAACGGTGTGTTGTTTCTGGATTTTCAATCAGATTTCATAAAAAATATTGAATTGCAAGCTACCTTCTTTTTAGATGAAAATATACTTTCTCATCTTCAGGATTTAGATTTATATTCAAATAAAACTGCATATCAGATCGGTGCATTCTGGTATTCACCATTTTCAATTGATGATCTTGCATTCATAATTGAATACACTAAAATACGTCCATATGTTTATTCTCACATTAATTTAAAAAATTCCTATACTGCTCATGGTGAATTGCTAGGGCATAGAATTGGCCCAAATGCTGATGAAATTTACTCGTGTTTATCATATAACATAAATGAAAAATTGAGACTGATTTTTGAGTATCAACATATTCGTTCCGGTGAAAATATTTATGATGATTCTGGTAATTTAATATTTAATGCGGGAGGGAATGCTCTGGAAGCTCATCGCTATGGAATTGATCCTACACATATAAAATTTTTAGATGGAGAAAGATTTAATAAAGATATCTTTACATTAAATTTTAGATATGAACCTTTTAGAGAAATTTATTTTGATTTGAATTATAATTATTCAATTGAAAAAAACATATCAAAAGATTTTAATGTATATTCAAGTTATGCATATTTAAAGATGACATTAGAGTTTTGATATAGAAAAAGTTCATGTTATTGTGGTTGACATATTTGGAATTATAAAGCTGAATGTGCTCCCCTTACCCGGGTGACTTTCAACCCAGATTTTTCCACCAAGTCTTTCAACCATCTCTTTGCAAATACTTAAACCCAGCCCGGTCCCTTTTTCGTTAGCTGTGCCTCGAGTAGTAAATCCTTTTTCTCCACCAAATATTTTAGACAAATTTTCTTCAGCAATTCCTATACCCGAATCAATAACCTGAATCTTGTATCCATTATTTTCTTCTGATGCATTAATCTGAATTGTCCCTTTTCTATTAGAATATTTAATGGCATTCGAAATCAAATTTCTTAAAATTGTATTTAGTAAATGCTGATCTGTTATAATTTCATAAGCAGGGTCTACTTTCTCTATTACTTTAAGTTCTTTATCATTTAATATTGGTTGATATAGATTTATAACTTTTTTTACCTCATCAAATAAATTTAATTCTTTTGGTTCAATTTTAAGTCTACCACTTTCAAGACGTGTCCAATCAAGTATATTTTCAAGAAGTTGATATTGATTTTTTACAATTATATCCAGACTGTGAGCATATTCTTTAATTTCCTGATAAGTTAAATATTCTGCACTTGTTGCTAATAATTCTGTATAACCCAGTATCGGAGTAAAGGGACCTCTGAGGTCGTGAGCCAACACAGAAATAAATTTATCTTTACTTTTGTTAAGTTCCTCAAGTTGCTTTGTATATTTTTTTATTTCTTTTTCTTTCTCTTTTCTTTCTGTTATGTCTATTTCAATCCCAACAATATATATATTATTGTTTGAATTATCTTTAATTGGGAATTTATGAGTCAACCAGAAATATTTTTTTCCATCACTTTCGATTGTTTCTTCAAATACTTTTGGTTTCATATTTATTAATACTTCTAAATCGTGCTCTCTTAATTTATCTGTGATATTTTTATCCCAGATATCAGTATCTTTAAGGCCTTTCCACTTTCCATTTCTAAATTTTTCCGGTAGGTATTGCTCGGCAATTTTATTCATGTAAATTAAATTACCACTACCATCTTTAATGAATGTACTCATTGGTGAATTATCAAGGAATTCGTAAAACTGTTCTCTGCTTAACTTTAGTTCTTTTATATGTAAATAGAGTTTACTAAATAAAAAGAGGAAAACTAATAACCCTGAAATCCATATAATGGAATAAATTGCAATATCTTTTTTTAGATTGCTTTTGAAAAAATTGTCGATGCCATTAGAGGAAATTTTAATGCTTAATAAACCAATCAAATCTCCTTCTTTGTTTTCATTGTTATGACATAATAAGCAATCTTTTTTAATTTTTAATGCTCGAGCATAATAAAAAAATTCCTGATTATTAATTTTGTTGTATGTATAGAATTCATTCTTTCCTTTTTTGAAAGAGGCAATTGCAGTTTTCTCAATTTTATCGGGTGGATTAATTTCTTTTTGAGGGTTTATGCCAATAAGGCGAACGATAATTCTTTGTCTTAAATTTTCTTCCCGGTCTTCTCTTGTAGATATGTATTGATTATCAATTAATTCAATTGTATCTGGATTAGTAGAAAGGTATTTATGAGTTGCATTCCATCCTTTGTTGTTAATCTCTTTTGAAGCAAAGAGTTTTGCCTGGTTTAACAAAGTATCTGTTTTTATCTCTATTAAATCGGATAGTTTCCAAACAAAAAAGAATGAGATGATTCCTGTCCATCCAATAATTAAAATTGTTAAAATTATTTTATAGAAAGTAAGAACGCTTATATAATTTGTTTCTCTATTTAATAAGCTGGTATTATATTTACTTTCAATTTTCATATATTGTAGTTTTGTTAAAGTAAAAATATTGTTTCTAATTTTAATAACAAATGATTTTATTATTACATCAGGGGATAGAGGGAAGTGGAGGAACCGATGTTGAGGGCAGAACATCGGCTTAGCTGGAACTTCCCTCTATTTTAATTGCATAAGACGAAAATTATTGTTTGAGTTTTTAATTAAAAATAGTGAAAAAAAGAGTAGTACGATAAATTGTTCAATTTATTATCGAAAGAAGTTCCTTAGAGTTTATAGATTGTTTTATATTTATGATAAATATAAAATTTGCCTGAATCATTAATTATCTAATTTTGATGTGAAGTTCAGTTAATTGTGATTCATCCACATAAGAGGGCGAATCATCCATCAGTGACATTCCACTTGATGTTTTTGGGAAAGCAATAACATCACGTATAGATGATTTACCTGCAAAAAGCATAACCAAACGATCAAATCCAAAAGCAATTCCACCGTGAGGTGGGGCTCCATATTTAAATGCATTCATCAGAAAACCAAATTTTTCCTGTGCTTCATTCTCGTTAATACCGAGCACTTTAAACATTTTTGCCTGCAGTTCTGAGTTGTGAATTCTAATACTACCACCTGCTATTTCATTGCCATTTAGAACCAGATCATAAGCGCGGGCTTTAACTTTTAATGGTTCTGTTTCCATAAGGGGGATATCTTCTATTCTTGGCGAAGTAAAGGGGTGATGCATTGCGTAATATCTTTTTGTTTCGTCGTCCCATTCAAATAATGGAAAATCTGTAACCCAAAGAAGCGAGGGTGGTGAATCAGGTTTTATTAGATTCATTCTTTTTGCTATTTCAAGCCTTAGTGTGCCCATAATCGATAATGTCCTTAATCTTTCTCCAGTTAGTAAAAGAATTAAGTCGCCGGGTTTTGCATTCAGTTTTGAAATTAAGTTTGATTTTTCCTCTTCTGTTAAAAATTTAGCTATAGGTGCTTCGAGTTCATTTTCTTTTACACGCATCCAGATTAATCCACCTGCTCCTAATTTTTTTGCATAATCTGTAAGGCCGTCTAACTGATTTCTTGTAAAATCACCGCAACCCTGTGCAACAAGGCCTGTAATTATTCCATTTTTAGAGAGAGATTCTTTAAATACTCTAAAGTCGGAATTCACGAATACATCATTTAGCGTAACCATTTCAAGTTTAAATCTGAGGTCGGGTTTATCGCTTCCGTATTTTTCCATTGCTTGGTCAAAAGTTAAACGTGGTAAGGGAATTATTAAATCAATATTCCAGATTTCTCTAAAAAAGATTTTCATTAAGCCTTCAGAAATTTCAAGCACATCTTCTACATCAACAAAAGACATTTCAATATCAATTTGTGTAAATTCATACTGGCGGTCTGCTCTCAGGTCTTCATCTCGAAAACATTTTACAATTTGAAAATATCTATCGAATCCAGCAACCATTAAAATTTGCTTGTATGTTTGAGGCGATTGGGGAAGGGCATAGAATTTACCTTTGTGAAGTCTGCTTGGTACAAGAAAATCGCGTGCTCCTTCAGGTGTACTTTTCATTAAAACAGGGGTTTCTATTTCTATAAATCCATTAGAATCGAAGTATTTTCTTGTTAATTGATACATTTTATGACGAAGAAGCAAATTCTTTTGCATTTCACTTCTTCTTAAATCAAGATAACGATATTTCAATCTAATGTCTTCACTTACATCAATATTATCTTCGATCTGAAATGGTGGAGTTTCTGATTGGTTAAGTATTATTAATTTATCTGCCATAACATCTATATTACCCGTTTCCAGAGCAGGATTTTCAGTCCCCTCAGGTCTTCTTCTAACTTTTCCTTCTACGGATATTACATATTCATTTCTTAATTTTTTTGCAAGCTCGTGAGTCTCTGCATTATACGTTGGCTCAAAAACTACCTGTATTATACCGTACCTATCTCTCAATTCAATGAATATAACACCACCGAGATCTCTTCTGGTTGCAACCCAACCATTTAGCACAACTTGCTCTCCAATATTGGATTCTCTTAATTCGCCGCATGTATGAGTTCTTTTCTTAAATTTCATTTATAGATTACTCCTTCGATTTTTCATTGGGAAATCAAAAAATTTTGGCAAAAATAAACAAATATTAAAGGTATTACAAATTTTACATTATTATGCATAATTATAAAAAAGAGCTTATTCAACTTTTTTTAGTGCTACTGAGATTCATATATTTACAAATTAAAAATTTATAAACAATAATTTATGTTAATAATTGCTGATGAAAATATTCCACAGGTTGAAGATGCTTTCAGCCAATTTGGGAAGGTAAAATTATATCCTGGGAGGGTAATTACCAGAAAAGAATTACTGGATGCTGATGTATTGTTGGTTCGCTCTGTAACAAAAGTAGATGAAGAACTACTTGAAAATACAAATGTTAAATTTGTAGCAACTGCCACAATTGGCACAGACCATATAAATAAAAATTATCTTAAAGAAAAAAACATTGCATTTGCAGACGCTGCAGGTTGTAATGCTTTTTCTGTGGCAGAATATGTTTTGTGTGCAATCTCATTTTTATTTAATAAATATGGGAAAAAATTTAATGAATCATCAATTAGTATTATTGGATATGGAAATATTGGTAAAAAAGTTGTAAAGTTTGCAAGGTCGTTGGGTTTTAATGTAATAATCAACGATCCACCACTTGAAAGAGAAAATTACCCAGAAAATTTCTCTACTCTGGAAGATGCTTTAAATGCCGATATAATAACTTTTCATGTTCCTCTAAATATGTATGGGATCGACAAGACTTTTCATCTCTTGAATGAAAATAATATTAAATTAATCAGAAAAGGAGCAATTGTAATTAACTCTTCTCGTGGGGCTGTAGTTGATAATGTGGCACTAAAGAAAAGATTATTAGAAAATAAAGATTTAATAGCAGTGCTTGACGTATGGGAAAATGAACCAAATATTGATACTCAGTTATTAGATCTTGTTGATATTGCAACTCCTCATATAGCCGGTTATTCTTACGAGGGAAAGTTAAATAGTACTATTTTTATTTATGAAAAATTTTGTGAATTTATGAATGTTAAACCTGAATGGAAGCCCTTGATCAATAAAATAAGTAACGATAGTATTTCAATAGAATCCAATCAATCATTGGAAAAAATAATTTATTCACTTTGCATGAAAATTTATAATATAGAAGAGGATAATTGGCTACTGAAAAAAGCAGTTAGGATGGATAAAAATTCAATTCCGAAGTATTTTGATAGATTGAGGAAAGAATATAGAATTAGAAGAGAATTTAATAATTATAAAATCATATTGGACAAAAACGAAAAGAGTTTGAAAGAAATATTAAGAAATCTCAGATTCCAAATCGAAGAATAAAACAGATCTGACACTTATTATACCCACCAATAATATTATTTAAAAAAATTTGCATTTATTTAGCAAATACCTTATATTTTAAACTATAAATTATGAATTACCTAAAAAATTAAGAGGTTTTATGTTAGACGAATTAGATATTTCCATTCTGAAAAAACTTCAGGATAATGGAAGAACGAAAAGAAGTGAACTAGCAGATTTAATTGGTTTATCACTTCCTTCGCTAAGCGAAAGATTAAAAAAGCTTGAAGACAATAATGTGATAGAGGGTTATTATGCAAAGCTTAACCGTCATGTTTTTGGTTATGATATTATGGTGTTTATAGTTGTATTTATGGACTCATCGAAAAATTATGAGAAGTTAATTGAACATGTAAAGAAGACACCGGAAATTCTTGAATGTCATGCAATATTGGGAGAAGGATCTCACATACTTAAGGCAATTGTAAAGGACACAAAATCTCTTGAGCAACTTTTAAGTAGAATTCAATCCTGGCAGGGTGTAACAAGAACAGTTACAAATTTTGTATTATCAACAATCAAAGAAACAACAAAAATAAATATCTAAGGAGTAAATTATGGGGAAATCAGAATCAACAATCAAAGATGTGCTTTCTTTTATAAAAGAAAACAAAATTGAATTTATCGATTTTAAATTCATGGATTTTCCAGGACAATGGCAGCACTTTACAGTACCATCAAGCGAATTGGACGAATCATCATTTGAAAATGGTTTTGGATTTGATGGTTCATCAATTCGAGGGTGGAAATCAATCAACGAAAGCGATATGCTAATTATTCCCGATCCAGCAACTATGTTTATTGATCCTTTTGTCAAAGCTCCCACAATTTCACTTATATGTGATGTATACGAACCATTAACAAAAGAAAAATATGCAAGATGCCCAAGAAATATAGCACAAAAAGCTGAAGCTTATCTAAAGTCCACAGGAATTGCAGATACATCTTATTTTGGGCCGGAAGCAGAATTTTTTGTGTTTGATGATGTAAGATTTGATTCCGGACCAAACTTTGCTTTTTATCACATAGATTCTATTGAAGGTAAATGGAATTCTGGAAGGGAAGAAAATCCAAACCTTGGTTATAAACCGAGATATAAAGAAGGCTATTTCCCAGTTCCTCCAACAGATAAACTGATGGATTTAAGAAATGAGATGGTTCAGAATTTGATTAATGTCGGAATTGAAGTTGAGGCCCAACATCATGAAGTTGCAAGTGGTGGTCAGTGCGAAATAGATATGAAATTTAAACCCTTGCTGCGTGCAGCAGATCAGTTGCTAATGTTTAAATATGTTATAAAAAACACAGCGAGAATAAATAATAAAACAGTTACTTACATGCCAAAACCAATATTTGGTGATAATGGTAGTGGAATGCATGTTCATGTTAGTTTGTGGTTGAAAGATAAACCATTGTTTGCTGGAGGAGGTTATGCAGGGTTGAGCGAAACAGCTTTATATTTTATTGGTGGAATACTTAAACATGCGCCTTCGTTACTTGCTTTTACAAACCCTACTACAAATTCTTATAAACGTTTAGTTCCAGGTTTTGAAGCACCGGTTAATCTGGCTTATTCACAAAGAAATAGAAGTGCAGCTATAAGAATACCCATGTATTCAACTTCGCCTAAAGCAAAAAGAATTGAATTTCGTTGCCCTGATCCATCATGTAATCCTTATCTTGCTTTCTCTGCAATTCTTATGGCAGGACTCGATGGTATTATTAATAGAATTGATCCAGGCGAACCACTTGACAAAGATATTTATGATATGTCACCTGAAGAACTAAAAGATGTACCATCTACTCCAGAATCTTTAGGTGCAGCATTAAAAGCACTTTCGGATGATCATGAATATTTACTTAAAGGTGATGTATTTACGGAAGATGTGATTAATGCCTGGATAAATTATAAAATTGAAAAAGAAATCAAACCCATGGCATTACGTCCTCACCCATTTGAATTCGAACAGTATTTTGATGTATAATAAAAATCGAATTTATCCTGCCAGAGTCTTTAGCTGGCTCTGGTAGGATTTTATTAATTATGATGGCTCTATTATTTATACCATGGCAAGTTATCTAAATCTACATTTCCTCCTGTAAGAATTAACGCAATATTTTTACCAATAAATTCTTCTTTATTTTCTAAAATTACTGCAAGTGTAATAGCACTGGATGGTTCAACAATAATTTTCATTCTCTCCCAGATTAATTTCATGCAGTAGATGATTGATTCGTCTTTTGCTGTTAGAATCTTATAAATGTATTTTTTTATGATTGAAAAGGTTTTATCTGATAATTGAGTTAATAAACCATCACAGATTGTTTTAGGGCTAATAGATGGATAAATAATAGAATCTCTGATTGAACGAAAAGCATCATCTGCACCACGGGGTTCTGCGCCTATTACTTTAGTAGAAGGTGATATATATTTTGTTATTAAACATGTTCCACTCAGTAAACCACCACCGCCCACGGGAGTAATTATGAAATCAAGAGAAATTTTATTATTTAATTCTTCGTAAATTTCTTTTGCACATGTTGCCTGTCCTGCTATTACAGAATAATTATCGTAAGAATGAATAAATACAGAATTTGTTTTTTTAACAACATCGTTCAGAGTAGTTTGACGCGATTGAAGATCAGGTTCACAAAAAAAAATTTTTCCTCCGTAATATTCCACTGTTTTTATTTTGGAAGCTACGGCATTTTTCGGCATTACAATGTAGGAAGGAATATATTTTAAGCTTGCTGCATAAGCAAGTGCAGATGCATGATTACCTGATGAGTGAGTTGCTACTCCATTATTAATTTCATCTTGATTTAATGAAAATATTGAATTACATACACCTCTTATCTTAAAAGATCCAGCTTTTTGAAAATTTTCGCACTTGAAAAAGAAATTACATCCAAATAATGAATTGATTGATGATGAAGTTAAAATGGGTGTTTTATGTATAAAACTTCTTATTCTTTCATGAGCATCAATAATATCTTCTTTTGAAGGTTCTTTTGTTAAAAACATTTTATTGTAATATTTTCACTTCGGCTCAAAAGCATTATTTTTTGTTCAATTTAAATCTTCTAAGATATTATGAAGTTTTTCTAATGCTTTTTGCCAGTCGTTCATTTTATTTTTTTCTCTTTCAATTATTTCAGAAGGAGCTTTTGATATAAAGTTTTCATTCGATAATTTTTTCTTTACACCTTCAAGTGAAGAAGTTAATCTTGCAATTTCTTTTTGTATTCTGTGTCGTTCAACGTGTAAATCAATTAATCCTTCTAGTGGAACAAAAATATCACATCCTTTAACTACTGCAGATGCACTTGCCTTAGGCTTTTGGATATCTGGATCAACTATTAATTGTTCTATTTTAACAAGGGATTTAATGTATTGGCTTTGTTCTTCTGTAATTTTATTTGTCTTGAGAAATACATTAATTTGTTTTGCAGGAGGAATGTTCATTTCGCCGCGGATATTTCTGATTGCTGTTACAATATTTTGAACAAACTCGATTTCATTTTCTGCATCTTCATCAATGAATTTTTCATTAAACTCAGGATATGATGTTATTGAGATACTTTCACCAGCTTTTCTATAATCAAGGAGTTGCCAGATTTCTTCGGTTATAAATGGCATAAATGGATGAACTAGTTTAATCATTTCTTCGTATAAAAGTATTGCTCTTGTAAGAAGAGTGGACTTTACTTGGTCGCTACCGTGATATAATCTATATTTTGAAAGCTCAATGTACCAATCGCAAAAGTCATTCCATACATACGAATAAATAATTTTCGAAGCTGCATTGACTTCAAAATTATCAATTGCTTCTGTAAATGCTTTTATTGTTTTATGGAAACGTGAATAAATCCATCTATCTGTGAAATCAATAAATTTATCTTTTAGCGATAAATCTATTTTAATATTTTGAGCATTCATTAATAAGAATCTTCCTGCATTCCAAATTTTATTTGCAAAGTTTCTCCCTATCTCAACCATTTCGTTACTGAAGTGAACATCCTGACCAAGTGGTGAAATGTATGTCATTGTAAAGCGAAGAGCATCTGCACCATATTCATTAATTAAATCAATGGGATCCGGTGAATTACCGAGTGATTTACTCATTTTTCTTCCCTGAATATCTCGAACTGTACTGGTGAAGTAGACATCCTTGAACGGAATTTCTTTCATAAAATGCATACCTGCAATAATCATTCTTGCAACCCAGAAGAAAATTATATCAGGAGCAGTAACAAGTAAATCAGTTGGATAATAATATTTCAAATCTCGTTCGTTAGTAAAAACATCCTGAGCCCAGAGCCAGCTTGATGCCCAGGTATCGAGAACATCTTCATCCTGACGCCAGTTTTCGATATCCTTTGGAGGATCAACATCACAATAAATATCCCCGGTTTCTTTGTGATACCATACTGGTATTCGATGCCCCCACCATAATTGACGTGATATGCACCAATCTTTAATATTTGTCATCCAGTGTTCATAAGTTTTAATCCAGTGTTCTGGATGAAATTTTATTTTTCCTTCAAGAACAACTTTAAGGGCAGGTTCAGCAAGTTCTTTCATTCTCATGAACCATTGTTCAGAAAGATAAGGTTCGATATGAACATTTCCACGCTGTGAATAACCAATTTTTGTTATATAGTCTTCTTCTTTATATAATAATCCAAATTCTGCAAAACGGTCAATTACTTTTTTTCTTGCTTCGTATCTATCCAACCCTTGAAAATCAGGGGGCACATTTCCATTAGTAGTTGCATCCTCATTGAAAATATTGATTATTTGAAGATTGTGCCTTAACCCAATTTCGTAATCATTAAAATCATGTGCAGGAGTTACTTTAATTGCGCCTGTTCCAAATTGCATATCCACAAATTCATCCCCAACGATAGGAATTTCTCTTCCAACTATTGGAAGAATTACTTTCTTGCCAATTAAGTGTTTATATCTTTCATCTGCTGGCTTTACAGCCACAGCTGTATCCCCAAGCATTGTTTCTGGACGTGTGGTTGCAACAATAATAAATTCATTTGAGTCCATGATGGGATATTTTAAATACCAGAGTTTTCCTTTAATTTCTTTATAAAAAACTTCTTCGTCAGAAATTGCAGATCGGGAAGCCGGATCCCAGTTAACCATTCTATAACCACGATAGATGTAACCCTCTTTATAAAGTTTTACAAATGCTTCTATAACTTTACGATAATAATGCTCGTCCATGGTAAAGCGTTCTCTTTGCCAGTCGCAACTAACACCTAGTTTTCGGAGTTGTTGAAATATTATTCCGCCGTATTTTTCTTTCCATTGATAACAATATCTTAAAAATTCTTCTCTTGAAAGCTGGTCTTTAGTAATATTTTTTTCCTTTAGCATTGCAACAACTTTTGCTTCTGTTGCAATTGATGCATGATCAATTCCTGGTATCCAGCATGCATTAAATCCCTTCATTCTTTTATATCTTATATAAATATCCTGAAGTGTATTGTTTAATATGTGTCCTATATGTAGTATACCCGTGATATTTGGAGGGGGAATAACTATAGTGTATGGAATTTTTGTATCATCAACTTCGGAATGGTAAAGATTGTGGTCGTACCAGTATTTATACCATTTATCTTCAACATCTTTTGGATTATAAGCTTTTGGGATATCAGAAAGATTTTTTGGTTGCATTTATCAATCAATCAATTGTTCTAAAATTGAATGCAAATATAAGAAAAACATGCATGGTTATGAATTTTCCTTTATCTTAAATCTTATTCTTAATACTCCATTATCAAAACTGGTGGATACAATTTTAAAGGAGCCAATCTCTTTTGTTGATTTAACATGTGGTCCGCTGCATAGGCATTTATCGTAGTCTCCGATTTTTATAATCCGCACTATATCACCTGCTTCTTCTGGCAGTCGTGAAAGATCAAAGTGCTTAGAAGCCTCTTCTCTTTTCATAAATTCTTCTGTGATAGGTAAGTCTTGCTCGATCAAAGAATTAATTTTTTCCTCAATGGCTTTTATTTCTTCTTCTTTGAGATTACGATTAAAATGATAATCACATTTTGATTTTTTCTTTTCTATATGTGCACTAAATGCACGACCGCAGGAGAACATTTTATCCATTGTTCCGTTAAGTAAATGTTCGGCTGAATGCATGGGCGGATAATATTCTTTTGGATTTACATTGTATTCCATTTTTTTCTCTCAATGTGTTTAATCTTTTTCGATATCGAATTCTCTGTTGAGTAGGTTTCTAAACCAGAATTGAGTTTTTAATTTTACAAAATGATTACGCAGTGGCATTGTAATGCCATGACGTGCATTTGGATATATCATTAGTTCAAAATTTTTGTTCAATTTCTGTAGTTCATAAATAAGTTGAATAGAATTTTGCATATGGACATTATCGTCCATTGTTCCGTGAATAATTAATAAATTACCCCTGTAATTTTTTACATAATTAAGAACAGATGAATTTTTATATCCGTCAATATTCTTTTCTGGTCTATCCATATATCTTTCTGTGTAAACATTATCGTAAAGTTTCCAGTCCATAACTCCAAATTCTGCAATTCCATATTTAAAGTAATTTGAACCATATGTTAAAGCCAGGGCTGTAACATAGCCTCCATAACTTCCACCAGTTATAGCAATTTTACTTGTGTCGACAAATGATTTTGTCATGAGCCATTTTACAGTTTCAATATAATCGTGCATTTCCCATTTGCCAAGATTGCGATGCATCAAATCAATTCCTTTTTTTCCAAAATGCCCCGAACCTCTGTGGTCTACTGAAAAGTAAATTATTCCTTTTTGTGCAAGGTAAAATGGTTCCAGCCAATAAGGAAAAGAATTTCGAACAGTTGGACTTCCCGGTCCTCCATAGATTGAAATAATAACAGGATATTTTTTATTTTCATCGAAATCAGGAGGTAAATACCAGATAGCCGGTAATTGATATCCATCTTCTGTTGGAATTCTGAAAATTTCTACTTTTGCAAGATTATATTGATTCATAATTGGATTTTTTGAATCACAAATGTTTTTTATTTTTTTTCCATCTATGGTATATAAATCGATTTTTGTTGGTGTATTTATATTACTGTATCTATCGAAAAAATAATTTCCACCGGGAGAAATTGTGCAATTATGTGTTCCTTCAATATTTGTAATTTGTTTGAGAGAGCTACCATTCAAATTAACTACAAAAAGATGTTTTTCTGTTGAATTGTCTTTCCAGCCATGAAAATATATTTTTTCATTTTTTTCATGCACGTAAGCAATATCAAGTACTGTTAAATTCCCATCAGTCAACTTTTTCTTTAGTTTTCCATTCATGTCATAATGATAAAGATGATACCAGCCATCCACAGAAGTTCTTAGAAGAAATCCTTTATCGTTTTTCAGAAAATATAAATCTTCAAACCATTCAACCCATGTATTTTGTTTTTCGTTGTAAAGTACTTTTAATCTTCCAGTTGATGTATCAACGAAATAGATTATGATATTATTTTGATCTCTATTCATCCATTGAATTGTAAGCTGATTGCCATCCTGCGTCCAAAATGGGAAAGCAATGTATTGGTCAACATTTTCGTCGAAATCTGCCCATATAGTTTTGAGATTATTAAGGTCAATAATTCCAAATTTAACTTTTGGATTTGGATCGCCTGCTTTTGGATATCGTTGTATCTCAAGTCTTCCGTGTTGACCATCAGCTATGAAGAGAGGAAATTCAGGTACAGTAGAATCATCAAATCTCAAAAAACAAATTTTATCACTTTTGGGGGACCACCAGAATGCAGCATAGCGACTTGCTCTTCCAAGTATTTCTTCATAATAAACCCAGGAAGCCCAGCCATTATAAATTAAATTATTACCGTCGAATGTAAGTTGTATTTCTCTTTGTTTTTCTAAATCAAATACATAAAGGTTATTATTCTTCGTAAAAGCAATTTTTTTCCCATCGGGTGAAAATTTAGGATTTTTTTCTTCCGATGTATCATTTGTTAATTGTAATAATTGATTATTGCTTAGAGAATAATAATAAAGATCATTTTTTTGATTAAATAAAAAGCCCGTATAATTCTCTGAAGCAATCGCATTTTCGATTTTAAATTCAGCGGGAAGATTTTTATTGATTTTTCGGTAATCAATAAAGATTTCTTCAGAGAAATCTTTAACATTTATTTTCATTAATACAGGAGTAAAAATTGATTTTGAGGAATCGGATTTTACTTCTAAATAATGATGATCGTCAAGCCAACCAATAAGCTTAGGTAATGGATCGGTTAATCTTGGCTCGGCAAAATTATATACTTGTTTGTAGGTAAGGAATTTTTTTTGTGATAATAAATAGTTATTAATCAATACAAATAAAATTAAGAGTGTAATTTTGGTTTTCATTGTTTACCACGAAAATTTTTTTTAATATTCAATGGGATTACCATGCATAAGCCTCTGGAGCTTGATTTCCCGGACCAGGCCAGATCTCATCAAGTTTTTTCAAAATGTCCTCAGTTAATTTCAGATCAAGAGCTTTCACATTTTCTTCGAGTTGATTTAGCGTTCGTGGACCTATTATAGGAGAAGTTACTACAGGATTACTCAAAACCCACGAAAGAGCAACATCGGCTGGTCTTTGATATACTTCTTTGCATAATTTTTCATAAGCTTCGAGCTGGGGACGTAATTTTTCGATCGACTTTTGTAATGGTTCTCTCGTTCTTCTTCCTTCCTTTACTCCTTCCAATACCCCACAAAGTATTCCTCCGCCTAAAGGACTCCAAGGAATTAATCCAATCCCAAAAGCCTTACATGCTGGTATGATTTCAAGTTCTATGTGTCTGTTTCTTAGATTATATATGCTTTGTTCAGAAACTATCCCCAGAAAATTTCTCTCTTTAGCTTTATAATATGCTTCTGCTAAATTCCAGGCAGCAAAATTTGAGCTCCCCACATAAATAATTTTTCCCTCTCTTACAAGTTGTTCCATTGCCTGATAAATTTCTTCCCAGGGTGTGTTGCGATCAATATGATGCATCTGGTATAAATCAATATGATCAGTTTGAAGTCTTTTTAGACTATCTTCGCAGGCTTTTCTAATATGATATGCGGAAAGTTTTGAATCATTTGGTTCATCTCCCATTTTCCCATAAACCTTTGTTGCCAATACAATTTTATCTCTTCTACTTTTATCTTCCGAAAGCCATTTGCCAATTATTTGTTCTGTAACACCAACACCTTTTTCCCATCCATAAACATTTGCTGTGTCAAAAAAATTTATGCCCAGCTCTAAAGCACGACTCATAATCTTGAAGCTGTCTTCTTCGCTTGTATATGGTCCAAAATTCATTGTGCCAAGACAAAGTCGACTAACTTTTAATCCGGTTCTGCCTAAGTATGTATATTCCATATAAACCTCGTGTTTTATTTAATAAAAATATAAAAAACTTTTTTTCTGTTATTATTTTGTGAGGTCTTGATATTTTTATATTCATGGTTTATGATTGTAAAAAATATAAAATAAAATTTTATTTAAGGAATGTATAATGAAATTTAGAGAATATTTAATCCTATGTTTAAAAATACAACTATTAGCAATTACAACCACATATTCCCAAGAGATTCAAGTAAAAAATGCCTGGGCACGTCCTTCTTTAAAAGGAAGAAATAGTGCAGTTTATTTTACTTTGTTGAACCCAAAAGAGCAAAAAGATACAATAATTAAAGCAATTTCTGAAGTGGCGGAAATTGTTGAAATACATGAAACATTTAAAAAAAATGAAATGATGGAGATGAGAGCGATTAAATGGGTTGAATTGCCATCAAAATCGGAAATTAAATTTAAACCCGGTGGATATCATATAATGTTGATAAATCTCAACAAAGATTTAAAAAAGGATGATTTGATCAATGTCAGGTTAATTTTCAAACATTCAAAAGAAATTAAGTTAAGTGTACCGGTAAAAGAAGATTAGCTTATCAATAAGTAATTTCGTGTTCAAATATGTTACCACAGATGAGACAAATCCAATCTGATTTTCTATCCGTAATTTTTTTGTAGTCTAATATCATGGCAACATTTAATTTACAATTTGGACAAATTATGTTTTCTGAATTCTTTTTTTGAACATTTTCACTTATCTCTTTTTTGCTGCTTGTATTTTTTTGATTTTGAGTTTTCATAATAATTCTGTTTTTGTTGTTTTACAACTTATGGTTTAAATTTATCAATTAAAAACGGATTCATATTATAATAATAATGGAAAATTATGAGTTGTGAATTAAGTTTTGTCACATTCTATTATTAAAACGAGAAACAGATGAATACGATTAAAAATTTTTTCTATCCTGGCTCTGTTTGTATTGTAGGCGCATCAAGTAGGAAAAAAAGCATAGGCTATGAAATCGTAAAAAACATTAAAGAATATGGTTATAAAGGAAAACTCTTCCCCGTTAATCCAAAAGTTGATGAAATCTTATCTTATAAATGTTATCATTCTATTGACGAGATTGAAGAGGAGATTGATTTAGCTATTATTGTTGTTCCCAAAAATGCTGTTGAAGATTCTATAGAATCACTATTAAGGAAAAATGTAAAATCAATAATTCTTATTACAGCCGGTTTCAAAGAGACAGGAACAGAAGGTGAAGAACTTGAAAATAGGATTATCAGGAAAATCAAAGATACTGGTGCGAGGGTTGTAGGTCCAAATTGTATGGGTGTAATAAATACACACGAAGAAATCAAACTTAATGCAACATTTGTAGCAGAAAAGCCAGAAAGAGGTTCTATTGGCTTTTTATCACAAAGCGGAGCACTGGGGGCTGCTGTACTTAACTCGCTTAGAGAAAGTGATATAAAGTTTGCTCACTTTGTAAGCATAGGTAATAAAGCAGATGTCAATGAAAACGATATTATTGAACTCTGGCAGAATGATAAAAATATACAGACAATTGTTCTTTATCTTGAAAGTTTTTCTGATGGGGAGAGATTAATTAAAAATTTATTAGAAAATAAGATTACAAAACCTGTAATGATTTTGAAGGCAGGTAGAACTAAAAGTGGAATAAAAGCTGCTATTTCACATACTGGTGCTTTAAGCAGTGAAGATAAAATTGTGGATGCCGTGCTTAAACAATTTGGAATAATACGCGCCGATAATTTGAATGAACTTTTTAATACAGCAAAGGGATTTGAAAATTTTCCAATTCCTGTAGGGAATAAAGTTGCAATTGTTACAAATGCCGGTGGTCCGGCAATTCTTTGTGTAGACAGGCTGGAAAAAGAAGGTTTGATTTTATCATCTTTATCGGTAAATACAAAACAAAAAATAAAAAGCGTTATTCATCCCGAAGGAAGTGCAGAAAATCCAATTGATCTTCTTCCCAATGGTGATGCACAGACATTTAAAAAAGTAATTGAAATACTTCTGGACGATGAAAACGTTGATTCAGTAATATCAATTTTTGTTGAACCTGTTATGGTCTCTGCTATTGATGTAGTAGAAGCAATTAATTCTCTTGAAAACAAGAAACCAATTTTTCAGGTGGCAATGCCTTTACCTGAATTCTGGAAAATATACCGAGAGAAATCAAAAACCAAAAAGCCTGTTTTTAGAAATCCAGAAGATCCACCCGAAGTAATTTCAAATATGATTTTTTATTCTGCAACAAAAAGAAAAATTGAAAATCGAGAATCGGAAATCGTAGATAAAAAATGTAATGTTAAAATATTAACTGGAAAACAAATATTAAATCTTCAAGAAATTGAGAAACTTTGCAATATATACAATCTTCCGTTTGTTGAAAGTAGAGTATGTCATATGGAAGATTTGAATAAAATTGAGGAAAATTTTTTCCCTTTAGTAATAAAAGGAATTAATAAGGAGATAATTCATAAAACAGAAGTAAAAGCAGTGATATTGAATGTAAAAACAAAAGACGAACTTTTCATGGCGGCTTCCGAAATTCAGAAAAATTTTATACAAAGCAATTTTGAAGTCGAGGAATTTTTGATTCAAAAATATATTAAACCCAAATTTGAACTTTTAATTGGTTGTTATCGTGATTTATCTTTTGGTCCTATCATCATGTTTGGTTCTGGTGGCAAGTATGTAGAAATATTTGACGATGTGGCGATTAAGTCGTGTTACTTATTCGAAGAAGATATTCAGGATATGATAGAATCAACTAAAATCGGTAAAATACTTAAAGGTGTGCGTAATGAAAAATCGTGTGATCTCAATAAATTGATTATTATAATTAGAAATTCTGCCCGAATGATGCTTGAGAATCCAGAGATTATAGAATTTGATATTAATCCTTTAATAGTGGATGAAAGAGATAATTTTTATATAGTAGATTTTAGAGTTAAGACTGATGATTGAATAAAGATTAATAAAAAATTAATTAAAGAAATTTATTTCTTTTAGAGAGAGGGAAATTTTTAGAGGAAGCATTTCATTTTACATTTTATTAGTCAAGAATTATAATTATTATTTAGCAGTAGAAGTTTTAGTTAAATAATATGCCACTCAGAAATCTGTTTATCGATTTTAATTCATTTTTTGCTTCTTGCGAGCAGCAACAATTTCCTCATTTGAGAGGAAAACCAGTTGCAGTGGTTCCTGTAAAAGCAGATACGACATGTTGTATAGCTGCAAGTTACGAAGCAAAAAAGTATGGAATTAAAACAGGAACACTTGTAGCAGATGCAAAAAGAGTATGTCCTGATTTAAAGATTGTTCAGGCGCGCCATCGACTTTACATTGAATATCATAATAAGCTCATCCAGGCTATCGAAAGATGTATACATGTTGATAGCATATTTTCGATTGATGAAATGTCATGTTCGCTAACAGGAAGGCAACAGCAGAGAGAAAATGCAATTGCACTTGCAAAAAAAATAAAAGAAACAATATACAAACAGGTTGGCGAGTGCCTGACATGTTCAATTGGAATTGCGCCAAATCAGTATCTTGCAAAAACAGCAACAGATATGCAAAAGCCAGATGGACTGGTAGTAATTGAAGAAAAAGATTTACCACAAATTCTATATTCACTTAAATTAAACGATCTTGTTGGAATAGGGAAAAGAATGGAACCACGCTTGAGAAAATTTGGAATTGATACTGTTGAAAAACTCTGTAATGCAAGCAAGTCGATGTTGAGAAAAGTTTGGGGTGGAATTGAAGGCGAGAGAATGTACATGCAATTGCGTGGCGAAGTTGTTAAGCGACCTCCCACTCACAGAACAACAGTTGGACATTCACATGTTATGCCTCCAGAATTTCGCTCTAAGGAGGGAGCTTATTCTGTATTACATAGACTTTTACAAAAAGCAGCTATGCGATTACGATTTATGGGCTTTGTATGTTCTTCCATGTCAATTAAAGTAAAATATTTAAACGGAAAAAAATGGCGGAATGAAATTTCCTTTAATCATACACAAAATACATTGGTACTTATAAAGGCGTTTGAAGAATTGTGGAAATTTTATCCCGAAACAAAAGAAAAACCAATAGCTGTTGCTGTTACCCTTTTTAATTTAATGCCAGAAAATCAACTGACCCTTTCATTATTTGAAGATGATGAAAAATTTAATTTGTTGAACAATGCAATTGATTTATTAAATAAAAAATATGGGTATGGGGCAGCCTATTTTGCAGGTTCTCATCTTGCAATTAATTCTGCTCCAATGCGCATTGCTTTTACTCAAATTCCCAATGTCGAAGTCGAGGATGATGATATTGAAGAGATATAAAAGCTCCCCGAATTTTTTTAAAATGCCCTATTGTATTCCCAAAGCATAATTTTTCCAAATAAAATAATTTGCATAATTATGCATAATTATGTATAATTATAATTGTAAAAATAGGAATTAGCTGATGATCAAAGTTGGTATAGTTGGTGCAGCAGGATATTCTGGTTTTGAATTAATCAGACTGCTTTTAGACCACCCCGAAGTTGAAATTAGAAAGTTGTTTGGTAGTACAACCGCAGGCTCAAGAATTGAAGAAATCCATCCTGCATTAATAAAATTGTTCTCATTACCAATTGAAAGTTTTTCTTATCATGCAATCGAAGGACTCGATTTACTTTTTGTTGCTCTGCCTTCAGGGCAATCTTTTGATTTTGTTAAAGCAGCTTACAATAAAAATGTTAAAGTTATTGACATTGGGGGTGATTTCAGACTTAAAAATATCGATGATTATAGAAAATATTATAATCATGAACACCTGGCTTTGGAAATTATCGATAATGCTGTCTATGGATTAAGTGAATGGAATGAAAATAATATATCAAATGCAAAAATAATATCTAATCCCGGCTGCTATCCAACAAGTGTATTACTTGCTTTAATTCCATTAATTCAAAATAATGTTATTAATAATTCATTTGTTAGTATAGTTTCTTATAGCGGCACATCGGGAGCTGGAAAATCTGCTGCTCAGAATATGATTTTCAGCGAGGTAAATGAAAATGTTCGGGCTTACAAAGTTGGGATTCATCAGCATATACCCGAAATAAAATATTATTTAGAATATTTTAGCAATCATTCAATAAATTTTTCTTTTGTGCCTCACCTTCTTCCCGCAACAAGAGGAATTTATACTACAATCAGTGCACGATTAAATGATGGTGCTAACAAAAAAATTATAAAAGAAATTTACAACTCTGCTTATAGTTCAAAAATATTTATAAGGATTTTTGAAGATAAAATTCCCGAAATGAAAAATGTAGCTTATACTAACTTTTGTGATATTGGTTTTAATGTTGCAGAGGATAATTCTTTAATAATCTTTTCAACAATTGATAATCTTATTAAAGGGGCAGCAGGACAGGCAATCCAGAATATGAATATTTTATTTGGCTTACCACAAGAAATGGGATTACTAAAATGGAACAAACTTGCGAACTTGAAATCGATATGAAAACAGGTGTAACTGCACCAAAAGGTTTTAAAGCCGCAGGTATTCACTGCGGAATAAAACGCTTTAAGAAAGATTTAGCTCTTATAGTTTCTGATGTACCTGCAACTGCCGCTGGAGTATTTACACAAAATAAAGTTCAGGCAGCACCAGTTTTGTTAAGCAAAAAACACTTATATGAGAATGAAAAGTTTCGAGCTATTATTGTAAATAGTGGCAATGCAAACGCATGTACAGGTCAACAAGGTTTAGAAGATGCTTTCAAAATGGCAAAATTGACAGCGCTCGAATTAAATATTAAACCGGAGGAAGTATTTGTTGCTTCAACCGGCGTTATAGGCGAACCTCTTCCTATGGAAAAAATTTCTGAAGGTATAAAAAAAATTGTTAATCATCTCAGCGATGACGACCATAACTCTGCTGCCGAAGCAATACTAACTACTGATACATTTGTTAAAACTACTTCTGTAAGCTTTGATATTAATGGTAATATGGTTACTATTGGAGGAATCGCTAAAGGTTCGGGAATGATTCATCCTAATATGGCAACTATGCTTGCATTTGTTACTACAGATGCTGCCATAGAAAAAAATATTTTTCAATCCATGCTAAAAGATATTACAGATAAAACCTTTAATAGAATTGTTGTTGACGGGGATACAAGTACAAATGATATGGTTGTTGCTCTTGCAAATGGACTATCGGGAGCTGAGCCAATAATTGCAGATTCAAAAGCCTACAAAATTTTTTATGATAATCTTTATGAAATTCTTAAAAAATTATCGATAGACATTGTAAAAGATGGCGAAGGCGCAACAAAGCTAATTGAAATTAATGTTGATGGCGCACTTAATGATGAACAGGCACTTAAAGCTGCAAAATCAGTTGCACTCTCTCCACTCGTTAAAACAGCTATTCATGGAGAAGATGCAAACTGGGGAAGAATAATTGCTGCTGTAGGATACTCCGGAATTGATTTCGACCCTTCTAAATTTGAAATTATAATTAATGGTAAACCTGTATTATTACAAGATTATAAAATTGCACTTTCAGCAAAAGAAGCAAATAAAACACTTAAATACAAAGAAATAAAACTATTATTGAAATTAAATGCAGGAAATGGAAAAGCAACTTGCTGGACATGCGATTTTTCCGAAGAATATATAAAAATCAATGGGAGCTATAGAACGTGACTCAACCCAATTATAGAAAAGAAGATGTACTTGTTGAAGCTCTTCCATATATACAACAATTTGAAAATTCTATCTTTGTTATTAAGTATGGCGGAGCAGTAATGCATGATGAAGCCTTAAAACAAATGGTTGCTCAGGATGTAACTTTGCTCAGAAAGATAGGAATTAATGTAGTTGTTGTTCATGGTGGAGGAAAAGAAATAACTTCTTTTTCTGAAAAATTAAATCTCAAGACTACCTTTGTAAATGGTCAACGTTACACAGATGAACAAACGCGAGATGTTGTACAAATGGTATTAGCCGGATTGATTAATAAAGATATTGTAAGAAGAATTAATATTTATGGAGGTCGTGCTGTAGGTATTAGTGGTATCGATGCAAATATGGTTAACGTAAAAAAATATAATAAAGAAGATTTAGGACTTGTGGGTGAAATAACCAATGTTAATGAAACATTTATAAAGAATTTGTTGAAAGATGGATACCTTCCTGTAATTGCGCCTATAGGAGTTGACCAAGAAGGAACAATTTATAATGTGAATGCTGATATAGCAGCAGGAAATATTGCAGCTGCGTTGAAAGCAACTAAATTAGTTTATATGACAGATATTGAAGGTATTAAGGTTGGAAACAATTTAATATCCCACCTAACAAAGTCTGATGCCGAAAAATTAATTGCCGATGGAACAATAAGCGGAGGAATGATCCCTAAGGTGAATTCTGCTCTTTCTGCTTTAGATTCCGGAGTTCAAAAAGTTCACATAATTGATGGAAGAATACAGCACGCACTTTTACTTGAAATTTTTACAACTGAAGGTGTAGGAACTGAATTAGTAGCAGACTAAATAATTTAAATAGAGGTATTTATGAGTAGAAAGCTTGAAGATATTCAAAAACGTCATTCTTTAATTAAGACTCTTATTGCATCACAAAATATTTATAACCAGACTCAACTTGTAAAAATTTTGAAGCAAAAAGGAATTAAAGTTACTCAGGCAACATTATCAAGAGATTTAGCAGAACTTGGAGTTGTTCGTGTCCCCACATCCGAAGGATATGTTTATAAGCTGGATATAGAAGGAGGAGATGGTGCAATTCGAACAAGAATTGCTGAAGAAATCGTTTCAATAGAATTAAATGAATGCGTTATTCTTGTTAAGACTTTTCTTGGAAGAGCCTCCGGTGTTGCTGTTTATATCGATAAACAAAATGATCCAGAAATTTTAGGTACTATAGCAGGTGATGATACAATAATTGTTGTTCCAAAAACAATAAAAAATATTAAAAAAGTAATTGAGCAATTAAAATTAATTTTAGGGATTAAGTAATATGAGTAAACAAAAAATAGTAGTAGCATATTCAGGTGGACTTGATACATCCGTTATGGTTCACTGGCTTAAAAAAAATTATGACGCTGAAATAATTACTTTTACTGGAAACCTTGGTCAGTCCAAAGAATTGGAGGGTCTGGAAGAAAAAGCACTGAAATCTGGTGCTTCAAAAGTATATATTCAAGATTTAACAAAAGAATTCCTGGAAGATTATGCATTCCAGGCATTAAAGGCGGGGGCTCTTTACGAAGAAGCTTACCCAATGGCTACATCACTTGGCAGACCATTACTTGCAAAAGCTCTAGTAGAAATTGCTCGTAAAGAAAATGCTACAATTGTGGCTCACGGTTGTACGGGTAAAGGTAACGATCAGGTACGATTTGAAGTATCTGTAGGTGCATTGGCTCCCGATATTAAATGTATAGCCCCATTAAGAACATGGGAATTTAAATCCAGAGAAGAAGAAATTGATTATGCAATTGCAAATGATATCCCTGTAGTTGCTACAAAAAATAATCCATATTCAATAGATGACAATATATGGGGAACTGCAATTGAATGTGGGGTTCTCGAAGATCCAATGATTGAACCACCAGAAGATGCTTTTCTTCATACTGTCTCACCAGAAAATGCTCCTGATGAACCTGAAATTGTAACAATTGAATTCGAAGCAGGTATTCCTAAATCTATTAATGGAAAAGAGATGGATTGTATTTCTATTGTTAAGTTGTTAAATGAAATAGGGGGAAGAAATGCTATTGGTAGAATTGATATGATTGAAAATAGATTGGTTGGAATTAAATCAAGAGAAATATACGAAGCACCAGCAGCAACAATACTACATATTGCACATAAAGAACTCGAAAGAATTACACTCGAAAAATCTGTTATGCATTATAAAACATTAATTTCACATGAATATGCGAATTTAATTTATAATGGTCTTTGGTTTTCTCCCCTTAGAGAAGCTCTTCAAGCTTTTGTTGATAAAACTCAGGAGAAAGTTACAGGACTTGTAAAGCTTAAGCTCTATAAGGGGACAATAAAAATTTCTGGTAGAACTTCCCCATTTTCTTTGTATGATCCTGCTTTAGCTACTTATACTGTTGAAGATCAATTTGACCATTCTGCTTCGGAAGGTTTTATTAAAATTTATGGGTTGCCCCTTAAAACAATTAATAGAGTAATGCAAAAAGTAGAATCGGAAAATAAACTTTCGGTCTAATCATGGCTTTATGGAATAGCAGATTTAAAAAACAACTGGCAAAATCAGCCTTAAAATTTTCTTCTTCAATTGAAATTGATGGACGGCTATTTAATGAAGATATTGATGGGAGTATCGCACATATTAAAATGTTATCAAGACAAAAAATTATTTCAACTACAGAAGAAAAAAAAATAATAAAAGCTTTAGAAGAAATAAGAAAAGAAATTACTGAAGGTAAATTAAAGCTTGATTGGGAAAAAGAAGATATACATTCTTTAATTGAAGAAAGATTGGTGGAAAAAATAGGTGAAACGGGAAAGAAACTTCATACCGCTCGAAGTCGTAATGACCAGATTGCTCTTGATGAAAGATTATATTTAAGAAAAGAAATTAAAACGTTAGACCAATTAATCTCTTCTTTGCAAAAAACATTATTAAAATTATCAGAGGAATATAGGGATACAATTATTCCCGGTTATACCCATCTGCAAAGAGCACAACCTATTTTATTTGCTCATCATTTACTGGCTTATATTGAAATGTTGCAGATGGATAAAGGAAGATTGAACGATATATTGAAAAGAGTTAACAAATCTCCACTTGGTGCGGCAGCTTTTGCAGGTACTTCCCTTCCAATCGATAGGAAATTTGCTGCACAAATATTAAAGATGGATGGTGTAATAGAAAATAGTATTAACGCGGTTAGTAACAGGGATGAATTGATCGAATTTTTATCGGCATGTTCTATTATTATGATGCATCTTAGCCGATTGAGTGAGGAATTAATTTTATGGAGCACTAAGGAATTTTCATTTGCTTTTTTTGATGACGAATATGCTACAGGAAGCAGCTTGATGCCACAGAAAAAAAATCCCGATTTTGCTGAATTAATAAGAGCCAAAACTGGAAGAGTTTATGGCTCCTTAATCGGGTTACTGACTGTTATGAAAGCTTTACCACTTTCTTATAACCGCGATATGCAGGAAGATAAATTTTATCTTTTTAACGCAGTCGATACAACCAAAGATTCTTTGAGTATGATGACTGAGTTGTTGGAACATACGTATTTTAATAAGAGTAGATTTGATGAAGAACTTCGCGGCGACCTCTCTCTGGCTACTGACCTGGTTGATTATTTTGTCAGAAAAAATGTACCTTTTAGAAAGGCTCATTATTTAGTAGGAAAAGTTGTTTCAAAGTGTTTGGAGGCGGATTCAAAACTGCATCAACTTTCAATAGATGAGTATAAAAAAATATCAAGTAAGTTTGATAATGATATATATGCACTGTTTAACCCCGGAGTGAGTATTAAAAATAAAAAATCGCTTGGGAGTACTTCGCCGGAGGAAGTAAAAAAACAAATTAATAAGTGGAAAAAAGTATTATATAAATAAAATAAAGACGTCCATATCGGACGTCTTTTTGTTTAATTATTTCCATTATCAAGAAAGTTTTCAAGATAAAGTTCGTATGCACCTAAATCTAAGAATCCATGCCCGGATAAATTGAACAAAATAGTTTTTGATTCACCTGATTCTTTGCATTTTAGTGCCTGTTCAACCACTTCTTTTACTGCGTGTGAACTTTCGGGAGCTGGTACAATTCCTTCACATTGTGCAAAAAGTTGTGCAGCCTTGAAAACTTCAAGTTGACCATATGCTTTTGCGCTGATTGCACCAATGTTATATAGTAAAGAAATTGTAGGGGCCATGCCATGATAACGTAAACCACCAGCATGAATTTTAGGTGGAATAAAATCGTGACCAAGTGTATACATTTTTATTAATGGGGTTAAACCTGCTTCGTCACCAAAATCATATTCAAACTTACCTTTAGTTAACGATGGACATGATAAAGGTTCGACTGCTATAACTTCAAGATTTTGTTTTGAACCATTAAGTTTATCTTTTAAAAACGGGAAAGCTATACCGGCAAAGTTACTTCCACCACCCACACAACCTATTACAATGTCTGGATATTCATCAATCATTTCCATTTGTATGCGAGCTTCTTCTCCAATAATTGTTTGATGTAATAAGACATGATTTAAAACACTTCCAAGGCTGTAATTTGTGTCGTCTCTTTGAACTGCAACTTCGATTGCTTCGCTGATTGCAATTCCAAGAGAACCAGGCGAAGAAGGATCGTTTTGTAATACTTTTCTTCCTGCATGAGTTAAATCTGTTGGACTTGCATGAACGGTAGCGCCAAATAATCTCATAAATGTTTTTCTGTAAGGTTTTTGATCGTAGCTAACTTTTACCATGAAAATTTCACACTCAAGGCCAAAATGCTTACATGCCATTGCAAGAGCACTACCCCATTGACCGGCGCCAGTTTCAGTTACAAGCTTTTTAATACCTGCTTTTTTATTGTAATAAGCCTGTGCATAAGAAGTGTTAGTTTTATGACTCCCTGTTGGATTTGCACCCTCGTACTTAAAATAGATTTTCGCTGGTGTGTCTAATACCTTTTCTAAATTTGCTGCTCTTATTAATGGAGTTGGTCGACTTAATCTGTATAAATCCCTAACTTCGTCCGGTATCTCAATGAATCTTTCTTGAGATACTTCCTGCATTATTAAATCCATAGGAAATATTGCTGCTAGTTCTTCTGGGGTTGCCGGTTGTTTTGTTGCAGAATTTAATGGTGGATCGAGTGGCTTGGGTAAGTCTGCTAAAATATTATAATAATGTGTGGGCATTTTTGTTTGTTCAAGAAAAACTATTTTGTTTTCTGACATCTCTTACCTCCATTTTTAGTAAGCTTAATTAAATATTTAAAAACAAAAAAGCCGTGAACGGTTCTACCATCCACGGCTTTTCTGTAAATATATATAAACCTAGGACGGTAGAGAAATTATTCTCCACCACCAGCTATTTATAATATTTGTTAACTTAAAATTCATAGTTCAAAAGTAATTTTTGATTTTTGATTTGTCAAGAAATTTAATTACTTCATTACCTTTTACTTCTATTATTTTTTAAGTCGATAGATTTATAAGTATATTAAAAGAAATGTTTTTAACAAATGCTACTTTTTTTCATATTGAAATGCCCGCATAATGTATTCATGCTTTGTATTTTAAGAATAATGTGGTAATGTATTTTTCGTTTTTCTCCAATATTTTAATTAGAGGTTTAGAAAAAATTGATTTGATGAAGTAATAAATCCCTTTGATTACTTATATGTTGATTCTTTTTTTTCACATTTATTCTTAATTCAATTTACAAATAATTAATTTTTCTAACTTATCTGAAGCAAGAAAAATTTTATTAGAGCCTTCATCAAATGCTAATCCTTCTAATTGTTCCACATTAACACTGTATTTTCTTTTTAGAGTAAAATTTGTGTCGCAAACAAATATTGTTCTACTTTCATCGCTGAGGAACCAGTATTCATTGGTATTTTCAACGAATGTTAAATCTGAAATATCTTTTGCAAAGTTAATATGAACTCTACTAAGTTCATTCAGGTTTTTGTCTAATTTAATAACTTCAGTTGGATTTTTTTCGTTTACAATTATAAACACATCTGTTTTCTTGTTAAATGCAATGCCTTCCAATCCATTATTAAAGATGGCATTATTAGTAATTTTATGTCTTAAGAATTCTTTGCCTGAGAAGGCTAAAAAAATTATTTCATTATTTTTTTCAGATACAATAGCTATTGTTGAATCATCTATTGTGGTTATTCCTTCAAGATCTTCAGCATTTATTTTAATTTTATTTAGAATTGTTCCATTAAAAGTAGTTAAATAAACCTGAGAATTGTTGTCGCTTACTATTAATAAGAATTTTTTATCATCCGAAAGTGTAATACCAGAAGGTTCGGGTATATTTAATGAGATTTCGCTTATAATTTTTATTTTATCATTTGACTTTTTTGAACAAGAAAGTAAGCACAGTAATATTAAAAGATATAGTATAGATTTCATTATCGAAGCAGGATAAATTTTTTGGTATCTACAAATGTATCGCTCTTAAGCCTGTAAAAATAAATTCCACTGGTTAAATTAAATTTATCCGCAGTGAATTCTATTGTATATTCACCTGCATATTGAAAATCTTCTACAAGTATTGCTATTTCTCTCCCGAGCAGATCAAAAACTTTTAATGTAACGTTACCAGATCTTGGTATAATATATTTTATGATTGTTGAAGGATTAAATGGATTGGGAAAGTTTTGATAAAGCACATAACTATTTTGAATATTTATTTTTTCATTTATGTCGGTCGTAATATCGGTAAATATATATCTGGGAGATATGGAAACAATTTGATTGTTTTTCCATCCAATACCATATACAATAAAATCGCCGGATTTGTTAAGCTGAATCTTTAGATATTCACCTTGCAGGAAAGTTTTTATACCATAATTATTTGTTACAAAAGTAATCGAATCGATATTATGAGCAGAGTTTATGAAATCACTTTTTTTAAAAACATATTCTGTATTTGATTGATTGTATTGAATTTTAATTGTATCTTTTTTTTCAACCCAGTCTATAAATGAATATTCAACCGGGATGTTTTTATTTAACCAGTTTAATCGCTGCTTGATCCAATTATTCAAATAACTGATTTCTTCATCATATGATTTAAAGTAATTTTTGTTGGGCCATATATATGTTTTTCCATCAAAACATTGATTCCATTTAGTAAAATTTCTTTCTAATGATTTTGAAATTATGGCGACATAGTCATCAATTAATTTATTAATGTAATCGTAACTTAAGATATTATTTTTAAGATCATTCCATCGTTTGGCAAATTTGTTTTTAAAAATCGGGTCGTCATAAAGTTTGGAAACCCAGAAAGGATTCTGCCAGTAATCATTTCCAAGTGGAACTTTATATTGCCAGCCTTCTGCAGCATAACCCTCATAATAATCTGCAAGACCAAATGATAAATCGAAATCCCATAATGGACCTGCACATAATTTTTTGTTTCTATCTTTATAGAAGTAAGTGCTTAATCTATATGCATCGACATTTTTTGAAAGCTCGGAGATTAAAAACACATCCACATAAGAATCAATATCTATATAATTCATATAGCCATGAAATGGATCATTATAATTCAAAACGTTCATTACTTTTTCAAAATTTGTTATATATTCTCTTATATAATTAGCTTGAAGAGGATTAATCTCGTCGGCATCAGGGTAACAATAAATATAGTCTATCCATTGATATGCGCCGGGGAATGGTGGATATGGCGACCTCCAAGTTTTATCTCCGTAATCAACTTTATCAATTTTTATTATATAACCACCTGTTAATGCATCACCTTCTGTATCATTGGGTTCTAATTTTGTAATGTTTACTCTATTTTTATCTCTTTTAATTTTTTCTTGAAGAATATAGATGCCTTGATATTCATTGTTTATTATTAACTCACAAAATTTAGTGCGCGATGAATACCTTCCCATATCGTTGAATAATTTAAAAGCAAGCACATTTCTTAATAAAGATTTATCTGAATAAGAAGCATTTAATATCCAATCGCTTTCTTTGGGTAATCCGAGCAAGGAAACATTAATATCATTTCCGAGTGAATCGCAGGTTTCAAATCCATATTGTTTTTTTTCAAACTGCTGAGAACTATGGCCCCGTATTTCAATTGCAATCCTTCCATTGTAAGCGTTGAAAGGATCTGAAAGATGATTAATATTACCTTCTCCATTATCAATTATACCCATGTGGACAACAACTTTAGGTTCGTCAACAATTTTTTTCCCTTCAGTATTAATGACGATTATCGGAAGATATGAAGAAGTGAAATTGACCTGCGAGAATGAAAATTGAGTTAATACAACAAAAAATATTAGAATGTTTTTATACATAAATTTTATTCGGTTTTTTTATAAACTCTCACATATTCGATTTCCATTCTCTGTGGGAAAATAGAATTATCGATGCCCTGAGCACCACCCCAGTCGCCACCAATTGCAATATTTAGAATTAGATGAAAATCTTTAAAGAAAGGCCAGTATTCCCAGCCCTTATTTTCATTTTTAAAGGTGAAATAATGTTTATCGTCGACGAAAATTTTTAATTGTTCTTTATCCCACTCCAGAATATAGTTATGAAAATTATCAGAGCAATCGGGTATTGATATTGTTGAGGTTTTTTGAGTTCCGATTCTCCAGTAATATTTATTGCAATGAATAGATGCATGAATTATTCCCTGATTATAGCCGACGTGTTCCATTATATCAATTTCTCCATTATCTGGCCAGCTTCTGTTTCCAAGATTCCATATTGTGGGAAGCATCCATATAGCTGGCCAGGTGCCTCTTCCTTTTGGAAGTTTGGCTCTAATTTCAAAACGACCGTATGTCCAGTCTCCTTTTCCCCTTGTTACAAGTCGAGCAGATGTATACTCTTTATTGTTCCAGAAGTCTCTTCGGGCTTCAATAATTAACCTGCCATTTTCAACTCTTGCGTTTTCGAGCCGTGCTGAATAATACTGTTTTTCATTATTACCCCAACCATGATCTCCTATATCATAACCCCATTTTTTAGGATCTGGATAACCCTCATAATTAAATTCATCTGACCAGATAAGTTCCCAGCCTGGAATTGCAGTTGTATCCCTGTCAACTGGTTCAGTTGTATTAGATTTGCAACTACAAAAAGTAATTGAAAGAATTATTGTGGTGTACGAGATTAAAATTTTACCCATCATAATTATAGTTTTGTTTTTAATGTGATTAAATTAAAATTATTTTTTGAATTAATCCGTATTATTTTTCGGTATGAATAAAGAATTGATTTTAAAAAGTATCAAACAAGCTTAAAAGTTTGTCCAATGTCATTAATCCCAATTATTATAGGGTACTGAGGAGCTGACTTTATGAGCCATTCCAGAGGTTCATTTGTTGGTTCTATACCGAGTTTAAAGGTTTTTGTATGGATGGGAATAAAATATTTTGCATTTAACTCTGTTGCCATCTTTAATGCTTCTTCGGGATTGCAGTGGTTTCGTCTCCAAGGATTATAAGCTCCAATGGGCATAATTGCAATATCAATTTTATTTTCTCCTATGTTACTTAATTTGTTGGTAAAAGCAGTGTCGCCACCAAACAAAATCTTTTTACCTTTAAATTCTATGATGTATGCATTATAACTTCTTCCATCTTTAAAGTAACCTCTTGAACGATCTTTTTCCCACGGAAAACGCCATCCAAAATGTTTTACTTCAAGTGCTTTGAACCGAATATCCCTTAAGATTATTTCTTCATTCCAATCCAAAACATTAATCGATTTCCAGGGTAGATCTTTAATTACATCCTTTGTAAGATAAGCAGTTATTACATCAATTTTATTTGGGTATTTTTTTGCTAAATATTTTAAAGAAGGATAATCCATGTGGTCCATATGCGCATGTGAAAGAAGAATTATATCCGGTTGTGGAATTTCTTCCGGGCTTAAAGCCGGTGGTGTTATTCTGGTAGGACCATAACTTGTCCCCAAAAGATAAATACCAACCCTTTCAAATAAAACCGGATCTGTTAATATCCATTTACCAAAAAAATTTATTAATATGGTTGAATGCCCAATCCATGCAAGTGTAATATAATTCATATCCCAGTTATGTGGCTCAGGTTTGTATTTTAGTTTTATATATGGTTTTGCAAAAGTTCTTGAATTTAAAAAAGCAGGTAAAAGAAAAAAGAATGATAATGATAGTTTTTTAAGGAATTTATTTCTCGAAATTTTCATTGGAATGTAAAATGTTTCTATACGACTTTTATAACAATAAGTCATTTAAAAAAATTCAATCATGTCTCTATAATAACTTTATTTGAAAGTTCATTCGAATCGTCTTTTTTAATTGGGAAATGTTGGCTTAAGATTTCTCCAACTTTTTCTATACAATATATTATGCCTTCAGAAAACTTGCCTTCCATAAATTTTAATTGAATCTCATCCCTCAGTTTTTCCCATATTCCAGATTCAACTTTTGAATTAATACCTTCATCGGCAAGGATATAAAATTTTCTTTCGCCAAGTAGTAGATAGAGAAGAATCCCGGTTTTATCTCTTGTATTGTGCATATTTAACCTATAAAATTCTTTTTCTGCAAGAGCACGAAGATCTTTTTTCTTTTCATAAAATTTTCTGAATTCTTTTATGCATATGCGAATTTCACCGGATGTATTCTTTTCGGCTTCTTTAATTTTATGTGAAAATCTCAGGAAATCATCATCAGTAAAAAAATTATAGATTAGGCTTTTCATTTTAATAATTCCTAAATTCTTACTTAAAGATAAATGAAGAAGGAATTAAAATAAACAGAATGCAATAGATTTTTTTTATATTTGCTGTTGATTATTTAACAATATATGGAGCAACAATGCATAAATTAGTTTTGCTTAGACATGGCGAAAGTCAATGGAACAAATTAAATCTTTTCACTGGTTGGACTGATGTAGACCTTTCTGAAAAGGGGATTGAAGAAGCACACCAGGCAGGTAAAGTTTTGAAAGAAGAAGGTTATACCTTTGATATTGCTTTTACATCAGTTCTTAAAAGAGCAATAAAAACTCTTTATATTGCACTTGAAAAAATGGATTTAATGTGGATTCCGGTTATAAAATCGTGGCGGTTAAATGAAAGGCACTATGGTGCACTACAGGGGTTAAATAAAGCAGAAACTGCAGAAAAATATGGGATGGAAATGGTTAAAATTTGGAGAAGGAGTTATGATGTTTTACCACCAGCACTTGATGAAAATGACGAAAGATATCCGGGGAAAGACCCTCGCTACAAAGATTTAGATAAAAAAGATATTCCTTTAACGGAAAGTTTAAAATTAACAGTTGAAAGATTTTTACCATACTGGCACGAAACAATTGCACCAACAATAAAAAGCGGAAAGAAAGTTATAATTGCAGCTCATGGCAATAGTTTACGCGCTCTTGTAAAATATCTTGACAATATTTCTGACGAAGATATTGTGGAATTAAATATCCCTACAGGAATCCCTCTTGTCTATGAACTTGATGATGATCTAAAGCCAATTAGACATTATTATTTAGGGGACCAGGAAGCAATTAATGCTGCAATTAATGCCGTTGCTAAACAAACTGAGAAAAAGTAATTTTATTTCGTAATATTATTGAGGAGAAAGAACAAATTATTTTTACTTCATTTATTAGAAGGGGTATTGTTATGAAAAAAATAATTCTTTTTGTGTTCTTTCTCCCCGCTGTAATAATTTCTCAGACAGTTATAGGTAAGTATGGCGGTGAATTTTTACAAATTGGAGTTGGTGGAAGAGCTCTTGCAATGGGGGGATCTCAGGTAGCAATTGTAAATGATGTAACAGGGGGATACTGGAATCCTGCAGGACTTGCCCTTATCAATTATCCACAGGTAAGTTTAATGCACGAAGAACATTTTGGCAGCTTTGTAAATTATAATTATGGTGCTGTTGCTATACCATATGAACATGATATGAGCTTTGCTTTGAGCGTTATTCGATTAAGTATTGATGGAATACCAGATACACGTAATGCAATTTACGATGCTAATGGGGATGGACTATTAGATATACATGATGACCGCCCGGATTATACAAAAATTACAGAGTTTAATAATACTGATTGGGCATTTGTTTTGTCGTTTTCAAAAATGCATAATGAAAATTTTTACTGGGGTGCAAATGTAAAAATAATAAGAAGAGAAATTGCTGAGTACAGTGCTACCGGAATTGGTTTCGATATTGGACTGTTATATCATCCATTTGAAAATTTTTTGCTTGGTGCAAACCTTCAGGATATAACTACAACAATTGTTTCTTGGAATACAGGTAGAAATGAATTAATCACCCCCACATTAAAACTTGGAGCCGCTTATTCTCTAAATTTACTTGGGGGAAGAATTTTACCTGCATTCGATTTTGATATTAGATTTGAAAATAGAAAATATGCATCGAATTTTAATCTCGGTCCGGTTAGTTTTGATATTCATTCTGGAGTTGAATATAACTACAAAAATATTTTCTCAATAAGAGCTGGTTATAGCGACTTGAAGCAAATAACTTTGGGTGCAGGAATTATACTCCCCAAATTAACGATAGATTATTCTTTTGCTCGTATGTCTGGTTCTGAAATCGAAAGACTTCCGGATACTCATAGAATTTCTTTAATACTAAGACTTGAAGAACCAGAATTTTTTAGAAATAAATAAAATCAAATAATTACTGTTTTTTGCGTGTAAAATCTTGGAATCTCCTTATTAAATGTAATAATTCGAAATTGGAAATTTATAAATTCTTTTAACTATAATAGAGCATTAATTCTACTTATATTAAGTCAAGCTTTTTGAGTAATCTTAATTAGTACTAAATATTTGTTAAAAAATTAAAACCATGCTGCGGACTAAGAAACTTGATACAGCATGGTTATAAGGAGGTATACCACGAAGGAGCAAGTTATTTTTTTATTTTTAATTTCTTAATTATATCTAAATTTTTTTTAATTAGATCATATCTTTGTTGAACACAGATTGCACTTCTAAGTCCATCAGGGGGGGTATTAAGAACATAATCTAAAAGCTTATCGATTGAAGAAACAGCTACATGCAATCTTGTATCTGAAGAGCCATAATAGATAAGCACTTCTCCAGTTTTGCGTGCAACCCATCCATTACTGAATACCACATTTGAAACATCTCCAATTCTTTCTTCACCCTCGGGGGCAAGTAAGTAGCCCCCTTCTTCTGCTATTACTTTGTAAGGTTTTTCTAAATCTGTAAGAAACATATATAAAACATAACGTAAACCTGCAGCGGTATTTCTAACTCCATGAGCTAAATGTAACCAACCCTTTTCGGTTTTAATAGGAGCAGGACCTAAACCGTTTTTTACTTCTTTAATAGTATGATAAACTTTTTCATCAACAATTACTTCTTCATCAATAACTGCATTTTCAATTGTATCAGTTAACCCCCATCCAATCCCACCACCACTTCCTGTTTCGATGAATCCATCCTGTGGCCTTGTATAAAATGCATATTTACCATCAAAAAATTCAGGATGTAGAACAACGTTTCTTTGTTGAGGAGATTTTGTTTTTAAATCAGGTAATCTTTCCCAATTAATTAAATCTTTTGTTCTTGCAATTCCGGCCTGTGCAACTGCAGAGGAAGTATCGGTTGAAGGAGCATCAGGATCTTTTCTTTCTGTACAGAATATTCCGTAAATCCATCCGTCTTCGTGTTTGACAAGTCTCATATCATAAATATTTGTATCAGGATTTTCTGTTTCGGGAATTATTACTGGATAGTCCCAGAATTTAAAATTATCCACACCATTAGGAGATTCTGCTATTGCGAAGAATGATTTTCTATCAACTCCTTCAACTCGAACGGCTAAAATAACTTTTCCATTAAATTCCATTGCACCAGAATTAAATGTAGAGTTAATACCAAGTCTTTCCATTAAATGTGGATTGGTTTCGTAATTCAAATCGTATCGCCAGTATATTGGTGTATGTTCTGCAGTTAGAACAGGATATTTGTAACGATAAAAAATCCCATTGCTTTTTTTGATTCTTATGTTTTTTCTTTTTATGAGTTTATTGTGTTCTTCGAATAAAATTTTTAAGCGTTGATTAAATTGTTTTTTTGTCATGTTAAATTCATAGATAACATTGTAAAAAACAAAATATGTTTGAGTCAGTAAGTAATGATAAATTAAATTTTATCTGCAAGATTCTGATAAAACTTTTCTGTTTTATCGCCGGCTATTATTTCTAAATTGTCCCACCAGCTGAATTTAAGAATTATTGAAGTAATTAATGTAATAATTAGTATTATGATTAATAATTTATATTCTTTTGTTACAAGATACATAGGGGCTGCAAGCAGAGTAGCCTGCCATATTATTCCAATTGCAACATTGAATAAATCTCTTTTAATATTTGCATCTGATTTAAATTCAGGGAATCTTTCTTCAACTTTTTTTCTAATAGGTTTCCAGAATCCCCAAGGTCTTACACGGATATAAAATTTCATCAATATTTCTTCTGGCTCTGGTTCGGTTAAATAACTACCGAGCACACATCCCAATATTGAGATTGCTAGGACATATGGAAAAGCGTTTAATGCAGGTAAGCTTGGGAATAAAATTGGCATAAGTAATGCACATGCAATTCCAATTACCATTCCCCAGAAATATCCATAACCATTTAGTCTCCACCAATACCATTTAAGAACATTTGCCGCAGTATAACCGCCCCACAATCCATTTACAATCCACAGAGTTACTTGATTTACTGATTGAGCTAAAATTCCAAAAATAAATCCGAGCAGAACAAAAAATGCTGAGACAATAATACTCAGTTTTACATATTTTTTTGGGGGAGCATTTGGATTAATAAATTTCTTGTAGATATCATTTACAACATAAGCGGGGGCAGCATTTATTGTTGCAGCATAAGTAGACATAAAAGCAGCCAATAAACCAGCTAATAATACTCCAATTAAGCCAACCGGAATTAAATTCTTTAATGCCAACGGAAGAACCATTTCAAAATCGATATTTGTTCCCATTGCTTTTAATTCGGGCATCAGAAATGCTAATGCTAGAACTGTCAAACCTGTTATCATCATGTATCTGGGAAAGAATAATACAACAGAAACAAACCAGCTCATTTTTGCAGCTTCTTTTGGATTTTTTGTGGCAAGTATTCTTTGCATATCGTAATTTGGAGCTGGGCCTGCAGCACTTACCAATATTCCTTTGAATAGTACCATCATCATAAAAATTGTGAAAAGCTCGTAACCATCCTGAGAAATTTTTTGATTTACAGAATCAAGAATTCCGGACCAATCAAGATTTAAGCGCCAGCCAAAGAAAATATCTTTCCAGCCACGAGGAACTACCGAGTTTAATATTTCAGGGGATACAGCATTCATAGCAACAATTCCGACAGCTATTGAAGCTAAAGTCATAACAAGAAATTGAAGGACTTCTGTAGCAACCACACTAACCATCCCGCCTTTTACAGCATAAATTGCTGTTATACTCATTAATATTATTGCATATGTATCAGCAGATAAATCCCATGGAAGAAAAATTTTTGCGAATTTTCCAATGCCTTTAAAATCGTATGCAATGAATCCAACTAGACTTACCAGAGCAAAGCATACAACTATGTAATGAGCAAGATGAGCCCCTTTACCATTACCAAATCTTGTTTCGATCCATTGTGCCCCAGTCATAACATTTGAACGTCTGAGCCATATTGATAAATAAGCCATTAAAAATATTTGATTGAATATTGGCCAGAGCCATGGAATCCAAACACTTTTTAACCCATAAACAAATAATAAATAAACAAGCCACATTGTTCCTGTTATATCAAACATCCCTGATGCGTTTGATATTCCGAGAATCCACCATGGTAAGGTTTTGCTTCCCAAAAAGTAGGAATCAATGTCTTTGATTGCTCTTTTAGAAACCAAAATTCCAATAATCAGAATTATAGTGAAGTACACAATTATTATCGATAAATCAATAGTGTGCATTGGCATATATTTTCCTAAGAAATTGTATGAATATTATTTTCTTGCAGAAATAATGCCACAATTACAAAAATGATTTTATTAAGAATGAAATGCTTTTTTTCTATATGCTTTTAGGAGTTTTTATTATATTAATAAAAATTATGAAATTGATAATTAAATTAATGGCATATCAAAATTTAATTTATCTTTACAGTTTTATTTTATGAAGGCTAAATTTTTTTATAACATTTCGATAATACATTAAGAAATTTTCCTATTTACGAAAAAAACTTGTGGTGAATTTTGTTTGTAATTGAAAAAAAAGAAATAAATATAAAATCATTTACTTCGGTAATTAGTGATTTAGATGAACTTTATTCAAATAAAGAACTTGGCTCATCAGTAAAGAATGGTAAAACAGTATTTAGAATTTTTGCACCCTCTGCTATTCAAGTCCGTTTGTGTTTGTTTGAACATCCTGAAGATAAAATTTATAAAGAATATTTTATGTCGAAGGATAATGATGGAGTTTGGGAAATCGAAATCAATTACGAACTTTATAATAAATTTTATGGATATAAAGTATATCATAAAGGTGAAGATTTAGCGAATTCATATAAACCAATTTGCATTGATCCTTACTCAAAAGCTGTAACCACATTTACTTCATATTTTAATCCCCGGTTATCAATAATAGTAAAAGATGAACCTTTTGATTGGGAGGGAACAACCTGGCAGAAAATCGATTGGTGTGATTTAATTGTTTATGAAATGCATATTCGTGATATGACAGCTCATAAATCTTCGGGTGCTAAAAAAAATGGAACATATCTGGGTCTTATAGAGAATGATATTGAAGGTGGAATAAATTATATAAAATCGCTTGGTGTAAATGCTGTTGAAATTATGCCGGTTCAGGAATTCGGCTATTGTGAAGCTCCTTTTGGTAAAATTAAAAAAAGTATTTTAAACTCCTGGAATCCTTATGAACGTAATCACTGGGGATATATGACCGCTGCTTTTTTTGCACCTGCAGCCTATTATTCTCAGAGAAATTTTAAATGGAATAAATGGATTGGTATAAATGCAAAACAGATTAATGATTTTAAAAATGTAGTAAAAGCATTCCATAAAAAAAGTATTGCTGTAATTATGGATGTTGTTTATAATCATCTTTCTGAATATGAACTTGGTAATTTAAAACAAATTGATAAAGAATATTACTTCCGTCTTGATGAGAATGGAAATTTTAAATCAATGAGTGGTTGCGGAAATGATTTGAAAACAGAACGTCCAATGGTAAGAAAATTAATTATTGACAGCCTTCTTTACTGGATGAAAGAATATCATATCGATGGATTTAGATTTGATCTCGGAGTTTTATTAGATTGGGAGACAATAGAAGAAATTAACAAACAAACAAGAACGTTAAATCCAGATGTTATTTTGATTGCAGAAGCATGGGGAGGGAATAAATATTCACTACGTGAATTTTCTGAAAAAAATTTTGCAGCGTGGAATGATCAATTCAGAAATGGAATAAAAGGAGAAAATCCTTATAATGGAACCGGTTGGATATTTGGTAAATGGTATGGGAATAATTCTCCTGATAAAATTAAGAATTATGTAAATGGAACATTAATTAAAGATGCATATGGGATATTTTTTAAAAAAGAACATTCGGTAAATTATCTTGAATCTCATGATGGTTACACACTCGGCGATTTTATTAGAATTGCTACTAACAATATAAAGCCCGATGAGAAGATTAAAAATGTTAACAAGTTTATTGAACTTACATCTGAACAGTTAAAATTGAATAAACTTGCAGCATTGTTTTTATTAACTTCTCAAGGAATTGTTATGATTCATGCGGGACAGGAATTTGCTCGTTCGAAAATAATTTCTAATAGAACAAAAATAAAAGATAAACAAAAAGGTCAACTCGATTTTAATTCCTATAATAAAGATAACTCAACAAATTATATCAATTATTCAAATAAATTGATTAACAAAGAATTGTTTGATTATTATAAAGGACTAATCAGATTAAGAAATACATATCCAGCATTTAGAAGAGCAGACATCAGTGACATCTCTTTTTATGACCATTATGAAAGTGAATTTGGTTTTGCTTACTTATTAAAAAGTGAAAACGAAATCTTTATGGTTCTCTTTAATGCAGATAAAGATAAAATTCTTGAATTTCCCTTACCTGATAGCCAGTGGGATGTACTTGTTGATAAAAATTCTGCCGGGATTGTACCATTATATAAAGTTTCTGAAAAAATAATTCTCGAACCAACCACTGGAGCAGTTCTTAAGAATCCTTTTAATAAAAATAAATGAGCTTTCTAATTATCCTCATATTTATTAAATTTGTCTTAATTATTTCTAATTTTCTTTGATAATTATTTTATAATATTTAAAAATTCTTAATTAAGCGATTTTAAATAAGATAAAAACATTCTTTGCTCTTTCTTAATAATTAGTGGGTGATAAATGAGATTATTAGATGATTATATGAGAGAGGAAAGCTTTTCAGAGAAAGTTCAATTAGCAAAGTCGAAGTATGAAGAAGTATTTGGAAGTTCTGATGGGGCGACTTTTACATTAACCCCTGCGAGTATGATATTATTAGGGGATCATACTCATTATAATGATGGTATATTATTGTCAGCTGCCCTAAATAAGTATTCAATTATAATCATAAGAAAAAGAAAAGATAACTTAGTTAAAATCTTTAATGCAGATAATGGAAATTTTATCGAATTTTCTTTAAATGAAATACCTGAGGAAAAATCGATTGATTTTAAATATCATATTGGTTTAACAAAATTGTTTAAAAAGAACTATTTAATAAACCGTGGTTTTGAATGTCTCTTTTCATCAGATATTCCGGAATGTTTGGGTATAGGAAAATATTCATCAATGGAAACAGGTTTTGCTATTGCATTAAAAAAATCTTTCAGACAAAAAATTGAAACAGAAAAATTATTCGATCTAATACACGAAAATGAACTTAACCTGATTGGAAAAATTTCAAATAAAGCACATTACTACACATCATTGTATTCGAAAAAAAATAAATTGCTATTTTATGACGTTAGATCAAAAGAGTTCAAAACAGTCCCTCTAAAAGATAATTTTGAAATTGTGATTTTAAATACCGATGAAAAAATTAATAATCCATTAAATACTTGTAATGAAAGAATTGATGAATGTGAAGTAGGAGTAAAAGGACTTCGACTTTACATCTGGGGAATCAAAAATCTTAGAGACGTTGGATTGGATTTTCTTTTAAGGCATTATCATATGCTGCCTAAGAGAATTTTTAATCGTGTTCTATATAACGTTAAAGAAAGGGAACGGGTTGAACGGGCAATTGCGAGTATAAGAGAAAATTCATACGATAAATTCGGCAAATGTATATTTGAATCTCACTGGAGTATGTCTCAGGATTACGAATTGAGTTGTGAAAGCTGCGATTTTATAGTTTCAAAATCCTTAGAGAAGGAATACGTTATAGGTTCTAAAATGATAAGCTGTACATCATTAAGAAGCACATATCATATAGTTAGAAAAGATAGTTCGCAAAATTTTATCGATTATATTCAACATTTATATAATGAAAAATATAATCGAGAACTTAAATCATATGTGTTTAATTTCTCTGATGGGATTAAAGAATGCACAATTAAAAAACTAGAAACAGTGATTTGACTTCTTTAACTCATCTCTAATATTAAATCATTTTTTTACAAATTATTCAAATTTTCACGTTAATTTTTTATAGGTAAATTTATTCATCAAAATCAACTTGATTTTAATAAACGTTAATAATACATTTTCCATTGAATTTAATAGGAGTGTCAATGAATTTTTCAGAAGAATATTTTGATGACTACGATTCGTATATAAGTGAAGAAGAAATTGAATCGAAGATTCAACTTAGCAGAGAGTATGTTGATAAGGGACAAATACTTTCGAATATAGATTTTATAGAAGATACGATTCAATTATGTCTTGAATATGATTATACAGAAGATGGTTTGTATCTTACAAATGCAGTTTTGGAAGTAGCCCCATATAATTCAGATATGTGGCAATTTAAAGGCATCTTCCTGAACAACTCCTTCGAATTTGAGGAGGCATATAAGTGTTTTCAGAAAGCTTTGTTGTTTAATCCAAATGATGTGGATTCATATGTAAATATATCAATCACTGAAGATAATCTTGGAATGTTTGAAGAGGCAATTGAATCTCTCAATAAAGCTCTGTCGATAGAACCTAATAATGAAGAAACATTATACAGCCTTGGACTTTTATATGAAAGAAAAGAAAAATTTGAAGATGCTATATCAAATTTTAAGAAGGCAATTGAAATAGATCCTGATTTTGCAGAGGCATGGTATGAGCTGGGATACTGTTATGAAAATTGTGATAAATTAAAAGAAGCATTAAATGCATACGATACTTATCTTGCTCTTGAACCAGATAGTTATACTGCCTGGTATAACAAAGGAATAGTTCATTTGAGAATGGAACAATGGGAAAAAGCATTAGAGGCATTCGAATTTTCTATTGCACTTAAAGATGATTTTTCAAGTGCATGGTTTAATTGCGGATATGCATATTTTAAGTTGGGTAAATTTAACGATGCACTTCAGGCTTACAAAAAAGCTAATGAAATAGATCCCCGCGACGAGACTATTCTTTTTAATCTGGGACAAACATACGAGGAAATGGGTTCATTTTATAATGCAATAAAATATTATAACGAAGCCATTAAAATAGCTCCCGAGTATTACGAAGCTTATTTAGCTCGTGGATACTGCTATGATTCAATAGGTAAATACCAGCTTGCCTTGAAAGATTTCAATACAGCAATTACTTTAACTTCTGATCCAGAAGATGCGTGGTATGCAAAGGCAGACCTTGAGTATTCACTTGGTAAACTTCATGAATCAATAGAAAGCTACAAAAAAGCTTTAGAAATTAATCATGATAATTTTAATGCTTGGTTCAGATTGGCAGAAACTTATCTGGAATTGGGACAGTGGTTAGAAGCATTAAAAGCATATGATGAATGTTTGAGATTAAAACCAGATTTTGCCGCAATTTATTACAGTAAAGCAAAAATTTATTTTCTTTTAAGTCATACACAGCAGGCGATAGAATCTTTGAAAAAAGCATTCGAACTCGATCCAAACATCAAGAATGAGTTTACAAAAGATTATCCCGATGTCAAATCGTCAAAACTTTTTGTTAAGTTACTTGAAGAAAATAAATCTTGAATATTGCCATGCAACTTCAGAATAAATTTAATCATAATACAAAAATTGTAGGTGTTATTGGTCATCCAATTAAACATTCATTTTCTCCTTTGATGCACAATATTGCTTTTGAACTATCAGGCTTAAACTATATTTATTTACCTTTTGATGTACCTCCTTCTTTGCTTAAGGATTCATTAAAAGGTATGATCGCACTCGGTATTAAAGGTTTTAATGTTACTCTTCCACTAAAAGAGAAGGTTTTACCGCATTTAAAAGATATTTCTGAAGAAGCAAGTATAATAGGTGCTGTAAATACAATAGTAAACGACGATGGAATTCTCAGAGGATATAATACAGATGTGCTTGGAGTTAATGAATCCTTGATTCCATATAAAGATGAATTGCAGGGAGCTAATGTTACTGTAATTGGTGCCGGCGGTGCATCGCGAAGTGTAATATATTCTTTGATAAGAAATTTCAAAGTCGAAAGAATAAATATTGTCAATAGAACCGAGCAATTGGCTGAATCTCTTAAAGAATATTTCTCCGTAAAAATGTTGTTTTCAAATATAAAATCATATCCACTTGTTCCCCCGGATTTAGTCGACTTATTTAGGAGCTCAAAATTAATTGTTAATACAACCTCTATTGGTATGTATCCGGATATGGATGATGCTGCAACAACTATTCCCGAATCATTTACTAAGGATCAAATTGTTTTTGATGTAGTATATACTCCGGTTAAAACAAAGTTGCTTAAACTTGCAGAGTCTCAAGGAGCTCGTATTATTTCAGGCTTGAAAATGTTTGTTGAACAGGGAGCTAAATCCTATGAAATATGGACAGGAGAACAAATGCCTAAAGAAAAGGTTTATAAAGCTCTGGAATCCTATCTTTTAAGCTGACAATTATTTAATTAAATACATAAATATATTTTCTATTGAAAGTTTTGTAATTCTTTTGTCTATTATTGTAATTCCTTCTTCCTTTAATGTATTGACCACATTTTCATCATCAAAGGAAATATCGACAATTAAATTAATTCTGTCTCCAAAAAGTTGAACTTCGTGTTCTTTTTCTTTAAGTATTTTATATGCATCTCTTACGGGACTACAAACAATTTCTATTACCTGTTTATTAATTTTTTCTTTTAACTTATTTGGATTATCAAGAGCAATAATTTTTCCTTTATTAATTAATGCAATTCTGTTGCATCGCTCAGCTTCATCTAAATAAGGTGTTGTTAATAAAATTGTAATCCCTTCCTTTAAAAGCCTTGACAATATTTTCCAGAAATCACGCCTTGATACGGGGTCTACGCCAGTTGTTGGTTCATCAAGCAGCAAAATTTTAGGTTTGTGAATAAGACTGCAGGCTAATGCAAGCTTTTGTTTCATTCCACCGGATAGATGTTCTGCAAGTCTTTTACGAAATTCTTTTAACCTTGTAAATTCTAAAAGCTCTTCCCTTCTCTGATGAAAATTTTTTACATTGTGTATTTCAGCAAAAAATTCGATATTTTCATCCACTGTTAAATCGCCATACAAACTGAACCTTTGTGAGAGATAACCAATATTATTTTGAATAACTTTTTTATCTTTTAATAAATCTTTCCCCAATATTGAAATATTTCCTTTATCGGGCTTTAACAATCCGCATAATATTCTAAGTGTTGTTGTTTTTCCTGCACCATCCGGACCTACTAATCCAAACATTTCTCCTTTTTCAATAGAAAGGGTTATACCATTGACAGCTTTTATATTACCATATGATTTGTATAAATCAATTATTTGAATTATGCTCATATATAAAAATTTGTGATTATTATTAACATGTACAATCAAATAAATATCTTACAAGAAATTCCACGAGGATAAACTATGTTATTAAATAATAGCAATGTTTTATTATCCATTATTTCAGCGGATTTATTATAAAGTATTGATTTTTCTAACTAATCAGGGTATTATTCCCAATACAGAACAGTTTATTCTGTTATAAAATGATTTTTGCATCTGCCGGCATTCCTGATTTTAATTCAAACTTTGGATTATTTACTTTTATTTTTACCTCAAAGACTAACTTTGTTCGTTCATCTTTTGTTTGAATATTTTTAGGAGTGAATTCAGCTTCGGGTGAAATGTAAATAACAGTACCTTCAAAAATTTTGTCTTTAAATGAATCGACACGGATTTCAACTTTCTGACCGAGCTTAACTTTTCCCAAATCTGTTTCGGAAACATAAATTGATAATTTAACCTCTGATAAGTCAGAGATTTTTACAAGCGACGACATCATAGAAACAGTTTCTCCAACCTCAACAAATTTTTTTACTATGAAGCCATCTATGGGAGAAACTACAAAACAGTCGCGAATGTTTTTTTCAGTCAACTCTACGGATGCAACGGCTTTGTTATAATTAGCTTTTGCCTGTTCAATTTCTTCAGGACGAGCATAATCTTTAATTTTATTGTAAAGTTCTTTTGCAGAATTTAATTGAGCAAGTACAACTTCGTAGCGAGTTAGAGCTTCTTCATATTGTCTTTTATTTATTGAATTACTTTTGTACAAATTTTCCATTCTATCTTTATCATTTTTTGCAAGTAGGAAATTTGCTTCTGCCTGTTTGAGTGATTCTTCTGCTTGTTTTATATCTTCTTTTCTTGCTCCTTTAATTAATAAGTCATATTGAGCTTTTGCTATATCCCTATTTGCAATCGCCTGTTTTAATTGAAGTTGTAGTAGCTCTTGATCAATTATCAGTATAGTATCCCCGGCGGAAACTTTACTCCCCTCATCTTTTAGTATTTTAATTACTTTTCCTGCTACCTGAGAACTTATTGTTATTTCTGTAGCTTCAATTGTGCCTGACTCTTCGATGTAATTTCCTTCGTCATTATTGCAACTGAAAGTGATTAAAGCAATTGGTAACAGAATAAATATTTTAATTACATAATTAAACAATATTTTAAGCTTATTCATATTCGAAATCATTTTGGACCTGCATTTTATTTTTAATTAGCTTGTTATAAACTTTCTTGCCTTTTTCAGTAAGAATTCCGTTAATTAATATTTTTATAGTAGAATTAATTGCCTGGCTAATTGAAAAATTATTGTTCATAATAAAATCCGGGTTTACAACAGACTGAACCGAACTCATAAAAATATTTATTATTATCTGATGAGGGACATTTATGATATAGCCTTCATTGATTCCCTGTGAGAATATTGCCGATATATTTTTATTTATCATTCTTGCTCTGAACAAATTTATTTCTTTCCATAAAGATGGTTGATAATGCCTTAAATCGTCTAACCATTTTTCACTCAATTTATTCAACCCAATATTTTTTATAGTATTAATTATTGCGACAATTTTTTCGATTGAATGATTTTTGTTCTTTACAATATTTTCAATTTCATTCTGAATTCTTTGCATGAAGTAATGCGCAGTAGATTTGACAAGCTCATCTTTAGATGTAAAATATTTATAAATCGTTTTCTTGCTCATTTTTAGTGAGGATGCAATTTCGTCCATAGTTATTTTGTGAAAGCCCTGAAGTAAAAAAATTTCCTCTGTTCGATTTAGTATTTTTTCTTTCTCAGTCATTACAAAATTAAGTATTAGACGATTGTAAAATATGAAAATGAAAACTATAGAGTCAAAAAATAGTTTCCTTGGTTTCTATTAAAAATATTTGTTCTCGAGGTATGGTTTTATTCCGATAAACCTGATTACAATTGCCTCTCCTTGATGGGCAGGTCCCTCATTTAACAAAATTTTTGCTTTTGAAAATTTTTCAAAATCTAAGTCGATGAAATCTTCTGTAATATCTTCAAGCGAATAAAGAAGGGATTCGTCTTTTGGACCGCCAGAGTTATATTTAATTTGTTCTTTTTCAAAAACTTCGAGAATCAGTTTTCCATTTTGTTTTAATGCGCTTATTATTTTTTTGTTTACAGATTTTCTTAAATCTTCTTTTAAATGCAAATAGAAAACGCCAATTGCATCGTAGTAATTTTCTTTTGGAATAAATTCTTTTAAATCTTTTATCATGTAATTAATTTTAACTCCATTTTCGTTAGCAAGATTAACAGCTTTTCGTTTGGCTTCTTCACTAAAATCTACAGCATCAACTTCCCAGCCAAGTTTAGCTGCATAAACTGCATTTCTTCCCTCCCCTTCACCCAGCAATAGTATTTTCCCCGGCTGGATTTTTTTTAATTCTTCTTTTAGAAATTCATTTGACTCTTTTCCATATATATATTCAACCTTTGAGTATTTATTATTCCAGAAATCTTTCATAATATTGCCTTTTGTTGCTAAAAAATAGCTTTTATATTTTTGCATATTAAATATAATAGAACTTTACATTGATTAACACAGATAAAATAATAATAGTTGGAGATCGTGTTCTTATAAAGCCCGAAGAAAATTTAAATCGAACGAATAGTGGGCTTTATTTACCTCCAGGAGTTCATGAAAAAGAAAAAGTTCAGGGAGGATATGTTATTAAGGTAGGACCCGGTTATCCCATTGGAATTCCCGTAGAAGATGATGAGCCATGGAAAGAACGTAAATCAATTAAGTATTTTCCTTTGCAAGCAAAAGAGGGTGATTTTGCTTTGTTTCTAAGAAAAGATGCCATCGAAGTTGAAATTGAAAAACAAAAATTTGTTATAGTAAATCAGTCTGCTATTCTTCTTCTTTATAGAGATGAAGAACTCCTTTCATAAATGCTAAACGGTTATATATATACATAAATTTTGTTTACCCAAATATTAGCTGAACAGTCATTCTCTTTTTCGAATTATTTTTTCTACAATAGTGAGATTTCTTGATTAAACTCAATACTATTTTTAAGTGGCATTATATAATTGAAATTTCCATCCTGGAATGGTGCAATTAATGTAAACTCGCCTTCGAAATAAAATTTTTAAAGTTTTATACTAATTTGTGAACTAATTGAATCTCTATATAAAAATATTCTTGAAATGTTCAGGTAATTAAAAATTCTATTCCATTTGCAACCATCTTTTTATAATTTTAATTCAGTGAAAATTAATAAAGGGGTTTTTATGAAATTATTTATTAGATGCATAATGTTGATTGTTTTTTTCTTTACTGCAGTGTTTGCACAAAAAAGAGCAATGGTTCCCGAAGATCTCTGGGAAATGAAAAGAATCGGAAGTTTTGATTTATCGCCCGATGAAAAAACTATAGCTTTTACAGTTACAACATATGACATTGAAAAAAATAAAGGGAATTCAGATATCTGGCTAATTGACACAGATGGTAATAATTTGAGATCTCTTAAAACATCTGAGGAGGATGAAAGTAATCCTAAATTTTCACCAGATGGTAAATCAATAGCATATGAATATAAAAATAATATTTGGTTGTGCGACTTAAATGGTAAAAATGATATTCAACTGACTGATCTATACACGGGTGCATCTGGGTTGGTTTGGTCAAAAGATGGGAAAAAATTTTTATTTGTGTCAGAAGTCTATCCCGATTGCATAGATCAGATTTGTAACGAACAAAAAGATAAACAGAAACAAGAAAGTAAAGTAAAAGCAAGAATTATTACTGAATTAATGTTTCGTGCATGGAATAGGTGGCGAGATGAAAAAAGAAGTCATCTTTTTCTTTATGATATTAAAAAGAAAGAGTATTACGATTTGATATTAAATACAAAATATGATGTACCCCCAATTGATTTAGGCAGTAATCAGGATTATACTTTTTCTCCTGATGGTAAAGAAGTTGCATTCGTAATGAATACGGATAAAGTAATTGCAACGAGTACCAATAATGATATTTTTATTATTAATATTTCAGATATTAAAAAAGATAAACCAACTCCCTATAAGAGAATTTCTGTGAGCAAAGGAAATGATAATCAACCTGTTTATTCTCCAGATGGAAAATATATTGCTTTTCGGTCCATGAATCGTCCGGGTTTCGAATCAGATAAACAGAATATTATTCTTTACGATAGAACCACAGGTACATTAAGAAATATTACAGAAAAATTGAATTTATCAGTTGGACAGATATTATGGTCGCCTGATGGTAAGTATATTTATTTTGATGCAGCTAATCAAATTTATAACTCGATTTATAGAATAAATGTTGAAACTGGAGATTTATTAACATTTGTAAAAGATGGAGTAAACGATGAAATGATAATATCATCAAACGGTGAATTAATATTTTTTAAAAGGCAAAAAACTACAATGCCAGCTGAAATATTTGCATTGAAAACAAATGGGGGAGGCTTTGAACAAATAACAAAATTGAACAACGAAATACTTTCACAAATTAGTTTCAATGAACAGGAAACATTCTGGAGCGAAGGTGCAGGTGGTAACAAAGTTCAGTCAATATTGATTAAACCTCCATTTTTTGATATAAAGAAAAAATATCCAATGATATTTTTAATTCACGGTGGACCACAGGGTCACTGGGCAGATGATTTTCATTATCGTTGGAATCTTCAGATGTTTGCAGCAAAAGGATATGTGGTGGTTGCACCAAATCCAAGAGGAAGTACAGGATATGGTCAGAAATTTGTTGATGAAATCTCAGGTGATTGGGGTGGAAAAGTTTATAATGATTTAATGAATGCATGTGATTATGCAATAAATAATTTTAAGTTTATTGATCCAAAAAATATTTTTGCAGCTGGTGCATCCTACGGTGGATATATGATTAACTGGATTCTTGGTCATACAGATAGATTCAATGCACTGGTTTCTCATGCAGGAGTGTATAATCTGGAAAGTATGTATGGAACTACAGAAGAACTCTGGTTCCCTGAATGGGAATTTAATGGTACGCCATGGACTAATAGAAGATTGTATGAATTTTGGTCTCCACATCAATATGCAGAAAATTTTAAAACACCAACTCTGGTTATTCATGGAGCTTATGATTTCAGAGTACCGGAAAGCCAGGCATTTGAACTATTTACAACATTACAAAGAAAAGGTGTACCCAGCAAGCTTCTTTATTTCCCCGATGAGTCTCATTTTGTAACTAAACCACAGAATTCTTTACTGTGGTGGAAAACAATTTTTGATTGGTTCGAAAATAATAAGGAGAAATAGAAATGTCCTACGAATTTTATGACAGAGATCTAAAAGAACTAAAAACATTAAGCTCGGAAAATGAATTTCAAGAAAAAGCAGGTTACATCGAAGAAAATTTATGGACAAAATTAGAAAAGGTTGGTAATAAAATACGATTTGCAAAAGATGTTGTAGCATTATACCGATATATGAAAGACAGAAGTGTCCCATGGTATCGCAAATCAATCGTTATAGGAGCACTGATTTATTTTATCGCTCCAATCGATACTATACCAGATTTAGCACCACTAATAGGTTATCTTGATGATTTAGGTGCGATTACAGCTGTCATTAAATTTATGGGTCATGAACTAATGGCGTACTATAAGAATCAAACATAATGTTAAAAAGTGAAAGTACCAGTAAATGAATTTATGCTCTCAAAAATTTTTCTTGATGAAATAAGAATAAAGGTGAAAATATAAAAATTGATATAAAATGAATTTTTATGCTTATCATGGTTTTGTATTCATAAGTCTTGATATATAGTATTAATGATGCTATTAAAAGGTACAATAATTTAGTTGCTGAGCATCAAGGAGAAATTCAAAATTGGCTACTAAAAAAATCGAATCAGATTTTTTGGTAATAAAACTTAATTAATAATTTATATTCGTTAATATTTAATATCTTCTGTTTTTCATCTAACAATAAAGATTTTTTAATAGAATAAATTAACTTGACAAAATAATAGTATTAAATTATTTTAATAACGTTGTTATTATTATTAAACCGTTCTTATATTCAATGAATTGGTATGAATATATCCAGCCGATTGTTTTAAGGGAGCTATTAAGTAATTACATAACGATTTTATCCTAAATAAAAAATTTTAGGGGGTTTTATGAGAAGGAAGTTTTACTTTTTCTTATTTGTTTCCCTGATCATTTTTTTATCCATCCAAAATATGCTTGCACAAGGCTCTGGAAGTATAAGAGGTAAAGTAATTGATAGCACTACAAAAGAAGCTTTAATAGGGGCAAACGTAATAGTTGTAAATACGAGCCTTGGTGCAGCAACAGATTATGATGGTAAATTTGTTATACATAATATACCAGTTGGCAAAAGGACGATTAAAATATCATATGTTGGCTACGAGACAAAATTAATAGATGTCGATATAACAACAAAGCAAATCGATTTGTTAGATATTCCTCTTACACCTCAGGCTATTGAAATGGAGGTTGTAATAACGGCTCAGGCACGAGGGCAAAGAGATGCGATAAATAAACAACTTTCCTCAAATACTATTAAAAATGTTGTATCGGCAGAAAGAATAAGAGAATTACCAGATGAGAGTGCAGCTGCAGCTCTTAGCCGTTTACCTGGTATGTCTCTTATGGATGGCGATAAAATAGTTGTAAGAGGTATTCAAGCAAAACAAAATGTAATTTTAATGAATGGCATTCAGTTGCCATCGACCGATATGAGGGATCGTTCAGTAAACCTTGGATTTATATCCTCAAATATGCTATCGGGTATAGAAGTTATAAAAGTACTTACACCCGACATGGATGCTAATGCAATAGGTGGCGTTGTTAATTTAAGAATAATGGAAGCACCTGAAAAATTTAGCTTTAATGTTCTCTCGCAAGGAACTTATAATAGTCAGGATAGAACTAATATTAATGATAACTATAAGTTCTGGTTAAGTGCAAGCAATAGATTCTTTAATAATAAATTAGGAATATTTGTTCAGGGGAATATCGACAGAGTTAATGCTGGGGGTGATAATACAAGTGCAGGTTACCAGAAGGGAGTTGATACGTTAGGTTACGGTCTGGCTGAATACAGAATGCTCGATTTTGCATTTTCTGATGAAGAAAATATTGTTACAAATACAGGCGGTAGTATTGTAATTGACTATAAATTGCCCAGAGGGAAAATATTTTTACAGAATACACTTGCTCATACGGTAAACGACATGGCAAGATATAGAACCGAATTTGATTTTGCGGAAAACAGTTTATTCTATAATTTGAATCGTGATAAACATAATAAAGAATTACTTATTAACGCACTTCAAGCAGAATACAATTTTGGTAAAATCAAAACCGAATTAAGTCTTTCACATTCATACTCAGATAAAAATACAGACATAAGATATGGAGATCCGGGTACTGAATTTGGTTTTCGTGAATCGACAGGTCAGCCCTTTGTAAAATATGAGAATGATAAAATGATTTACGTAAGGTATACATTAGAACGAGATTACATGACACCTGAAGATGTTTACAAAATACAATTAGACCCAGATGCTTGGAAGCGTAGCCAGATATATGGCTGGGCTGGTATGCGTTCAGAAGCATTCAAACAAAATTTGTATACTGCAAAACTTGATTTATCTTATCCAATCAGTATTACTCAAGCTATTTCAGGGAATATAAAACTAGGTGGAAAATATGATTATTCAAAAAGAAATAATAATGTTGAGGAAAGTTACCATAGAGTAGGCGATCCGGATTTCTATAATGCCGTGGGGAACTTTTTCTCACATAGAGTTATTAGCAATTCCTCTCCACTTATGTTTACAGATGTGAGAAATTACAATTACGAGCGTGGAAATTATTTCCTCGACGATACATATGACTTTGAATATGTCATCGATAAAAATATAATGGATGCATTTTTACCAAAGTCAGTTAGTGGCTGGTTAAAATCTCGTCACCGTGCAAAATCTGAAAGAGATGATTTTGAAGGTAAAGAAACTTTCAAGGCAGGTTATATAATGGGAGAATTTAATATTGGTCCAAAATTAAATCTTATACTTGGTGCAAGATATGAACACTATAATATGAATTATAAAGCTAACTTTTTTTATGTAACACATTCTGTAGATGGAGATGGAGTTTTATTTGACACCTTAAACAAATCTAATCGTAATGATGAAAATATATTCCCGAATATGCAGCTACGTTACAAAATCACTAATTGGGCTGAGTTAAGAGCAGCTTATACAAAATCTATTTCCAGACCAGATTATATTGCTGTAATGCCAAATATTTACTTTGAACCCGGTGGAGGTGCTTCTGCAGGTAATCCAAATCTTAAACCTACTGTAAATACGAACTATGATCTGGCATTATACTTTTATAGTAATAAATTAGGTTTATTAACTGTTACAGGCTTTTACAAAAAGCTAAAAGATGTTTTCTACCAGACTCAATTTTATTATCAAAACATCAAAGCCTGGAATGTCTGGTTCCCCGATTCTGCTTTATGGAAAGCATTGAAATTACAAGCCCCGGATAGGTCTCAATTGATTACTTCTTATGTAAATAATCCAAATCCAGGATACTTGAGAGGATTTGAAATTGAATGGCAAACAAATTTCTGGTATTTGCCCAAACCATTTAATTCATTGGTATTGAATATCAATTATACTCGAACATGGTCGAAGATGGATTACCAGATAATAGAAAATATTGATTCAGTTGCAGGATCAGGAATCAAAAAACGCCATTTTTATCTTACAAAATCGAGAATTTATTCGGGTCGTCTTCTTCATCAAGCAGATCATATCCTTAATGTTGCACTTGGGATAGACTACAAAGGCTTTTCGGGAAGAATTTCATTCAATCTAAAAGATGCTGTTACATCTTATGTTGGCGTAAGACCTGAAGAAGATCAGCTTACAGGTTCAATACCAAGATGGGATCTTACCTTACAACAAAAACTTCCAATCGAAGGATTCAGCATTGCATTTAATGGAGTCAATTTATTCCGTAAAGCGATTAAAACATACAGAGAATTTAGAAGACCTGGCAGCACAGAAATTATCTCAAATTTAGTATCTACCAGTTATTATCCATCTTACTATCAAATTGTTATTCGTTATGATTTATAAAATAAGTTAAACAATTTAGGAGGAAAGATTATGAAATAGGTTTTTTCTTGCTCATTTTATTATTTACAAAAATTATTTTAATAAATTAAGGAGGTAACCATGAAGAAACTCTCACTTTCTGTTATTTTGTTGATATTATTTTCAACAAGTGGTTTAATGGCTCAAACTTTTAGTGATTATATTGAAGAACTTAGAGGTGATACAGCGGTTGTTAAACCAGGAGATAATACTCTATACGGTGCAATAGTTTATGATACATTAGCTCCATCGGGAAGAGTTTACTTATTAAAAAAGAATGAAGTCTATAGCCTTGCAAGTAATCCTACTACAAGCGATAAAATACATACTATTATTATTGGAGAGGATAGTCGACCACTTGTTACAAATAACGATCCCGACTCTCACCCACCAGTAATATGCGGTTCTGGTACAAATACAGGTGGAATTAATTATGGCGGTGATGTAACCATAAAGAATGTTAATATGATACCTGCATCTGCAGCAAATAATCTTGGATGGACATTCTTCTGGGGATCTAAAGAAGGTAGCACTGTTACATTAGAAAATTGCTTGTTTGAAAGAACAAGATGGGTTTTTGTTGCATCAAATCAGGTTGCAGGTACAAAATTACATATTAAAGACTGTTACTTTGTCAATATGAGTGGTCAACCCTGTAGAAGAAACGGTGGTGTTTATGACAATGTTGAGAATAATACAGATTTAATCTGGGTTGAAAATAGTACTCATGTAATGGCTCAGGGAATGTTGTATAAATTCAGAAATTATCCGATCAAAGAATTATTCTTCAACCACAATACTTTTGTTAATTGTGTAGGACCAGTGTTTGAAAATCAGGGATACGTAAGCAATATGATTGTTGCCAATAATATTTTTGTTAATAGTAACATGCAACCTTATATGCCCGGACTCGACTTGAGTGAAACAGATATAGATATGTTACCTACCGGACTTATTAACGTAAGAGATTTACCACCAGATTACGAACAGGTTGATAGAAAAATTTTGGTAACAAATAATAATGTTTACTGGGATCCTTATTTTAGCGATATACACCAGATAGCAGCCCAAAGAAAAATTAACGATACAGAGAATTGGTTTTCTCAAATGATTTTGATGAATACACGAACAAAATCAATGTTTGATGACAATCAAAAATATCCATATCTTGTAGAAGGAAACTGGTATTCACTTGACCCGCAATTTACAAATCCAGGAGATTTATTTAGTGATGCTATAAAATCAGAGATTAAAGAGTTCTGTATAAATACTGTTGATACATTAAACAGTACAGCAATATTGAATTTATGGAGAAAGGTTTATTCTGGTGAAGAATATCCTCATGTTTCCGACTGGCCTATTCCTGTTAACCTCTCATATTCAAATTCAACTTTGTTGTCTGCTGGTTTGGGTGGATTCCCACTTGGAGATTTAAATTGGTTCCCGGAAAAGAAAGCTCAATGGCTTGCTCAAAGAGAAACTGAAATTAATGCTCTTAAAAATGCTCTGAATTCAGGTCAACTACCAACAGATGTTAAAAGTGAAGCTCTACCTAAAGATTTCTATGTTTATCAGAACTATCCAAATCCATTCAACCCAACTACAACAATTTCTTTCGAACTGCCAAAACCAGGAAATGTTGTTGTTAAGATTTACAATGTGATCGGTCAGGAAATTAAGACATTGTTAAATGAATTCCGAACTGCAGGATATCACAAGGTTGATTTTAATGCTTCAGATCTTCCAAGTGGTGTTTATATCTACAGTGTGAATTTCAATAACAATAGCATCTCGAAGAAAATGGTTCTGATGAAGTAAGCTTAATCCTCTCTTTTTATTACTGATTATAGACGGAGCAAATCTGCTCCGTCTTATTTTTTTATTAATTTACATATCTGTGGATATATTATGACAAAAATTCCTATGTTTTTATTAAGAACTTTATTCCTTCCTTTAATTTTATACTCTCGTTTGTTCGCTTATCAACAAATTTCTTCTCCAGTTATTGCCAGTATAGGAGATAAATATTCAGTAAACTTCTCTGATCTAAAAAACTTTGTATACGAAAATTTCTATCATAAATTTTATATGAAGGAAAAATCAAAAGGATATTTGCCTGCTCTTGAACAAATTATAAACAGAAGATTAAAAGCTATTGATTTTTTTGAAACAGGGCTTCACAAAAATAAAAATCTTATCGCTAAATTAAATCGAATTATAAACGAGGAATTGTATAACGAATATTATGAAAAATTTTATTCCAACAAATACTTAACAGATGCTAATATTAAAAAAGCTTATCAACGGATGGGTAAAATCGTATATTATCAGCAAATTTTGTTGAACAAAGGTATTGACTTAAAAAATGAAATGGTCGATTCTATTAAATCGCTGGCTATAAATTTGAAGAAGCGTATTGAAAAAGGAGAAGATTTTGCATTCTTAGTAAAAATATTTTCTGATGATCCATTATCAGTACTTAGCAATGGAATAATGCCCCCTGTTGACTGGAAAAAAAGTTTACTATCACCAATTCACAATATAATATTTAATCTCCCGAAAGATACGGTTCGTATAATCGAAGATATACAATCATTTTATGTGGTTAAAATAATTGATTTGCAAAAAGTAAATGTTCAACCTCTTGAAGAAGTAATTGACGACATTAAAAGCACTCTTAAAAATGCTTATTCCTATGCAAGTCTAAAAGATTTTGAAGATGAACAGTCTAAATTGATAAATGAAAATACAATTAAATGGAATGAAAATGCATTAAAAAAATTGGTAGAATGGTCAAAAATTCCGAATTTTTATGAAGGCTTATACAAAGACTCAATTTTTCATCAATTATCTCAGGGGAAGAATTTTTTAATTCTCAAAGCTTCTCGATACAAAGTTGACTTAAAAACATACCTTAAGCTATTAGACGAAGTTCTCATTTTGGGTCGCTCTTATGATGTTAAGGAACAGGATATAAAAAATTTTATTTTGGAAGCACTTAAAATTCAAGTAATTGCAAATAAAGCTCATAAATTAGGATTATTTGAAAAAATTTTTAATCCTTATACCAGAAGCCAAATACTAATCGATGAAATTGCAAAAATTTATGATTCTGAAATAATAGGAAAACAATTACCAGAACCTAATGAGTATAATCTTAAAATGTTTTATGAAATGAATAAAGACTCCTTATACTATCAACTTGCCAAAGTTAATGTTTATGTAATTTTTGCTGAGGATTCAAATAAGATTATTGAGCTCAAGAAAAAATATTCAGAAGGAATTCCCTTTGAAAAATTGCATAATAGAGTTTTTGTAAAAAGATTTATACGCCAAAAAGATGGTTCAATTAAAACAGATAACCACGAGGATGAACCCGCTTTATCGAAAATAGCATTTGAATTAAATCTTAATGATGTTATTGGACCAATTAAATACGATAGTCCAGATTCTACTAAAAAATATGCATTTATAAAATGTGTATCTAAAAGAGAGGAGAAACAGTTGTCTTATGACGATGTGAAAAGTAATATTAAAGATGATTTCATTAAGTTTTACAGAGAAAAGGTGACCCGAGAAATAATAGAAAAATTGAAAGTAAAATATGATGTGAAGATCTATTATGAAAACTTAAAAAGTGAATTATCTACTGAAGGAATAATATTAAATTAAACTTTATTTTGGTCCCATATGATAACTTCCCACAGTTAGGCTTTATAAAACCTTTACCAATTAAAAGTAATTAATAAGAGGAGAAAATGATAGACCCAAAATCCAAACAATTTAGAAATGTAATCTTTTTTATTGTAATTTTCTGTAGTATGCCATTATGTATTTTTAGCCAGAAAATGCGAATAAATGAACTTGAGTATTTTGAATCTCGGGGATTTGATGTTTTTGTTTTTAATAATCAGTACACTGGATTTTTCTTTGACGAAAAGACGGCTGGAATTGAATTTATTCATCATGGTGTAAGAACTGCAACAGGTGGGGCTGTTAGATTGAGACATACACCAGAGCAGTGGGATTTAGTACCAATGTTAGTAGATAAAAAAGTAGATCAAGAAAATAATATTATCAGAATAAAACTTAAGTACGATGAATATAATTTTGTCTCGAATGTGGAAGTAAAAGGAACAAATGATGGAATTCAAATTAGTGTGATCATAGATGAGCCACTGCCTGAAAAATTAGTTGGTCATGCTGGATTTAATCTGGAATTTTTACCTTCCGCCTATTTTGAAAAAACATATATGGTTGATGGTAAACCATCAGTATTTCCATTGTATCCAGCTGGACCTGTAGTAGTAAAACCAAGTGCTGAAAAAATTCCTCAGTTTGCCGGACATAACACGTTTGATGATCGAGGCAGAAATGAATTTATTGAACATGAACCTATTGCAAAAGGAAAAACATTTATTCTTGCTCCCGAAGATCCTGAAAGACGTATTCAAATTAAATCATTAATGAATGATATTATGTTGTTTGATGGTCGGAATGTTGCACAGAATGGATGGTTTGTTCTACGAAGTTTAATACCGGAGAATAAAACTGGAAAAGTTATAGAATGGATTATTAATGCATCAACAATAAAAAACTGGATTCGTCAACCAAATATAGCATATTCACAAGTGGGATATCATCCACTTCAAAAGAAATTAGCAATTATTGAACTTGATAAAGCAGATACACTTGAAGAATCTGCATCGCTTTATAGATTATATCCAACAGGTGAAATAGAAAATGTATTGACCAGGAATGTGATTCAATGGGGTAATTTTTTACGCTACAAGTATGGGATTTTTGATTTTAGTGATGTAACTGATACTGGTTTATATTTTATTGAATATGGGGACTATAAAACAAAACCAATCATTATTGGCAAAGATGTATATAAAAATATATGGCAGCAAACTCTTGGCATATTTTTCCCTGTGCAAATGGATCATATGTTTGTCAACGAAGCTTATAGAGTTTGGCATGGCATACCGTATAAGGACGATGCATTGCAAGCACCAACAAATCATATTCACTTTGATGGTTATAGAATGGAAGCAACTACAGATACAAAGTATAAACCTTTTGAAAGAATACCAGGCTTAAATGTAGGTGGCTGGTTTGATGCAGGAGATTTTGATATTCAAACAGGTTCTCATTGCGATGCTATTCTTCATTTTGTTGATACATGGGAATTGTTTAAAGTAAAATACGATCAAACATATATCGACCAAAAACAAAAATATGTAGATATTCACAGGCCAGATGGAATTCCTGATATAATTCAGCAAATCGAGCATGGTACACTTCAATTAGTTGCACAACAAAAATATATTGGACATGCAGTACGTGGAATAATAGTTGGTAATTTACATCAGTATCATCATCTTGGAGATGCTTCTACAGTTACAGATAATCTTCCATATAATCCTTCTTTAAAACCATATGAGACAGATGGAAAATCAAGCGGTACTATGGATGATAGATGGGTATTTACAAATAGAGTAACATGGTTAAATTATTATGCATCTGCTGCACTTGCTGCTGCATATCGTGTGCTGAAAGATTATAATAAACAATTAGCCGAAGAAGCTTTAACAGAGGCAATTAAAGCATGGAATAAAGAACAAACCGAAGGACCGAGGAAATTAAATATCTGGGAAGAATTGAGAGGTACAAGTACAGAACTTCTGGCAGCCCTTGAATTATATAAATCGACAAATAACGAAATTTATAAAAAACATTTCCTTAATAAAATATGGAATGCACTAAATGATACAATTTTAGCCTGGAATATGGCTGTTGCTGTAAAGGCTATTCCATACTTTGGTGGAGAATACAAATCTAAATTGAAAACTTTTGTTTATAAATACAAAAACACAATCGATAAATTAAAAGAAAACAATCCATTTGGCGTTCCATTGCAAACAAGAGGCTGGGGTGCTAATAGTATCATTATTAACTGGGCTATTACGAATTACTGTCTTAATAAACATTATCCAGATTTAATAAATCCGGAATATGTATTTAAAGGCTTAAATTACATATTAGGATGTCATCCATATTCTAATTTTTCTTTTGTTTCTGGTGTGGGTGTTCAATCAAAGAAAATTGCTTATGGAGGAAATAGAGCAGATTACAGTTTTATAGCTGGAGGCGTTGTTCCGGGTTTGTTGATTCTAAAACCAGATTTTCCAGAAAATAAAGAGGATTGGCCCTTTTTGTGGGGTGAAAATGAGTATGTAATAAATATTTGTGCAGCTTATATTTTTCTATCTAATGCTGTAAATAATCTTGTTGAATCTCTTTAATTAATTTAATGGCGTATGCACTTAACTTTAAAGCAAATTAAAAAAGAAAATTTATTGGCTTATTTAATAGCATTCTTTTTATCTGTTTCAGTTGTAAGTTTTGAAATTATATCAACCAGAGTCAGTTCTGTTATTTTTGTTCATAATTATGCATTTATTATTCTATCATTAGCCATTTCAGGACTCGGATGCGGGAGTATTTTTTCATTTTATAAACTTAATAATGTAATTAAAGAAAATGCTCTGAATGTAATCTTGAAGTTTTTAAGATTTTATGGTTTTTCTCTTGGTTTGTTTATTATACTAATAACATCGTTATCCGTAACAAATCATTTTATTTTTTTTATTTTCTTATTTATTCCTTTTTTTATTGCAGGAATTTTATATTCTCAATTATTCAAGTTTTATTCAGAATTAAGTTTCAGAGTGTATGCATTTGACCTAATTGGGGCAGCAACAGGCTCGTTGCTGCCTTTAATTTTATTAAATGCTCTTGGGGCTTCCAATTTAATTTTGTTGTTATCGCTTACAATTATATTCATTTCATTTTTTATTAAAAATTTTTTTGAAAAAAGAAGAACAAAAATTTTACTGGTTGTTTTATTAGCATTTATTGTTTTGATTTTCATAAATGGTAGTAGGAATATTTTAAATAAAATTCCAATTGGTAAATTTCCGGAGAAAGATTTTTATTACGTATATCCCGAAGCATCACTCCAGTCGGAAATAATAGAAAGTAGATGGAGTATTTATGGAAGAACTGACTTTGTTAAATATAGTCATCAAGATATGGTACGTCAATTGTTCGTTGATGGAGCAGCAGGAAGTCAAATGTATAGATTCAATGGCAATATTAAAAATGCAGGGGAATTGTTATTTGAATTATTACTTGGACATACTACAGCAATACCATTTCTTTTCCTGGATAAGAACCAGAAAGATTCAATGCTAATTATTGGACCGGGCGGAGGCAAGGAAATCTTATTTGGTTTATTCTCAGAGTTTAAAAATATTGTTGGAGTCGAAATTAATCCCGACTTTGTCAATATAGTAAAAAAGTATAGTAATTTTAATGGTGGTATTTATACAAAATTTCCAAATGTCAATATTTTTATCAAAGAAGGCAGACATTTTGTAAAACAAACCAATAGTAAATTTGATTTACTTGTTGTGGCGCTCCCATCTACAAAGCAATTACAAAATATTGATGCCTTTGCAATGAATGAAAATTATTTGCTCACCGTCGAAGCAGTTAAAGATTACTTAAATATTTTAACACAAGAAGGAATGATGATTTTTACGCTTCATAATAAATGGGAGCTTCTCAGATTTCTTGTGACAGCTATGAAAGCTTTTGAAGAAAATCGAATTTCTAATAGAAATTTTGTAACTCATGTAGTGATTCTGGAATCCGAATATGCACCAACTGTAGTAATTAAAAAATTACCATTCAATAAAGATAAATTAATTGAATGGAAGAAAAGACAGGACGAATTTCCTTCTCGTTTCCCTAAATTTACGTTTATGCCTTTGGACCTGAATGATGCCAATAATTTCACATCAATGAAAAGTACATTGATTAATAATTTTTTATATCAAGTTTTTCATTCTCAATCTACATTGAAAGATTTTATCAAAAAACATCCTTACGATATTACACCATGTTATGATAATAAACCCTTTTTTTATAAAGCATCTAAATTTTTACCAGAAGAATATTTATTGCTGTTTGTTTCCTGGAGTATAATAAGTTCATTTTTTTTGTTTGTAGTTTTAGCGCGACTTAAAAGAGAGTACAATAAAAATAAATTTCTGCTTCTGAAAAAATTATTGATGATTTTTATTTCCTTAGGTACTGGATTTATGATACTTGAAGTGATTTTATTTCAGAAATTGGTTTTGTTTATGGGTACTCCAACTATTTCGCTGTCAGTATTATTGTGTTCAATATTGCTTGGAATGGGTCTTGGAAGCTACAATGGGCATAAGATTGTTTCTAATCATTTCAAAAGGATTTTTGTTGTAGGTCTACTAATCATTTTCTATGGATTGATTCTATTCTTATTAGCTCCAATTATGTTGAATAAGTTATTATCATTAAACCAATTCACCATAATTTTTATGGTTTTTCTTTTATTACTTCCTTTGGGATTTTTGCTTGGAATTCCTTTTCCAACCTCGATTAAATTACTTAAAGAAGAAAAATTAGAAAATTATATTCCATGGATGTATGGAGTCAATGCTATTTTTTCTGTGTTTGGCTCTATTTTTTCTATGCTACTGGCAATGCAATATGGCTTTAATATTTCTTTTTTTACTGGATTGCTGTTTTACAGCCTGATTGTTATGGTAGTGAGGAAACTTCCTAAAAGTGTTTATGAGGGTTAATAATTTAATTATATGATTGTGGTTTCTCTTACAAGAGGGAAAAGTCAAATCAATTTTTTTAGGAGCAATAAAATGAAGTCAAAAAAATTAGTCTTTACAATTTTTATTTTTTTTACAGGTACAATTATATCACAGGAATTACCACTATCTTATGACGTTGAAAATACAGGAGCAAATTGTACACTTCCACCATTGCCATCAATTAATGAATTACCGGTAATTAATTTTTTACCAGATCCATTTAGTTGGTCTGATACAACAAGGGGTAGAATACGAAGTATTGAAGAGTGGAGATGTAGACGAGCAGAAATAGCTGCAGAATTACAGTATTACGAACTCGGGAAAAAACCCGCTCCGCCTGATTCACTGCTTGCTAATTTTTCAAAAGATAGTATTCTAACGGTTACCATAATTGAAAATGGAGATACCTTAACATTAACATCGAAAGTTACATTACCCTCTGGCGAGGGGCCGTTTCCAGCAGTAATTGGTGTGGGATTTTGGGGAGGCACGGGGAGTCTCCCCCAAGATATTTTTATGAGTCGAGGAATAGCAACTATTCAATTTAGATTTTGGGAATTAGCTCCATGGGGTTTTGATGTTCAAAGAGGTAGTGGAGGATTTTATAAACTTTATCGTGATACAAAAGTTGGATTTTTTACAGCATGGGCATGGGGAGTAAGTAGAATAATAGATGGTATAGAGAAAGTACTAAAATCAAAAATTGATTTAAAAAAGCTTGCTATTACTGGTTGTTCATTTGCTGGTAAAATAGCACTTTTCTCTTCTGCGTTTGATGAACGCATTGCATTAACCATTGCACAGGAACCCGGTGGTGGTGGCGATGCTGCATGGCGAGTTACCGAAACTTTAAGTGGAAGCAGAGAAACATTAAGAAATGCACAGGGAGCTCCCTGGTATCATCAGGATTTACGTCAGTTTAATAATGCTATAGATAAACTCCCTTTTGATCATCATGAATTATTGGCAATGATAGCACCAAGGGCATTACTGGTTCTTGGTAATCCGGATTATGAATGGCTTTCTGAAGAATCAGGACACGTTTCGTGTAAAGCAGCTAAAGAAGTCTGGAAAGCTCTCGGTGTGGCCGATAGATTTGGTTTCTCTAAAGTAGGAGGTCACAATCATTGTCAACTACCCGATATTCAAAGACCAGAAGTAATTGCTTTTGTAGAGAAATTTCTCCTTGATAAAAAAGATGTGAATACTAATGTGGAAATTAGTCCTTATAACCCCGACCTAACCAAATGGATTAAATGGACAACCCCGGAACTTTTACCAACAACAGGAATGCTTAAAAATGAATTACCAAAAGTGATTAACAAATTTCATCTTGAACAAAATTATCCTAATCCATTTAATCCGGAAACAATAATTTCTTTTAGCTTAGCTGTTAGGACGAAAGTTACACTAACAGTTTATGATCTTCTTGGAAAAGTAGTTAAGATTCTTTTAGACGAAGAGAAAGAATCAGGTGAATATCAAATTAAGTATGTACCAGATGCAAGTGCTTCGGGTCTATTGTTATATCAATTAAGAACTTCAGATGGTGTATTAAATAAAAAAATGGTTTATGTTAAATAATAAAACAAAAGTAAATACTTGAATCAGAGGAGAAATTTTATTTTTTTTCCTGATGAAGATTTAATTAAAATAATATTCTAAAGGAGAAAAAAGTTGAATTATACACCTTCGGCATCAAGATATGATGTAATGCAATACAATCGATGTGGGAGGAGCGGATTAAAACTTCCTGCTATTTCTCTGGGACTATGGCACAACTTTGGCGGTGTTGATGTTTTTGAAAATGCAAGAGCAATTATTTGGAAGGCATTTGATTCAGGAATTACACACTTTGATCTGGCAAATAATTATGGTCCACCATATGGATCAGCAGAAGAAAATTTTGGAATAATTTTGAAGAAAGATCTTAAAAGTTATCGAGATGAAATTGTTATTTCTACCAAAGCAGGTTGGGATATGTGGCCTGGACCTTATGGCAACTGGGGCTCGCGCAAATACTTGATTGCTTCCTTAGATCAAAGTCTGAAAAGAATGGGTCTGGATTATGTTGATATATTTTATCATCATCGCCCTGATCCTGAAACCCCACTCGAAGAGACAATGGGTACATTAGATCAAATTGTACGAAGTGGGAAAGCTTTGTATGTTGGAATTTCTCAATACAATCCAGAAGAAACAAAAAGAGCTATCGAAATTCTAAAACAAATGGGGCATCACCTTCTTATTCATCAACCACGTTATAATATGTTTGATCGATGGATCGAAAATGGATTAACCGAAGTTCTAGCAAAAGAAGGTGTGGGATGCATAGTGTTTTCACCGTTAGCACAGGGTTTACTTACTGATAAATATATTGATGGTATACCACAGGGTTCAAGAGCATCAAAACCATGGGGATTTCTTAAACCCGAGTTTATTACAAATGATAAAATCGAAAAGGTGAAAAAATTAAATGAACTTGCTAAAAATAGAAATCAAACTCTGGCACAAATGTCTTTAGCCTGGGTATTGAGAATGCCAGTTGTAATATCTGCATTAATTGGTGCAAGTAAAGTTGAGCAAATGGATGATGCAGTTGGAACATTGAATAATTTACATTTCTCAGAAGATGAATTAGAACAGATTGAAAAAATTTTATCCCAATAAATTTGGAGTGTAAAAATGAAAGGAAATGAAAAACTCATTGCAACTCTTAATGATTTATTAGCTGATGAATTAACAGCTATCAGCCAGTATATGGTACATTCTGAAATGTGTAATAATTGGGGCTACAGTAAACTTCACGAAGCAATTGAAAAGCAAGCTATTGATGAGATGCATCATGCTGAATGGTTGATACAAAGAATTTTGTTCCTTGAAGGAACCCCAATTGTCAATAAGCTTAAGGATATGAAAATTGGTAAATCTGTTCCAGACTTTATTTATAATGATCAGGAAGCAGAGCAGGAAGCAATTAAAGCTTATAACAAGGGGATAGCACTTGCAAGAGAAGTGGGAGATGAATCAACAGCAGAATTGCTAACAAAGATTTTGAAGATGGAAGAATATCATGTTGATTGGGCAGAAACTCAGAGAGTACAAATTGAACAGATGGGGCTTGAAAGTTATCTTTCCAATCAGGTGTAATCTAAATTTAAGACGACACAGAAGTGTTAATCTTAAAATATAATTTTTCTGTGTCGTCTTTTATCAGAAGGAGAGAAAAATGAATTTCAAAGTTATTAAAAGCAATGTAGTTTTTGAAGGAAAAGTTTTTAGTGTTAAAGTTGACGATATTCAATATAATGGTACCGGAAATTTAGCAACAAGACAGGTAGCTGTTCATCCTGGCGGAGTTGTAATAGTGCCTTTATTGAATAATGGTAAAATAATTTTTGTGAAACAATATCGTTATCCCCATGATGAAATTATACTTGAATTACCTGCAGGAAAATTAGACAAAAATGAAGATCCGTTACATTGTGCAATAAGAGAACTAAAAGAAGAAACAGGTTATACTTCTGAGAATATTAGAAAAATTGGAAAAATTTATACAACACCCGGTTTTTGTAACGAAATACTTCATATATTTTTAGCAGAAAATTTAATAGAGGGCAACCATCAACGAGAGGAAGGCGAAGAAGGAATGGAATTGATTGAATTAAAACTTGAAGAAGCAGAAGAAAAAATTAAAAAAGGTGAGATTGTTGATGCAAAAACTATCTGTGGATTAACAATGCTGAAATTAAACAAAGAAATAAAATGAGTTAATTCAATTTCTATTAAATTGTGATTGATCCCAGTTATTAACATGCAGTAGAACTTTATGAATGATTTATCTTACGAGATGTTCAATACTTATATTTGACAAATTGAGCAATAAAGGTGATTAATTTATCTGTAAATTATTCATTAATTAGTTCCTCTAATTCAACTTTGTAAAGGTGTTTAATTTTTGTTCCAAGAAATCTTTCAGCAATTTCATTAAATTTATTTGGCACATCACTCACATAAAATTCTCTTTTACCAAGTTGATTGGAATTATTTCTAAGTCCACGTCCATTTAAATACTCTTCAATGATTTTTGCAGCAGGTTCTCCTGAATGAACTAATTTAACATTTCTGCCAACCACTTTTTGAATTACGTTAGAGAGGATTGGATAATGTGTGCATGCAAGTACAAGAGTATCAATTTTTTTTTCTTTTAATTCAGTTAAATATTCTTTTGCTATTAATTCGGTTGCCTTGTGATTTATCCATCCCTCTTCTGCAAGCGGAACGAAAAGAGGACATGCTTTTTCAATAACTTTTACTTTGGGGTTTAATTTTTTTATTTGATTTGAATATGCTTTATTATTTATGGTTGATTGAGTCCCAATTACCCCAATAATTCCATTTTTAGTTTCCTGAAGAGCCATTTTAGACCCTGGCTCTATCATTCCTATGACAGGAATTGTAAGAAAACGTCTGAGTTCCTTAAGTGCAACCGACGAGGCTGTATTGCATGCTACAACAAGCAATTTAATATTTTTTCTTAAAAGAAAGTTTGCTGCTTGAAGTGAATATTCAATCACAGTTTCGTTTGATTTACTTCCATAAGGAACTCGGGCAGTATCGCCAAAATATACAATATTTTCATCGGGTAGTCGTTCTAATACTGACCTAACTACAGTAAGTCCTCCTATTCCGGAGTCAAAAAATCCTATGGGATTAGTACGATTCATAAAATTCATAAAATACCTATAACATTTCTTCTATGGATTGAGTTAATTCGTGTTTGATTAATTCGTAATTGTTTGGTGAAATTTTTTTTCTGTTTTTATCAAGTACATAAAATGAATCTACAATGTCGTCTGCTTTTGTATTTATTTTTGCGAAGTAGATTGAAAGCCCAAGCTCGTTCATTTTTTTTGTAATTTGATAAAGTAAACCAAGTCTGTCGGGTGAAAAAACATCTATAATTGTAAACCTATCATGTTTTTCGAAAGCTATTTTAATTGTTCCTTTGCGTTTGAAAAATTTGTTTTCGAGGCGCCACCATTTTGATTTTATTCTATTAAATTCATTAATAATTTGAAGTTCGTTGGCAACGGCAAGTTCAATATCTCTTATTATCTTTGGATATTTTGATTGATTTACAACTTGATGTGTTCGAAAATCTGTAACATTAAAGTTGTCGATTACAATTCCATCTTTTCTTGTAAATATTTTTGCATCGTGGATATTTAAATCATTTATGGAAAGTGCTCCGCAAAGGCGCGATAGAAGTGCATCGGAATCCTTTGTTATTATTGTTATAGAAGTATAACCACCTTCTTCTTTAAAGAAAACTGAAACAAGTGACCCTTTTTCAATTTCTTCTATGTGTAGATTGATTTCATCTGCTGTAAAGTATTGTAAATATCCGAGATCGTCTATAGAATTGATATGATTTTTTACTGTCTCATCTTCAAAAATTTCAGATGTTTGCATAATTTCTTTCTTGCTTAAGTCAAGCAACTCCTGTCCTGTAATCCTTTCATTTACCATTCTTTTTGTTTTATAATACAGCTCGTAAAGAAGCTCACTTTTCCATTGAGTCCATACTACAGGGGATACGGCTGATAAATCAGCATAAGTTAGAAGATATAGTAAGTCAATTAATTCGGAAGAGTGAAAGATTTCTGCAAAATTATTTAATGTTGTTGCATCGTTTAGATTTCTCCTGAATGCAACCTGTTCCATAGTAAGATGGTGACGTACGAGAAATTTTACTTTTTGTATTTCTTCCTGTTCGTATCTCAATCTTTCCATAACAGAGTTAGCAATTTCAGCCCCAACAATTTCATGCCCCGAAACAGCAATAGGTTTTGCAATATCGTGAAATATTACTGCAAGATACAGAATATCTTTTTCTTTTATACTCTGAAAAAGCCTGCCCAGGAAGTTGTTTTCGTAGTTTAAATTTTCAAGATTACTTAATGCAACTAAAGTGTGTTCATCTGCAGTGTAACAATGATAAACTCCGGGTTGAAAAAAATTAATCATTTCTTTGAATTCAGGAAGGAATGCCCCAAGAACACCCAGCTCATTCATTATCATTAGTGTTTTGCTTACATTTTTTGGTAATTTCAATATTTCCCTAAAGAATACGGATGACTGTTGTTCCAGATTTTGTGATTCTTCATGGTCTATTACAGCTTCAATGATCTGGGAACGTAAACTTTCATCAAAGCGTGCATTGTATAAACCACGATAGTAAAATGCACGCAATATAACAGACATTGTAAGTTCGATTTTACTTGTAAGATATATTATATTTCCTTTTAATATAAAATCGTCGTCTAATCGTATTGATAAATAATCTGAAATAGGTTTTGAAAGCTCATCTTCAAATCTTTTAGACATTGTTGTAACAAATCTTTTTATAACGTTGGCAGATTCGAAGTACTTTTTCATATAATTTTGCCAGTTGCTCTCGTTATAACCAAGACGGCAGGCGATTTTTTCCTGATCAGAAAATTCAAGACGGTCGTTACGGTGTCCGGATATTAAATGAAGATGATTGCGTGTATTAAGTATAAATTTATAGCTTTCTAATAATCTTGCAGCAGCACGAGGTACAAGAATTTTGTTTTCTTTTAAAATGTTTATGAAATTTTCAGTTTGAGTAATTTCATTTTGTGTATTAAGTATGATATTGTTTTTAAGTGAATAAATCCATTCGATCATCTGCAAATCTCTCAAGCCACCAGCTGTATATTTTACATTTGGTTCGAGCACCTTTGCCGAAGCTCCATATTTTTGATAGCGCAGGTTTGTATCTACAAAATATTCGTTAATTATTAGTTTCTTGTTGTTATCCTTTAATGAGGAAAGTACTTTTTGATTCCACTGGTTATAAACATTTTTGTTACCGCAAATAAATCTTGTTTCAAAAAATTGAGTAAATGCATGGAGGTCTTCTTTAAGGAATTTTTTTATATCAGAAAATTCTCTGACAGTGTGGGAAACTTCAATGCCGGTGTCCCATAGTGTAGTAACACATATTTTGACCAGGTTGTTATCGTTATCGACCTTTTCAAAAATAAACATTATATCGATATCAGAATAAGGGGATAGTTCTCTTCTTGCAAAACTTCCCACAGAAGCAATAGCACAGTCTGGTTTGATTTCATTTAAAGCACGCAGAATATATTCTTCAACAAGTATACTCCACTCTTTACAAAATTTAAGAGGTTTTTTGAGAAGCTCGGAATTACTAAAAAGTTTATTACGATCTCCTAAAAATTGCTCTTTTAATTTTAGTGCATCTTTCATAAGCTCGTTTTTCATAAAAGAAATTAAAAATCATAATTACAATTTAACAAATTTTGCCTGGAAGAATCTTAAATATTTGGGTTCATATACCATTTTTAAGCCTTTAATTTTTTTTCTATCTTGATAAACCTGAGCTATTGATTCTACAGTAACATCAATATGTGATTGTGTATAAACTCTTCTTGGAAAAGTCAATCTTACGAGTTCAAGTTTTGGATAGCGATTTAATCCTGTTATTGGGTCTCTGCCGGCCGAGACAATACCTCTTTCCATTCCTCTTACACCACTATCAATATAAATTTCTGCTGCAAGAGTTTGAGCAGGGAAATTATCTTGTTTTATATGTGGGAGGAATCTTTTTGCATCGAGAAAAATTGCATGTCCTCCAAAAGGATAAACAAGTGGGACGCCGTATTTTTCTAATTGTTTTCCGCAGTATTCAATTTGTCCAATTCTAGAACTTATATTTTCAAATTTTACCATTTCTTCAATTCCTCTTGCCATTGCTTCCATATCTCTACCGGCTAAGCCACCGTATGTATGTAATCCTTCATAAACTACAACAAGGTTGCGGGCGTCTTCGTATATTTTTTTATTTCTTGTTGCAAGGAATCCACCAATATTTACCATTAAATCTTTCTTTGCACTTACCCATAAACCATCAAAAAAGGAACACATTTCTTTTAAAATTTGTGCAATAGTTTTATTTTCATAACCCTTTTCGCGCACTTTTATAAAATATGCATTTTCAGTTGCACGTGTTGCATCGAACCAGAGTTTAATTCCATATTTTTTAGTTAGGTCATAAACTGCATTTAAGTTTTCCATAGATATGGGTTGACCACCTGCCATATTAACAGGACCTGCAATGCTAACATAAGGTATTTTTTTTGCTCCTACTTTTTTAATTAAATCTTCGAGTTTATTTAAATCAACATTCCCTTTGAAAGGATGCTTATTTTGTGGGTCGTGGGCTTCGTCAATTATTACATCAACAAAAGTTCCACCGGCTAATTCTTGATGAAGCCGTGTTGTTGTGAAATACATATTACCAGGAATGTAATCTCCAGGTTTAATTAGTATTTTAGATATAATATGTTCTGCTGCTCTACCCTGATGAGTTGGAACAAAATATGGCATGCCATAATATTTTTTAACATTATCCCACAGATAATAAAAATTTCTGCTACCAGCATATGCTTCGTCTCCCATCATCAATCCCGCCCATTGATAATCACTCATTGCATTTGTGCCACTATCTGTTAATAAATCAATGTAAACATCCTCAGACCTTAAAAGAAAAGTATTATAACCTGCCTCTTTAATGCATTTTTCTCGATATTCTCTTGTAGTTATTTTAACTGGTTCGACCATTTTTATCTTAAATGGTTCAGCCCAACTTTTCTTGATTACCTTTTTAGCCATTTTGTGACCTCATTATTTTTTGAGATTTATGATTAGCTTTTGGCTATTCATTTTTTAATAGTGGAAAAGTCTTTCATGATTTAACAATTTAATGTTTACTCTTTTCGATTTGTTTTCAGAACATTATTAATTATTACTTTTAAATTATTAAATTTTGTATTGTTCTTTTATTCTGATGAATATTAAAAAGAGTTAGTATTGTTTTTTATTAAAATATATTTTGCAAAAGTATAATGTGCCTTTATAATTACTTTTTAGTTTAGTTATTATACTTATAAAGATTTTCTTATTTACTATAAACCTGCTTGAATAAGTTCTTTTGTAAAATTTTGTAATTGATTTTTGCATTATAAATTTGATTTTCTATACTCTACAATAATGTCAGAATGAATTCCACCACGCACATTAAATTTGGCTGTGATTTTCATATAACGGGGTTGTAAAACTTCGACGAGGTCGTTTAAGATTTTATTTGTAACGGCTTCAAAATAAATTCCATCGTTACGGTAAGATTGCAGGTAAAATTTGTAGGATTTTAATTCCACACAAAGTTTGTCTGGAATGTACTCAAGAATAATAGTAGCGAAATCTGGTTGGCCTGTTTTAGGGCATAGAGAAGTAAATTCAGGAGCTGTGTGAATAATTGTATAATCTCTTTCAGGATTAGGATTTGGGAATGTCTCGAGTATTTTTTGTTTTTCGTTCATAGCAAGTTCTAATTAATTATACATATTTGGGTTTTGTTTTATATGGTATAGGATCTTCAATTCCAGCCGATTGAAATCCTCTCAGACGAAAAGCACAACTATCGCATACACCACAAGCTTCATCTTCGTTTTGATAGCATGACCATGTAAGATTTAAAGGAGCGTTTAATTCAATTCCCTTTTTAACAATTTCAGATTTTGAAAAATGAATAATTGGTGTAATAATTTTTATTTTCGTTTCTGGTTTTGTTCCAAGCTCTACCATTTTTTCGTATGCATCAAAAAATTCAGGTCTACAATCCGGGTATCCGCTTGCATCTTCATAAACAGCTCCAATAAAAACAGCTTCTGCTTTTAGGACTTCTGCCCAGCTTACACAAACAGATAGGATATTTGCATTCCTGAATGGAACATATGATGAAGGAATTTCCCGGCTTTCTAAATTTGCTTTTGATACTTCGATTTTATAATCGGTTAGTGAGGAGCCGCCAATTTTTGTAAAATGTGTAAAATCAATTGTTAATCTTTTTTCTACTTTATAAAAATCTGCAATATCATTGAAAGCCTTAAGTTCCCTTTTTTCTGTTCTTTGACCATAATTTATGTGGACAAAAGCTAATTCATACTCCTGATTTGCAATAGCAGCTGTTACACAGCTATCCATACCACCACTTAGAGCCACAACTGCTATTTTATTTTTGTTCATAATAAATTTTATTTAATTAATATTAAAAATAGAAAATTAAAATGTGATAAAGAATATTATTACTGTGTTTAACTAAACTCTATTTCCAGTATAATAATATTATAGCAATTATAAAACTTATCGACGAAGAAATTATAAAAGGAACGCTTGCTCCAAAGTAATCCCATAAAATACCGGTCAAAATAGAACCACACATAACACCTAAACTCATAAGTGTTGTCAAGATTCCAATGGCAGATCCTCTGAGTTTTAAATCAATCATATCACTTACCCAGGCTTTTGCTACTCCTTCTGTTGAAGCAGCATATATTCCATAAAATGCAAAACAGATCCATACTATTAGCGGTTCCTTGTTTATTGCAAAAATTAAATAGACAATTGAAAATATAAATAAACCTGTTGTAAGGATAGCTTTCTTACCAAATTTATCTGATAGACGACCAATTGGATAGGATGTAAGAGCATATACGAAATTATAAAATACATAGCCAAGTATTGCTATTACATCTGAATTAGAAATGTTTTGAGATCTAAGTATTAAGAATACATCGCTGCTATTGACTAATGAAAAAATAGTTAAAAGTAGTAATATAATTTTATATTGTTTAGGGAAATATTTCCAGAAGTCTTTTATAAAATATTTTTCTTCTTTTACAGATTTTGCTGTTACATCTTTTACCAAGAAAGTAAATATTATTGCAAAAGCGGAGGGTACAAAAGCTAGTAGAAAAATCAATATGTAATTCGATGGAAATAGATGAAGTAATAAAATTGCAACAAGTGGTCCAATTACAGCTCCAAGTGTATCCATACCACGATGAAAACCAAAGATTGCACCAGAATTATTCTCAGAAAAACTGCTTAATAATGCATCTCGGGGAGCTGTTCTTATTCCTTTTCCAATTCTATCGGTTATTCTTGAAAAAATTACAGTTGGAATTGCAGGAAAAACTCCGGGTAAAGGTTTTACAATCCCTGAAATTCCATAACCTATTCTAACAAATATTGAGCGTTTCCCAATTTTATCTGAAAATGTACCAAAAATTCCTTTTAAAAATCCTGCAGTTATTTCTGCTATTCCTTCAATAATACCTACAATAGTCATTGAAGAATCAAGCACTGCAGTTAAAAAAATTGGTGTTACAGGGTAAAGCATTTCACTTGCGAAATCTGTAAAGAAGCTAATTAAACCAAGTATAAATACAGCTCTTGGAATTTTACTTATCATTCTATTAATATTCTTTGAAATAAATATAAGATTTTTTTTAAAGTTGACAATTTAATAAATAACTTTTAACATTTACTCCGTTAATTGAATTTATACTACTTTTAAACATTCAGGGGGAAAAATCTTAAATATCTCCAATTTAATGGGAGGAATTATGGAATTTTATGAATTGCATCCTGTTACACCTCAACTTCGTTATATTAATAAAGCAGTAGAAATATTAAGAAACGGGGGTGTAATAATTTATCCTACAGACACTGTTTACGGTTTAGGATGTGATATATACAATCATGAAGCACTTGAAAGAATTTATGAAATAAAACAGGAAACAGGCACAAAATTGTACAGCTTTATTTGTCCTGATCTGAAAGACATATCGAAATACGCAAAAGTATCTGATTACGCTTATAAAATAATGAAAAAACTACTTCCCGGACCTTATACATTTGTTCTTCCTGCGGCTAAAGATGTACCGAAAAAATTGTGGACAAAAAGAAAAACCGTAGGTATAAGAATTCCCGATCATAAAGTAGCACTTATACTTGCAAAAGAATTAGGAAATCCAATAGTAAGTACTAGTGTGACAAATAGAAAAGGTGAAATTTTATATGACCCTGAAGAAATAAGAATTCTTTTTAATACACAAGTTGATTTAATGCTCTCTGCAGGTGCACTTGAAGGAGAGCCTTCAAGTATAATAGATTTGAGTCAGGAAGAACCTGAAATAATACGTGTTGGTGCTGGTGATGTAAGCATGTTTGTTTAATAAATTATCCAGAAAACATAAATGTGATTTCAGCAAAACTTAATTTATTCTTTCCGATAAACTAATGTTGCAGAAGCCTGCTGAGCTGCTAGAAGTGTGATTTGTGCAATATTAACATGAGGCGGACGCGTAGCGCAAAAAATTACTGCATCTGCAATGTCTTCATCACTTAATGGTGTTAATCCTTTATAGACGGCTTTGGCTTTTTCTTCATCTCCATCAAATCTTATTTTACTAAAGTTTGTTTCCACTAATCCCGGGTTAATTGTACTTACCATAATATTTTTATCAATAGTATCCATTCTTAAAGATTTTGTAATTGCATCAACAGCATGTTTTGTAGCACAGTAGACTGCACCCTTAGGGTAAGCCTCGTGCCCTGCAATTGATCCAATATTAATTATATGACCACCACCTCTTTCAATCATTTTAGGCAATATTGCATAAGTTACATATAATAAACCTTTAATATTTGTATCAATCATTTCTTCCCAGTTTTCTGGATTATCTTCATAAAATTTGTTTAATCCACGAGCTAAACCTGCGTTGTTAATTAATATATCAATATTTTTCCATTCTTCAGGCAAAGATTTAATTGAATTAAACACTTCTTCTTTGTTTCTTACATCTAATTTAAAGGCAAAAACTTTGATATCATATTTTTTCATTATGTCATCGGCAATCTCTTTTAATAAGCTAAATCTTCGTGCACAAATAATTACATTAGCTCCTTCCTTTGCAAAGGCATATGCACATGCTTTTCCTATACCAGAAGTTGCTCCTGTTATAAAAACATTTTTATTTTTTAGAGAAACCATATAAACCCCACAAATATTTTATAATTTTATTGTAAGTTTATAGGATTTTATGATTTGATTCAAATCAACAGTTCATGATATGATTATTAAAAAAATTTATTATTTTATAATTAATTATTAATACAAATTATTTATGAATTATGAATTAATAGAAAAAGTAAAAGAATACGTACTGTGGTTACTCCAAACAAAAATTCCTTCCAACAATGTTTATCACGATGTAGACCACACCAGAAATGTAGCTGAAAGCGCCGAAATAATTGGCAGAGCTTCAAATATAAGCGATGAAGAGCTTGAAATTGTGGTTTTAGCAGCTTGGTTTCACGATTTAGGTTATATAGAAAAAGTAGATGGTCATGAACAATTAAGTGCAAAATATGCAGAAGAATTTCTTTTAAAAGAGAATTACCCGCTTGAAAAGATAGAAAGAGTAAAAGGTTGCATTCTTGCTACAAAAGTACCTCAGAAACCAAATAACTTACTCGAAGAAATAATATGTGATGCCGATTTATCTCACCTTGGTAAAAAAAGCTTTAAAGATAGAAATGATTTATTTCGTGAAGAATTTGAGTATTATTTTGGAAGACAATTATCAGACGTTGATTGGTTAAAGAAAAGTATTGATTTCTTAAATGAGCATAAATTTTTCACCGAGTTTGCAAGAAAAGAATATAATGCACAGAAAGATAAAAATATTGCCAGATTAAAAGAGGAGCTTTCTAAAATTAGTTTTAAGCATGGTAAATAAAAAATTATTTCTTATCAGGCACGCAAAATCAAGCTGGGAAGATTCTTCTCTTAGTGATACTGAAAGACCTCTAAATAATAGAGGGATGCTCGACGCACCATTTATGGCAAAACTTCTTAGAAAAAAAGAATTTAAAATTGATGCAATTTACACAAGTCATGCTTTGCGTGCAGTAAAGACAGCCGAATACTTTTCAAAAGAACTTAAGTTAAGTAAGGAAAAAATCATTATCGATGAGAAAATTTATGAAGCAAGGATTCGTGAATTGAGTTGTGTGGTAAATAATATTTCTGAAGACTACTCTTCAGTAATCATTATTGGGCATAATCCGGGATTAACCTCTTTTGCAAACTTTCTGGGTGATAAGTATATAGATAACATTCCAACATGTGGTATAGTCGGATTTGAATTTAATATGAACTTGTGGAAAGAAATTGAACGAGGAGAAGGAAAGATTTTTTTATTTGAGTACCCCAAAAAATATTTTAAGTAATTTAATAAATTGGATTCATTCCATATTTGCCGCAAGAATACATCATTAGAATTGAAGCAACATCAATTGCTGCTCTTTTCTCTTCATCTTCCGGAATTACAAGATCATAAACTTCTGCAACAAATTTCATATTCATGAGAATTTTTTTTAATTCTGAATAGGTTGCCTCACCATGCCAGTTTGCTACTCTTTTAACGAGATTCATTTCATTCCTTCTTAAAAATTCTGTAAATGTAATTACATTATAACTTAGCTTTGTGCGTGGTTTACAAATTGTTATCAAGTCGTTTGTATATTGATCCCATTTACGAGCAAGGTCTTCATTTTTATCATACATTAATTGTATTGCTTTTTCTGGAGTAAACTTTGCTCTTGTATGTACCTTAAACTTTGGAATTAATGCATAACCATCATAACTTACAATATCAGTTTCCTTTTCTGTATATTTCCAGTTTCTTATCAATTGAGTTGAAGTAATAACACTAACTACTTTATCTAATTCACTGTCAATTACTACAAATTTTCCTTTCTGATAACTAACAACAGTATTCCAGTGTTCCCAGTTTTTAACACTTAAGATACATGGATAACCCTTTTTAAGATTTTGAATAAGTAATCGCCGTGCATCATTAGGATTGCTTGATTGAAAGTGTTTCATTTTACAATTAAATCTTCTTGCAGCGCGAGATAATCCAAATTCATCTGTACCAGCCCACCATGTGCTTCCAGCTATAATTCCAATTTGATCTTCGTCTTTGAAAATACCAAGCATGACGAGCGCATACTTAAGTGCAAAAGGTCCACACTGATATTTGTTGGGTTGTGGATAAAAGCTCAAATTTTTATCCTTAGATATAAGTTTTGACAAAAATAACAAAAGTTTTGTAATCCCCAACTTTTTTATTTTTTTTGTATAAAAAAATTTAGTTAGTATGAAAGTTGCAGTCGTTTTCAACGAGGTTGAGACAAAAAAAACA